>JADMIO011281618.1_pt1 | contig 84970 bp, 83 predicted proteins | sample 8958161 | NCBI WGS metagenome assembly JADMIO01 (sample SAMN16585339, study PRJNA669376) | soil metagenome | isolation source: Crop rotation soil | place: USA: Cullars Rotation, Alabama | collected 2011 | reverse complement strand
CGCGACAACTTGTCCACGTGGAATTCTAAGCTTAGGATCCCAATGTGCTGGAAAGGAGCTCCAAGGTGCGCGCATCGAGATTGTCGTAGAAGCGCGTGCGCGGGCGCGTCTCGCTGCCATGCTTGTCGTCGCCGGGAATGCCCCAGCCGCCGAGCTGGGCCAGCGTCTGGCCCCCAAGGCTTGATCCGCCGGTGCCGAAGAACACCAGCGTGCGCGCGCCGTGGGTAAGCTTGTGCAGCGCCTGGCGCGCGGTTTCGATGTCGTCGCGCCATTCCGGCACGCGCAGGAGCGGCAGCGTCGATTTGGCGTAGGCCTCGCGCAAAGAGGCAAGGCGCGGCTCGAGCTTGGCGAGATTTGCGTCGAGCGAAGCCTTGGGCAGGCCATGAGCGCCGATGGTCGGCTCGAGGCAGCCTTCAACGGATTGCGTCAGCGCCATGCTAGCCCGGGGCGGCCTTGGACTTCGCCGCGACCGGCTTGCCGACGATGGTGGTGATGAGGCGGTCGGCTTCGATGAACCGCTTGGCCACGCGCTTGATGTCGTCGAGGGTGACCGCCTCGATCAGCGCGTTGCGGCGATTGACATAGTCGATGCCGAGATCCTCGATCTGGATCCACAGCAACTGGTTGGCGATGCTGGAGGAGGATTCGAATCTGAGCGCGTAGGCGCCGGTGAGATAGCTCTTGGCGTCCTCGAGCTCCTTGACCGTCGGTCCCTGCTCGGCGAGCCGCCTGAGCTCGCTTTCGATCACGTCGAGCGACTGGCCGACCGCCTCGTTCTTGGTGGCGACATTGCCGACGAACACCGCGCCGTGCTGGAACGGGAACAGGTTGGAGTGGACCGAATAAGCCAGGCCGCGCTTCTCGCGCACCTCTTCCATCAGCCGCGAGGAGAAGCCGCCACCGCCGATGATGTAGTTCAGCATATAGGCCGGGATGAAATCGTCGTCCTTGCGCGCGATGCCGCGATGGCCGAACTGCGCCACCGATTGCGGCACGTCCATCTCGATGACCTCGCGCGTCGGCCCGAGCGGCGGGTCGGCGTCGGCAATGGGTTCGAGCTGGGCGTTGGCCGGAAGCGCGCCGAAGATGTGGTCGAGCGCCTTGCCTAGGGTCTCGGCGTCGATGTCGCCGACCACCGAGATCACCAGCTTGTCGCGGGCGAACACGCGGTCGACATAGCGCTTGAGGTCGGCCGGGGCGATCGAGGAGATCGAGGCCATGGTGCCCTTGACCGGCCGTCCATAGGGATGGCTCGGAAAGGCAAGCCGGTCCCAGGCGAGCGAGGCGACCGTCTCCGGATCGTTCTCGTCGAATTTGAGCCCGGCCAGGATCTGCGCGCGCACGCGCTCCACCGCATCCTGATCGAATCTCAGCTCGGTCAGCGCGAGGCGGACCAGGTCGAACACCGCGTCCCGGTTCTCCGTCAGGGTCTGCACGTTGCCGAGCATGACGTCGCGACTCGCGTCGAAATCCATGCGCATGGCGAGCGCCTGCTCGCGCTCCTGGAAGGCGATGGCGTCGAGATCGCCGGCGCCCTCATCCATCATGGCGGTGACGAAATAGGCCACGCCCTCCTTGGCGGGGTCGTCCTGGCTCGCGCCGCCGCGAAAGGCGAAGCGCATGGCGATCAGCGGATTGGCGTGGCTCTCGACGAGCCATGCCTCGATGCCGCCGGGGCTCGTGACGCGCTCGATCTTCATGCCGCTAACCTCGCCGGCCTGCGCGCCCGCGCCGATCAGCGAGGCGGCAGCGAACAAGCAGAGCGGAAGCGGGGAACTCCGCGCCATCACGGCTACGACTTGCCTTTACCTGGCGCATGGGCCGGCTTCTCACCAATGCTGCTGGTGTATTCGGGAGGAGCGGGCAGCAGATAGCCGGTGACGGAATTCTTGTCGACCAGATATTTCCGCGCGGCTTCGCGGATGTCGTCGACGGTCACTTGCCTGAGCCGGTCGGGCCACGCTTCGACGTCGGCGACGCTCATGCCGGTGGAGAGGCGCCAGCCATAATGCCGCGCCATGCGCGACTGGCTGTCGGAGGTGTAGACGAACTCGGCGATATAGGAGCCGCGCGCGCGGTCGAGCTCGTCCTGCGTGACACCGTTCAGCTTGAGGTCCTCGACCACGCCGGAGATGGCCTTGTCGAGATCGTCGGCGGTCACGGTCTCGGCGGCGATGGCATAGAAGCCGAGCCTGCCGGAATCGAGGCCGGAATCGGAAAACCAGCCGCCGGCATTCGCCGCCTGTTTGGTCTCGACCACGAGCTTTTTGTAGATCTTGCTCACCGAGCCCGACGCGGCGATGCGCATCAAGAGGTCGAGCGCCTCGGCCTCGCCGGGCTTCGCCGAGGCATAGCTCGGCGCGAGATAGAAGCGCTGCACGGTGGTGCGGCCGGCGCGCGGGTCTTCGAGCGTCACGCGCACCGGCGCGTAATGCTCGGGCTCGTGCGGGCGGTGCCGCTCGCCGTTCAAGGCGGGGTTCGGCGCGAGCTTGCCGTAAGTGTCCTCGGCGAGCCGCCGCACCTCTTCGGGCTCGACATCGCCGGCGATGACCAGGATCGCGTTGTTCGGCGCGTAGAAGCGCTTGTAGTAGGACAGCGCGTCGTCGCGGTTCAGCGCGGCAATCTCATGTTCCCAGCCGATGATCGGCACGCCGTAAGGATGGTTGGCGTAGAGCGCGGCCATCATCTGCTCTTGCAGGATCGAGCCTGGGTCGTTGTCGACGCGGGAGCGGCGCTCCTCCAGGATCACGTCGCGCTCGGTCTTCACGTCGTCCTCGGTGAGGCGCAGATTCTCCATGCGGTCCGCCTCCATCTGCATGACGAGAGGCAGCCGGTCCTTGGCGACGCGCTGGAAATAGGCGGTGACATCGTGATTGGTGAAGGCGTTGTCCTCGCCGCCGTTCTTGGCGACGATCTTGGAGAACTGCCCGGTCGGGATCTGCTCGGTTCCCTTGAACATCAGATGCTCGAGGAAATGGGCGATGCCCGAGGAGCCCGGCGGCTCGTCGGCGGCGCCGACCTTGTACCAGATCATCTGCGTCACGACCGGCGCGCGGTGGTCGGGAATGACCAGGACCTGCAAGCCGTTGCTCAGCGTGAACTCGCTCACCTTCGGCGCGGCCTGGAGCCCGTTGGCGGCGAAGGCAACGGCGAGCGTGGCGAGGCCGAGCGAGGCGAGCATGGCGCCGGCGCTGGGATTAAGGACGGCGAAAAGCTGGTCGACCAACCAAGGTGTCATAGAGCGGGACCTGACCTTAGGCATGTTAAAGACCCAGCAAAGTTCGTGCCGATCGTTGCCGGGCCTGTCGGTGCTCATTTCAGGCCTTGGCCCGGCATTTTCAAGCCAGATTCCGCGAGGAAAACCGGCAGGTCGCGCTGACGCAAGCTCAGTAGAGAGCCTCGGGATTCTTGTAGCTCGAGGGCGCCTCGGGATGGAACAGATCGGGGGCCGCGGGATCAGGCAGTTCCTGGTTTACGTGCGGCGTGAGTGGCTTCGGCTTCGCCTGCGCGACCGCCTCCCCTTCCATCGGCTTGTCGGCCGGATCCGGCTCAGGCAGGTCGTCGGGCTGCACCACCCGCTTCTTCTTGCTCAGCCATTTGTCGAGCAGAGGATTTGACTTGCCCTTGAGCGGGTTGATGCCGTCGGTGGCGTCGGTGACCTGCTTCGCTTCCGCTTCCTTCTGCGCGTTGGCCTGTTCCTGCACGACGATCTCGGGATTCTTCGGCCAGTCCTCGCGCGCGGTGGCGACGGCGACGCCGCTGCCAGGCTGAGGCAGCGCTTTGGCGTCGGGCGGCATCAGCAGCGGCGCCCGCTCGGCCATCTTCACATCGGGCTGCTGGCGGTCGCCGGACACGCCCATATAGTCGAACACCTTGCCCTGGAACTCGATGCCGCCGCAGCCGCACAGCGCCAGCGTCGCGGCGAGAGCCGACGCCAACAGCGCCGTCCGGCAGACGTGAGAGATGGCTGCGATGTGCCCCAAAATTCCCCTCAACTGCCCGTGACTCCGGGCTTTTTACATTCTAGAAGGGTTTCCGGCCTTTTTGTGACCCCTGAACAGAGAGTCATATAGAAGTCCCACCACACCGGCAACAATCGCCACGTCGGCCAGGTTGAAAACGTACCATTGCAGGCCGAAAGCGTGCAGCGAGAAGAAATCCGCAACCGCCCCATAGGCGATCCGGTCGATGGCATTGCCAACGGCGCCGCCGATGATGAGGCCGATCGAGACGGCCGCTAGCCGCGATTCGATGCGGGCGAGCCAGGCGGTGAGTGCGAGGCTCGCACCGGCGGCAAACAAGATCAGGCCGAGCCGGCCGAGCGCGCTGTCCTGCGGCAATAGGCCGTAGCTGATCCCGCGATTCCAGACCAGGACGAGATCGAAGAACGAGGTGACGACCACCGTCCCCTTGGCGCCGATGTCGTAGACATAGAGCATCCAGACCTTTTGCGCTTGATCGGCAATCAGCGTCACAACGGCGACGCCGAGGCCGAGCGGCGACAACGGGCCCCAGAACCAGTTTTTGAGCATGGCGCTACTCCGCCGCGATCTTGCGGTCGTCGAATTGGCGCACGGCTTCGGCGTCGCGCGGGCTGAGCTCGGGGAATTCGGGGTCCGCGCCGACCTCGGCAAGGATCTTCCAGGACCGGGCGCATTTCGTGCCTTGTGCGCGCTCGAACACCACGGCAACGCCCTTCACGTCGTCGAGGCGGAACGCGGTCTCTGGCCCCTCGCCCAAGAGCAGCCGTGCGCCGCTGGTGATGGCGATCTCGGCGAGATCGACGCCGGACAGAGCCGCGCGGAGTTCCTTGTCGGCGAGATAGACCTTGGGCGCCGCTTCGAGGCTGGAGCCGATGCGCCCCTCTTTCCGCTCGATCTCGAGCGCGCCGGTCACGACGCGGCGCACCTGGCGGACCTTGCGCCATTTCTCGGCCAGCGGCTCGTTGCGCCACTCCGCGGGAATTTCGGGAAACTGGCGGAGATGCACGGAAGCCTCATCGCCGGGGAAGCGGTTGAGCCACGCCTCCTCCATGGTGAAGCAGAGCATCGGCGCGAGCCAAGCGGTGAGCGCGGCAAACAGCCGGTCGAGCACGGTGAGCGCGGCACGCCGCGTCACGCTGTCGTAAGGATCGCAATAGAGCGCGTCCTTGCGGATGTCGAAATAGAACGCCGAGAGATCGTTGACGGCGAAATTCAGCAGCGCATGGAAGGCGCGCTTGAAGTCGTAGGCGGCATAGCCGTCGCGCACGACGTCGTTCAGCTCGGCGAGGCGCGAGAGCATGTAGCGCTCGAGCTCGGGCATCTCGGCGTAAGGCACCGCGAGGCTCTCCCGGTAATGGGCGAGATTGCCGAGCAGGTAACGCAGCGTGTTCCTGAACTTCCGATACGACTCGACATTGGCTTTGATGATCTCAGGGCCGATGCGAAGGTCCTCGGCGTAGTCCGAGCTCATCGCCCAGAGCCGCAAGATTTCCGCGCCCGACTGGCGGATGACGTCTTGCGGCGCCACCACATTGCCGAGCGACTTCGACATCTTGCGGCCGTCCTCGTCGACGACGAAGCCGTGCGTGACCACCGCTTCATAGGGCGCGCGGCCGCGCGTGCCGCACGACTCGAGCAGCGAGGACTGGAACCAGCCGCGATGCTGGTCGGAGCCTTCGAGATAGAGATCGGCGGGCCATTTCAGGTCGGGCCGCTGCTCGAGCACGAAGGCGTGAGTCGAGCCGGAGTCGAACCAGACATCGAGAATGTCGCCGACCTGCTGCCAGTCGTCGGGATTGTCGACCAGGCCATCGAGGAAGCGCTGCTTGGCGCCCGGCTTGAACCAGGCGTCGGCGCCCTCCTTGGCGAAGGCGGCGACGATCCGCTCGATCAGCTCGTCAGAGCGGGAGAAGCCCGCGCGCGGGATCACCTCGCTGGTGTCCTTGTGCACGAACACGCTGATCGGCACGCCCCACGCGCGCTGGCGCGAGACCACCCAGTCGGGCCGCGTCTCGATCATGTTGGTGATGCGGTTCTCGCCTTGCGGCGGCACCCAGTCCGTACCGGCAATTGCCGTCAGCGCGCGCTGCCGTAGCGTGTCGCCCACGCCCGAGTCCTTGTCCATGGCGATGAACCATTGCGGCGTGGCGCGGAAGATCACCGGCTTCTTCGACCGCCAGGAATGCGGATAATCATGCTTATGGCGGGCGCGGGCGATCAGCGCGTTCGCGTCGCTGAGCGCGGCGATTACCGCGAAATTGGCGTCGCCGAACTTGCCCTTGTCGTCGATGACGCGCTTGCCCTCGAAGCCCGGCGCGTCCTTGGTGAAGAAGCCGGCCTCATCGACGGTGAAGGGAATTGTCGTATCGATGCCGCGGGTCTTGAGGCCAGCGCGATTCTCTTCCCAGATCTCATAGTCCTCGGTGCCATGCCCCGGCGCCGTGTGCACGAAGCCCGTGCCGGTATCCTCGGTGACATGCTCGCCGGCGAGCAACGGCACGTCGAAACCGTAGCCCTGATCGCGCAGCGGATGCGCGAGCGTGATTGCCTCCAGCGCCGACGCCGGCATGTGACCGAAGCGGCGCCAGTCGCTCACGCGCGCGGCCTTGAACACATCCTCGGCCAGCTTGTCGGCGAGGATCAGCCTGTCGCCGACCTTGGCCCAGTTGTCGTCGGGCGCGGCAGTGATCTCGTAGACCCCGTAGTCGATGTCGTTGGAGAACGACACCGCGCGGTTGCCAGGAATGGTCCACGGTGTGGTTGTCCAGATGACGATGGAAGCTTTCTCGATCTCGTGCGGAATCAGGAACTCGTCATCGTCGAGGCCAATATCGATCTGCTCCCCCGCATAGCCCGCGACAGGAAACTTCACGTAGATCGCCGGGCTCTCGATCTCCTCATATTCGACCTCCGCCTCGGCGAGCGCGGTGCGCTCGACCACCGACCACATCACCGGCTTCGAGCCGCGATAGAGCAGGCCGTTCATGGCGAACTTCAAGAGTTCCGCGGCGATGGTCGCCTCGGCGTCGAAACTCATCGTCGTATAGGGATGCGCCCAGTCGCCGATGCCGCCCAGCCGCTTGAACTCCTCGCGCTGCACGTTCAGCCAATGCTCGGCATAGGCGCGGCACTCGGCGCGGAAGGCGATCATCGCTTCAGAGTCCGACAGGTCGGGCTTGGACTTGCCCTTGGCGCGATAATTCTCCTCCTCGACCTTCCACTCGATGGGCAGGCCGTGGCAGTCCCAGCCCGGCACGTAATTCGCGTCCTTGCCGGTCATCTGCCGGCTGCGGACGATCACGTCCTTCAGGATCTTGTTGAGGCCGGTGCCGATATGGATGTGGCCGTTGGCGTAAGGCGGCCCGTCATGCAGCACGAAGCTGGCCCGGCCCTTGGCGTCCTCGCGCAGCTTGCGGTAGAGGCCGATATGCTCCCAGCGCTTGAGCAGCTCGGGCTCGCGCTCGGGCAGGCCCGCCTTCATCGGGAAATCGGTCTTGGGCAGGAATAAAGTTTCGCTCCAGTCGCGGCCGGTCTGGACCTTGAGGCTTTGCGCTTCGAGCATGGCGATGAGCGATTGCGGCTTCGCCGGCGCTGAAGGCGCCGGCTGCTGCGGCGCTGGCGCTGGCGCGACCCGCGGTTTCCGCTTCAGAGTGGCTTTCGGTTTGGCCGCAGGTTCGCGCTTTGGCGCGAGCTTGGCCTTCGCGGCCGGCTTCGGCTTGGGCTTCGCCCTGATGGTCTTCACCTTGACGGTCTTGGCCTTGCCCGGCTTGGTCTTGGGCGATTTGGCCTTGGCCGATTTGCCCTTCAGCACCGCCGGTTTCGGCTTGCGCGCCGCTTTGCCGGCTTTCGACGCGGCGGCGGTCCGCTTGGCCGTGTTTGCCTTCGCCGCAGCCTTCGGCTTGCGCGCCGCTTTGCCGGTCCGCGCGGATTTGGCGGCCTTGCTGCCGCTCTTTGCTGTCTTGGCCATGATCCTTGCTTCTGATTGTTCGCCGCGTGAACGAAGCCCCGCGGGGTTCTAGCAACCACGCTCCGCACATTCCAGGTTTTCCTCAGCCCGCTTCGCGGCTGCCATGTGGCCCCCGCGCCTGCTAAGCTCTGCGTCAACGATAAGACGAGGGAGGATGCGGCAATGCTCCGGCTTGCAATCTGGCTGATGGGACTCTGGCTTTGCGCGGCGGGACCGGCGCTCGCCCAAGGCGAACCGAGCGAGGATGCGCTCAAGGCGATCGAAACCTCGCGCGCCGCGGTGAGCGACGCCTTGAGCAAGGCTCCGCTCGGCTTCCGCCGCATCCTGTTCGTGAGCGCGGTGCCGGACGGCTTTGGCGCCTACAAGCCGCGCGAAGGTGCGAGCTTCAAGCAAGGCGAGCCGCTGATCGTCTATGCCGAGCCGATCGGCGTCACCTGGAAGCAGGACGGCGATGAATTCGCGTCCAAGCTCACCGTCGATTTCGAGATCAGGACCACGGACGGCAAGGTGCTTGCGGGGCAGAAGGGGTTCGGCGAATTCGCGCTCAAGGCGCGCGAGCAGCCGCTCGACTATATGAGCCACGTCAAGCTCAACGTCTCGGGCGCGCCGGCCGGCTCCTATATCCTCGAGCTCACCATCAACGATCAGAACGGCGGCAAGTCGGCGACCAAGGACCTGCCGTTCGAAATCAAGTAAGCCCGCTCACGCCGACTTGGCGAGCACGCGGGCGAGCGCGAAGCGGGCGATCGGGTCGTCGCTCTCGAGCCTGGTCAGAATCGCGCGCGCCTGATCGCAATCGGCCTGCATCTGCGCGGCCAACGCTTGCGGCGTGGCGAAGCTCTGGTCGGGGCGAAGAAAGGCGATGAACTCGGCCTCGACCGCCTTGCCGTAGAGATCGCCGCTGAAATCGAGCAGATAGGCTTCGAGCACCGGCTCGCTCTCGCCGAAGGTCGGGCGCCCGCCGACATAGCCGGCGGCGGGATAAAGCTTGCCGTCGATGTCGATGCGCATGGCGTAGATGCCGTGGCGCACGTCCTGGCCGGGCGCGAGCTTGAGATTGAGCGTGGGGAAGCCGAGCCCTTTGCCACGGCCCGCACCCGGCTCGACCAGCCCGCGCACGCGCCACCAATAGCCGAGCTGCTCGGCTGCCTCTCGCGGCTCGCCGGCGCGTAGATGCTCGCGGATGCGGCTGGAGGAGAAGATCGCGCCCTGCGTGCCGACGGGCGCCACCACGTCGACGCCGAAGCCGAGCTCGCGGCCGAAGCTTATCAGCCGCTCGGTGGTGCCGGTGCGGCCCTTGCCGAAGGAGAAATCGTGCCCGACCACGACATGGCTCGCGCCGAAGCCTTTGGCCACCACGTCGGCGGCAAAGGTTTCGGCGCTGAGCGAGGCCAGCGCTGCATCGAACGGGATGACGAAGGTCTGATCGAGGCCGAGCGCCGCGAGCAGTTCGAGCTTCAGCGGCAGCGGCGTCAGCCGGAAGAACAGCGTGTCGGGTGCGAAGAACTCGCGCGGATGCGGCTCGAACACCACCGCACCGGAGCGGCGGCCTTCCTGCCTGGCGATGGCGATCGCGGTGTTGAGCACCTCCTGGTGGCCGCGATGGACGCCGTCGAAATTGCCGATGGCGAGCGCCGCGCCTTTGAGCGGCGCCGGCACGTCCCGCCAGACGCGGACAATGTCCATCGGGGTGCGGCCTTCGATCCCGCGCTATTGGCGCGGCGCGCGGCGGTCGACCATCATCACGGCCTCGCCTTCGAGCACGGTCTTGCCGTTGACGGCGCAGTCGCAAGCGAGCGTGGCGCGGCCCTTGTCGGCGTCGAGAGCGGTGATCTTGAGCGTGGCGACGACCTCGTCGCCGATATAGACCGGCGCCTTGAACTTCATGCTCTGCGAAAGATAGATGCAGCCTGGCCCGGGCAGCTTGGTGCCGAGCACGGTGGAGAACAGGCTGCCGGTGAGGAAGCCATGGGCGATGCGCTTCTTGAAGATGGTGCCAGCGGCGAAATCGTCGGAGAGATGCACCGGATTCACGTCGCCCGACAGGTCGGCGAAAGCGAGCACATCCTCGTTGGTGATCTTCTTGGCGACGCTCGCCTCCATGCCGAGCGACAAGTCCTCGAAATAGTAACCATGCCCCAATCCGCCGCCCGACCCATTGCTTGTCATGTGATTTCCCTGCTGCTTGACCCTGAGCGGCAAAATAGCGAAGCCGTTGCTGCACCGCAATATCAGGCGAACTCCGCCATTCCAAGGCAAAAATCCATTTGCCTTGATGGGCTTAACCATCCGTTCACGGCCAATTCGTAAGCTCCGGGCGAGGAAGGGTCGCAAAGGCCTATCGCTGGTTGAGTGCCTCGCGCAACGCCAACACAAAGCCGAGCCCGCGCGAGGATCGGAGGAGACAATGGCCGTCAATCACAGCATGCCGGTTCTGGTCGTCGACGACTACAAGACCATGATCCGGATCATCCGCAATCTGCTGAAGCAACTCGGCTTCGCCAATGTGGACGAGGCCGGCGACGGCACCGCCGCGCTCGGCATGATGCGGCAGAAAGAATACGGCCTCATCATCTCCGATTGGAACATGGAGCCGATGACCGGCTACGAGTTGCTGCGCGAGGTGCGCGCCGACGACAGGCTGTCGCGCACGCCGTTCATCATGGTCACCGCGGAATCGAAAACCGACAACGTGATCGCGGCGAAGAAGGCCGGGGTCAACAACTACATCGTCAAGCCGTTCAACGCGGCGACGCTGAAAGCAAAAATCGACGCCATTTTCGGCGAATAGCAGACGACAAACGGGTTGGGGGTTACATGCCAGGGCGCGGAAAAGTCTCCGCCAGGCGCGGCACGAAAGGCCGCGCGCTGAAGACAGAGGCCGACAACGGCCGCACGGTCTCGGAAGAGATCACGATCTTGGTCAACACGCTGCGCGAGCTCGCGGCGATCCGCACCACCGCCGAGGACGCGGCGGGGCGCATCCTCGATTCGGCCGAGGGGCTGCTCGCGCATGCCGACAAGGAAGAGGCGAAGAAGGCCGAGGAAGCCATCCTCGCCATCATGACCGCTTGCGGCTTCCACGACCTGGTCGGCCAGCGCGTCACCAGGATCACCGAGAGCCTCGACAAGGTGATCGCCGGGCGCATCAAGGCCGGGGCGAAATCCGGCAAAGGCGGCAAGCGGGTGGAGAAGCACACCACGGCGCGGCTCGCGCTGGACGGTCCCGGCTTCCCCGAGACGAGCCAAGACCAGGCGGGCATCGACGCGTTGTTCCGCGACAATTAGGGCTCTGAGCTACCAGACCAGGGTCCTGATCGCGGCAAGCGGCTTGCCCTTCTGCTCGGCGAACAGGCCGGTGAGATGGCGCGCGTCGAGCAGATCGGCAACCTCCTCGGTGTCGCTGTTGCCGGGCGCATGCAGGCCGCTGGTCACGAACACCGAGCCGAGGCCCAAGCCGGTCGCGCCGGCGATATCGGTCATCACCCCGTCGCCGATCGCGAGAATCTCTTTCCGCGGCACGTCGCGGCCCGCCAATTTGCCGATGGTCTCGAAGGCGAGCTCGTAGATCGGCGCGTGCGGCTTGCCGGCATAGACGACGCTGCCGCCCTGCCCTTCATACAAAGCCGCCAAAGCGCCGGCGCACCAGACCAGCCGCTCGCCGCGCTCGACCAGATGATCGGGGTTGGCGCAGATCATCGGCACGTCGCGGGCGGCAAGGCCGCTCAGCAGCGCCGCATAGTCGGCCGGCGTCTCGGTTTCGTCGTCGAACAGGCCGGTGCAGACCACGAGGTCGGCATCCTCGGCGCCGCCGAGCTTCACCTTGAGGCCCTCGAAGATCGGCCGGTCGCGCTCGGGTCCGAGATGGAAGACCTTAGCCGCGCCATGCTTGCCGAGCTCGTGCTGGGTGAGGTCGCCGGAAGTGACGATCGCGTCGTAAGCATCGTCGGGAACGCCAATGCGGCGGATCTGCTCTTGCACCGAAGGGCTCGGCCGCGGCGCGTTGGACAGCAGCACCACCACTCCCCCCTGGTCGCGGAAGCTCCGCGTAGCCGCGACCGCGCTCTCATGCGCGCGGTGGCCGTTATGCAGCACGCCCCAGATGTCGACGAGCCAGGCCTTATAGCGCGAGCCGAGATCGTCGATGGAGTGGATGACGGGAATGTCGGACGATTTGGTCATGCACGCTCGATTAGAGGCTCGGCCGCGAAGGGTCAAGCTTCGGCGGGCCGGGTCCGGGAAACCGTCAGGCCCAAGCCTTGTGTGATCCCCCGCACAGAAGCGCAGCGTGGAAGCCTCACATGGCAGCTTTACGACTTGGCGCGCCCAGCCCTTTGGCATAATATTTATGCCTATCCGGTTAAAGCCGCCCTTCCCCAAGAGGACCAGACCATGCAACAGACCACCCGCACCCTCGTCACCTTCCTGCTCGACCGCACCGGCTCCATGGAAGCGATCCGAGACGACACCATCGGCGGCTTCAACGCTTATCTCGACGGACTGAAAGGCGACGGCGGCGCCGATATCGACTTCACCCTGATCCAGTTCGACAGCGTCAGCATCGACAAGATCTGCGTGGCGGCGCCGGTTGCCACGGTGGCGAAGCTCACGCGCGAGACCTACCAGCCGCGCGCCTCGACGCCGCTGATCGACGCCGCGGTCAAGACCATCAACGCGGTCGAGGCGTCGCTCAACTCGCAGCCGGCGGCAAAGGTGGTGATCTGCTTCCAGACCGACGGCCAGGAAAATTCCTCGACCGAGCACAATTGGGCCGAGCTCAACGCGCTGATAAAGGAGAAATCCGCCAAAGGCTGGCAGTTCAACTTCATGGGCGTCGGCCTCGACGCCTACGAGCAGGGCGCCCGCATGGGCATCGCGCCGGCCGCGACCATGGCCTACGACCATCGCGACCGGCAGGCGACCCATGCCGCGTTCAACGCGAGCGCGGAGAATGCGCGCGCCTTCGCTCGCGCCGAAGCGCCCGACACAACATATCGCCCGGCGCAGAAGCAGGCGGCGGGCGACCGCTTCGGCGATGTCGTGCGCAAGGTGAAGCGGGAGTTGAAGAAGGCGATCGTCGACGATATCAAGCTCTAGTGGGACGCCGCTCACGATACGCCAGTCCATTCGGGGCCTCGGTCAGCGTTGCGCTGGCCGAGGCTCGCATGACCCAGACCGAGCTCGCCGCCAAGACCGGCCGCTCGACCGCCTACGTCAATCAGCTCATCACCGGGCTGAAGAAGCCCTCGCCGGAATGGGTCGAGCTGATCGCCGACACGCTCGCGCTCTCGCCCGAGCAGCGCCAGGAATTGCATGTCGCCGCGGCCAAGCAGCATGGCTTCAAGCTCGACCTGACCAAGAAATAGCTGCCGGCCACCCATGCGTGCTCCTCGCCGCGGCGCGCAAGCGTCCGGCCTATGTCAAAGCTTGCCTCGGGCTCGACCCGAGGGAGCAAGAGGACAGCGGGGCACCGATCGGCCGCGTCCGTTGCGCAAAGTGGGCAGCCTTTCGGCGCCCCGCTTGCGGCGATATTGCAGCCCTGGTCCACATCTTATCGATCAGCGCCTCGAAAACGGTCGCCGGGCCAGACCTGTTAAGCCCGGCGTGTGGGTGAGGACCCCTGAGGCCGTACGTTACCCGCCGGCGGCGACAGGCCCGGGGTCCCGGACGGCCCGTGCTCGTTCGCCGGCACCTCAGGCGCCGCGACCCTCATCCCGAGAGGCAGACGGTCTGCAGCTCGCGTCCTCATGGACGAGGGACGGGAGCATTGTAATGCAGCTTCGAGACCCGGGGATAAGGAGGGCATCCCTCCCCGCGAGGGGAGGGCAGACGCGCCCCGATCTTCGCGGAACGCGAAGTCGGTTGGCGCGGCGGGTGGGGGGATATCTTTTGAATGCGCTATCGCTTCGCTGCTTCAGCGCGAAAGACCCCCTTCCCGCGAAATGGCGGGAAGCCACCCTCCCCTGAAGAGGAGGGATGGAGCCCGCTGCACCGCTCAGGCAAGTTCACTTGACGTGCAACGGCCCCGGGAATTCCATGTTGATCTCAACCAAGGCAGCCGCCCATGGCCATCACCATCAAGCATCTGTCGGGTCCGCTCGCGGGACAAAAGCAGCATTTCGACGATTCCGTCGCGGCGATCAACTTCGGGCGTTCGCCGGAGTGCCACGTCGTCTATCCCGTCGAGTGCGTCGAGGTCGGCAGGAAGCATTGTGCGTTGCTGCGGGCTCCCGGCGGCTTTCGAATAGAGCTATTCGGGCAGCGTTATGTGGCGATCGACGGCCTCCCGGTGGAGAACGGCACGCTGGTGAGATCGGGGAGCGTATGCGTGCTCGGGCGGCCGGGCGGTCCCAGTTTCAGGGCGGAACTCGACAGCGCGATGGCGGACATCGCCTACAGTGCGCGGAATGTGGATGACGACCAGCCCCTTGCGCGCAATCCGACCGAACCATTTGAGACGGCGGTGGACTTGCTGTTCAAGCGAAGGTCCGAGCCTCCGGCCGTCGTGGCGGGGATAGCTGCGGGCGCCGCCTTTCACCCGCATTTTGATCCTGCACCCTCATTTCCTCCGCCGAGCCCTGCTCCAGCTTCGTCTCTGCCAGAGATGGACGAAATGCCTGCCACTCGCATGGCGACAGCCCGGCGCACAGGCGCGCTGTGGTGGGTGATCGCAGCGGCGGCGCTCGCTGCCCTTGGCTATGTTCTCTATCGTCGCGAGATCGTGCTCGGCGCGGCAATCGGTAAACTGTTGCATGCCGCCCTGCCGCCACAGCCGGCAGCGAAGCCGACCAAGGCTGACCTCGTCGATGTCAGCGTGTTCGGGCCGACGGCGGTCAAGGCCGGCGGCGAAGGCTTGATCCAGGTCTTCCTGCATCACCTCAGTCAACGCGAGATCGCCAAAGCCCTGGCGCAAGAAACTGATCCCGATGCCGTCCGGCGGGGTACCCAGACGCTCGCCGCCGAGATCGCGCAGGGTCAGCGCGTCGAGATCATCCTTGAAGGCCGCGGGCTCGACGTCGATCAGCCGATGCAGTCGCTCGTTTGGCGGAGCGAGCCTTGCGCTTGCCAGTTCACGGTCACCGCTCCCAAGCACGCGACGGGACGAACGCTGCATCCCCGCGTGCTGGTGCTGGTGAATTCGGTACCGGTCGGGTCGCTGACCTTCACGCTTAAGGTGACCGAGGACGCGACGGCGCCAACGGAGATGCGCGGCGATCGCGCGCGGCGCTATACCTACGCCTTTCTGTCGTATGCCTCGCCCGACCGGGCCGAAGTCATCAAGCGCGCGCAAGGGCTGAAGGCCGGAGGCACAAGCTTCTTCAACGATTTGTTGTCGCTCGAGCCCGGCGAGCGTTGGGAGCAGAAGCTCTACGAGCAAATCGATCGCTGCGACGTGTTCTATTTATTCTGGTCCACCCACGCGAAGGCGTCGAAATGGGTTACGCAGGAGATCGAATACGCACTCGCCCGGAGCGCCGCCTCACCCAACGGCGAGCCGGACATCATTCCGGTGATCATCGAAGGCCCGCCGCCGCCGACGCCGCCGGACACGTTGAAGGACATTCATTTCAACGACTCGCTGATCTACGTGCTGGCCGGACTCGAAGGCGCGCGTCCGCCGCGGTGAGGCGAAACGCGCGAACCCCGAGGCGACTCCGACGCTAGTAGCTGTGCTTCTTGACGGGCGGCGTCGGCGTGTTGTTGGCGATGCAATTGGCGATATACGCTTCCTTCTCGGGCTCGGTCAGAACCGGCCGCACCTGTTCCGCCTGACGGAAGCAATACGTCTCCAGTTGCGGGTCGGCGGCCGAAACCGGCGTCACGAAGGCCAGGGCAACCACCATCATGCAGAGGAATCTCATAAGCGCCTCCTGCTCTCGACATGCACGCGCGCCCCGCACCGAAGCGCAAATCATAGCCGGGCCAAGCCTAATTGGGAACGAGGTCGCGCAGCATGGGATGGGAGCGGAGCACGCCGTGCAACTGGCGCGCTTCCCGCACGTCGTCGTCGGCTTCGAGCCGCGTGAGCAACGCCCTCAGCAGCCGGCCTTGGTCGGCGCGCAAGGCGGCGATGACCTCGAGGAAGTCGTCCGCGTCCGCGGCGCCGTCCATTCGTGCCATGCGCACCATCATGTGAGGCAAAACGACGCCGCGCGCGGGTGGTTCCTTCCGTTTCGCGCCAAACTTGCCGGCGCGTGGGGCTATTCCGCCCCCAGCACGAGCGTCCAATAGGCGCGTCCGCTTTTGTTCTTGGCCATCGCCACGCCGACCGCGGTCACGTTGGCGCGCAGCAGATTGGCGCGGTGGCCGGAGCTTTCCTTCCAATAATGCATCACGTCGCTGAAGGATTTCTGTCCCGAGGCGACATTCTCCGAGGCGATCTTGGCGTGAAAGCCGGCGCGGAGCGCGCGGGCCTTGGGGGTCGAACCGTCGGCGCCGTCATGGCCGATCCAGCTCCGCTCGGCTTGCGCCTTGGATTGCACGGCGGCCGCCTTGGTCAGCCGCGCGTCGAGCACGAGGGCGCCCAGCCCATTCTCGGCGCGGTAGGCGTTGACCTCGGCGAGGGCAGCTTCCGGATCGAGCGGCTTCACGGGCTTGGCGGCATATTCCGGCGAGACCAGGGTGATGGAGCAGCCGCCGAACGGATTCCACAGGCAGGGTATCCGCAACTCGGCGAAAGCCGGCGTCGCCAGCATGGCCAGCACGCTCGTCGTCAAGATCAGCCGCATCATCCCCCGTGACCCGTTCAGCCCCGTATCGGCCAGGCGCTGACCGCAGCCATATTAGCGCGAGATCAGCGCGCGCCGAACAGCCGCTTGAAGAAGCCGCCGCCGCGCCGCTGCTGCGGCTGATTGAAGGCCTCGGCACGATAGCGCTGCTTCGAGCCGGCCGCATTCGCCACCTTGCTCTCGCCGCCCGGCGTCAGCCCGGCCAGCACGATCTCGGTGTTGTCGAGACCGTTCTCCTGGACCAGCGAATAAAGCGTTTCGGCGTTCTGCGGCGATAGGCGCACGCAGCCATGCGAGGCCGGCTTGCCGAGCCGCTTGACCTCGTAGGTGGCGTGAATGGCGTGTCCCTCCTTGGTGAAGAACACGGCGTGCGGCATCGGCGCGTTGTCCCATTGCTTCGAGTACCAGATCTTGTTCATCGACCGCGCGGTGTAGTTGCCGGACGGTGTCGAATAGCCGTTGAGACCGGTCGAGACCGGCCAGTCGTAGCGCTGCTCGCCGTTGACGAACACCGTCATCCGCTGGGTTGCCTTGTCGATGCTGACGAACACGGTGGACTTGGCGGGCTCGGCGGGCGCCGTGGCGGTATCCGCCGCCGGCGCGGCCCCGGCGCAGACATTCGCGCTCTCGTTCCAGACTAGGCCGGCGGTGCCGCAATCGGCCCGGGTCAGCGGCTGGCCCGCGGGAGACGGCGCCGCATCGCAGACATTCGCGCCCTCATCCCAGGCAAACCCCGCGGTCTCGCAATCGGCGCGGGTTAAGGGCTGGCCTGAGGCCGTCTCGGCATGGGCCTGAGACAGAGCGAGGTTTCCGAGCAGGCAGAGAGCGAGGGCGAGCGGTTTCACGATCATCTCCAAAACGGTCAGGGCGAAAGTTCTTGTTCCAGCCATGTGGTGCGGAACCGGCGTCACTCGGGTGAAACTGAAACGATTGTGCGACCTTTTTGAGTCCGCAGCTTGACGACAATGCCAGATTCGCGCGCGCGGCTCGATGCCGATGCTAAACGTTAGCGGAAGCTTTTCGGCGTCACGCGCTTTTCGCGAAAATTCGATGAGTCTTGCCGGCGCCGTTCTGACGCTTCTTAGACAGGTCTCCGGTAGAAGATCCGCTCGATCCGCCCGGCAGCAAAACCTTAACCGCGCCGGGCATAGGTTTGGTTCCAAGGAGAGTTTCGACCATGACCAGAACTTTGCTCAGCGGCGCCGCGCTCGTGCTCGGTACGCTTTCGCTCGGCGCTCCGGCGCTCGCCGTCACCCCGTATGCGCTCGGCGACACCAGCCGCCTCGTCATCACCATCGGCGATGTGGAGAACGAGGAAGTGTGGCGGGACCTCCGTCCCGAGCTGACGCCGCCGCCTGCCGCCGTCGAGCGCAGCGAGGCGGGACGCCATGAAGGCGCCGCGGTGCAGCCGTTCAGCTTCGATTCTGGCGGCGGCAATATCGAGAACCAGGAATTGTGGCACGACCTGGAAACGGGCGTGACGCCGCCGGCCGGCGAGTAGCGACGGTCGACGCCTAAGCCGCGTCGGCGCCTTCGAGCTCGCGGAACAAAGCGGGGCTCATCGGTTTCGGCTTGCCGAACAGATGGCCCTGCGCCAGCTCGATGCCGTAATCGAGCAGCTTGGCCACGGCCGTCTCGTCCTCGACCTTCTCGACGATCAAGCTCAGCTCGAAATCGTCGAGCGCGCGCTTCATCTCGCTGGCGGTATAGGGCGAGCCCTTGGCCTGGAGGCCGTGCAGGAAGGTCTTGGCGTCGATCTTGACGTAGCGGAAGAAGCGGTCGCGCAGGCCCGCGAAATCGACGTCGAGATCGCCGACATGGTCGAGCGAAAAGCCGTAGCCGAGCGCGCCCAGCGTATCGAGCGCGCCCATCTCGTCGGGATTGAGCGACAGCAGCGCCGGCTGGCCGAGCTCGAAGATCAGGCTCTCGCTGAGCCCGCTATTCTCCTCCATGAACTCGACCAGCTCGGGGAAGAACTCGGGATCGAGCAGGGTCCTGACCGAGATGTTGCAAAACACGCCCTTGATGCGCGACTCCGGGCCGAGGCGGCGGAGCGTCTGCACGCTCTTCACCAGGAGCACATTATCGATCAGCGGCATCATGCCGGATGCTTCCGCCACCGGCAGATAGGAGGCGGGCAGCACCAGCTCGTCGGACCTGGTCCGGATGCGGGTAAGCGCCTCGAAGAAGCGCGGGCGGCGCTCGGGCAGCGTCACGATCGGCTGGAGGTAGAGATCGACGCGGCCCGCCTCGATCCCCTGGCTCACCAGCTCGAGCATCTCGTTGTCGCCGATCCGCGGCGCGATGGCGGTCTCGACAACGTCCTCCTCGACGGCCGGCGGCTCCGGCGCAGCGAAGGCCTCGGCCGCCTGCTCCTCGATGACGACCAGCGCCTCCTCCTCGATCGGGGCCAGATCCGCCACCGGCTCGGGCTCGGCGAGCTCCTCCTCGATGTCATCGTCGAATTCGATCTTCTGCACCACCGGTTCGGGCCCTCGCCTCAGCACCACCGGCTCGGGCGCGCGGCTGATGACCGGCTCCGGCCGCGGTGGCGGCACAGGCTCGACCGCCGCAGCGGTCGCCACGTCCGGCTCGCCGGCAGACGCCGAGATCAACTCGCGCGAAAGCTGCTTGATCAGGCTTTCGAGCACCCTGAGGTCGCCGGCGATCTTGTCGCGCTGGTTCCGCGCGTCGCCCTCGAGGTCGGCGCGCACCGTGTCGATCTTGGCGTGCACCTCGTCGAGCTCCTGCGAGAAATGGTCGGAGCGGCTCAGCCCGCCGATCGGCGCCGTGGCTGCATATTCGCTGAGTGCCTGATCGAGCCGCTCCACGCGATCGCCGAGCATGTCGAGGCGCGAGACGCTGTCCTCGATGCGGTCGATGCGTTGTAAATCCTTGTCGATGATCTCGAGCGCCGACTCGACATCGTTCAGCCGGTCGCCCGAGACCCCGGCAGACGGACGGCCGGCGCGCGCGACCATCAGATAGGAGGCCGCCATTACCAGATAGAGCGCGCCGGCGGCGATCAGCGCCGGGATCTGAGCAATGCCGGATTGAACGATGAGGCCGACGGCGAAGGCCGCGGCGGTGACCGCCATGGCGATCAGCACGATCACATCAAGCATGGCCAGTCCTCCCGAGGACTCGCTGCGCCTAGAGGCCATGGCAATCGTGTCCGCCAATTCCGCAATCCCCCTGCGGGAAAATCATGCGGCGACAGGCCCCTGTAAGGCAACACCAATCTGGCGCGCTGCCGATCTTCCTTGATAGCAGCTAGCGGCGCCGAAACCAAGCCGCGCTCGCCTTTAGCGCAGGCCGGCGAGGACGCGCCGGAGCCTGTCGGCGATCGCGCCGAGGTCATTTTCGCTTGCGATCAGCGCGGGAGCCAGCACCAGCGTATCGCCGACGGCGCGGATCACCAGGTCCGCATCGAAGAACGCGGCCTCGTGGGCGCGCGCGCCGCGCAGGCCCGGCGAGCCGTCGATCGGCGCGAGGTCGATGCCGGCGGCAAGGCCGATGGTCCTGATATCGACAATGTGCGGCGCGCCTTTCAGCGCATGCACCGCGTCGGCGAACACCGGCTCGAGGCTGCGCGCGCGCTCGAACAAGCCCTCCTCGCGATACAGATCGAGCGCCGCATGCGCCGCCGCGACGCCGAGCGGGTGGCCGGAATAGGTGAAGCCATGCGCAAGCTCCGGCACATGCTCCGGGCCTTGCATGAAAGCGTCGTGAATGCGCGCCGTGAGCAACACGCCGCCCAGTGGCGCCGCGCCGTTGGTCACGCCCTTGGCGAAGCAGATCATGTCGGGGACGACGCCGTAGCGCTCGGCGGCAAAGCCGTGGCCGAGCCGCCCGAAGCCGGTGATGACCTCGTCGAAGATCAGCAGGATGCCGTGCGCGCGGGTGATCTCGCGCAGGCGCTGGAGATAGCCTTGCGGGCTCGCATAGACGCCGGCCGAGCCGGCCATCGGCTCGACGACGAGGGCGGCGATATTGGCCCGCTCCTCGAGCGCGAGAATGGCGGTGAGGTCGTCGGCGAGGTCGCCGCCCCAGGCGGGCTCGCCGCGCGCATAGGCCTGCCGCTCGCGCGAATAGGGCGAGCGGATATGGTCGACGTCGAGCAGCGGCTCGAACAGATTGCGGTTCGGCGCCATACCGCCGAGCGACGTGCCGCCCAGGCAAGAGCCGTGATAACTCTTGTCACGCGAGACGAAGCGCGTGCGGGTGCTGGCGCCGACGAGCTTGTGGTAGCCGAGCGCGATCTTGAGCGCGCTGTCGACCGCCTCGGACCCCGAGGTGCAGAAGAACACATGGTCGAGCTCGCGCGGCGCCAGCGCGGCGAGGCGGGACGCGAGCCGGAATGCGGGGGCGTGGCCGATTTGAAAAGCCGGCGCGTAGTCGAGCTTGCCGGCCTGAAGGCGAATCGCCTCGACGATCGGCGCGCGGCAATGGCCGGCATTGCAGCACCACAGCCCTGACATGGCGTCGAGCAGCGTGCGGCCGTCGGCGGCGTAATAGTGCATGCCCTCGGCGCGATCGATCAGCCGCGGGCGCCGCTTGAAGGCGCGGTTGGCGGTGAAGGGCAGCCACTGGGCCGAGAGCTCGGAGGCGTCGAGGCGAGTCGGAAATGGAGCGTCGAGTGGGGGCATGGGGACAATCGCCGCTCAAAGCAAAGGACGTTTGCGCGGCTGGTTCAAGTCGAATTTGGCGATTTCGGCCAAGGCGGCGACATCGGGTATGAAGCACCAACCATGCTCCCATTGCATCAGGCCGCGCGCCGACAGCCGCTTCAGCGTCTTGTTGGTATGGACCAGCGAGAGCCCAAGCGCGTCGGCAAGATGTTCCTGGGTGAAGGGAAAACGGACCTTGCCCTCGGTGACGAGACCGACATCGTCGGCGCGGAGATAAAGGTGCAGGATGTAGTAGGCCGCGCATTCGACGGCGTTGCGGCGGCCGATGCTCAAGAGGTTCTCGTTGAGGATCATCTCCTGGGTGGAGGCGAGCCAGGTCAGGTCGAAGGCAAGGCTCGGGCAGCCCTTGTATAGGTCCCACACCCGCTCGCGCGGGAAGGTGCAGAGCACCGCGGCGGTCAGCGTGTCGACCGAATGGTCCATCTCCCCCTGCATCGACGACTGGATGCCGAGCAGGTCGCCGGGAAGCGCGAAGCTGGTGATCTGGCGCCTGCCGTCCTCCAGCGTCTTGTAGCGGAAGGCCCAGCCTTCAAGGAGGGTGAACAACTGCTCGGACGGCGAGCCCTCGCGCAGCACGGTCGAGCCCGGCCCGGTACGCAACTCTCCCAGCTTCAGCTTGGCGATGACGTCGATCTCGTCGTCGCTGATGGCGCGGAAGGTCTCGCAGTCCCGCAACGGGCATTTCTGACAGGGGACGTCGTAGGTTAAAGGTATGAGCTGAGACATGAGCGCCGTCATAGCAGAAACCGGCTATGTCTTAGTTTAAAGACAGGGTTCAAGCCCTGGTTTTAAGAGAGGAGCCTGGGCGCGGACTCAACCCTGGCGCCCGAGTGGACCACGCGTACGGCTTACCTCCCTCGCTTTCTGCACATGAGCGATTCCGGCAGCGCCAAGGGGGCTCCCCCGAGCCGCCCGCCTCTGCTTGCGGATGCGAGGCGGCTCGGCCGCGCCATCGAGGCTGGAGGCGTCGCGCTGTGGGAATGGCAGCTCGGCGAGGACCTGATGCAGGTGAGCCCGAAGCTTGCCGACCTGCTCGGCCTCTCCCCTCCCCTGGTCTTCCCGGCCGCGCGCTTCTTCGCCCTGGTCGAGCCGAGCGACATGGCACTGCTGCGCGCGGCGTTGAGCGAAGCGATCGCGACCGGCGAAACCTTCACGCACGAGTTCCGCATCCGCCGCGAGGACAACGGCGCGCGCCGCGTCCTGTGCCATGAAGGGCGGGTGGTCGGGCGCAACGGACATGGCATCGCGTGCGAGCTGGCCGGCGCAAGCCACGACGTGACCGAGCGGCGATTGAAGCAGGAGGCAAGCGAGCTGCTGACGCGCGAGCTCTCGCACCGCATCAAGAACCTGCTGTCGGTCGTCGGCAGCATCGCCACCATGTCGGGCGAGCACCGGCCGGAGGCGCATGACTACGTCGCCGCGTTCCAGGCGCGGCTGAACAATCTCGCCACGGCGCACGATCTGCTGATTCAGTCGGAAGCGGCACCGATCAGGCTGGATGGGCTCGTGGTGAAGACGCTCGCGGCGATCGGCGTGCTCGATCGCATCGAGCTTTCCGCGACCGAGCTATTGCTCGGCTCGCACGACACCCAGACGGTGGCGCTGGTGCTGCACGAGCTTTGCACCAATGCCATCAAATACGGCGCGCTGTCGCACGAGACCGGACGCGTCCGCTTAGGCTTCGAGATGCGGGGCGAAGCCGACCGGGGAGACCCGGCGACGCTCCTGATCCTATGGCAGGAGATGGGCGGCCCAGCGGTGACCGCGCCGCAGCGCAAGGGCTTCGGCATCAACTTGCTCGAGCGCATCGCGCGGCGGCAGGAACCTGGCGCGCCAGTACTCGATTGGGCGCCGGAAGGCTTGCGCTGCAACATCACGCTCCGGCTCACCCCATCGCTGCCGAAACCGGGAAATCCGGCCGAGGACCCTGCCTGAGGTCAGCGGTTTGTTGCCGCCTGTTCATTGGGCGACGAGCAACTGTTCCCAGCGACACCGCGAAGGCTTGCCGCGGAGGCCGAGCCTGCGTCTATAATTGTCCCGTCAAAATTGTGCGATAGCGTTCGACGCTCGCATCACGTTGCAAAACCATTCCGCGAAGGTTCCCCCATCATGTCAGCCAACATTGTTACGACGCGCCTCGCAGTCTCGATCCTCGGCCTCGGCCTCGGCTTGTTCGCGGCCACGCAGCCTGCCGTTGCCGCCGATCCCGGGCCGGTCGATCTCGTCGGCGCGTTGAACGGCGTGTTTGGCGCGCATCCAGGCATCCGCGCGGCGCACACCAAGGGCTTCTGCGCGACGGGTCAATTCACGCCGTCGCCGGAGGCCGCCTCGCTCTCGAAGGCGCCGCATTTCGCCAAGCCGGTGCCGGTAACCGCCCGCTTCTCGCTCGGCGGCGGCAATCCGCAGGCGCCGGACAACGCCAAAGGCAACGTGCGCGGCTTGGCGCTCAGATTCGATCTTGGCGGCGGGGCGACCACCGACCTGGTGATGATCTCGGCGCCGGTGTTCTTCGTGCAGACGCCGGCCTTGTTCGTCGAGTTCCTGCAAACGGTCGGCTCGAAGGATAAGGCGAAGCTCGACGCCTTCTTCGCCGCGCATCCCGAATCGACGCGGCAGGGCGCCTGGCTCAACAGTCATCCTGTTCCGGCGAGCTATGCGGGCGTCGATTATTTCGGCGTGCATTCCTTCACCTTCACCAATGCCAAGGGCGAGACCGCGCTGGTGAAATACAAGGCGATCCCCGGCGCCGGCGAGCTTGGACTCAGCGACGACGAGGCGAAGGCCAAGGGCGAAAATTTCTACGAGGATGAGATGAAGGAGCGGCTCGGCAAAGGCCCGGTGAGCTTCGAGCTCGTCGCTATCCGCGGCAAGGACGGCGATCCGACCAGCGACCCGACGCTGCGCTGGGACGATGAAGACAACCGCGCGACGACGCCGCTTGGCAAAGTCAGCATCGACGCGATCGCGCCTTCAGCCACTTGCGACGCGTTTTCCTTCCTGCCCGGGAATGTGGTCGACGGCATCGCGGGACCGGCCAACGACCCCGTGTTCCAGGCGCGCTCGCCCGCCTACATTCTCTCGTTCACCAAGCGGCGCACGCCGTAGCATGGCTACGCTCGTCTTCGGAATGAACCAGTCCCTGGACGGCTATGTCGACCATCTGGCGTTCGGGCCAAGCCGCGCGCTGTTTCGCCATTTCATCGAGCAAGCGCGCGCCCAGGCGGGCAGCGTGTACGGCCGCAGGCTTTACGAGGTCATGCGTTACTGGGACGACGACCATCCTGAATGGGACTCGGAGGAGCGCGACTTCGCAGCGGCGTGGCGGAGCCACCCGAAGTGGGTCGTGTCGCGCTCGTTGCAGTCGGTTGGCCCCAACGCCACACTTGTCGCGGATGATGTCGAGGCGGTGATACGCGGACTGAAGACCCAGCTCGTGGGGGAGATTGAAGTTGGCGGACCAGACCTGGCGCGGAGCCTGACCGACCTTGGTCTTGTCGACGAGTATCGCATCTATCTCCACCCCGTCGTGCTTGGGAGCGGCAAGCCATTCTTCGCCGGCCCCCGGCCGCGACTCCGCCTTCTGGCCAGCGATCTGATCGGCGAGGACGAGATTAGGTTGAGGTACGTTCCTGCATAATCACGCAACGCGCCCGATGGACTGCCTGGGTTATTCGCCGGCACGGGCCCTGCCCGGGAATGTGGTCGACGGCATCGCGGGACCGGCCAACGACCCCGTGTTCCAGGCGCGCTCGCCAGCCTACATCCTCTCGTTCACGCGCCGCCAAACGCCGGTGCAGTGACGATCAGGCCGCTTCGGGATTGACCCGCCGATTCGCCGCGCGCGCCTCCCAGCAGAGGGCGTCGATTTCGTCCTGCGTGGCCAGGCTGTGGATCCAGGCGGAGGCTTCCGCGTAGCCGGGCTCGAAACGAAGCTCGAAGGCGATCGGCTTCCATCCGACATATTGCCCGGAGCGGGCGAGCTCGCGGGCGCGTTGCTGCACGCTACGCAAACTGTCACTCATTACGCACCTCACTCACAACCACAGCCTGCAAGTATAGCACTTGCCCGGGCGGCTGGTGAGGCTTGTTACCGGTTCTAACGGGTTACGCCCCATGCGCCGCGGCGCCGATCGGCGATCGGTGCGATGGTGGGTTTGGCCGGAAGGCCAGCCGCCTGTCTGTGCTGCGTCGGCGGCTGCTCTCGAAACGCCCCTTAGGCCCTTCCCAACCTTCGGGCCCGTTTCTCAAAACCAAAGACTTGGGCGCCCGCTCCCCCGGCGGACGCCCATTTTTCTTTTCCGGCTGGGCATTCCCGGTCTCGAAAACCTTGACAGAATCGCACCCCGCCAGTATCTCCTGGCTAGCTCGCTAGCACTCGCCAAAGGTGAGTGCCAAAGCGGCGCAATCCTTCATTTTCAAGCAATCTTCCGGAGACACATCCATGAAATTCCGTCCCTTGCACGACCGCGTCGTGGTCAAGCGGCTCGAGGAGGAGCAGAAAACCAAAGGCGGCATCATCATCCCCGACACGGCCGCCGAGAAACCCCAGACCGGCAAGGTCATCGCTGCCGGGCCAGGCGCCCGCGGCGAGGATGGCAAGTTGCAGCCCATGGGGGTCAAGGCCGGCGACAAGGTGCTGTTCGGCAAATGGTCGGGCACCGAGGTCAAGATCGACGGCGACGAGCTCCTCATCATGAAGGAGTCCGACATCATGGGCATCCTCGGCTAACGCCCCTCCCCTTACCCCCAATCAATTCCCCAAACACCGGAGCAAATTCAAATGGCAGCTAAAGATGTGAAATTCGCAGCCGACGCGCGCGAGCGGATGCTGCGCGGCGTCGACATTCTGGCCAACGCGGTCAAGGTCACGCTCGGCCCCAAGGGCCGCAACGTGATCCTGGAGAAGTCGTTCGGCGCGCCGCGCTCGACCAAGGACGGCGTGACCGTGGCCAAGGAGATCGAGCTCGAGGATAAGTTCGAGAACATGGGCGCGCAGATGCTGCGCGAGGTGGCTTCGAAGACCAACGACACCGCCGGCGACGGCACCACCACCGCGACCGTGCTGGCGCAGTCGATCGTGCGCGAGGGGCTGAAGGCGGTTGCCGCCGGCATGAACCCGATGGATCTCAAGCGCGGCATCGACAAGGCCGTGCTCGACGTGGTCGAGGACATCCGGAAGCGCTCGAAAGTGGTGAGCGGCTCGGCGGAGATCGCCCAGGTCGGCACCATCTCGGCCAATGGCGAGAAGGCGATCGGCGACATGATCGCCAAGGCGATGCAGAAGGTCGGCAATGAGGGCGTGATCACGGTCGAGGAAGCCAAGAGCCTCGATTCCGAGCTGGAAGTGGTCGAGGGCATGCAGTTCGACCGCGGCTACATCTCCCCCTATTTCATCACCAATGCCGAGAAGATGATCGCCGATCTCGAGAACCCCTACATTTTGATCTACGAGAAGAAGCTGTCGGCGCTGCAGTCGATGCTGCCGCTGCTCGAGGCGGTGGTGCAGTCGGGCCGTCCGCTGCTGGTGATCGCCGAGGATGTCGAGGGCGAGGCGCTCGCGACGCTGGTGGTCAACAAGCTGCGCGGCGGCTTGAAGGTCGCGGCGGTCAAGGCCCCGGGCTTCGGCGACCGCCGCAAGGCCATGCTGCAGGACATCGCGGTGTTGACCGGCGGCGAGCTGATCTCCGAGGATCTCGGCATCAAGCTCGAGAACGTCACCGTGCAGATGCTCGGCAAGGCGAAGAAGGTAGCCATCACCAAGGATGACACCACCATCGTCAGCGGCGCCGGCAAGAAGGCCGACATCGAGGCCCGCATCGGCCAGATCAAGCAGCAGATCGAGGACACCTCGTCGGACTACGACAAGGAGAAGCTGCAAGAGCGGCTGGCGAAGCTCGCCGGCGGCGTTGCGGTGATCAAGGTCGGCGGCGCGACCGAGGTCGAGGTCAAGGAGAAGAAGGATCGCGTCGACGATGCGCTGAACGCAACGCGCGCCGCGGTCGAGGAAGGCATCGTGCCGGGCGGCGGCGTCGCCCTGCTGTGGGCCTCCAAGGCGATCAAGACCAAGGGCGACAACGACGACCAGGAGGCGGGCATCAACATCGTCCGCCGCGCGCTCCAGGCGCCGATCCGGCAGATCGCCGAGAATGCCGGCGTCGAGGGCTCGATCGTGGTCGGCAAGGTGCTCGACAACAAGTCGGCCTCCTACGGCTACGACGCCCAGAACAACGAGTATGGCGATCTGATCCAGAAGGGCATCATCGACCCCGCCAAGGTCGTGCGCACGGCGCTGCAAGACGCGGCCTCCGTCGCCGGCCTGCTGGTCACCACCGAGGCCGGTGTGGCCGAGGCGCCGAAGAAGGGCTCGGAAGGCCACGCGCACATGCCGGGCGGCGGCATGGGCGGCATGGACATGATGTAGTCCTAGGCTCAACGGCCGGAAACGGCCAAGCTTGACGCGAAGGGGCGGCCATTGGCCGCCCCTTTTGCCGTATGGACGTGGCGGCTGCTCACCTAAGTCTTACCGAAACGTAATTTCCCCGGGCCGCGCTTTTGGCCCTATCGTCGCCCCGGGCAGGCCTTGCGTTGCCCCGCGCCAAGCTTTGGAGCTGCCGCCGATGGCGAATTTCAGCCAGTCGTTCCGAGATTTCCGACGGATCGCCGTCCCCTACTACCAGTCCGAGGACAAATGGGCCGGGCGGGGCCTGCTGGCCGCGGTGATCGGGCTGCAGCTATTCCAGGTCTGGCTGAACGTGCGCTTCAACGCCTGGTACAACACCTTCTACACCGCGCTCCAGGACAAGGACTGGAACACCTTCATCTGGCAGATCGGCGTGTTCAGCCTGCTCGCCGCGTTCTTCATCGTCAGCGCCGTCTATCAGATCTACCTCCAGCAATGGCTTCAGATCAGGTGGCGCAACTGGCTGACCGGCCGCTACATGACCCGCTGGCTCAGCCAAGGCACGCATTACCGCATGCGGCTCAAGGGCGATCAGGCCGACAACCCCGACCAGCGCATCGCCGACGACATCAAGCAGTTCGTCGACTCGACCCTCGATATCGGCATCGCGCTGCTCGGCTCGGTGGTGACGCTGGTCTCGTTCATCGTCATCCTGTGGACGCTGTCCTCGGCCACGCCGCTGATGATCGGCTCGCAGACCTTCAACGTCCCCGGCTACCTGGTGTGGGCGGCGCTGATCTACGCCATTCTCGGCACCTGGGTGACGCATCTGGTCGGCCGGCCGCTGGTCAAGCTCAATTTCGACCAGCAGCGCTACGAGGCCGATTTCCGCTTCTCGCTGGTGCGGTTGCGCGAGAACGCCGAGGAGGTGACGCTGCTCGCCGGCGAGCCCGCCGAGGAAGCGCGGCTGCGCGACCGCTTCTCCTGGGTGATCCGCAATTGGTACGACATCATGAGCCGGCGGAAGCGCCTCACCTTCCTCACCGCCGGCTATTCGCAGGTCGCCATCATCTTCCCGTTCCTGGTGGTGAGCCCGGTCTATTTCTTCGGCTCGATGACGCTCGGCGGGCTGATGCAGATCTCCTCCGCCTTCGGCCAGGTGCAGAGCGCGCTGTCGTTCTTCGTCACCGCCTATACCTCGATCGCCGACTGGAAGGCGGTGCTGAACCGGCTCGCCGGCTTCGACGCTTCGATCGGCTGGGCGGAAGGGCTCGACGCCACCGCGCCGCGGGTCGAGCTCGCGGCCGATGGCGCGCGCAACCTCACCGCCGACGCGCTCTCGGTCGGGCTGCCCAACGGCAAGCACATCGTGCGGGTCAAGGATTTCGCCATCGAGCCCGGCGAGCGCGTGCTGGTCACGGGGCCGTCAGGCTCCGGCAAGACCAGCCTGTTTCGCGCGCTCGGCGGCGTCTGGCCGTTCGGCGAAGGCTCGATCAGCATCCCCAAGGACGCGAACGTGCTGGTGCTGCCGCAGAAGCCCTATCTGCCGCTCGGCACGCTGCGCGGCGCGCTCGCTTATCCGGGGCCGGACGATGCCTTCAGCCATGCCGAGATCGACGAGGTGGTCGATGCGGTCGGGCTGTCGCATCTGCGCCCAGGGCTCGACCAGACCGCCTATTGGTCGGACAAGCTCTCCGGCGGCGAGAAGCAGCGCATGTCGATCGCGCGCGCGCTGTTGCAGAAGCCAGACTGGCTGTTCCTCGACGAGGCGACCAGCGCGCTCGACGAGGCGGCGGAGTCGGAGCTTTACCGGCTGCTGCTGAAGCGGCTGCCCGACTCGGCCATCGTCTCGATCGGGCATCGCTCGAGCCTGGTGCAGTTCCACGGCCGCTTCTTCGAGCTCCTGCCCGAGGCGAATACCGGCCGGCATCACCTCACCGAGGCGAAAGCCGACGACGACGAGGCCGAGGAAAGCCGCAAGCTCAGCCTGGTGTAGTGACTAATCCTCGAGCTTGATCTTGCAGCCGCTCGATGGATCGAGGCCGTTCGGCGTGTCCCAGTCATTGGCCGGCACGTTCGGGAAGGACGTGCCGAAATCCTGCTTCTGCATGGTGAATTTCGACGGCACGTTCGAGTTCGGCGGGAAGTCGACAATCCAGAAATAATTGTAGGTGTCGCTGGGCCAGGTCTTCGGCACGCCGGGCAGGATGTCGAGCTTCAGCAGCTGGCGGAGCGCCACGCCCTCGCGCTCGCTTGCGAATTTCGCCTCGAGCTTCTCGTTGGCGATGTGCTTGTGCTCCCACACCAGCACGATGGTCTTGCCCTGGAGCGCCGGATTGGTCAGCAGGTTGCGCGCGGCCTCGCGCGTGCGCTGGTTGAGCTGCTTCTCGAACTCCTCCTTGCTCTGGCCGGTCTCGGGCACCACCGAATAGAGAATGATCGGCTTCGACCAGCTCGTGACCGAGGGCGAGGCAAGCTCGAGCGTATGCAGGGTGATGGCGAAGAAGAATGCCGGATCGTCGCCGCCCGCGAACAAGGATTTGGCGGCGTCCTTGCCGAGATAGTTGAGGCGGAGCGCCTCGGCCCGCTGCTCGCCGATCTCGCACAGCTTCCAGGCGTCGGCCTTCTCGCCGTGGCGCAGGATGATGACGCGCGCCGGCGCGGCGAGCGCGGCCTGCGCGACACAGGCGAGCAGCAGCGCGAGGGCGAGGCGAATCAGCATGGAGACGGAGATTAGCGGTTGCGCTTCCTCTCCGCCACTCGCGGGCCTCATGGTTCGAGACGCGGCCTTACGGCCGCTCCTCACCATGAGGAGGCGACACCCTCATCCTGAGGAGGGCGCGGCACGCGCCCGTCTCGAAGGATGAGGCCCCTCACACCGACAGTTTCTCGACAATCCTATCGCGCAGCTTGGTCGCGGCGGCGGTCCAGGGCGCGCCGCGCGAAGCCAGCAGATGCGATTGCGAGTTGAGGATCACGCCGTCCTCCAGCACCTTCAAATGATTGGCGCGGAGCGTGGTGCCGGTGGTGGTGATGTCGACGATCAGCTCGGCCGTCCCCGCCGCGGGCGTGGCCTCGGTCGCGCCGACGCTCTCGACGATGCGATAGCCGGTGACGCCCTGGCTCGCGAAGAAGCGCCGCGTCAGGTTCATGTATTTGGTCGCCACGCGCAGGCGCCGGCCATGCACGGAGGCGAATTGCGCGGCGATGTCCTCGAGGTCGGCCATGCGCGCGACGTCGATCCAGCAATCCGGCACGGCGACCACCACGTCGGCGCGGCCGAGGCCGAGCGGCTTGACGAACTCGACCGAGCCATCCACGTCGGCCAGCGTCTCGCGGATCAGATCCTCGCCGGTGACGCCGAGATGCACGCGGCCCGATTTAAGCTCGTGCACGATCTCCGCCGCCGAGGTCAGCACCACCTCGACGCCGTCGAGCCCGTCGAGCGCGGCGCGATAGCCCCGCTCGTGACCCTTGCTGCGCAACGCCATGCCGGAGCGTTCGAACAGCGACGCCGCCTGGTCCTTGAGCCTACCCTTGGAGGGCACGGCGATGAGGAGCTTCGCCGCCATCACGCGCCCCTCCCCGCCGCGGCAAGCAGCCGCTCGGTGTGAATGGCGGAGCCGATCGCCGGCACCTCGCGCGGCGCGCCGAGATAAGTAAGCAGCCCGTCATAACGGCCGCCGCCGCCGATCGCCTCCTCGCTGCCGGCGCTCTCGATCTGGAACACCAGGCCGGAATAATATTCGAAGCTCCGGCCGAACTCGGTGGCGAAGATCGCCTGCTTGAGATCGATGCCGTTCGCGGCGAGCGTGTCGAAGCGGCGCGTATAGGCATCGAGCGCGGGGGCGAGGTCGAGGCCTGCCCCCTTGGCGATCATGGCGATGCGATCCCCCGCCTCGAGCGGCGGCGCTGCGACGGCGAGGTAATAATCGATCACGGTCGCGACCTCGCGCGGCAGTGGCTCGGCGCGGAGGTCGGCGGCATGGTCGAGCAGGCGCGCGGCGATCTCCGGCAGGGTGCGGTTGCCGGCGAGCGGCAGGCCTTGCTGGTCGAGATAGGCGCCGACCAGCTCCTCGGCGCGCTCCTGGCTCTTGCCGGCGAGGCTCGCGGCGAACGCGGCGACGGGGCCGTCGCCGTTCGGACGCTCGCCCTTGGCCAGCCGCGCGAGCAGCGCGTGGAAGGCCTGCGGCCGCCAGAAATAATGCCGCAGCTTCAGCCGCCAGCGCTCGGGCAGCGACAGCGCATCGAGCAGCGCATAGAACAGCGCGATGTCGCCGAGCCGCAGGCTGAAGCGCTTCAGCCCGGCGCGGCGCACCGCCTCGACCGCGAGCAGCACGATCTCGACGTCGGCGCTCGCCTTGTCGCGCTCGCCGAAGCATTCGATGCCGGCCTGGCGGAATTCGCGCGGCGCGGCGCCGCCGCCCTGCGGCTGGAAGCGGAAGGCGGGGCCGTTATAGCAATAGCGCGCGGGCGTATCGGCGCGCGGGTGGCGCTCGAGATAGAGCCGCGACACCGGCACGGTGAGGTCGGGCCGCAAGCAAAGCTCGTCGCCGGCGAGGTCGGTGAAGACATAGGTGCGGCTTCTGATCTGCTCGCCGATCTGATCGAGGAAGATGTCGGCCGGCTGGATGATCGAGGGCGCAACCTGCTCGTATCCCGCCCCGCGGAACAGGTCGAGCAGGGCCGTGGCCTGGGCTTCGAGCGCCTCGAACTCTTTCGCCGATTCAGCGGCCATGACGGTTCAGCTTGCTCCGCGCCACTCCTCTCCCCGCCGGGGAGAGGACGCAGCGAAGCTCGCTTCGCTGCGGGTGAGGGGGAAACGGCTGGCAGTTGTTAGAGCCCCCTCACCCTTTCCGCCACGCGACTTGCGCAGGCGCCGCGCATACGCGTCGCGCGCAAGATCGCGGCGGAAAGCCCTCTCCCCACAGGGGAGAGGAGATAAGGACGTGTCGTTCAGGTTCATGACAAGCAACTGCTTCAGGATTTGTGGCGGTCGAGGACTTTGCGAACCGCGCTCACCAGCTCGGCTTCCTTGACGGCGAACTGCGCCTCGGCCTGCTTCTTCAGGTACTCCTCGCGGTCCTCGATGGAGGTGAGCGTGGCGCCGAGGATCAGATCCTTGATTTGGACCTCGCCGTTGGCCTTCTCGTCGCCGCCCTGGATGACGACGCAAGGGCTGCCGCGGCGGTCGGCATATTTCATCTGCGCCTTCATGCCGGACTCGCCGAGATAAAGCTCGGCGCGGATGTTCGCGGCGCGGAGGTCTTGCGCCATCTGCTGGTAGTCGGCGATGCGGTCGCGGTCGAGCACCAGCACCACGACCGGGCCTTGCGCCGCGCTCGCCTGATATTTGCCGAGGCGCTGGAGGCCGAACAGCAGGCGCGACACGCCGATGGAGATGCCGGTGGCCGGAACCTTCTCGCCGGTGAAGCGCTCGACCAAACCATCATAGCGCCCGCCGCTGACGACCGAGCCGAGGCGGATGGGCTGGCCCTTCTCATCTTTGATGGGCGCGAGAAGCTCAGCCTCGAAGACAGGGCCAGTGTAATATTCCAACCCGCGCACGACAGAGGGGTCGATACGTATACTACTAAGGCCATAGCCGCAGTCCCGCACTATTCCGCGAATGCGTTCAATTTCTTGGAGACCTTCATGAGCGGCCTCGGTGTCGTAGTAGGACCGCTTGTATCGATCCAACAAAAAGTATTCCTGATCCGCCAACTCTTGCAGTTCAGATTTAATTCCGACGGCTGCATCCATCGCCGCCGTCGCTTCATGCGAAGCCTGAAGATAATCCATGACACGGCTTCGCTGCTCGATGCTCAGGTCAACTCCCTTCGTGAAATCACCTGACTCGTCGCGGCGCCCCTTCCCCAATAGTGCACTTACTCCCTCCATTCCCAGGCGATCGAGCTTGTCGATCGATCTCATTACACCCAGGCGCTTCCCTGCATTCTCTTCTCCCGTTAGGCCAATCACCTCAAGCAAGCCGTCCAAAACTTTGCGGTTATTCACCTTCACCACGTATTGCCCGCGCTCAACGCCGAGCGCTTCCAGCGTGTCGGCGGCGAGCATGCAGAGCTCGGCGTCGGCGGCGACGGAGGAGGCGCCGACCGTGTCGGCGTCGAACTGGGTGAATTGGCGGAAGCGGCCCGGGCCCGGCTTCTCGTTGCGCCAGACGGGGCCGACCTGATAGCGGCGGAAGGGCTTCGGCAGATTCTGGTAGTTCTCGGCGACGTAGCGGGCGAGCGGCGCGGTCAGGTCGTAGCGGAGCGACAGCCATTGCTCGTCGTCGTCCTTGAACGAGAACACGCCCTCGTTCGGCCGGTCCTGGTCGGGCAGGAACTTGCCGAGCGCGTCGGTATATTCGATCGCCGGCGTGTCCAGCGGCTCGAAGCCGTAGGATTCGAACACGCCACGAATCGTGTCGAGCATCTCGCGGCTTGCGCGAAGCTCGCTCGCGGATGTGTCGAAGAGGCCCTTCGGCAGGCGGGCCTCGGGGCGGTCGTCCTTCTTGCTCATGGGAATTTCGGCTTGGTTTCTTACGGCTCCAGCCGCCCGCTTCTAGCCCATGATCCTTGATCAGTCATTAGGGATCGGCACTCCGCGGCGCGGCTGGTTCCATACCTCCCCTGGCGGGGGAGGTCGGCGCGCTTCAGCGCGCCGGGTGGGGACCCCCTCACAAATTGGCGCTGTCACCCCACCCGGCTCGGCCGTTGGCCGAGCCACCCTCCCCGTCACGGGGAGGGATGGAGCAAGCTCTCTGCCGCACGCGAACTTCCAGCTCCGCGAAAGCCTAATCAACCAGGGCGGTTTGCTTGGCGAGCTCGACCAGGGCCTCGATCGGGTGGCCCTTGTCCTTGAGCGGCCCCAGCGCGTCGGGCGGCGGGCCGCCGGTCGCCCAGTCGAGCATCTCGATGGTGTGGATGAAGGGGGCGTCGGTCCCGCTTTGCAGCTGCACCATGCAGCCGATATTGGCGGTGACCACCACGTCCGGCTCGACCTTGGCGAGGTTGGCGAGCTTCCGCTCGCGGAGCTGCCCGGCAAGCTCGGGCTCGAGCAGGTTATAGGTGCCGGCCGAGCCGCAGCAGAGATGCCCTTCCGGGATGTTCAGGATGTTGTAGCCGGCCTGCTCGAGCAAAGTGAGCGGCAGCTCGGCGAGCTTCTGCCCGTGCTGGAGCGAGCACGGCGCGTGATAGGCGATGCGCAAGCCGGTCCACAGCACCGGCGGCATCAGCCCGATCTCGCTGATGAACTCGGTGATGTCGCGGGCAAGCTTGGCGACATAGGCGGCGCGCTCGGCATAGCCGCGGTCGCGCGCGAGCAGATTGCCGTAGTCCTTGACCATGGTGCCGCAGCCTGAGGTGGTCACCAGGATGGCGTCGAGCGGCTTCTCGCGAATGACGGCGGTCCAGGCGTCGATATTGCGCCTGGCGTAGTCGCGCGCCTCCTCCTCCTTGCCGAGCGAATGCACCAGCGCGCCGCAGCAGGTCTCGTCCTTGACGACGATCACGTCGACGCCGTGACGGCGGAGCAGCCTGATCGCGGCGAGGCTGATCGAGGGCGCGAGCGTCTCCTGCACGCAGCCCAGCATCAGCGCGACGCGCTTCGCCTTGGGGTCCTTGCCGATCGCCGATTTCGGCCGGGTGAGCTTCGCCGTCTTCACCAGCCTGCGCGGCACCAGGTCGAGCGCCGCGGCGGGGCGCTCGAAGCCGGCCTTGGCGATCAGCCCGCGGAACGGGCGCGCCAGCCAGCCGAGCGTCAGCGCCAGGCGGAAGCGCCGCGGATTGGGCAGCACCTTGCTGATGATCCAGCGCAGCGTGCGCTGGCGCGGCGTGCGGTGACCCTTGGCCTCGATGCGCACGCGGGCGAGGTCGACCAGATGCATGTAGTCGACGCCCGAGGGGCAGGTGGTCATGCAGGAGAAGCAGGAGAGGCAGCGGTCGATGTGATAGGTCATCGACGGCGTCACCTCGCGCTCCTCGAACATCTGCTTCATGAAATAGATGCGGCCGCGCGGGGAATCGCGCTCGTCCCCGGTCAGCACATAGGTCGGGCAGGTCGCGGTGCAGAGCCCACAATGCACGCAGCGGCGCAGGATCTCGTCGGCGCGGGCGATGGTCGGGTCGGCGAGCTGGACGGCGTTGAAGCTGGTCTGCATATCTCGCCTATATCCCCGGGTACATGCGGCCGGGATTGAGAATCCCGACCGGATCGAAGGCCTGCTTGAGCTGCGCGGTCAGCGCCATCACCGGCTTGTCCAGCGGCTGGAACACGTCGATCTGGGCGCGGGCCGGCGCGTCGGCACGGATCAGCGTGGCATGACCGCCGATTTCGGCGAGGTTGCGCCGGATCTCGATCGCGCCGGCGTCGGAGATCGGCGGCGTCTCGAGCCAGATCAGACCGCCTGACCAGTCATACAGCACCCGCACGTCGATCTTGCGCGCGAGATTATGCACCAGCCGCGGCCCGGTGGAAGGCAGCGTCGAGATGCGCCAGAGCGGGCGGTCGGACTTCTGGAACATGCGCAAGGTGCGGATTTCGTCCCAGAAGGCGCGGCTCCGCAGCGTGTCGAGCTCGAGCGCGGGCGCGTAGGCCTGGAGCATCTGCTTGATCCCGCTCGAGCGATAGCGCGCTGAGGCCGGAAAATTCTCCACCCTGATGGCGGTGACCGAGGCGCCGGCATTGGCGATCTCCTGGTCGGAGAGCCGCTCGGCAAGCTCGGCATGCATATGCACGGTGCCGGACACCTCGAACGGCGTGCCCATGGCGAGGCAGAGCGCCTCGATGCCGTTCTGATCGGCGAGGCCGAAGCAGAGCACGGTGCGCACCTCGCGCTGGGCCGGGAGCACCTTGATGGCAATTTCGGTCATCACGCCGAGCGTGCCCCAAGAGCCGGCAAGCGCGCGGCTGAGATCGTAGCCGGTGACGTTCTTCATCACCCGGCCGCCGGCCCTGATGGTCTCGCCGCGGCCGTTGACCGCCTGCACGCCGAGCACGTGATCGCGCACCGAGCCGGACAGGATGCGTTTGGAGCCGGAGATATTGGTGGCGACCATGCCGCCGACGGTGCCCTGCCCGCGGCCGAAGCCAAGCACCGGGCCAAGATCGACCGGCTCGAACGGAAATTCCTGCTCGTGCTCGGCGAGCGTCTGTTCGATCTGGCCGAGCGGCGTCCCGGCCATCGCCACCATCACCAATTCGCTCGGCTCGTAGATCGGGATGCCGACCAGGCTCTCGGTCGAGAGCACGGCGCCGTATTGCACCGGGCGCCCGACCTCGCGCTTGGTGCCGCGGCCCATCACCTCGAGCGGGGTGCGCGTATCGGCGGCCTCGGCCACCAGATAAGCGAGCTCCTCGACCGTATCGGGAGCGTGGAAGCCGACGCGCATATGCCCGGTCACTGGACTTGCACCTCTTCCAGCGGAAACACCTTGCCGGGATTGAGCAGCCATTCGGGGTCGAAGGCGAGCTTCACCCGCATCTGCTGCATGATGTCGGCCTCCGAGTACTGCACGCGCATCAATTCGCGCTTCTCGATGCCGACGCCATGCTCGCCGGTCAGGCAGCCGCCAAGCTCGACGCAGAGCTTCAAGATCTCCGCGCCGCACAGCTCGACCCGCTCGAGCTGGAGCGGGTCGTTGGCGTTGTAGAGGATCAGCGGGTGCAGATTGCCGTCACCGGCATGGAAGATGTTGGCGACGTCGAAGCGATATTTGCGGCAGATCCAGCCGATCTCGTCGAGCGCCTTGGGCAGCTTCGACAGCGGGATCACCCCGTCCATGCAGTAATAGTCGGAGAGCTGGCCGATGGCGCCGAACGCGGCCTTGCGGCCCTTCCAGATCTTGGCGCTCTCCTCCTTGCTGCCGCTCCGGCGCACCACGGTCGGATTATAGTCGCGGGCGATGTCGCCGATCCTCTCGAGCAGCGTGTCGATCTCGTCCTCGGAGCCCTGCACCTCGACGATCAGCAGCGCTTCGACATCGAGCGGGTAGCCAGCGGCGACGAAATGCTCGCAGACATGGATCGCCGGGCGATCCATGAATTCCAGCGCGACGGGCACGATGCCGGCGGCGATGATGGCGGCGACGCAGCCGCCGGCCGCCTCGTTCGACTCGAAGCCGAGCAGCATCGGTCGCGCGCCTTCGGCGGCCTTCAGCAGCCGCACGGTGACCTCGGTGACGACGCCGAGCTGCCCTTCCGAGCCGACGATCAGGGCGAGGAAATCGTAGCCGGGCGAATCGAGGCTCGGGCCGCCGATGTCGACGACCTCGCCGTTCATCAGCACCATGCGCACGCCGAGCACATTGTTGGTGGTGACGCCATATTTCAGGCAATGCGCGCCGCCGGAATTGGTGGCGACATTGCCGCCGACGGTGCAGGCGATCTGGCTCGACGGGTCGGGCGCATAGAAATAGCCGCGGCCGGCGACCGCCTCGGTGATGCCGCTATTGGTGATGCCGGCCTCGACCCGCGCCACGCGGTTCGGCAGGTCGAGCGACAGCACCTTGTTCATGCGGCTCAGGCACAGCACGATGGAATCTTCGAGCGGCAGCGCGCCGCCGCAGAGCGAGGTCCCCGCGCCGCGCGGCACGACCTTGACGTGGTTGTCGTTGCAGAATCGCAGGATCGCGCTCACGTCTTCGGTGGTGTCCGGCAGCGCCACGGCAAGCGGCAGGCAGCGATAGGCGGTGAGCGCGTCGGTCTCGAAGGTGCGGCGGCCTTCCTGGTCCGAGATCAGGCTCGCCCCCGGCGCGACCCGCTTCAGCTGCTTAAGGATGTCGGTCCTGCGCTGCAGGATCGCGAGATCGGGGCTGGGCAAGGCGATCTGCGACATCACTGGGCTCCGGGCACGTCCAGAAACGATGCTTGTCAGGGGTAGGCCGCCCCAGTGTTTCGCATGCTTAAGGGGCGGCGGGCAAGAAGGCGCCGGGCCCGAACCGGGCCCGGCCGGGCAACCCTTGGGCCCATCGCGAGTTACGATGCCGCAGCTCACCGATTTTGAGAGGCTTTCCGCGTTCTGCTAAGGTCCCGCAACAACAATAAGACGAACACGGAGAACGCTGGGCAATCGTCCGAACCGGGCCGTGGAGACGCCGGCAAGGACGATCACAAGGAGGATCGAGATGAGGACTATTCAGCTTGTCGGTTTGAGTATGTTTGCATTGCTGATTGCGACACCGGCATTCGCCGCGGGCGACGCCACCAAAGGCAAAACGGCTTTCGGCAAATGTGGCATCTGCCACGCGGTCGGCCCCGGCGCCACCACGCTGGTTGGACCAGAGCTCAACAACATCGTCGGACGGAAGGCCGCGAGCATCGCCGGCTATCCCTATTCGGCGGGCATGAAGAAACTCGGCGACAGCGGCTTCGTGTGGAGCGAGGAAAATATCGACAAGTGGATCACCGATCCCAAGGCGATGATTCCGGATTCGCCGATGGCGCTGGCGTTCCAGGGCATTCCCGACGCCGGCGAGCGCGCCGACATCATCGCCTATCTCAAGACGCAGACCGCGCAATAGCCTAAGGCACCGCTTTCGTCTCGGCCGCGGCGTTTGGCTCGGCCGAGACGCTCGGCGGGGGAACGGGCGTGCCGGTTGGCTTGGCGCGGAACTTGTCGATGTCGTCGAGCACCGCCCGGAAGAAATAATCCTGATCGCCCTCGTCCTTGGCGACCTCGTTCCAGGCTTGCAGCAAGGACGCCATCACGGCGTCCGGAAAATTCTCGATGCGCACGCCGGCCTTGGCGAGCGCGGCCAGCGCGTCGGCTTGCAGTTGCGCCGAGCCGCCAAGCGTCATCCGCAGCGTGTCGCGGCAGGCGCCCTCGATCAGCCCGCGGTCGCGGTCGGTGAGGCCGTCCCAGCGATCCTTGTTGACGATCAGCTCGAGCACCGTCTCGGGCTGATGCCAGCCCGGCTGATAGATCAGCTTGACCTTGTCCTTGAGCGGCGTCTCGACATCGACCGCGGGCGGGTAGAGCTCGGCCGCGTCGATCTTGCCCTTGTCGAAGGCCGCGGCGAGATCGCTGCCCGCCACCACCACGGTGGTGGCGCCGAGCCGCGACATGACCCGGCCGCCGAAGCCGAAAATACGCATGCGCAGGCCTTTGAGGTCCTCCGACGTCTTGATCTCCTTGGCGAACCAGCCGCCCGTCTCGGCGCCGCCGAAGGCGCAGGGAATGACGTGCACCTTGAGCCCAGCATGGTCGTACATCTCCTGATAGAGCTTCCGCCCGCTCCCCTGCTCGAACCAATCGAAATAGGTCTTGCCGTCGGGGCCGAACGGGAAGCCGGCGAACAGCGCGGCGGCAGGCAGCTTGGCCGACCAATAGCTCGCGGTGGCGAAGCCGGCGTCGACGGCGCCGCTCGAGACCTTGTCGAGGATTTCCTGCGGCTTGGTCCCGTCGCCGGGCTGCTTGAGATCGAGCGCGAGCGATCCGCCCGAGCGCTCCTTGATCAGCTTGGCGAGGGTGGCGGCGCCCGTGCCGAGGCCTGGCAGGTGCGTGCCGTAGGCGAGCGGGGTGACGAGCGTCACCGTGTCGGCGCGCGCCTGCGGCGGCGCCAGCAGCAGCCCTACGGCCAGCCCTATGAACACACTCGCCCGCATCGTCTCCGTCTTCGCTCCCCGCGCGCCGCCGCCTTGGAACGCGCTGTTTGAGTCGCGCCGCCGCATCCTGGCGCAAGACCCCCTTCCCGGCTAGCACGCCAAGCGATTGCCTGATTCCCAGGCCAAACGTCGCGGGCGCCGGCTTCCCTTCCGTTGGCGGATCGCTTCGGTTATGGTGCAATGCACTACCCGCCGCGGGCGACATACGGGAAAAGCCGGCTTGGACAAGCCGGTTACGGGGTGGCCTTCAATGCGTCTGGCCATATGGCTGATCGAGCGTCCGCGCTGGTTCAAGCGGACACTGCTGATCATCAACGACATCTTGATGCTCAGCATCGCGCTGTGGGCCGCCTATACGCTCAGGCTGAGCCGTCTCTACGTACCGAGCAGCCTGGACAAATGGGCGCTGCTGATCGTGGCGCCGATCATCGGCGTCGCCGTGTTCTACGTGCGCGGGCTGTACAAGCTCGTCACTCGCTTCATTGGGCCCGAGGGCACCACGCGCATCTATGTCGCGGTGATCTGGGCGACGGTGTTGTGGGCGCTGGTGGTCTACATGTCGGGCGTCAAGGACCATCCCCGCTCTGCGGTGGTGATCTACGGGCTGATCGCCGCGGGCCTGATCCGCTTGAGCCGGCAATGGGCCGGCATTGCCCTGCTCAAGGCCGCGCCGCAGCATAAGCCGGCGACCTTCGACAAGCGGAAGCCGGTCATCATCTACGGCGCGGGTCCGCTCGGCATCCAGCTCTTGCGCGCGCTGAACGAGGCCGGCGGCTACAAGCCGGTTGCCTTCATCGATGCCAATCCCTCGCTCGCCGGCCAGTTCGTGCACGGCTTGAAGGTCGCGCGTCCGGAGAAGATCGCGCGGCTGATCGCCGAGGAAAACGTCAAGGAGGTGCTGCTGGCGACGCCGTCGGCCTTGCGCAGGGAGCGGCGCGTGGCGCTGCGCGCGCTCGAGGCCTTCCCGGTGGTGGTGAAGACGCTGCCGGCACTAGAGGAGATCGCCTCCGGACACGTGCAGGTGAGCGATCTGCGGCCAATCGACGTCGAGGACCTGCTCGGCCGCGACCCGGTGATGCCCAATCTCGAGCTGCTCGCCGCCAATGTCAGGGGCAAGGTGGTCATGATCACCGGTGCCGGCGGCTCGATCGGCTCGGAGCTGACGCGGCAATTGCTGCGGCTCGGGCCGAAGACGCTGGTGCTGTTCGAGCTGTCGGAGGTGGCGCTGTACGAGATCTCGATGGAGATCGAGGAGCTGAAGCGGCGCTTGCAGAAGGAAGAGGATGTCGGCGGCGCGGCGCCGACCAATGTCGCCGTGGTGCTCGGCTCGGTGCTCGACCGCAAGCTGGTGTCGCGCACGGTGCAGGAGCTCGGCGTCGAGGTGATCTACCACGCCGCCGCCTACAAGCACGTGCCGATCGTCGAGGCCAACCCGTTCGCCGGCTTGCAGAACAACACGTTCGGCACCCTCGTCGTCGCCGATGTCGCCAAGGAGCTCGGCGTCGAGCGCTTCGTGCTGGTGTCGAGCGACAAGGCGGTGCGGCCGACCAACATCATGGGCGCGAGCAAGCGGCTCGCCGAGCAGATCCTTCAGGCGATGGCGCAGGAGCGCAACACCGCAACCATCTTCACCATGGTGCGGTTCGGCAACGTGCTCGATTCGTCCGGCTCGGTGGTCAAGCTGTTCCGCACCCAGATCCGGAACGGCGGACCGGTGACCGTCACCCACCCGGAGGTGATCCGCTATTTCATGTCGATCCCGGAGGCGGCCCAGCTGGTGATCCAGGCCGGCACGATGGCGACCGGCGGTGAGGTGTTCGTGCTGGAGATGGGCACGCCGGTGAAGATCGACGACCTGGCGCGCACCATGATCCGGCTCTCGGGCCGCGAGGTGCGCGACGAGGCCCATCCCGACGGCGACATCGCCATCGAATATGTCGGCTTGCGGCCGGGCGAGAAGCTCTACGAGGAGCTGCTGATCGGCGAGAACACCACCGGCACCAACCATCCGCGCATCTTCAAGAACTCCGAGCCGATCGTGCCCTATGACGAACTGGCGGCGGTGCTGGAGCGGCTCGAGGACGCCGTCCACCGGATGGACGAGGTCGAGATGCAGGACGTGCTGCGCACCACGGTCGAGGGCTACGTGCCGGCCAGCGCCGGACACCCGGTCGCGGGCAAGGGCGAGTGGCAGCCCGCCTCGCGCACGCTGCACTAAGGCCGCATGCCGCACTCTCAGTCCGTGCTTCTGGCGGTGTTGGCCGTGGCGGGCTGCGCGGGCCTTGCGGCGCTGATCATCCATTTCCTGCGGCCGGTGCTGATCCGCCATTTGCTGGCGCATCCGAACGACCGCTCCTCGCACGCGATCCCCACGCCGCAGGGCGCGGGGCTTGCGGTGATGGCCTCGGTGCTCGTGGGCTGCGCCATCGGCATTCCATTCTACCTGCGCGGCGCCGAGCCGCCGCTGTTCGGCGTGCTGCTCGCGGCGGCGTGGCTGATGCTGCTCGGCGCGATCGATGATGCGCGGCCGCTGTCGGTCGGGTCACGCCTATTGGGTCAGTTCCTCGCCGCGGTGATCGCCGTCGGCACGCTGCCGGCCGAGCTGCGGCTGTTTCCCGGGCTGATGCCGGCGCTGGTCGAGGACGCATTGCTGGTGATCGGCATCATGTGGTTCGTCAATGCCGTGAATTTCCTCGACGGACTCGACTGGATGACGGTGGTGCAGGTGGTGCCGATCACGCTCGGCGTCATCGCGCTGGCGGCGCTCGGCGCGGTGCCCGCCACCGTCGGACTGCTCGCGCTGACCCTGCTCGGCGCGACGCTCGGCTTCGCCGCCTTCAACCAGCACCCGGCGCGGATCTTTCTCGGCGACGCCGGCAGCCTGCCGATCGGGCTGATGCTGGCCTATATGCTGATCGTGGTGGCGGGGACCAATCTCGCCGCGGCGCTGCTGCTTTCGCTCTACACGCTGGCAGACCCGACGCTGACGCTGATCCGCCGCGCCGCGCGGAAAGAGCCGGTGCTGTCCGCGCACCGCACGCATTTCTATCAGCGCGCCGTCGCCGCCGGCTTGAGCGTGCCGCAAGTGACGAGCCGCATCTTGCTCTTGTGCCTGCTGCTCGCGGGGCTCGCCATCGTCACGGTGCTCATGGATTCGCTCGCCACCGATCTCGTCTGTCTCGCGCTCGGCGCGTTCGCCACGGCGCTGGTCCTGCTCGCGCTGGCGAAGGGACGCTGAGCATGGCGCGGCGCGTGCTCATCACCGGGGCCTCCGGCTTCATCGGCAGGTCGCTGGTGAAGTCGCTCGCCAAGCAGGGCTGGCAGGTCAGAGCCGCGGCGCGCGATCCGAGCGCGATTGCGCCGGCGAGCGGCATCGAGCCCGCCGCCATGCCCGACCTCGCGCAGCCGGTGGACTGGACGGAGCTGCTGGACGGGATGAGCCACGTGGTGCATCTCGCCGGCATCGCGCATGGGCCGGGCTCGCTGCCCGGCGCCGTCTATAGCCGCATCAATGGCGACGCTGTCGGCGAGCTCGGCGCGCAGGCGCGCGGCAGGATCGAGCGGCTGGTGTTCGTGTCGTCGGTCAGGGCGCAGGCCGGGGTGTCGGCGGAACACGTCATCACCGAGAACGACGTGCCGATCCCAACCGACGATTATGGGCGCGCGAAGCTCAAGGGCGAGAAGCTGCTGGCGCAGAGCGGCGTGCCATACGCGGTGCTGCGCCCGGCCGTGATCTACGGCAAGGGCGTCAAAGGCAATATCGCCGCGCTCGCGACGCTCGCCAAGACGCCGATGCCCCTTCCCTTCGCGCGGCTCACCAATCGCCGCTCGCTGCTCGCGCTCGACAATCTCTGCGCGGCGGTCGCGCTCGTGCTCACCGCAAAGGAGGCCGAGAACGGCATTTATCTCGCGGCGGACGCCGAGCCGATCAGCGTGGCTGATATGGTCACGGCGATGCGCGAGGGGCTCGGGCGCCCCCCTCACCTCGTCAACGTGCCGTCAGGGGCGATCATGCGGCTGATGAAATCGTTCGGGCGGGAAGCGGATTGGGACCGCATCTCGGGCAGCTTCGTGGTCGATGCGTCGAAGCTGATGGGGATCGGCTGGCGGCCGAAGGTCGCGACCAGAGCCGGGCTCGCCCGCATGATGCGCGCCGAGAACGGTTCGGCCGCTCAGGACCCCGCCAGCGACTTGTAGAGTGCGACGGTCTCGCGCCCAATCGCGGCGGCGGAGAATTTCCGCTCGACCAGCGCCCGCGCATTGACGGCGAAGCGTTCGCGCATGGCGGCATCGCCCGCCAGCGTCGCCATCGCCTCAGCGAGCGCGGCGGCATCGTCGACCGGCACGGTCAACGCGGTCTCGCCCGCGATCGCGATCTCGCGGCAGCCCGGCGCGTCGGTCGCGACCATGGCGCGGCCGCACGCCGCGGCCTCGAGCAGGCTCTTCGGCAGACCCTCGCGGCGCGAGGCGAGCACGGCGAAATTGGCGCGCGCCCACACCTCCCTGATATCGGCGACATGGCCGAGCCAGGTGATGCCGTAAAGGCTCGCGAACTCGCGGAGCTGCTCCGGCGCGAGCGAGCCGGGGTTCTCCTTGTCGGTATCGCCGGCGAGCAGCAATTGCAGTGGAACGCCGCGCTTGGTGACGCGCGAGAAGGCGTCGATCAGCGTCAGCACGCCCTTGTCGGCGAGCATGCGGCCGACATAGGCCGCGGTGACGGGCGGCGTCGGCGGCTCCGGCAGCGGCTTCAGCTTCTCGGTATCGACGCCGGAACCCGCGATCAGCACCACGCGCTCGGCGGGCACGCCGAGGCCGAGCACGAAGGCGCGGTCATCGGGGTTCTGCACCACGGTACGGCCGCGGGCGCGTCGCAGCAAATGCGACAGCGCAAAGCGCACGGCCTTGCGGGTTGCGGCATTCACCCGCGCCTCGCCGATGAACAGCGTCCCCAGCCCGGTCAGGCTGTTGACGACGGCGGTCGCGCCGAAGCCCAGGCTCGCGGTGCTGCCGAGCAGCACCGGCTTCAGCGAGACGTTGTGCAAGATCTCGGGGCTAAGCGCGCGAATCAGCCGGCGCAGGGCGAAAATGGCGGAAACGCTGCCGGCCGCCGACAGGCTGCCCCGGCTCCAATCGAGCGCATGCGGAATGAAGCCTTCCTTGGCGATGGCCGCCTCGCCCGACTTGAAGCGGGTCGCGACGTGCACCTCATAGCCAGCCTGCTGGGCGGCACGGGCCATCGGCAGCCGGTGCGACAGAAAATACCAGTCCTCGGTCACGACATAGAGGATGCGCGGCGCCATGGCTCAAGGCTTGTAGCAGTGCGATCCGTTGCGGAACAGCGGCGGCAGCGGCGGCGCCATTTCCAGCGATTTTCTCATTGTTGCCGCTTTTGCGCCCTTCCGCTCGCGGCGAAGTTTGGTTATTCTCTGCTTCGGCTGAGGAAGAGCCGCTTCGGGGGATTTGCCATGAAATATCTCGCTCTGATTCTCACGACTTGCGCCGTGGCGGTCATGGCCACGCCCGAGCAAGCGCGCGCCTTCGATATCCAGGGCCAGAACGCGACCGTGCCGGAAGGCGTCCAGCCGTTCGGCTCGCTCGCCAATCAGGGCATCGACTGGACCGACATGAAGGGAAGCTCGCTGGCGATGCCGTATATCGGCAAGAGCGACAGCTCGACCTTCATCTCCGATTACGGGAACTCGATCACCATCCCGGGGCCCGGCGTCGACAAAGCGGCTCCGGTCTGGGCCTATCGCTAGGCCCGATCGGGCACATCATCGTTCAGCGCTGAATTGATCGCGCACCGCTCAGGCGGTGCGTCTTGCTTTGCGCGCGTGCGCCCGATCGCCGGCGCCGGAGACGCAATTAAGCCCCGACCGAGCGGACTCGGCCGGGGCTGGCATTGCCGGAGAGATAGATAGTGCAGAGATCAAGTAACCGGGGTTATCCCGTCACTTAACCGAGCTTCAACGGCTCTGAAACGACGGCTTTCTCGTGATGCCCGACACAGCCACCCAGGCTGAGCGCAGCCGAGACGATGATCGCGCAAGCTATAAAGACACGCATGGCTTATCCCCCATTCGCAGCGTTTGTATGGGTTGACCATATCCGGTTTCCATCGAGAAAGCTGTGACGTTTGGGACACAGGTTGAGCCGAAAAGAGGGAGCGCCGAGCCAAAAAACCATTGAAAAAGGGCGCCTGCCGAGGCGGGCGCCCTCCATATCCAGCCGATCGCATCCCAAGTCGGGACGCTCAAGGGGGAATCGCGTGGGTTACGGGCAGACCATCTTCCAGCGGCCGAAGATGCCCTGCTTCCAGAAGCAGCTCGGACGCACCGGCGGGCCCCAGACGACCGCGTAAGCGGGCTCGACCACGTCGTAGGTCACCCAAACGCACCGATCCGGTCCGCACAGCCAATCGGCCTTAGCCTGCTGGCCGGCGAACAGCAGAACCGCCGCCAAGACCCCACTCGCCAAGATTACTCGCTTCATTATTCAGCCCTCCAACCTGTCGCATTGCTTAGAGGCGGGATTAAACCCGGGCGCGCGGAGAGAGTCCATATCGCCGGCGGTCGCGGGATTGCGCGCGCGGCAATGCTGGCCGGGCAAATTACATCAAATGCGGGGGGAGATTTGAGCAGGCCACCAATGCTAATCAAAACACTTGGCGAGAAGAAGCGAGGGCGCCGGCCCAAGCCGACGCCCTCTGAATCTCGAACGATAAGTTCTACGGGACTCGAGCGCTACGCCGGCTGTGCGCCACCGGCCTTCTTGTGCGCCTTATATTCTGCTTTGCACTGCTTCATCAAATCACGGTGCTTGCCTTGCATCGGATGTGACGTGAGCGCCTGCTTGCAGGTTTTGCGCGCCCCCGCCTGTGCATCGGTGGGGGCCATCCCGCCGGCCAAGATTGAGCCAGCCAAGACCAGGGCGAGTGCGAGTGCCATGTTCTTCATTTTTGCATACTCCTTATCTTCAGATACGCGGCGGGGCCGGCATTGCTGCCAGCCCCGCACAACTGCGAGATTCGATTAGAACCCGATCCAAACGCCGCCACGCCAATAGCCGCGGCCGGCACCGGGATCACGCCAGCGATATTTGTCCCCCTCCCACTTCCAGTCGTCTTCGTAGACGTGGAGACGCACATCGGGAGGATAGGCGTACTTTTCTTTTACGCGCCAACAATCGCCGTCGTCATTGCAGACGACGGCAGCGGACGCGGTCGTGGCCGAGACAGCAAGAAGTCCAATGAAGGCGGCTCCAACGAGATACTTTTTCATGAGTCGTTCCTTCCAAAATTCGCCCGCTGGAACAACGCAAGCCGTGGCCGGTTGGTTCGGAAATTCCGCTCATCGTGAAAAGACTTGGGCATTAGCCGAAGCCGACGCCCAAGCACCGACTTGCCAGGAAGGGTTTATTGGCCTGCCGCGCCGCCGCCTTCGGTGGGTTCGGCCGTGTCTCCCCCGGGGGCGGGCGTATCGGCAGCGATCGGCTTCAGGCTGTAATCCTGCTTGTCATCGCCGATGCCGCACCACACCCAACCGAAGTTGCCGGGTCCGGGAACAGCAGCGCCGTGGACGTTGCACCAATGGTCTTTCCTCTGATTGATCAGTTCGACCTGACTGTTCTTCGGTAGAGTACCAATCGGCTCGCCCTCGCCGCCGGGCTGAGCGTAGACATCCACTTCGAGCCTACTTTGAACGAGTTCCCCGCCGGACTTCGCCGTGGCGAAGGGCGCGCCTAGGCTCGCAGCGACAATAGCCACCGACAACGCAACTCCAGTTCGGATGATCATCAAGCACTCCATTGGTTTGAGGGACGGCGAATTTGAGAGGATGCCGCTGAACGGCATCTGAACAATGGCCGACACAAAAGGGCATAGTCGAAGCAGCGCGCGCGGCAGACGCTCAGCCCCTGAGCTCGGTGGTCTCGGCTTTCGATGATTAGGCTAAGGCTTGAAAGGCTGGTACCGCCGGGTGAATTCGAATCACCGACCTCTTGATCCACAGTCAAGCGCTCTAACCAACTGAGCTACGGCGGCATGGGGTGAAGCCTGGCCGGGAACCTATGCGGAGCGGGCATAGGTTGCAAGCGGGCGCCTGCCGTTGGCTCCGAGCGTGCGCCGTCAAAGCGAAAGGCCCGGGACTCGCGGACCCCGGGCCTTCCATTGCGCGCTACGCTTACTGCCCTCGAAAACGCGAACGACGCTATTTCCGAATCGCCTCGAAGGAGCGGGTGAATTGATTCTTGATCGGCTCGGCGGTGTCGGCGGCGATCTTGGTGGTCAGCGCCCGGATCTCGCCGGTCTGGTTCGCGAACACGTCGAACTGGTGGCGGATGAAGGCGGACTGGAGTTCGACGATCTCGCCGAAGGTCTTGGCGCCGGCGAGGCTCTTGGCGAGGTCGAAGGCGGAGTTCAAATTGCGCTGGGCAAGATCGATCAGCTTGCGATTGAACGCAGTCGCGCCCTGCCCGGCGGCATCGAACGAGCGCTCGAGCGCGTCGATCGACTCTTCCAGCGCGTCCTTGCCGCGTTCGTACACCTCGCGGCTCTGCGTCACGGTCTTCTCGGCGAGCGCGCGCACGCTCTCGGGCACGGCGGTATCGAGCTTGAAGGAATCGAGTTCCTTGGCGGCTTTGCGGAAGCTGTCGCGCGCCTGCTCGGCGGCGGCTTGGGGAGAATAGACGTCACTCATGGGGCACCTCTCGGAGGAATAGATCTGGGCTCCGCGGGCTCTGCCTGATCGGGGGAATGGCTCACCCGCGCTCATCTTTTGTGCAATGCAATATAATTGTTGCACCGCGAAAAGGCAAGGTCGATAATCGGCTCATCAGCACTTTTTTAGCCCTGTCCACGAAGTTTCCGGTTTCGCCCTTTGCAAACTGCTCAATTCGCCTAAATTTAGTGGATGAGTCGAATGAACGCCCCAAGACCTGCGCATCCATGGCCATTTGCCAGCATTTTGCGCCGAGGGGCCTGACGAGTCCTGTTGCTGATTGGGGCCAAGATGGCCGACCTCAGACCGCAAAGGCGCCTGGAACAACTCGACGGGGACCGCGAGGCCCTGGAGCATATCGCGCGCGCGCTCGAAGGCCGCGTGCTGCCGGGACCGGGTGCCGCTCCGCTCCCTGAGCCGGAAGCCGAGACGGCCGCGCTCACGCTCGATGCCGCCAACCTCAAGTTGCTGCTCGAGGCGATGCCGGCGGCGATCGGCATGCTTGGGCGCGACGGTTTGATCTACGCGAACAGCGCGTTCGCGTTCGCGTTCGGCTATCGCTCGCCATCCGAGTTGCTCGCGGCGGGCGGACTCGATGCGGTGCTTCCGGACGGCGCGCCGCTCGCGGCAGAGAACGGCTCGGGCCGATGCGCGCCGCGCGAGGCGTTCACGCGCTCGCGCCGCAAGCTCAAGGTCGCCTTCGCGCTGACCTCGCTCGACGAGGACATCAGACTGCTGCGGCTGATCGACCAGACCAGCCTCGAACAAGAGACGCCCCCTCCCCCGCCCGTCAACGGCGCGGCGGCGCTCGCGGCGAAGCCCGAGAGCGACGCCACCGGGCGACTCGATTTTCTCGCCAAGGTGAGCCACGAAGTACGCACGCCGCTCAACTCGATCATCGGCTTCGCCGAGCTGATGGCGCAGGAGCGCTTCGGACCGATCGGCAATACGCGCTACAAGGGCTATGTCGACGACATCCATCAGAGCGGGCTCTACGCCCTGTCGCTGCTCAACGACCTGCTCGACATCTCGAAGATCGAGGCGGGAAAGTTCGAGCTGAATTTCACCGCGGTCGAGGTGCCGGAGCTGGTCGAGGATTGCGTCGGCAGCATGCAGCCGCTCGCCAAGCGCGCGCGCATCGTGCTCAGGACCTCGCTGCAACCGGAGCTGCCGACGGTGGTCGCCGATCCGCGCCGGCTGAAGCAGATCCTGCTCAACCTGCTCACCAACGCCATCAAGTTCACCAAGGAGGGCGGACAGGTGATCGTCTCGGGCGGCATGATCGACGGTGAGCTTCGCCTGCGCGTGCGCGACACCGGCGTCGGCATGACCAAGGATGAGATCGCCTTTGCCATGCAGCCGTTCAATCAGCTCGACACCGCGCCGCGGAGACAGATGGGCACGGGCCTCGGCCTGCCCGTCACCAAGGCGCTGGTCGACGCCAATCGCGCGCGGCTGGTTTTGACCAGCGAGCCCGGCGTCGGCACATCAGCCGACGTGATCTTCCCGGCCGACCGGTTGTTCAACGCCTAATTCCGTTATTTCAGCCGCGTGCGGCCTGGCGTCGGCCGCAGGCGTTGCTTTGTCGCACTCGCGAAATCTCGCACAATTCGCAGTTTACTCACAGGATTGCTTATGACCTTACAGCACCTTTGCTTATGCAATCCGTAATATATGCAAAACGATACTTGATTTCCGAAGCTTAGAAGACTTCTAAAGTTGGTTTGATTACGATATTCTTGTTGACTTTGCGGCTGGCCAAGTCCTAATCGAAGCATGAACCCCCGGCGCTGGGCTTAGGGGGCGGACAGTCCGATACCGGGGCCTTGAACCCCGGCCATTGGAGGACGTTGATGCGATCCGGCTTCGCGCGCGCTGCTGCGCTTGCGTTTCTTGCCTCACTTGTCGCCGCGCCGTGCGCTTCGGCCGCAGAGCCGGGCGAGGTGAATATCTATTCCTACCGCCAGCCTTATCTCATCAATCCACTGCTGAAAGAGTTCAGCGACGAGACCGGCATCAAGGTCAACGTGATCTATGCCGAGAAGGGCCTGATCGAGCGCATCCAGGCTGAGGGTCGCAACAGCCCGGCCGATCTCCTGCTCACCGTCGATGTCGGCAATCTCACGCAAGCGACCGACGCCGGCATCGCCCAGCCGATCAAGTCGGCGGAGCTCGACGCCGAAATCCCGGAGGCCTATCGCGCCGCCGACGGACAATGGATCGGGCTCACGCGGCGCGCGCGCGTGGTCTACGCCTCGAAGGAACGGGTGAAGCAGGACAGCATCACCTATGAGGAGCTCGCCGATCCGAAATGGCGCGGCAAGATTTGCGTCCGCTCGGGCCAGCACGTCTACAACGTCGCCCTGATCGCCTCGATGATCGCCGCGCATGGCGCGGACTGGACCGAAAACTGGCTCAAGAGCGTGAAGGCCAATCTCGCGCGCAAGCCCGCCGGCGACGACCGGCTGCAAGTCAAAGGCGTCTATGCCGGCGAGTGCGATCTCGCCGTCGGCAACACCTATTACATGGGCAAGATGCTCACCGACGAAAAGCAGCCCGAGCAGAAGGAATGGGCGAACTCGGTCAACATCCTGTTCCCCAACACCAACGATCGCGGCACGCACGTGAACATTTCCGGCGCGGTGATGGCGAAATACGCGCCGAACAAGGACAACGCGATCAAGCTTCTCGAATTCCTGGCCTCGGACAAGGGCCAGGAGATGTATGCCGACGTGAACAACGAATATCCGGTGAAGCAAGACGTGCCCTGGTCTCCGTTGGTGAAGTCCTGGGGCGAGTTCAAGCCTGACCCGATCTCGCTCAACGAGATCGCCGCGCTTCGCAAGAAGGCGAGCGAGCTGGTCGACAAGGTCGGGTTCGATGAAGGTCCAAGCTCATGAGGGGGCAGCTACAATGAGCTTCCATAAGAAGATCGACAGACAGGCGGGCAGCAAGGTTTCGCACCGAGCGTTCGTCCCGCCACGCAGCGGCGCCGAATGGTTGGTGGGGGTCGGCTTCAGATGCTGGCTCGCCGGCTACGACACGGGCGACATCGCCTGCTGGGAAAACGGCTGGAACGAATATAACCGCGCGCTCGGCACCGAGCGGGCGAAGCGCGCCGTGACCGAGCTTGCCTGCTGGGTGCGCGCGGTGCGCGCCTCGGCCTCGCGCAAGATCGAATATTATCCGTTCGGGTGTGCCGGCTTTTGCGCCGACGAGCGCATGGCGATCTCGCTGATCGCGGCCTCGCAGCACCATCGCTGCCCGGCGATGCGCGCCTGCGCGCTGGCGCTCACCGGCTCTGACCTGGTCGAGCCGGTGATCGACGCCGCCAACGCGTTCGCCGACGCGCTGCAAGACGCCAATCAGCGCCTGTCGCAAGATGCGGTCGCCGCGCTGATGGCCGACCGGAACGCGCGCGGCCTGGACGGCCTCAACGAACGCCACTAGCGGCGTGGCGGACGACCGAAGCGCGGCGGGCGAGCGCGTCCCGTTTCGCCGCAAGCTGGCGCGGCTGACCGAGAGCGGCAATCTCGGCTGGTCGGTCGCGGCGCTGGCCATCTCGCTGATCGCGCTGCTGCCGCTGATCGCCATCATCACGCTCGCGCTCAGATCGAGCGGCGATGCCTGGCCGCATTTGATCGCCAATGTGTTGCCGGGGGCGCTGCGCCGCACGCTGATCCTGATGGCGGGCGTCGGCTGCTTGAGCCTTCTGATCGGCACCGGCACGGCGTGGCTCGTCACCATGTACCGCTTTCCGGGGCGGCGCTGGTTCCAGTGGCTGTTGCTGCTGCCGCTCGCGATCCCGACCTACATCATCGCCTACACCTATCTCGAGATGCTCGATTATTCCGGCACGGTGCAGACCGCGCTGCGCGGCCTGTTCGGCTGGCGCAACGCGCGCGACTATTGGTTTCCGGATATTCGCAGCCTGAACGGCGCGATCCTGGTGATGAGCGCGGTGCTCTATCCCTACGTCTACATCACGGCGCGGGCGAGCTTCGTCGCGCAGTCGGTGTGCGTGCTGGAAGTGAGCCGCACGCTCGGGCGGACCGCGGCCGAGACCTTCTGGCAGGTGGCGCTGCCGCTGGCGCGGCCGGCGCTCGCGGCCGGCGTCGCGCTGGTACTGATGGAGACGCTGAACGACATCGGCGCGGTCGAGTTCTTCGGCGTGCGCACGCTCACCGTCGCCGTTTACGACACCTGGCTCGATCGCAACAGCCTGGCCGGCGCGGCGCAGATCGCCTGCGTCATGCTGCTGTTCGTGTTCGCGCTGCTGATCGCCGAACGCGCGCTGCGGTCGGGGCGGAGATTTCATCACACCACCGGCAAATATCGCGACCTACCGGAGGACAGCCTACGCGGCTGGCGCGGCGTGCTGGCGACGCTCGCCTGCGCGCTGCCGGTGCTGTTCGGATTCGTGCTGCCGGCGTCCGTGCTGCTGCACGACGCCATGGTGCATGTGGCGGCCGGGCTCGCGCCGGAATTCTGGGAGGCGGCGCTGAACAGCCTGATGCTTGCAGGCGCCGCCGCCGTGCTCGCGGTCGGTTTCGCCGTGGTGCTCGCTTATGCGCGGCGGCAGACGCGCTCGAAGCTGATCCATGTGGCAAGCACCCTTCCCGCCATCAGCTACGCGATTCCAGGCACGGTGCTCGCCATTGGGCTGCTGATCCCGCTGGCGGGACTCGACAATGCGATTGACGGGCTGATGCGCTCGCTGTTCGGCATCTCCACCGGGCTGGTGCTGTCGGGAACGGCGTTCGCCATCGTGCTCGCTTATACGATCCGCTTCCTCGCCGCCTCGCTCGGCGCGGTGGAGGCCGGCTTGAGCAAGGTGTCGCGCAATATCGACGCCGCGGCGCGGACGCTCGGCGCCACCGTCAGCGAAGCTCTGGTCAAGGTGCATCTGCCGCTGCTGAGGCCCGCGCTCGGGGCGGCCGCGCTGCTCGTGTTCGTCGACTCGATGAAGGAGTTGCCGGCGACGCTCCTGCTCAGGCCCTTCAATTTCGATACGCTGGCGACTCAGGTGTTCACCCTCGTCTCGCTCTACCGCTACGAGGAGGCGGGGCTCTCGGCGCTCACCATCGTGCTGGTCAGCCTCGCGCCGGTGCTGCTGCTGCACGGCATCATCGCCGGCAGCCGGCCCGGGACCTCAACCGGCCCGCGCGCAATCGTGGAAACAGGCCCGAAATGGGTTGTTCCGGCCGGCTGAGTTGCCGACAAAATGCACTGCGCTTGGGCTCGCTATCTCGGCCCAATCGGGCTAGAAAGACTGGGTCTTACGGGCAATCGAAAAACAGGCGACGCCGCCTCTTGCGGGCCAGCGCCGGGAACGGGTGGTAGGGACGCATGAAGCCGCGCCAAATCCCTTGGAAATGGCTTCTGCTCGGCCTGATTACTCTCCTCATCGCGGGGCTCGCGATCCTGCCGCGGCTGCTCGCCGATTCGACGCAACTGACCGCGCGCGTGACCGACGCGCTGTCGGCCTGGACCGGCGGCGAGGTGACGCTCACCGGCCCGATCCGGGTGCACTATTTCCCCGATGTCTCGATCAAGAGCGGGTTCGAGCTGACCAACGCCTCGCGCCTGCCGCTGGTGCGATCGATCAGCGCCAAGGACGCCAAGGTGTCGATCGATCTCGCCCAGCTGATGCTCGGCCATATCAGGATCGATGCGCTGCGACTGCTCAAGCCGGAGATCACGCTGAAGGAAGCGCCTGAGCTGGTCATCGGGCCGGACCAGACGCTGCAAGCGCGTGTCGCCAATCTGCTGAAGGCCGCGCCGATCGGCGTGGTGCGCGTGCGCGAGGGCAGGCTGGTCCTGCCGGCGGCGAGCGGCTCGGAAACGATTGAGAAGATCGACGCCCGCTTCGATGCGAGCGCCGGCACCGGCGCGGTATCGAGCTCCGGCTCGTTCTCGCTGCGCGACGAGACGGTCGCCTTCGCGCTCGACAGTGGCGTGCCGGTCGAGGGCACGGACGCAACCCGCATCCCGCTCAACATCACCTTCACCTCGAAGCCGCTCGCCGCCAAGCTCAGCGGCTCGGCCTCGCTCGCCAACGGGCTGCAAGTCGACGGCGAGGTGCAGGCCAGGATGGACAATGCGCGGCGCTTCTTCCGATGGACCGGGATCGGCTTGCCGGCCGGCCGCAGCCTGCAAGAGTTCACGGCGGCCGGAACCGCGCATTGGAACGGCACCACGCTTACCTTCGACGACGGCAATTTCTCGCTCGACGGCAACGACGCGGTGGGCGTGTTCGCGGTGACGCCAGGTCAGCGGCCACGCATCGAGGCGACGCTCGATTTCGAGCGGCTCGACATCGATCCCTATTTCGGCGGCGCGGAAGGCTCCGGGATTCCGTCGGCGCAGGCCGCCGTGCTGGGCGGCGCGCTGCTCAAATATTTCGACGCCGATTTGCGCATTTCCGCCGCCGAGATCGCCACGCCGCAACTCAAGCTCGGCCGGGGCGGGTTCACCGTCAGCGCCAAGAACGGCGTGCTCGCGAGCGACGTGGGCGAGCTCGAGCTTTGCGGCGGCGAGGCGTCGGGCCGCCTCGGCATCGACCTGTCGCAACCGACGGCCAAGGCGAGCCTCACCGCCAATCTCGAGGACGTGCCGATCGAGAGCTGCTTGAAGACGGCGTTCCTGGTGCCGCTCAAGGGGCTGAGCGGGCTCAAGGCCGAGTTGTCCGGCGAGGGCCGGACCTATGCCGAGCTGATCCAGGCGCTGTCTGGCACCCTCAAAGTTAACGCGGCAAACGGCGCAATTCCGCTCGACCTCGCCCGGCTGCTGGCGGCGCCGCCCCCTCTGGACGGCGAGGGCTGGAGCGGCAACAGTGCCACCGGGTTCGATTCGCTCAATGCCGATTGCCGCCTCGGTGGCGGCCATATTTGGTGCGACACGTTCAACATGCAAACCCGCCGCGGATTGATCTCGGGCTCCGGCAATTTGGACTTGGCGCAAGCGACGCTCGACTGGGACCTGTTCGTCGCCAGCAGCGCGCAGCCGGTCAGAGCGTCGCAGCTCAGCGCCGAAACGCCGCCACGGCTGTCCATTACCGGCGCGCTGGCGCAGCCGATGATCCGGCGCATCGACCGGCCGGCGCTCGGCGATGGGTCGTTGCCGACCGGCGCGACCGCGAGTCAGATTTCGCCGCGCTGATGACGGCACAACGGTAAGAGAGACTGAAACGGTGTCTGGGCAACGGAAACGCCAGTTCGATGCAATGCTCGCGAGCGCGGCCGCGTTCGCCAAGAGCTTCTGCCTTGCCGCGCCGCTCGCGCTCGGCATCGCCGTGTCGGCCGGCGCGCGCGCGGAGGATACGCTGAACGTCGCCACCTGGGGCGGCGCCTACGGGCAATCGCAGGAGATCGCCTATTTCGAGCCGTTCGCCAAGGAGACCGGCACGCGCATCTCGACCGAGATCTATGACGGCACGCTGGCAAAGATCAAAGAGATGATCGGCGGCTCGGAGTCGAGCGTCGACGTGGTCGACGTCTCGGCGGCGGCGCTCGGCACGCTGTGCGATGACGGGCTGCTCGAGACGATCGAGGCTTCGAGCCTTGGCGCGGCGCCGACCGGGGAGACCGCCGAGCTCGATTATTATTCGGGTGGGCTCTCCACATGCGGCGCCGGCAGCGTCGCCTGGTCGACGGCGATGGCGTTCGACCGGCAAGCCTTTCCCAAAGGGCCGCCGGCGCAGATCGCCGACCTGCTGGACGGCAAGAAGTTTTCCGGCAAGCGCGCGCTGCCGAACACTGCGCGCTATACGCTCGAGCTCGCTCTGCTCGCCGACGGCGTCGATCCGGCCGAGGTCTACACCACGCTGGCGACGCCGGAAGGCGCCGACCGCGCCTTCAAGGCGCTCGACAAGATCAAGGCGGATGTTTTCTGGTGGGACAGCGCGCAAGAGCCGATCACCTGGCTGCTGGAGAAGAAGGTCAGCATGGCCGCGGGCTATAGCGGCCGCATCTTCCGCGCCGCGGTCGGCGACCGGCAGCGGCTGGGCGTGATTTGGGACGGGCAGATCTACGATCTCGATCTTTGGGCGATTCCGAAGGGCGCCGCCAACAAGGACGGGGCCAAGCGCTTTATCGCCTTCGCCACCGACCCGGCGCGGCTCGCGGCGCAGGCCCAGCTGATCGCCTACGGCCCCATGCGGAAATCGGCGCTGGCGCTTGTCGGCAAGCATCCGATCATCGATGTGGAGATGAAGGATTATCTCCCGACCGCGCCGGACAATTTCAAGAAGGCGCTGCGATTCGACGATGCGTGGTGGAGCGCGCATGGCGCCGAGCTGCAAACGCGCTTCGAGACATGGCGCGGACCGCTCGCGCCGGGCCAGGGCAAGCCGCCGATCGAGGTCGCCAACCCCGAAGCCGCCGAGCAGGCCACCGGCGCGACCAAGGCCGCGCCATAAGCGACTCACGCTGCCGCAAAATCGTGCGGCGATTGAAGACGTTGCCGCAACATGGCGGCGGCGCGTGACAAGTCTTGCCAGCAAACTTGCTTGTGCGCGCTGTGTTACCCGCGCCGCACGTCAAGCCGCAACGCTGCCGCCGCGACAAAAAAGAAAATGCTGGTAAGCCGGAACTCCCGTTTGCATCGCCTGTCGCCTTCGTGTCATCCTCGTTGTCGGAGAGAGTCCATCGGGTTCATCCCAAAGGACATCCCTCTTACACAGGATGCACACTAAAGAGGGCGATGCCGCCTTGCGACGCCGGTTCCCGGTATGCGAGGCTGGCAGACGATGAAGCCAAGCACTGCCGGAGCGGGGCCGGCAGTGCCCTTTAATTCCCAAGCTCAAAATTTTCGATAGATGCCGAGCGCGACGTAGCCGCTTGGATCGTCTTCGAGATAATTGCCGGTGAAGCCGCCGGACAGCGTGAACTCCATGGCGCGAAGATTGACGCGCGCGAAGCCGCCGCCGCGGCCCGCGGCATATTCCTCGTTGCCGAGCGCGCCGCCTTCGAGGCCGAGCGCGAGTCGCGGGGTGAGCCGCCAGCCGAGCCGGAGCAACGAGCAATATTCCTGGAAGGCGGTGCCGTAGCTCGCATCGAACGAGAGGAAGCTCCGCGCGGACAGATCGCGCCACAACTCGGCTTGCAGGAGCAGACCGAGCTCGGTCCCCTGCACGGAATTGTTCGGGTCGTGCGGCACGATCCGCTGGTCCTCGCCTTCGATGCCGGCGAACAACTTGAAGACGGTGCCGCCGGGCCGGAACTCGTAGCCGAGCAAGGCCGCGGCAAAGGCATTCTGGCCCTCGAAGGTCGTGGGCAGAGACGCGCCGTCAAGCGGCAGCGCGCCCTCATAGTGGTAGCGGCCATAGGCGCCCACGGCGCGGAGCCGGAAGCCGGGCGCCGCGTAGCCAGCCTTGCCTAAGGCGTAGCCGGCGCCCACATAGCCGCTAGCGTAGTTGTCGCTCCCTTCGAAGCCGGTGAAGTATTCGGTGCGCGGGCCGGCCTCTGCGGCGTGCGGCTGAGGCGCGCAGAGGCAGAGGCAAAGCCATAGGCTGCCGCCCGCTCCGCCGGAACGGAGCCAAGTCCGAACGCCGTGTTGGACCTCTTCCCCCAAGACGAGCACTCGCCCGCCGCATCGCGTCGACTATGCTGGAAGCGCACCGGAGAGTTTAGCAACCCGCTCGGGTGCAACTCGATCTCTTCAACCGCCGGTAGCTCTAGCGGCCTTGCGGAGCAAAAAAATGTGGTTTGTTCCCCACAACCCCAGGACGAAATGAAACCTGAACGCTTCGAGACGTGGCTGACCGTGGATCGCAAGGGCCTCTACTGCCGGCCCGGCGGCTTCCATATCGACCCCTATGGCGGCGCCAAGCGCGCCGTGGTCACGCACGGTCATTCGGACCACGCGCGGCCGGGGCATGAGGACGTGCTGGCGACGCGCGAGACGCTCGCCGTCATGACCACGCGGCTCGGCACGCCGGCGACCAAGGGCGCGCAAGCCGCCGCCTATGGCGAGACGATCCGCATCGGCGATGTCGCCGTGACGCTCTACCCGGCCGGACACGTGCTCGGCAGCGCGCAGGTGCTGATCGAGTGGCAAGGCGCGCGCGCGGTCGTCTCCGGCGACTACAAGCGAAGCGCCGATCCGACCTGCCCCGCCTTCGAGGTCGTGCCGTGCGATCTATTCATCACCGAGGCGACCTTCGCGCTGCCGGTGTTCCAGCATGGCGACGCGAGCGAGGAGGTGGCGAAGCTGCTGCGGTCGCGCGCGCAATTCCCCGAACGCGCGCATGTCGTCGGCGCCTACGGCCTCGGCAAGAGCCAGCGGGTGATCGCGCTGTTGCGCCAAGCGGGCTACGACCGGCCGATCTATCTGCACGGCGCGCTCGCCGAATGCTGCGCGCTGTACGAATCGTTCGGCGTGCGGCTTGGGCCGCTGAAGCCCGCGACCGGCGCGAAGCGCGAGGAGATGAAGGGCGAGATCGTGCTGGCGCCGCCATCGGCGATCGCGGACCGCTGGTCGCGCCGCCTGCCCGATCCCGTGACGGCGTTCGCCTCGGGCTGGATGCGGGTGCGCGCGCGGGCGCGGCAGCAGGGCGTCGAGCTGCCGCTGGTGATCTCCGATCATGCCGATTGGCGCGAGCTGACCGAGACCATCGAGGAGACCGGGGCGCGCGAGGTGTGGGTCACGCATGGGCGCGAGGACGCACTCCTGCATCACATCAAGATGACCGGCCGCAAGGGCCGCGCGCTGGCGCTGGTCGGCCGCGAGGACGAGGACCAGTGAAGGCGTTCGCCGAGCTGCTCGACCGGCTGGCCTATACGCCGTCGCGGAACGACAAGCTTCGACTGCTTGCCGGCTATTTCGCCGCGGCGCCCGATCCCGATCGCGGCTATGCGCTGGCGGCGCTTACGGACGGGCTGTTCTTTCGCCTGCCGGTGCGGCGCATTCTCACTGACCTGCTCGGGCCGCGCGTCGATCCGGTGCTGTTCGATCTGTCGCGCGATTATGTCGGCGACACGGCCGAGACCATCGCCCTGATCTGGCCGGGCGGCGGCAAGGGCACCACGCCGCCGCGGCTCGCGGGCATCGTCGAAGCGTTGCAGGCCACGCCACCGGCCGAGGCCCCTGCCCTGCTCGCCGCATGGCTCGATGCGCTCGACGCCACCGGCCGCTGGGCGCTGCTCAAGCTGCTGACCGGCGCGCTCAGAGTCGGCGTCTCGGCGCGGCTTGCCAAGACCGCGCTCGCCGAATGGTCGGGCGTCGAGCTCGCCGACATCGAGGAGGTGTGGCACGGATTGCGGCCGCCTTATGCCGAACTGTTCGCCTGGCTCTCGGGACAGGCGCCGCGGCCGGATGTCGGATCGCGTGCAATTTTCCGGCCGCTGATGCTGTCGCACCAGATCGAGGACAAGGAACTTGCCGGGATCGAGCCCGCCGAGTTCGTCGCCGAATGGAAATGGGACGGCATCCGCGTGCAGGCCGCGCATCAAGGCGGCGAGAAGCGGCTGTTCTCGCGCACCGGCGACGACATCTCCGGCGCCTTCCCCGACGTGGTCGAGGCGATTCCCGAAGGCATGGTGCTCGACGGCGAATTGCTGGTGCTGCGCGACGGCAAGGTGGCGCCATTCAACGATCTCCAGCAGCGGCTCAACCGCAAGAGCGTCACCCCCGCCATGCTGAAATCGCATCCCGCGCATATCCGCCTCTACGACATATTGTATGAGAGCGGCGAGGATTTGCGTGCGCTTCCCTTCATCGAGCGGCGCGCGCGACTCGAAGCGTGGCACGCGGTGCACCGCCCGCATCGCACCGATATTTCCGCGATGATCGATTTCGCCTCGATCGGAGAGCTGGAGACGCTCTGGGCCGGCGCACGCGCCACCGGCATCGAAGGGCTGATGCTGAAGCGCCGGACGAGCCCTTATCTCGCCGGCCGTCCCAAGGGCCATTGGTACAAATGGAAGCGCGCGCCGCTCACCATCGACGCGGTGCTGATGTATGCGCAGCGCGGCAGCGGCAAGCGCTCGTCCTATTATTCGGACTATACCTTCGGCGCGTGGCGGAACGGCGAGAGCGGAGAGCCGGAGCTGGTGCCGGTCGGCAAGTCCTATTTCGGCTTCACCGACGAGGAGCTGCGCGAGCTCGACCGCTGGGTGCGCAATCATACCGTGGATGCGTTCGGCCCCGTGCGGCAGGTCGAGCCCAAGCTGGTGTTCGAGGTGGCGTTCGATTCGGTCCACCGCTCCAGCCGGCACAAATCGGGAGTCGCCATGCGCTTTCCGCGCATCCACCGCATCCGCTGGGACAAACCGGCCGCCGAAGCCGACCGGCTCGAGACGCTGACTGCCATGATCGTGAGCTAAATATTTGCGTGGGCAGAGGCCGGACCGTGCCGTGCCCACACTACACGGCGTGGGCGTGGTCGCCGGCGGCGAGGCGCTTCAGCGCGGCGCGATCGACCTTGCCGGTCGGATTGAGTGGCATGCGGTCGAGGATCACCACATCCTCCGGCGCCTTGTAGCCGACGCGGGCGCGGGCGCGGGCGAAGACGATCAGCTCTTGCGGCTCGGCCGGCGCCGCATCCTGTTTCAGCTCGACAAAGGCGCGCACGGTCTCGCCGTGCAGCAGATCGCGCACGCCGACCACGCCCACCGCCTCGACGGCCGGGTGCTGCAACAAGGCGTCCTCCACCTCCTGCGGCGAGATGTTCGAGCCGTCATGCACGATGATCTGCTTCTTGCGCCCGCAGAACCAGATATAGCCGTCGGCGTCGGCGCGCATCACGTCGCCGGTATCGAGCCAGCCGTCGCGGAACACTTCCTGGGTCGCGGTCTCGTCGTGCCAATAACCGAGGAACGCGCTCGGCGCGCTGATGAACACGCGGCCCTCCGCGCCGGCACTCGCCTCCGCCCCGTCGTCGGTGCGGATGGAGAAGACGAAGCCGGGATTGGGCAGGCCGATCGAGCCGAGCTTGTCGCGGCCACTGGGCGGGTTGTTGGCGGCGATGCCGATCTCGGTCATGCCGTAGCCCTCGTGGATCTCGTGCCCGGTCAGCACGTTGAACTCCTTCTCGAGTTCGGCCGGGACCTTGTCGCCGCCGGAGCGGCAGAACCTAAGCGAGGCGAAATCTTCGAGGTGGTTCCTGGCTCGCGAATGAGGTGCAGCAGCGAGGCCGGCAGCATCGACATCACGGTCGGGCGCGTGGCGCGCATCAACGGCCCAAGCTCGGCATGATCGAAGGCCCGCGCCACGGCGACCGGCGCGCCCGCGGCAAGCGCTCCGAGCGAGAAGGAGAACGCGCCGAGATGCGAGCAGGAGGAGGCCGGCAGCATGACGTCGTCCGGCGTGAGCCGATAGCCCTGCCGGACGCTCGCCAGCATAAAGCCGAGCGAGCCGACGCTATGGGTCACGCCCTTCGCCGGACCGGTCGAGCCCGAGGTGAAAAAGATGGCAGCCGGCGCGTCGAGCGGCGCCGCGGTGAACTTGCCTGGGGGCCCCTCGCCTTCGATCAGGCGCTCGAAGCTCGGACCGTCTCCTGCTTTTCCGTCGAAGGCGATGACGCCGAGCGGAAGGCGCGAGGCCCTGCTCGCGGCGATGTCGGCCGCGCGCTCCGCGTGCGCCAGGATGATGCGCGCGCCGCTCACCGCGAGCGCGTGGTCGATCTCGGGCGGCGTGTAGCGGTAGTTGAGCGGCGTCATAACCAGTCCGGCCTTGAAGCAGGCGAGATAATGCGCGAGCAGCGCCGGGCGGTTCGGCATCAGCGACGCGACGCGGTCGCCGGGACGAAGTCCGAGCGCGAGATAGGCCGCGGCGAGCCGGGAGGCGCGGCGCTCGAGCTCCGACCACGACCAAGCCTCGTCGAGCGACATCAGCGCCGTCGCGTCGGGGTTCCGCTCAAGGCCGGTCTCGAGCAGATTTGCCAGCCTGACAGGCTCAGCCAGCGCCGGTCCTATCTGCGGCATGTCATTCCCCCTCAAGTCGCGGCCAAGATTAGGTCACAGATTGTGGTTTAGGACTGATTGACGCCGGGTGACGCCGCGCCAAGCCGTACCTAAATAATCAGGCGCCCCTGAATCCGAAGAGGTCTCGATGCTCGCCAGATATTCGACCTTGCCGGCGACCGCGCTTGCCGCGCTCCTGCTCGGCTTCACCGCGTCGCAGGCGGTGGCGCAGGATGCGCAAATCTGCTTCGACGCGGCCGACAAGGTGACCGACGGCGGAAAGCTCGAAGACGCCGAGCGCCAGGCAGCGCATGAAGCCTGCCAGCGCGCGCTCGCGGACACATCGAGCGTGGTGCAAAAATATCAGTTGCAGGAAGCTGATTTCGACGTGACCGGGACGCGGCCCAAGAATTGAGGGCCGAGCGGCGCGGCGGGCACCGGTGGGAAGACCCGCCGCGCGTAACGCTCTATTTCTTCTTGGCCTCTGACGACTTGCCGGCGGAGCCGTCGGGTCGCAGGATCTGCTTCACGAACTTGTCGCCTTCCTTGGTGATTTTGGTGGTCCAGCCGGTGTCCCATTTGATCACCGCCGAATCGCCCTCTTGCGTCCAAGTGCCGGTGATGTTCTTGGGATGGTTGGAGGTCGCCTTGCCGTCGGCGCTCAGCGTGATGTCGAAGGCCTGTTCCTTCTTGCCGGTGACCGCCCATGTGCCCTCGAACTCGCTGGCGGCAAAGACGGTGACGGCGGTCATGACACTTACGACGAGCGCCGCCAGAAGCAGCGACATTATTTTCTTGCCCATGGACATTGATGTCTCCTTCCCCATGGACATTGATGTCTCCTTCCTGAAGAGATTGGGGGGATAGGGCCAGCTTATGGCCAAGATAGGGCCGCTGCCGGCAGAGGGTCTGCCGCGCGGCAGGTGTTGTAGCGGTCGGCAAGCCGCTTGTCAGCTACCGTCGTCGCGGGAACTCAGTCCCGGCGCTAGTGCGCGGGCGGCATCTCCAGCTCCGAGTAGGAGCCATTGGCGCTCGCCACCAGGCCCTCGCGATCGGTTATCAGAATCTGACCGCGCGTGAGCTCAATCACACCTTTGCGCTCGAGAGCGTTCAACGCGACGGTGACGCCGGCACGCCGCACGCCGAGCATGAGCGACAGGAATTCGTGGGTGAGCGGGATCGTATCGTCGTCGAGCCGGTCATGCGCCATGAGCAGCCATCGGGCCAAGCGTTCTTCAATGCTCGAAGTGCCGTTCGACAGCGCGGTGCTGGAGAGCTGGTTCATGAAGCTATTGGCGAAATTGAGAAAGACGCATTGCAGCGAGCGACTTTCCTGCATCGCCGCCCGCAGCCTGTCGGCACTAATGCGCCTGCCGTCGCCCCCGACCTGCATGAAATTCTCATGGGGCGAGCGGTCGTTGCCGAGAACGACCGCCAGGCCGGTCATGCCCTCGAAGCCGACGAGGCCGACTTCAATGCGCCGCCGATGATTTCCGTTGCCGGCGACAATCGAAGCGATGCCGTGGTCGATGAAATAGTTGTGCGCTATGGGCTCGTTCGCGGTTTCGAGCACCTTCCGTAACTCCAGCGGTACGGAATCGAGGTCCGGCTGCAACAAAGCGAGATCGGCGGACGACAATGAAGCGAGAAGCCGATTTCGGGCGGAAGATGGGAGGGTCTGGGTCACGGCGCTCAATCCTGTTGGGGACAAGAGCGCGATCACCTCTCCTAGCCGCCTGCGTCCGGGGGTTCGGCAGGCGATTTCCAACGCTAGGCCTGTTTCAGCCGTGCGCCTAATCAATTCGGAGCTTTTTTACGATTTCTGTACGAGATCGTACTAATCGCTTGCACCGAGGCGTTGCTTCAACCAGGATGACATACTGAGTCGGCGCAACAAGTCGAGGCGAACGAACTACAAATAATCCGCTGAGCTGCGCCGTTAGCTTACCGCGACTACGGAAAGGTGGTCGCCGCGATGGCTCCTAGGCAGCCGCAACGAAGCTTCTTCGACCCAGACATGCTTGCCATCTTAGGGGAGGCGGTCGCCGCTTGGCCCGCGCCGGACCATGACAAACCTACTCAGCATCCCGGGGCCCAGGCGCATTTGACACCAAGGGAAAGTTTGATCCTGGCTGAAATCGTCAGGGGGAGCTCCAGCAAAGAGATCGCTCGCGAACTCCAAATCAGCCCCCGCACCGTCGAATTCCACCGAGCCAATCTCCTGAAGAAATTCGACGCCAGGAACACGGCCGATCTGGTGCGCAAGTTTCTCAGCTAAGCCCCGCGCTCAATTTCCGCCGACCCGTGTCTTTTCGGCCACGGACCACGCGGGCCCAATCGCCCGCGAAATCACCAAAAAAGACAACCGACGCGAGTCATCCAGGTATTTCTACCATCGGTATTTACACCAGTAGACCCTCTGGCCGTTTGGGTACCCCCTGTTGAGTGTGCGATTCCGCACAGGGGGCGGGGGGAAAGATGCGGCGAGCAATATGCACGACTCTGAGTCTTTGCAGCCGACCGAAGGAGACTACCCGTTATCTGGACACACGGGTTCCGACGCGCACTAAACCAATTGCGCTTGCGGTAGCGGCGGCCCTCGGCCTCGTTGTGTTCATTTCGAGCGGCGAGGCCGAGGCGCAAAACACCCCCCTGGTTTTGGGAGACACGGCAGCGTCGTTTGCAGTTCTTGGCGGCGCGGGTGTAACCAACGTTCCCATCAGCGACATCACGGGGAACGTTGGGGGCTCGCCCACTGGCTCGCTGACGGGTTTCATCCCTGGCCCAAACGACCCTCAAGTCGATGGAACCCTGCATCGAGCCGATGCGGTCGCAGCGACGGCGAAGGCCGAATTTCTTGTAGCCCGCGATGACTTGCTTAGTAGAACCCCCGACCAATCCGCCATGGACGTTGAACTGGGTGGGGTGACCCTTCTCCCCGGCGTCTATGCTTGGACCTCCGCCGCTGCGATCTCAACAGGCCAGATGCTCACGCTTAACGCCCAAGGCGACCCGAATGCGCAATGGCTCTTTCAGATTCCGACGACGCTGACTGTTGGTAGCGGCGCAGCCGTTGCATTTATCAACGCCTCCCCTACAGCTGGCAACCACGTGTTTTGGGCGGTCGGTAGCGCGTCAATCGGCACAGGCGCAACGTTCGCGGGCACCATCCTCGCAGCGGACTCCATCACAATGGGGGCTAACGCTCGTATCATCTGCGGTAGGGCCGTAGCAGATATAGAAAGCGTGACGCTGATTATGAACACAATCACAATTTGCGTGGAGGGCGGCGACGATGAGGGCGGCGGTGAGGACGACATCCCGCTGGATGAGCTCGGCGGCGAAGGTGTGACCGGGACGCAGCAGACCGCGTTCGACGCATCGAGACTATTCGGTTCGACCTTGCTGGCGCAGACCGTGTTCCCCGCCCTTGCCGTCGGCGCTCCTGGCACGGGCCCGCAAGGCAACGGTCCTGAAAAATACACGCCTTTGAAGCTCGGCCCCTCTCCGGTTCCGGTCGGCGGCGACTTCTATCAGCCGCAGCGTTGGCGGGTCTGGGCCGCGGGTCTTGGCGGCGGAGCCTCGCTCGAAGGCGACAGAGGAGCGGGGACGCTCGACACGACGGTCGGCGGCGTCGCCGGCGGGCTCGATTACCGGTTCAATCCCACGGCGCTGATCGGCATCGCCGGCGGCTGGACCGACTCGGATCTTTCCGTCGATGCGATGCATACCGACGGGACGGTTGAGGGCTCGCATGTCGGCCTTTATGGCGTAAAGAGCTTTGGCAGGGTGTATCTGGCGGGCACGGCCGAATACGCCCATTTCGAGAATCACACCGACCGGATCATCGACTTTGTCGTGGACGAGCGGGCCAGGGGCAATTTCGATAGCGACTCGTTCGGCGGGCGCATTGAGGCCGGCTGGCGGCGGTCCTGGGGCCGTCATTACGTCACGCCGTTCGTGGGGATGGACGCCTACCAGCTCGATATCGACGGCTTCACCGAGAACAGCCGGAATCTGAACGGTGGTCCGGGCATCTTGGGCCTGACCTTCGCCTCCGACACATTGTCGTCGGTGACGAGCTCGGTAGGGCTTCAGCTCGATACGACCTACACGCTTGCCAATGACCGATGGCTGACGCCGTTCGTGCGGGTGGCGTGGGTGCACGAATATGATCCCGAGCGCAGCGCCCAATCGTTTCTCACCTCATCGCCAGCCGCGGCGTTCCTGGTCGACGGCGCCTCCGCCGCCGAAGACGTGGTGAGGGTGGTCACCGGCCTCCGGCTCGACCTCAGCGAGAGAATTGCCCTGTGGGGCTTTTTCGAAGGCGATTTCGGCGACCGCGCGCAGAGCTACGCGGGCGTCGGCGGCGGCGATCTGGCGTTCGCCGGATCGGGCCAAGGCGAATATAACGGCCGCGTCGGCATGAAGGTCAGGTGGTAGCGGACGCCTCGTTCGGTCGCGCCGCTGCGTGTTGAGGCTTACGACACGCGCGGAGCGGTCGGCTGCACGATGATGGCGCCGTTGTCGCCGTTGACGATCTCCTCGTCGGCGAGCTTGAAATTCTCCATGCGCACGGTGAGATAGCGGTCGAAATAGTCGTTGAGCGGCTTCTCGATCGACTTGTCGTAGTCGGGCCTGACGACGTGGGTCGCGCCCTGCACGACCTTGACCACCTTGCCGTGCTTCACCACCAGCTCGCCGTTCTTGAACACATATTCCGGGGTGGCGAACATCGCCTCGCGGTCGGCATCGTCACGATAGACGGTGATGTCGCCGCGCGCGCCGACACCAAGGTGACCGAGGTTCTGCAGCCCGAGACTCTTGGCGGGACCGGCACGGGTCAAAATGGCGATCTCGTCGAGGGTATATTCGCGGGTGAGCGACTTGAGCAGCTCGGCCTGAGCTTGCGCGTCGGGATTGATCTTCTGCAGCATGTCGTCGCGGAAGCTCTTGTCCATCAGCAGCCGGATGAGATGCGGGTAGAAGAAGAACGGCGCGCCGTTGGGGTGGTCGGTGGTGAGGAAGATGCGCCAGGGATCGTCGAACAGCAGGAAGGTCTCGAGCCCGATCACCCACTGCATGGCGTTGACGAAGCTCTTGTCGCGATAGCGCATCGGCACCACGCCGCAGCCGGCGTCGCACTCGATATCCATGATCACCGGCTTCTTCGGGTGGGCGCTCTTGCCGATGGCGTATTGGCGCATCGAGTCGCCAGAGGCGGTGCAGGTCTGGCCGAACAGCACCTGGCCGACATCGATCGAGACGTTCGGCGTCTTGTTGACGAGCTCGGTGAGTCGCGCGGCGCCGGAGGAGAATTTCCGGTCGCCCTCGGTCCCGTAGCTGAGGAACTGGGTGTGGGTCATGTGCATGCGCAGGCCTTCGGAGGCGCGCACGGTGGCGAGCGTCGATTCGATATTGCCGGGGACGCCGAGATTGCAGCCGTGGATATGCAGTGGATGGGTGACGCCGAGCTCCTGCACGGCGCGGGCCAGCGTCTGGATGATCTGCCGCGGCGTGACGTGGTAGTAGACGTGCTCCTCGTCGAGATCGAGTTTGCGCTGGTTGAACTTGAAGGCGCTGATGCCGCCGGGATTGACCACCTTGATGGCGATCGCCTGGGCGGCATGCAGGGTCCAGGCGACATAATCCTTGATCGCCGCGAAGTCCTTCTTGGCGGCGAGCTGGCGCAGGAAATAGTCGTCGGAGCCCAGCATGGCGAAGGCGCCTTTGTCGACCATCGGCGTATCGCCCATCTCCATATGCGCCTGCCGGGCGTTGGCGGGCAGCATGGCGGGCTCGAAACAGGCGGTGTAGCCCATCTCGGCATAGCGATAGCCGGTGACGTGGGTCGAAGGCACGGCGCGGCCTGAGCCGGCGCGGGTGATGTCGCCGCGGGTGACCGGATCGCCGCGGTGATCCTCGGGCAGTAGCATCCGCGCGATGGTCATCTTGCCGCCGCCGATATGGGTGTGCGGATCGATGGCGCCGGCCATGACGACGCGGCCCTTCACGTCGTAGGTCGCATCGGCGCGCGCATTAGGCCTGGCGGCGACGATCTTGCCGTCCTCGACATAGATGTCGCGGACCTCGCCGCTCACTTTGTTGGCGGGGTCGTAGACCTTGCCGCCGACGAGCTTGATCAGCATGGGTTGAGTGCTCCGGCTAAAGCTGCGCTTCGATGGCCGAAAGCACATCGGCAACCGGCGGCAAGTCCGCCCGGCCGAGATCCTTGAGCGGCAGACATACGACATTGTCGACGCGGACCAGGCGGCCGGCGTGATCGAGGCCGGGGGTGCCCACGGGAATGTAGACGGCGGGCTCCGCCGCGAGCTCCAGCCCCGGCGTGCCGAGCACGACCATCGGCAGCTTGGTCTCCGGCGGCGACAGCTCGGGCGAGATCGAGGCGGTCCAGACCAGCAGATCGCCCTCGCCGTCTCGCAGCATGCGGCCGATCGCCCAGCGGTACGGGTCGTAGTCCGGCGCGCCGCTCGCATAGCTGACGCGCAGCGGATAGCCGCTGATCCAGGTGCAGACCGCCGCGGCGGTGATCGCCCCTTCGGCGCCGCCGAGCGCGAGGCCGACAAATCTGATGGTGCTATTCAGGTCCTTGGCGAGTCCGGCGAATTGGTCGACGGCAAGCTCGGCGAACGGGAAGTTGAGAGCGGGAGGCGCCCAGATCACCACGCCATAGCTCGCGTTCTTGCAGCGCTCGGCGAGCGCATCGATCTCCTGCAAGGTGACGCCGTCGAGCTTCGAAGGTTTGACGCGGAAGCCGCGCAAGCGCGCCCGGACCAGCGCCACCACCTCGCCTGCCCGCTCGTCGGGACAGGCCAGCGTGACCACCTCGCCGATGCGCGAGCCCTTGGCGCCGGAGCGGTCGAGCCCCTTGCCGACGAACGCGACCGTGCGCTTCGGCGGCTCGACATCGAACATCGAGGCTTCCGGCGCGACGATCCGTTCGAAGAAGCGCGGATGCAGCTTCTGGATGTCGCTGCCGGCGATGATGAAGAAATCGGCGCGGTTGCGCACCTCGGTGATGGTCGACATCACCCAGCCGCTGGTCTGAAGGATCTTGAAGTTGCGGTACTGCGCCTCGCTCAAGGCGTGATCGACGATGCCGCCCGCCTTTTCCGCGACTGCGAGCACCGCGCGCATGCCTTCGACGTCGGTGGCAAGCCCGCCGAACAGCGGCAGCTTCGCCTTGCCCATCAGCTTGGCGGCTTGCTTGATCGCCTGGTCGAGATCGACGTCCTCGCCCTTGATCTGCGGACGCGCGGGCGGAAGCTTGCGCTCGAAGCCGGCAGCCGCCTTGCCATCGCCGTGGTCGAGGACCTTCAGCCCGTTCGCGGTGCGCTCGACGGTCAGATCGTCGGGCAGCGTCCCGCAAAACGGGTTGGTGACGTTCTCGAATACATGCTTGCCAGCGCGCCCGGCCTCGGCTTTGCGCGCGTTAGAGCTCGGCATAAGGGCTATCTCCCCCAAAAGGCGGGGAAAGAAAGCATGGGACGGGCGGCAACACAACCTTTGACGGGCGGCGATTTGCCGCCCGTTTTGGCCTTGCCGTCCGTCCCGGATTTAGGCCTCAGGCGCCGAGACTCATCATGCGGGCGAAGTGGTGGTCGGCAAGCTGGCTTTCCCCCAGCACCTTGCAGCCGGCGGCGGCGACCTTGTGGTCGTTCTCGACCGAGCTGCCGCTCACGCCAATGGCGCCGAACAGCTCGCCGTTCTGAATGATCGGCAGGCCGCCGGGAAAGGTGATCAGGCCGCCATTGGAGTGCTCGATGCCGTAGAGCGGCTTGCCCGGCTGCGACAGCTTGCCGAGCTCGCCAGATCCCATGGTGAAGAAGCAGGCGGTCCGGGCTTTCTTGATGGCGATGTCGATCGAGCCGACCCAGGCATCGTCCATGCGGACGAAGGCACGCAGATTGGCGCCGGAATCGACCACGGCGATACACATTTTGGTCTGTAGCTTTACGGCTTCCTTGCGCGCGGCGGCGATGGCCTTCTCGGCTTGTTCCAGATCGATATGCATGAATGGCGTCTCCTATATGACTTAAACCGGCGGGTAGATAACGCGCAAACACGTGAATCGGCGATAAACGCAGAACCACGGCCCAAGCGCCAGGATATAGGCCGGTCTGCGGCGCCATGTCAGGGCGCACATTCGCGGCCTGGAAACTCCCGGCTGCCGCGGCTAAACAAGCGCCATGCGAATCTGCATCTTCGGCGCCGGGGCGATCGGCGGATTGATCGCGGCGCGGCTTGCCGCCGCGGGCGCGGACGTGACGGTGATCGGCCGCGGCGCGCATTTTCGCGCGATCGCGCAGAACGGCATCACGCTGCATTGGCAGGACGGAAGCGTTTCGACCGCGCCGGTCAAGGCGGTCGAGACCGCCGCCGAGGCCGGCGAGCAGGACCTCGTCGTGCTCGCGGTCAAGGCGCATTCGCTCGAAGGCGCGGCGGCCGATGCGGCGTCGCTGCTCGGGCGCAAGACCATGGTGATGACGCTCCAAAACGGTATGCCGTGGTGGTACTTCCAGCGCCACGGCGGGCCGCTCGAGGGAACGCGGCTCGCGAGCCTCGATCCGAATGCGTGCTGTCAGAAACATTCGTGCCCGAGCGCATCATCGGCTGCGCCGTGTTTGTCGCCGCCGACGTGCCGCGGCCCGGCGTGGTCAGGCATGTCGGCAGCAACCGGCTGCCGATCGGCGAAATCGACGGGTGCTTGAGCCCGCGCCTCGGCGCGGTCGAGGCGGCATTCCTCAACGCCGGCTTGCAGGCCAGCGCGGTCGCCCATATCCGCGCCGAGATCTGGTGGAAGGCGTTGAGCAATCTCGCGCTCAATCCGATCAGCGCGCTGACCGGCGCGACCATGATCGAGGTGCTGCGCTGCCCGGAGAGCCGCGCCCTGGTGCTCAGGATGATGGGCGAAGCGCGGGAGATCGCGGCTTCGCTCGGCGTCAGCTTCGAGCAGAGCCTGGAACAGCGGCTGGAGATGACCGCGTCGGTCGGCAGCCACAAGACCTCGATGCTTCAGGACCTCGAGAGCGGGCGGAAACTCGAGATCGACGCGTTGACGGGTGCGGTGCTGGAGATGGCACGCCTGACGTCTACGCCGGCGCCAAGCCTGGAGGCGCTGCATGGGCTGGCGAAATTGCTCGAACTGACGCGGATCGCGCCAAAAATGCCAAGCGCGTGAGCAACCTAGCGGATGTCATCAGGCGGATAAGTATTATGGCTAGTTGTTAAGTGCCTGCACTTGGCGAAACGAGGAAAATCCTTTTCGCAGTGCGGGATCAGCTTAATGCATCGTAACTTGGCCGCTGTGAGGGAGTCTGTTACTCTGCGATTATAGGCTAGAGAACCAAGCCTCGAAGGGATTTGTCGACCGCAGTCTGATCTCCAACCGGAGTAAACAAGCATGAGCTCTATAAAAGAAACGAAGCAACCGAAAGCGGAGAAATCCATCAAGGAGATGGCTCAGAACCGCAGGAACATCCTGCGCCTCGGCGCGCTCGGCGCCGTTGCGGTGCTGGCCGCCAACGTGCTCCCGGGAGGAGACGTTCGCGCCGCTACCGAGCAGGCCGGCACGCGTTCCGTTGCCAAGGCCGGCGCGCAGAAGGCGCTGCACACCCCCGCCGCCGGACGGACCGCGCGCAAAGCCGCGACCGTCAAGGCGCAGGGCGACCTGGCCGCCAAAAAGGATTCCTCGGCGCGCGTGACCAAGCAGTCCGCGACCAAGGCCGCGACGAAGTCTGCCAAATCGGCCGCTGGCGAGCGCCAGGCCGGCACCCGCCAGACCGCGCTGGTCGCGGCGAAGAAGACCGCCAAGGCCGTCGCCCAGTAGCACCTTGGCCGGACGGAACGTCCGGCCTGAGTACGTGAAGTAGGTGGCCCTTGACCGGTTTGCTCGAGGCCGCAATGGATTGGGCGGTCGCAGAGATCAATCTGCGGCCGCCCAACGCATGCTTGCCCCCGCCGCTCGCTCTGCTGCGCGAGCGAGTCGTCTCCGCCATCGATAACGTGAAATTCTACGGCGAGCTGTACCGGCCCTACGGGGCTCCGCCTGCCGATCCCGGCGCGTTCATCGACTGGTATTCCGAGCTTCCGGTCGTCAGCCGGACCGACTTCGAGGACGTGCCGGTCGAAGACCGCGTCAGCGCGGCTTACGCTTCGGCGCCTCTGGTGCGCAAGCAGACCAGCGGCAGCACCGGAATTCCCCTCGTCATCTTCATCGACGAGCGGCTCGCCTCGTTCCGCAGCTGGCGCTTCCGGCGTCCGCATTTCGAGGCCGGCGAGACCGCGCCGACCACGCTCGAATTCTTGTTTCCGGAACGATTCAGGCGCGACAAGCAGGTGCGCGTGGTTGGCACCTCCGGCGCCAAGGACGTGTCGACGCGGACCGAACGCTCCTACTCGACGCTGACCGACGCGCTGAAATCGCCGGAACTGATCTATGACGACCTCGCCGGAAAGGCGCCCACGACCCTGATCGGCTATGCCAGCTCGATCGTGCGGCTCGCCGAGTGGATGGCGGCCTCGGACCGCTTCCTCCCCTCGGTCAAGCGCATCTGGACCACGTCGGAGATGATCACGCCGGACGGGCGCGAGGCCATCATCCGCGCCTTCGGCTTCGAGCCGCGAGAGGCCTATGCCAGCGTCGAGTTCGGCTTCATGGGCTGGCAGGCTTCGGCCGGCGGCCCGTTCACGCTGGAGACCGACCGCCTGATCTTCCAGGGCCAGAGCCTCTTAACCGGCGGCGCGTCGAAGCCCGGCGAACTCGCCCGCGTCATCGTCTCGGATCTGTTCAACGACACGACGCCGCTGCTCCGCTACGACATCGGCGATCTCGCCATCATGTCGGAGCCCACGCCCTACTCTCCCGCCTGCTATGCCTCGATCGAGGAGCTGCGCGGCAAGGTCACCGACACGGTGTGCGACGCTTCGGGGAAGCGCATCGAACCGTTCGCCATTCTCGGCTGCCTCAAGGAGACGCTGGGACCGGCGCAATATCGCCTGGTCTGCGTCGAGCGCGGCTTGTTCGTGCTGCAATACCGGCCGGGACGCTCGGCGCCAATCGCGCTCGAAGCCGCGCTCGACGGCTTGCGCAATATCGTCGGCGAGCCGAGCAGGGTGATCGCGCAGCAGGTGCCGGCGATTCATCGTGAGACCTCGGGCAAGCTCAGGCCGATCATCAATCTCAGCACCATCGAGGGCAAAGGCCGCGACCAGCTGTTGCGCGACCTCGACCTCACCGGGTTTCAGACTGCGGAAATAGACCTCGCTTCCTAAAGCGTTGGGATACTGGTTGGCTTAAAACAAAGAGAGTTCTGGGAGGCGGGCTGTGGAACACGACACCAGGAAATTCCGTGGGCAGAAGCGCCCTGGCCAGGCCGGCGCGCCGGCCCAGGTCGCCCGTCCCCGTCCCGAGAGCGAAGCCCTCGCGCCGGGAGGCCGCGGTGGCGCCCCGGCGCTTGCCGCGGTGATCGCCGAGGTGCTGCCGCGCTTCGATGTGCAGCATCCGCCGCAGGCGAGCGCCGAGCTTTACGCCGATCTGCTGATCGATTCACGCCGCTTCCTGATGATCATCAGGGGGCTCGAGCGGACACTCGCGCTCGAGATCGACGACGAGGATTTGCTCGGCGTCGATCTGATCACCTATGGCGACCTCACGGCGTTCGTCGACCGCATCGCCGCGAAAGCCCGCGGCAAAATCGATGGATAGCGCCAACGGGCCGACGGCGGCGAACGGAGCCGGCGTCTCGACCTGGTGCAATTTCCTGTTCGATTACCCGGAGCACTACGCGCAATCGACGGCAAGCACCAACCATTTCGCCGCGACGCAAGGCGTCAACGTACTGCCGCAGCAGCCGCTGTCGCTGATGAAGCAGTCGAATGACACAAATAATGCCGACATCGCCATCCCCGCGCCGGTGCTGAAGCTCTATGCGAGCTACCGGCCGACGCTGCTCAGGCGGGCGCATGCGCTGGAGGAGCGGCTCGGCACCGCGGCGCGGCTCTATTACAAGTTCGAGGGCGCCAACGTCTCCGGTAGCCACAAGCTCAATACCGCGCTGGCGCAGGCCTATTACTACCAGAAGGCCGGGGTGAAGCATTTGATCACCGGCACCGGCGCCGGCCAGTGGGGCACCGCGCTCGCCTATGCCTGCCAGCGCTTCGGCCTTGCCTGCACCGTGTTCATGGTCGGCATCAGCTACCGGCAGAAGCCGCAGCGCCGCACCATCGTCGAGCTGTTCGGCGGCGAGATCCATGAGAGCCCGAGCAACCTGACGCGCGCCGGGCGCGAAGCGCTGAAGCGCGATCCCGACCGCATCGGCTCGCTCGCGGTCGCGACCGGCGAGGCGATCGAGCTGGCGCGCGAGAAGAAGGACACGGCGCGCTTCGCGGTGGGCAGCGGCGAGACCTGCGTGCTACTGCACCAGACGGTGATCGGCAACGAGGCGGTCAAGCAGATGGAGGCGCTCGACGATTTCCCCGACCATGTGGTCGCCTGCATGGGCGCGGGCAGCAATTTCGCCGGCGTCGGCATGCCCTTCCTGCGCGCGGCGCGCGAGCGCGGGACCGAGGTCGAGCTGGTCGCCGCCGAGCCGCTGGCCTGTCCGAAGATGACGCGCGGCGCCTATCTCTACGACATCAACGATTTCTCCGGCACGACGCCGGTCACCCGCATGTATACGCTCGGCAGCTCGTATCTGGCGCCGCCGATCCATGCCGGGGGCTTGCGCTATCACGGCACCTCCGCCTTTTTGAGCGCGCTCTATGCCGACGATCTGTTCCAGGCGCGGGCGCTGCGCCAGATCGAGGCGCTGAAGGCGGGGACGCTGTTCGCCGAGACCGAAGGCATCATCCCCGCGCCGGAATCGGCCTATGCCATCGCCGCCGGGCTCCAGATCGCGGCGGAAGCGAAGCCGGGCGTCTCGCCCTGCATCCTGATGAATATCAGCGGGCACGGGCTGTTCGATCTCTCCGCCTATGAGCAGGCGCGCCGCGGTGAATTGCCGGACGACACGCCCGATGAGCGCATGATCGAAACGAGCCTCGCCGGCACGATCGAGCGGAACGCCGAGGTTGCGGAGGCCAATCCGTCGAATGTCAGCGCCTGACCAAGACGCGATTCTCGCCGAGTCGCCGATCCAGCAGCAGGGCAAGAGACTGGGTGCGGGGCTCGCCGATGCCTGCACGGTCGCCGACCATCGCTTCTTCGGCAAAATCGCCGCGTGGGACGTGCTGCATCCGGTGCTGCGCGGCGAGGTGGGCGATCCCCGCAAGACCGCCGCCGCCCTGATCGGGCTCGGCGAGGGCTGCCCCAATGGCGGCCTGCTGCTCTCGTTCGGCGCGCATGCCTTCGCCGTCGCCGCCTGTATCGGCAAATTCGCCGCGCCCGAGATGGTGCAGTCGTTACTGCCGCGACTCGCGAGCGGCGCTGTGATCGGCGCGCTCGCGGCCACCGAAGCCGACGCGGGCTCCGACGTGATGGCGATGAAGACCAGCTATGCCGAAAGCGATGCCGGCTACGTGCTCAACGGCAGCAAGACTTACATCTCCAACGGCGCGCAGGCCGACAGCTTTCTGGTTTTCGCCACCAAGGACGCGCGGCTGCATTCGCGCGGCATTTCCTGCTTCCTGGTCGAGCGTTCCACGCCCGGCGTGAGTGTCGCGGCAATGGCGCTGCAAGGGCTGAAAGGCGCTTCGCTCGGCACGCTGACGCTGAACGAGGTGCGGCTCGATCGCGCGAGCTTGATCGGCCGGCTGAACGGCGGCGCGCAAATCTTCCGCCACGCCATGATGCGGGAGCGGATCCTGCTGTCGGCGTTCCTGGTCGGCTCGATGCGCCGGGCGCTGATGCGCTCCTGCGACTACGCCAAGGCGCGGCAGCAATTCGGCGTGCCGATTGCTGCCCACCAATATGTCAGCGGCCGCATCGTCGAGATGCTGACGCGCTACGCTACGGCGAAGCTGCTGCTCGACCACGCGATCACGCGGCTCGCCGACGGCACGGCCACGGAAGCCGATGCCAGCCTGGTCAAGCTGCACGCCTCGGAAGCCGCGCTCGAATGCCAGCTCAATGCGTTCCGCGTGCATGGTGGCAAGGGGCTCGAGACCGGCAGCGGCAATTGCGAGGAGCTGATCGACGTGCTGAGCAGCCTGACCTATTCCGGCACGTCGGATTTGCAGAAGGTGATCCTCGCCGCCTCGCTCGGGCTGCCGACATGAGCCGCAGGCACCTCGCGTCTTATCTGTACGACGCCGCGAGTCTTCACGGCGCCCGCCCGGCCTGCGCCGACGCGGCCGGAACGCACAGCTACAACGACTATCTCAATGAGGCGCTTCGCGTCGCGGCAGCTTTGCGGCGCGCCGGGGTCGAGGCGGGCGACCGCGTCTGCATCTCCGCGCCGAAATCCTTCTCGCTCTACGCCTCGATCTTCGGCACGCTGATGCTGAATGCCTGCTACGTGCCGATCGACTATACGGTGCCGGCCGGGCGCGGACGGAAGATCATCGCCGATTGCACCCCTGCGGCCTTCATCACCACCGAACGCAATTTGCAGCGGCTGATCGAGGGCCCGCTGACGCCGATCGAGCGGATGTCCGACGATTTGCTGGTGGCGCAACTCGGCGCGCGGCCTCCCCTCCCCGCCGACGGCTCGAGCGGACTGCCGCCCGCGCCGGACAGTCTCGATCCGTCGCGGCCGGCCTATATCCTCTACACGTCAGGCTCGACCGGCGAGCCGAAAGGCGTGGTGCATTCGCATCTGAGCGCGGTCGCCTTCGTTGAATGGGCGGTGGCGGAGCTCGGCGTCGGCGCGGACGATGTGATCGCCCAGGTCGCGTCGGTATCGTTCGACCTCTCGGTGTTCGACGTATTCGGCGCGGTGCGCGCGGCGGCAACGCTGGCGCCGATCCACGAAAGCGCGATGCTCTCGCCGGTCAGGCTCGCCCGCGCCATCGCCAAGGCCGGAGCGAGCGTGCTCTATTGCGTGCCGAGCCTCGTGCTGCGCGAGATCAAGTCGCATGAGCTCGGCTGGGCCGAGCTCGGCGGCAGCGCGCTGAGACAGATCGTGTTCGCCGGGGAACCGATCAACCATCAGGCACTCAGGCGGTTCCGGCCGCACGTGCCGGGGCTCGCGCTGCATAATTGGTACGGGCCGACCGAGACCAATGTCTGCTGCTATCACCCCATCAGCGACACCGATATTGCGCGCGGCGAGCCCATTCCCATCGGGCGCGCATGCCCCTATGCGCTTCTATCCTTCGCCTGGGACGACGCGCGGCACGGCGACGATGCGGCCGGCGAGCTGCTGGTCGCAGGAGACTCGCTGATGACCGGGTATTGGCATCGCGAGGAAGCGACGGAGCGCGCGATGCATCGTGACGCCGACGGCACGCGGTTCTACCGCACTGGCGATTTCGTCAGCCGCAACGCGCAAGGCGAGCTCGTGTTTCTTGGGCGGCGCGACCGGCAGGTCAAGGTGCAGGGGCGGCGCATCCAGCTCGACGAGATCGAGTCGACCTTGCAGAAGCATTTCACCGGCGCCGAAATCGCCTGCACGCTGATCAAGGAAAACGGCGCCGACCCGCTCATCGTCGCGGCCATTGCCGGGCCCGACGCGCCGGGCGACGGCGAGGAGGTCAAGCGGCTGGTCGAAGATCAATTGCCGCTATTCATGTGGCCTGAGCGGATCTTCGCGCTCGCGGCGCTGCCTCGCAACGAGCGCGGCAAGATCGATTACGACGCGCTGACCCGCGTGCTGGCGGCGGAATATCGAAGGGCGCGATGATGCTGATGCAACAGCTCGCCGCAGGTGACGACTTCGCGCACGATTCACGTGCGCTCGGGCGCAGCAAGATCGCGCAGATCCTGCCGACGCACGTCGAGGTCACGCCGGGCCGCCCGCTGTTCGTCCTGCTGCATCCGTTCGGGGGAAACCGCGGCTCGTGGGCGAAATACGCGCCCGAGCTGGTGGCCGGGCTCGCGCGGGATTTCGTCGTGGTGCTGCCGGAATGCGGGCGGAGTTGGTTCATCAACGATCATGCCGGCAAGCGCTACGAGGATTATCTGATCGGCGAGCTGATCCCCGCGGTGCGCGAGCGATATGGAACAAGCGGACCGGCTGTCATCGGCGGCTTCTCCATGGGCGGCGCCTCTGCCTTCTTCCTCGCGCTGAAGCATCCCGCGCTGTTCCACGCGGCCTTTGCCGTGGCCGGCGCGTTCACCGCGGGCAATCGGCAGGGCGACCCTTATGCGGCGGTCCGGTCCGACGCGCTGCTGATCCCGAGCGAGACCGAGCATGAGCGGGTCTGGGGCCCGGTCGGCAGCGCGGTCCGCGCCGCCTATGCGCCGGAAGCGCTGGTGCGCGGCATCACAGGCGGCGCGCGGCTGCCAAGATTCTATTTCGAGGTCGGACGCAGCGACTATCCGCGCGCGCTCGAGGCCAGCGCACTGATGCGCGATCTGCTGCGGCAGGCGGGGGCCCCATACGCCTTCGCCGAGCACGAGGGCGATCATTCCTGGTCCTATGCATCGGCGGCGATGGCGCGGATGATCGCGCAATTCCGCCAGGAGCTTGACGATGGCTGAAACCGCGCTGATGAGCAGGGACGAGCTGTTTCCCGTCGCATTCCGCTTCGAGGATGCACGCTTCGGCAGATGCGTGGGCGTGCACCTGCCGGCGGTCGGCTCGGTCGACGCCGCTCCGGTGCTTGCCGTGCTGCATGCAGAAGAGCGGGAGCTTTGCCGGTCAATGCGTGGGGCGCGGCTCAAGGAATTTGCAGGCGGGCGCGTTGCCTCACGGCTTGCGCGCGCCGGCATGAAGGACGAGGGTAGCCCGACGCTGATAGGCGCGAATGGCGCTCCCGTGGCGGCCGGCCTCAGGATCAGCCTTAGCCATACGCAAATACTCGCGGTGGCGCTTTCGAGCCCAGATTTGGGCTACGCCGTCGGCGTCGACATCGAGGCGATCGCTGGCGACAGGCACGGCAATCACCTGCTCGCCGAGCGCATCCTCTCACCGGACGAGGGCGCGGACATCGACATCGTGCAGCGCTTGTCGATCAAGGAGGCGGCGTACAAGGCGCTGTTCGCGCTGACCGGCATGCATCGGCCGCTCCGCGACATCGTCGTCACGCGCGAGAGGGATGGGTTTCTTATCCAAGTTCCGGCGGGAGAGGTCGAGGCCGTCTCGTCGCGCATCGAGGGCCATTATCTCAGCCTCGCCCGCGCGCGACGAACGGCCTAGCTGTTCGATTGCTTCTCGATCAGAGCCAGCAGCCCTCTCAGCAATTGCTCTGGGCGCGGCGGGCAGCCGGGAATGTGCAAATCGACCGGCACGACCTTCGACACGCCGCCTTCGACCGCGTAGCTGCCGGCATAGATGCCGCCATTGGCGGCGCAATCGCCGACCGCGACTACCCATTTCGGGTCGGGCGTGGCGTTATAGGTGCGCAGCAGCGCCTCGCGCATGTTCTTGGAGACGGGGCCGGTCACCAGCAGCACGTCGGCATGGCGCGGCGAAGCGACGAATTTCAGCCCGAACCGCTCCAAATTGTAGAATGCGTTGTTGAGCGCGTGGATTTCCAGCTCGCAGCCATTGCAGGAGCCGGCGTCGACCTCGCGGATGGCGAGGCTGCGGCCGAGCCGCCGCTTCGCCGCCTGGTCGAGATTTTCGGCAAGCTCGGCGAGGCCCGCTTGGTCGGACGCAGGCGCTTTCTCCGTCACTGGCCGGCTCAGCATGTTCTTCAACACAAGCCGCATGGCACCCTCTAGAGGTCGTGGCCCGAATAGGAGCAGTTGAACGATTTGTTGCAGAGCGGGAAGTCGGCGACGATATTGCCTTCGACGCAGGCCTCGAGCAGCGGCCATTGGAACCACGACGCGTCGCGCAGGTGACAACGCTCGATGCTGCCGTCGGGGCCGAGGCGAACGTAGACGAGCAGGTCGCCGCGGAACGCCTCGACCAGGGCCACCCCCTCGCCCGCCCCGCCCGCAAGCTCGGTGCTGATCGGTCCCTGAGGCAGGCGCTTCACGATCTGCTCCAGCAGCCGCAGGCTCTGCTCGACCTCGCGAATGCGGATCCAGACCCGCGCATTGACGTCGCCGTCGTCGCGCACGGGCACCTCGAACTCGAGCTGGTCGTAGGGCGGATAGCCCACCGCCTTGCGCGCATCGAAGGCGCGTCCGGAGGCGCGGCCGACATAGCCGCCGGCGCCGAAGGCGCGTGCGAGCGTCGGCGACAGATAGCCGGTGGTCACGGTGCGGTCCTGGAGCGAGGCGGTGTTGTCGTAGACCGCGACCAGCTCCGGCAGCTTGCCGCGGATGGTCTCGATCAGCGCGGTGATGCCGTCGAGTGAGCCGGGCGCCGCGTCCCGCGTGACGCCGCCAGGCACGATGCGGTCGCGCATCAGCCGGTGGCCGAAGCAGGCGTCCGCCGCGCGCAGCACGCGCTCGCGCAGGATGGCGAAATCGGCCTGGAGGATGGAGAAGGACGCGTCGTTGCAGATGGCGCCGATATCGCCGCAATGATTGGCGATGCGCTCGAGCTCGGCCATCAGCGCGCGGAGCCACACGGCGCGCTCGGGCGGCTTGACCTTGAGCGCCGCCTCGACGGCTTGCGCGAAGGCGATGGCGTAGGCGACGGTGCTGTCGCCGGAGACGCGGCCGGCGAGCTTGGCGCCCTTGTCGAGATCGGCGCCGTGCATCAGCCCGTCAATGCCCTTATGCACATAGCCGAGCCGCTCTTCGAGCCGCACCACCGTCTCGCCATTGGCGGTGAAGCGGAAATGGCCCGGCTCGATGATGCCGGCATGCACCGGGCCGACCGGGATCTGGTGCAAATCCTCGCCCTCGACCGGCAGGAAGGCGTAGGCCTCCTGGGGCTTGCGGCTCTTCTTGCTAGCGCCGAGCGGCTCCTTCACGCCCCAGAAGCCGAGATCGAGCCAGACCCGCATATCGGCGGCGCCTATCGGCTTCAACCCGTAAAGGTCGCGGATGGCGCGCTCCAGCCGGATCGCCGGCGGATGCGCCACGCCGACCGAAGGAAACTTGCCGTCGGGGCAGGAGAGCGTGAGCACGGCGATCGCGGCCGACGGTTCCTCCAGCAGTGCGAGATGCACCTGGTCCTGGTCGCCCCAGAATCCGAGCAGCGTGGCGCGCGCCTCGATCAGCGCGTTGATGGCGGCGCGCCAGCCATCGCTCGCCACCACCGTGCGCGGCCAGGGGCGATGCCCCTCGACTTTACGGCCGGCTTTGGCGATGTCGGTGAGCGGTGCCATGATCCCTTCCCTATCCGAGCAGCTTGGCCACGGCCTGGAACCAGGCCACGAGGGTTGGCGGAAGATAGATGCCCGCGGCCAGCACCAGGAGAAGATGCAGGAGCATCGGAGCGTAGGAGCATTTCACCTTGTGGTTCGCGCCCTTGGGCTCGCCGAAGGCGATCTTGTTGAGCTGCAAGAACAGCGCGCCAATGGCGATGAGCAGGCCGAGCACGAGCGGAAGCGCGAGCCACGGCTTTGCCGCCAAGGTCGCGCTCACCATCAGGAACTCCGAGGTGAACAGGCCAAGCGGCGGGAGGCCGGCGATGGCCGCAACGCCGACCACCAGGCCCCAGCCGATCAGCGGGTTGGTCTTGGTGAGCCCACCCATTTCGGCGATCTTCTGCGTGCCCTTCACCTGCGAGATGTCGCCGACGGCGAAGAAGATCGCCGACTTGGTCAGCGAATGCAGCACCATGTGCAGCAGGCCGGCGAAATTGGCGAGCGGTCCGCCGAGGCCGAAGGCGAAGGTGATCAGGCCCATATGCTCGATGGAGGAATAGGCGAACAGCCGTTTGATGTCGCGGCGGCGGTACAGCATGAAGGCGCCGAACAACGGCGAGACCAGGCCCATGAGGATCATCAACGGTCCGGGGGCGAGCGCGGCGGGATTGCCGGCCAGCAGCATCTTGCAGCGGAGCAGCGCGTAGAGCGCGACGTTGAGCAAGAGGCCCGACAGCACGGCGGTGATCGGCGTCGGGCCTTCGGCATGCGCGTCGGGCAGCCAGGCATGCAGCGGGAACAGGCCGATCTTGGTGCCGTAGCCGAGCAGCAGGAAGACGAAGGCGAGATTGAGCATCGCCGGCTGTAGCGAAGACGCATGTGCCACGAGGTCGGTCCAGATCATGGCATTGAGGCCGGCGCCGATCACCGGCTCGGCCGCCATATAGACGAGGATGGTGCCGAACAAAGCGAGCGCGATGCCGACGGATGCGAGGATGAAATATTTCCAGGCCGCCTCGATCGCCGCGTGGGTGCGGTAGATACCGACCATGATGACGGTGGTCAGCGTGGCGAGCTCGATCCCCACCCACATGATGCCGATATTGTTGCTGAGCAAAGCGAGATTGAAGGCGAGTGTGAGCGCCTGATAGAGCGCGTGATACAGCCTGAGGAAGGCGGGCGTGACGCGGCCCGTCGCCAATTCGTGAGCGACGTAGTTGGCGCTGAACACGCTGGTGGTGAAGCTGACGAAGGTGATGAGCACGACGAAGATGGTGCTGAACTCATCGACCAGCAGATAGGCGCCCGGCGCCGGCCGCTCGATCCAGAGCAGCGTAAGCGCGGCGAGAAACGTCAGAAAGGAGGCGCCGGCATTGAGATAGGCGCTCGCCTTGCCGCCGGGCAAAGCGGCGATCACCAGCGCCGCGACGGCGGGGATGGCGAGCAGCAGCGTCACCGGATCGAAGCTCATCCGTGCTCTCCCCGGTAGCGGTCGAGCGCGCCGATATCGACCGTGTCGAACCGCTCGCGGATGCGAAACAAGAAGATGCCGATGACGATGAAGGCGATCAGGATCGAGAAGGCGACGCTGATCTCGACCACGAGCGGCATGCCCTTGGCGCCGGTGGCGGCGAGCACCAGCCCGTTCTCCAGCGACATGAAGCCCACCACCTGGCTCACGGCGTTCTGCCGCGTCACCATCATCAGAAGGCCGAGCAAAACCACCGCCAGCGCAAAGGCGAGATCCTCGCGGGCGATCAGATCGGCGCCCTCGGTGGCGCGCAGCGTCACCACCATGGCAAGCGCGACCAGCCCCATGCCAAACAGCATGGTGAGGCCGATGCCGCCCACCGCTTCGATCTCGCGATGGATGCCGAGCCTGACGATCATGCGGTGCAGCGCGACCGGGATGACGATGGCCTTGAACACCAGGGCGATGGAGGCAGTGATGTAGAGCTGCGGCGCGTCTTGCGCATAAGCCTGCCAGGCGACCGCCGCCGCCAGCACCAGCGCATGCAGCGCATAGACGTTGAGCAGCGCGTAGAGCCGGTCCTGATAGAGCAGCATGAAGCTCACCAGCACCAGCGAGCCGGCGAGAAGATGCGCGATGTCGTAGGTGAGGCCGTGCATCTACAGCCCCCGCGAGACGAACAGCAGCAGCGTGCCGAGCAGGCCGAGCATCAGGGCGATGCCCATGAATTGCGGCACGCGGAACACGCGCATCTTGGCGATCGAGGTCTCGAACACGGCCAGCAGAAAGCCGCCGGCGAGGAGCTTGGCGAGATAGGCGGCAACGCCGATCAGCAGCGCCGCGGCGCCGGCGCCGTGCGGCGCAATCCCCCAGGGCACGAACAGGCAGGCGATCAACGACACATAAAGCAGGAGCTTGAGCTCGGCGGTGAGATCGATCAGGGCGAGATGGCGGCCGGAATATTCCAGCACCATCGCCTCATGCACCATGGTCAGCTCGAGATGCGTCGCCGGGTTGTCGACCGGGATGCGCGCGTTCTCGGCAATCGCCACCAGGATCAGCGCGATCAGCGCGAGCCCGAGCGACACGCGCAGGCCGGCCTCGTCGGAGCCGAGCAAGGACGACATGGTCGAGAGCTGGGTCGAGCCGGCAAGCAGCGCGAGCGTGAACACGATCATCAGCATGGCCGGCTCGGCGAGCGAGGCGATCATCACCTCGCGGCTC
>JADMIO011222146.1_pt1 | contig 84977 bp, 65 predicted proteins | sample 8958161 | NCBI WGS metagenome assembly JADMIO01 (sample SAMN16585339, study PRJNA669376) | soil metagenome | isolation source: Crop rotation soil | place: USA: Cullars Rotation, Alabama | collected 2011 | reverse complement strand
TGAATTCCAAGCTTCGGATCCCACTGTGCTGGAAAGAAGCCTGGTATTGCCCGGCTGGCAAATCCGGTAAACGCACTTCGAAGGTTTTTCGATCCAATTTGACTGGATGCAAATGGGCGAAAGTCTCCAGTTTCGGTTCTTGCACAAGAAAAAGATGCATTAGTTTGCCATGGTCCGGCATGAGGGGTGACGCGCGCTCAAACCTAGGGTCGGTAATTTCGAGCCGCAATATACGCTGACCTTTCTCCAACCTGACTATGGCTTGAGCTGACATCGGTTGGTATAGCCGGTTGTTTCGATAGTCCGAGGCTTCGGCATCCCACCAATTTTTGCCTCCCCAGATTGCCAGAATCAAAAGCGTGGCAGACGTGCCGACAGCAATACGAGCGCCCCATTTGCCCGCAGGTTTTTCGCCCGGCGCGAGCACACTTTCACGCACTGCCGCGCCTATGACACTGAGGAGTAGAATAGCTAAACCCACTCCCAAAAGGCCCAGAACGGTCGCGAGAGCTTTATCCATGTTCAAAACGCGCATGGCCACCGCGTCGACAGGAATCAGGACGCGTCCGGTTCCGGAGCCTCCTTTGATCTCCAATTCGACGCTTTGGGAACCACTTTCCATAAACCAAAGCTGCGCGGTGTACAGGTTGGTTTCGCCACGCACCAGGGTGGCTACATCGGGCGGAGGCGCTCCCTTGCGTCCGGCATTCCATTTGATGGGTAGAGCGGTGACTTGCTCGATGCCACGGCCTTCCACTCGCACTGAGATGTCGGCAAGGCCCGGGATCACTTCTGGCGGCCTGATGATAACATGCACCGGGTACAAACCAGCCATCCCTTCGAAGAACACGTTCGGACTCCCTACATGGGCCCAGGCCACGACCGGCAGCAGCAAAAATAGACATGAAACCAGGGTGCGAAATAAGCCCCGTCCCGTGAAGAAACCGGACCGCGACTGTGTCGTCCCCGACCTGTCGTAGCGCGTCGAAAGTAAAGAAAGCAATACAAAAACAGCGCGTTCTTTGTGGGTTCGTTGGCAATGTTCCCTGGCGTGTGCGGCTGGTCTCACACTCAGCCGCGGTCCGGTTCCTGAGCAGCGCGGCGCGCACGGAATGACGCGCCCTGCCATCAATCCAGCTTCATTCATCTCCGCACTCGCGCCATCCAATTTCCCAGCCACAGCCCCACGCGTGTCGAGGCCATAGATAAAAGGAGAGCGGTCATTACCCCTTTCATGTTTAACGGCCGATGCCAATTGGGATTGGATTCGCTCCAGAATTTCTGTCGCCAGTCCCCAGGATGTTCGGTATAACCCCAATGACGATCCGCGGCAAAAAACCAGTTCTGTGCATGGGGTCCAATAAGGAAGGCGGAGAAGAACCATTGTGTCACGAGGAATAATCCGAGAAATGCAGTGCCCGCCATTACGACCAAAAGCCAATCGCGCTGCCATCCGCGTCCATGGCCGATCCAATTTCGTATCAGATCAATGCCGAGTGCCGGTACAACCAATAGCAGCGGAAATGGCAGTGGCACAAAATGATTGATCGGATTGTAGATAGGACCAAGCCGCGGGGTTCCTGGGAAGAGAGGAAGCACCCAGGCCATGATCATCACAATCCCCATGTAAACGAGCGCAACCCATGTCGCGCCCCAGCGAAACTTTGAGGCGCGTGCCATCCCCATCAGATAAAGGGGAAAGGTGACCGCGGAAACCTGGTAGAATTTTTTTGTCCGCTGCTCGTTTGGGAAACTATATTCGATAAGAAAAACGGACGCCATCAGGACAAGCACTCCAGCCGCGTACACATACAAGTGGCGGCCTGGGGCTGGTTCGTTGGGCGAGGCGAGGTTTTGCTCTCGCAAAATCAACATCAAGGCGCCGAGCACGATGGCCCACATTCCGAGCGCAAGAACCGTATGCGGAGGACTGAGGATTTTGACATCCAGGCCATAAGCATTGTGCCACCAGTTATCAAACGGGGCTGAAGTCAGCATACCCAAGGCTCCCCAAATGGTCACCCACGCTCCCAATGGTGCGCGAAATCCCCAGATGGAAACAGCTCCAGCTTGTTGCTCGGGTGTAGCGAAAAAGGTCGTACGAATCACCAGCCAACCGCAAGTGAATCCACCCAATACACCGCCTAAATAAATTGCGATATGTGCCGGGGTCCAGAAAGTGTCCCGACCAACTGTCCGATGCCACGAGATGTCCCAAAGGATTCCGACAACAATGCTGGTAGCTCCAAGCAAAACAGCCCGGGCATAATGCGAAGTGTGCGCAGGCTTGTCTGTAACAAGCTCATTCATTGATGAAGCGGCTACCGTTTGCATAGAGGAAGCTCTGTTCCTGCTGGCCTTGATTGTACCTCACGTCCCGGTATCGTCAAAAGGTTATGCAGCAGGGAAGCCTGAAAGGCCCGTTCGGTGATAGCCTGGGCTGGAGTGAGTCCGCGAGGCGAGGCCAGGCAGGGTTCCGATCGAAACTCGCAAAGCCCTGAAAAAGCGACCCTTTCACGTGACAATCCTCAGGTCAGCGGATCGAAGATCCTGTCGCATGCAGGGCCCTCTCAGGATCCGAATCCTTGCCGCACGCTCCTGGGACTCCCGGCCAGAATACTGTTACCAGTGCAGACCAAAATGAAATCAATTCTTTCTTCCCTCCGCTGGAAGATATGGCTAGGGTAAGGGCAACCCATGCTGCATCCGGAACAGTTCGGTTCGAGTAGAGTTCACTCTTAAACTGACCGATCAAGCAACTTGCACTTTCTATGAATACAATAGCGAAATTCATTCAACGTCACGTCAGCGAAATCACGCCCTGGGCGGAGACATGCGGCCAAATCCGTCCCCTGCTCGAAGAGAAAGACGAAGCCGCGGCTGAGGTGCACCATCTCGAAATTACCGATGCCAAACTCCATTATCACGAGCGCACGGACGAGATCTATTACGTGCTTAATGGGAGTGGCCGAATGACTTTGGATGAAATGGAGATTGAACTCAGAAAAGGTGTCGTGGTGTATGTTCCTCGCGGAGTGAAACATCGCGCCTGGGGGAATTTAGAGGTACTCGTCACGTGCATCCCTCGAGGCGTTTTGAACGACGTCCATGAGTTATAGTAGGGCAGGCGTCCCGCCTGCCCTAGGGTTTTTCCCGCCTGCCTCCCCGCTCGGGCTACGCCCTCGCACGGCAGGCCGGGACGCCTGCCCTACTCTTCCACCGGAACGACCAGGTTCTCCATGATATAATCTTTTCGTTCGGGTGTGTTTTTGCCCATGTAAAAACCGAGAATCCCTGCTGCATCCGGTTTGGGGGCATACTCGACCTGACTTAACCGCATTTCTTTTCCGATGAACTGTTTAAATTCATTGGGTGAGATTTCACCTAAACCTTTAAAGCGAGTGATTTCACAGCTCTTGCCTAGCTTTTTAGCAGCCTCGTCGCGCTCCGCTTCGGAATAGCAGTACAGCGTCTGTTCCTTGTTCCGCACGCGGAAAAGAGGTGTTTCGAGAACGAAAAGGTGGCCGTCGTGAACGAGTTGGTCGAAGAACCGGAAAAAGTAAGTGATCAAAAGATTGCGGATGTGCAAACCGTCCACGTCGGCGTCAGTGGCGAGAACAACTTTTTCGTAGCGCAACCCTTCCAGGTTGTCCTCGATATCCAGACTGCGCATCAGATTGTACATTTCGTCATTACGATAGACGATGTCACGCTTGAGATCCCACACGTTGAGCGGCTTACCTTTCAGGACGAAAATGGCCTGAGTGTTTACATCTCGACAACTGACAATCGAACCGGCTGCTGACTGGCCCTCGGTAATGAACAGCATCGAACCTTTCCCCTTCCCTTTGGCCTTATCGAAATGCACCTTGCAATCCTTCAACTGAGGTATACGAATCGTGATTGCCTTGGCCCGTTCGCGAGCAAGCTTTTTGACTTCCTGCAATTCTTTTCGGAGCTGCCGCGTATCTTCAACTTTGGAGATGATTTTCTCGGCAATTTCTTTGTTGCGATTGAAAAACTGCAGCAATTCCTCCCGGACCCGGTTGACCAGTTCGGTTCGGATTTCTGTATTGCCAAGTTTGTTCTTGGTCTGGGATTCGAACACCGGGTCTTTCAGGCGAATTGCCACCGCACCGATCATGCTTTCGCGAACATCGTCGCCCTCAAATTTTTCGCGTCCATATTCGTTGACCGCTTTCAGCAAACCTTCACGGAAGGCGCTTAAATGCGTTCCACCATCACTGGTGTACTGGCCGTTGACGAACGAATAAAATGCTTCGCCAAAGCGGCTGTTGCTGTGAGTGAAACAAAATTCAAGGGTCTTTTCCGAATAATGCAGTGGCGGATAGATCGGCTCGCTATGGTCCGCCTGCAAATCCTCCATTACCAGGTCCAGCAAGCCGTTGCGTGATTGAAATGTTTTGCCGTTGTAAATCAGCCGCAGCCCGGTGTTCAGATAACTGTAATGCCTCAAACGCCGCTCCACGTGCTCCGGCTTGAAAAGAACTTCTTTGAAAATCACCGGGTCAGGCTCAAAACGAATCAGCGTCCCATCAGGCTCATTCGCTGCCTTGCCCTTTTTTTCTCCCTTCAGCTTTCCTTGCTTGAAAAATGCTTCGACAAATTCGCCCTCACGGAAGCTACGCACGAAAAACTCTTTCGACAGAGCATTTACCGCCTTGGTCCCAACCCCGTTCAGGCCCACGCTGAATTGGAACACGTCATCGTTGTATTTGGCTCCGGTGTTGATCTTCGACACACAATCGATCACTTTGCCCAGCGGAATGCCACGGCCGAAATCCCGGATCGACACCGCTTTGTCCTGGATCTCGATCTGCACCTCTTTGCCGTGGCCCATGATGAATTCATCAATGGCATTATCAATGACCTCCTTAAGCAGAATGTAACAACCATCGTCGTAGTGCGAACCATCTCCAATCCGGCCAATATACATCCCGGTGCGCAGACGAATGTGTTCCAGTGAGGACAGCGTCTTTATTTTGCTCTCGTCGTAATTGTGTTTGATATTCTCAGCCATATCCAATCCGCTCAATTATCGAGAGGTGTCTCAGACTTGCCAACCATAAACAAATAAAAAAAGAAGGAGCACAACTCTGCTCGTGCGATTTTTCGGTTCCTTGTCACGGACCGCGGCTGTGTCGAAGACCAGCCGCAGCGCTTAAAAATCAGGAAACAGCCAGGAGTTGCAACCCATAGCTTCTTACCATTTTTTCGCCGCTGCGGCTGGGCTCCGACATAGCCGCGGTCCGTGCCCGCTTGTTGTCAATCGCCAAATATTGAAGCACACTACCGCATGGTAAATTATCCCGCGCTCAATTTCCATCACGGTGAAATCATAGATCTTCTGCGCGCAAGTGTCCAAAAGTTCGCAGCCAAAGAAATTGCGCCCCGGGCCGGGGAGATCGATCAAACGAACCTGTTTCCAATGGATCTTTGGGGGAAGATGGGTGCAGTAGGGCTTCTGGGCATCACTGCGGAGGAACAGTTTGGCGGCACGAAGATGGGATATCTTGCGCATGTAATTGCGATGGAAGAAATCAGCCGCGCTTCGGCGGCTGTGGGACTCTCCTACGGCGCACATTCGAATCTTTGCATTAATCAGATCCAGCGATATGGCACTGATGCTCAGAAACGAAAGTATCTGCCGAAACTAATCAGCGGAGAACATGTGGGCGCTTTGGCAATGAGCGAGCCCAACGCCGGTTCGGATGTCGTATCCATGCGACTCCGAGCGGAACGTAACGGCGATCATTATATCCTTAATGGCACGAAAATGTGGATAACGAACGGACCCGACGCGCACATACTGGTTGTCTATGCCAAGACGGATCCGAAGGCCGGAGCGCGCGGGATAAGCGCTTTTCTGATCGAAAAGGGGATGCAGGGGTTTTCGACGGCGCAAAAGCTGGATAAGCTCGGCATGCGCGGCTCAAACACTTGTGAATTGGTCTTTCAGAATTGCGCGGTCCCCTGTGGGAACATTTTGGGCCAGGAAGGACACGGGGTAAACATTTTGATGAGTGGGCTGGATTATGAGCGCGTGGTGCTTGCCGGCGGTCCGCTTGGCATTATGGTGGCCTGCATGGATGCAGTCCTGCCTTACATCCATGAACGCTCACAATTCGGCCATCCGATTGGCGAGTTTCAACTCATGCAAGGCAAGGTGGCTGACATGTATACCACGATGAACGCCTGTAAAGCTTTGGTTTACGCCGTTGCCCAGGCTTGTGACCGTGGCGAAGTCATGCGCAAAGACGCTGCGGGCGCAATACTCTTTGCTTCCGAGCGAGCCACCTGGATGGCCGGCGAAGCGATCCAATGTCTCGGAGGCAACGGCTACATCAACGATTACGCGACCGGCAGGCTTTGGCGCGATGCCAAGCTGTATGAAATCGGCGCAGGGACAAATGAAATTCGTCGTATGTTGATTGGCCGGGAGTTGTTCAATGAGACGAAGTAAAGCAATCGATTGCATCCCGATTCCCAGCCGTGACTGGAAGTGGGTAGTTCTTCGAATGTCCAGCGGAGCGCCCATATTGCCCAATCATTTAAGTGGCCCAGACTCGTTCACCCTAACTGAGCAAATCCTCCCATCTTCTTTGGTTTGCCAGCCTTGGGACGCCCATACCTCCTTTAATCGCGCCTAATCTCTCGATGCTATTTACTCCTTGATATTATCGAACTTTCACGTTTCATTCATACAGTTCACTATGGAGAAGCGTCGAGCTTTTACGCTGATTGAACTGCTCGTGGTTATCGCAATTATCGCAATCCTCGCGGCCATGCTTTTGCCGGCTTTAGCGAGGGCCAAGGTGAAAGCTAACGCCATCAAATGTGTTTCCAACCAGAAACAGCAGTATTTTGGATATCACATGTACGCGGATGACAATCGCGACTTTCTTCCACTTCACGGAGACTGGGCGACGGTTGGCGGCTTTATACGCACAAACGTGCGCACTGTTCCGGTGATCCATGACAGAGCAGGCGAGACGAATCGGCCCTTGAATGCTTATGTGCAGGCGGCCGAAACTTTTCATTGCCCATCAGACCGGGGAGACTCCTATTGGCCGGCGGAATCCAAACCCAACTGTTACGCTGCGTGGGGCAACAGCTATCTTCCGATGTGGTCAGTGGATTGGTTCGGTGTAAAGCATACCACAGCCAACAGTACAGTCTCGAGAACGCAGCCCGACGGCATTCCGATCAAAGTGAATGAGATCGCACAAAGGCCTGCCACCAAGATCATACAAGGCGACTGGCCGTGGCACGGTTCGCGAGACGCGGGTGACGGGAAAGTAAGTCCGGCGTCCTATGAGAAAAGCATCTGGCATAACAATCGAGGCGTGCGTGGTTGGAATTTGATGTGGGGCGATGGCCACGTTTCTCAATTTCGTTTCCCGAAGGATTACGGTCCGGGTCAGATGAATATTCCGGTGAACATCAATGCAGCGTGGTGGTAACCTGCCTTCCTGGTCGGAGTTTTACACGAGGCCTCCTCTCATCTTTTAATGCAGAACGGAATGACTAGCCTGTTCTTTCGGAAGGGAGAGACGGCGTCAGCCCAGGACGAGGACGAAGGAGCAGAGGAGAAACGGAATCAGGGTATTTTCGAACCTCGTTATCCGTGCTTCTTTGGTTTTTTTGATTCGTGGTTCGGATTTCCTCATTCTCCTGTTATTCCATGCGCCAGTACTTCCTGGCGAGCCACTCCAAAGTTAGGCAACCTAATATAATCCAGAGATACGACCATCGGTTCCAGGCGGACTGACGGTCGAGCACCGTCTCCTGAACATCTGAAATAGCCTCTGTTTCAGAAAGCGCTGCGGGCACTGAAGCAGGTGACAGCAATGCGCCGCCGCCGGCATCTGCAATTTGGGTTAACAACGGCAGGTTACAAAGTGGGTTGCTCAGTTCGGTCGAACCTTTCGGATCAACGGTCAATAATTGTTCGACGGGATCTGTATGGTTTTCCTCAGCCAACAACGTACGGACGGTGGGACCTGCAGCACGCAGCGTAACCGGACCCAAAGGCAGATCGTCAAAGGTCGTCCGATAGACGCCCGGAGAATTGGCATCTTCTTGAAGCTCGAGCAGTTTGATAATTTGCCCTTCGCGCCGTGCTTCCACGCTGGCCTGGCCTCCAGAAAAAATTCGACCGTTGGGATGTGATAGCCGAATCGTGATTTGGGCGGCATCGCCCTTTTCATAACTGGTTTTATCCGTCACTAGGTGTACTGTTTTCGAGCCACTGCTCATATCTCGAGCAATAGCCCAACGCAAGAGCTGTCCCCAAAAGCGGTGATGGTACGCGTCCCCATAGCGATAACGCAGTTGGTACGTTACCGGCGCGGCAAGATACACGACTCGTCCAAGCCCGACGTATTGCCAGGCCAGAAAAGCTTCAGCCGGAGAAGTGGAAGCGTTCTGGTTTTGTCCAGACGGAGCAGGAGTGGCGGAGATGAGCACGTGACCGGTCGGTTTGGGCCGGCATTCTGCGGAATAGTAGATAGGAACTTTGCTGCTCATTTCACGCCAAATCCTGTCACTGACCAGCGGGTCATCATCTAATTGAGTGGCTACGGAGAGACTCCCTTCCGGTGTCACTGTCAGGCTGCGGGGTTGGTCCAGGTTGCCGCCACCTGCGCTGGACGTAGTTGGCAGCATCGCGGCCAACGGCTGCTCGCTAAAAGACGATGGCATGGCGGTCTCGCCGCCAATTACAATCACATTGCCCGATTCTTCCGCCACAAATTTTCTCAGCAGCTCCTGTTGAGAAAGAGAGAATTGTTCGGGTGTGAGGTCGCCCAAAATGACGACGCGATATTTACGCCAACCTTCCAAATCGCGCGGAAGAGAGGGCGCCGCCACGGTGTCGTCCTTTGGTTCGAAAAGCAACTGTTCGAAATCAACATGTTTATCGCGTGTGAACAAATTAACCAGGTACCGGAATTCCCAGCGCGGGCGAGAATCCGCAATCAACACACGAATTGTGTCCTCCATCACCTCGACTTCAGACTGAGCCTCATTATTGTCGACGGAATGTTCCCGGGCCAAAGGGGTCACCCGCAAATGAAGACGTTGGCGCCCCAACGCAGTGGCCTTCCATCGAAATTCTATCTTCTGATCAAAAAATTTGGATGAGACAGCCATTTTCTTGTTTTCGATCACTGTATTGCCGTTCATCAAATCCAGTTGCAATTCCTCGCCCTCGCAATCGTAAGCCGTCACCATGGCGTCGAGAATCAGGGTATCGTTCTTAAACACTGTACGCGGACAATGTGTATGATGAAGGATAACATCACGGGGCATCTGTTGAGCGCCAATAGGTACTATATAAAACGGCACTCCCCGGAGTGAGGTCGCCGTTTCGCGGGGATTCGCCGAAGTGTTGTGCCCCCCATCTGTGATGAGGAAAACAGCGGAAACGGATTGCTGGGCACAATCTTGAGCTGCCCGGTCAAGGGCGGCCGCGAGATCGGTCACGCCTGTAAGCTTGTTCGAAGGAGCGGATGCTTCGTTCCATGCATTATCCGGAAGCGAAACAACGCTGGAACCAAAGGCATAACGCGACACCCGGGCCTTTTTTTCGAGTTCTTTCAGCCAGGAACCTTCGCCTTCAACCAACCAATCCCTGACTTTATCCTTTCTCATCAGTTTGGATTGAGCCGACAAAATTGATTGCTCGCCGACGGTGGGCCTTTCTTCGCAACGTGCTGCCAACGTTCGAGAAAAATGCTCGAGCCGTTGAAGCCCGGAGTTCAGGAATTCCTCTGCCTGTTCTAATCGATCTTCCTCCGAGGAAGCGAAAGCGTTGCCTTTTGTTGTTCCAGATGTATTCCGCAACAGTGTCAGGCCGGACTTAAATAAATCCATGCTCCGGCCCAATTCAGTGCGCGTGTTCAAATCGGCTCGAGAATCAAAACGCAAGCCCTCCAGTTCAGCAACCGCCGAATCCGCTGAGTGAGCTAATTGCTTCCATAGAGCCTCCGCTTGTGACCCGAACAGCTCCTCCTGACCTTGACGTCTGAGCTTGCGCACGGCAGCCTGGGCCGATCTCAGTTTGCCAATTCCTCGTTCGAGGTGGTCAAGCATGGGAATACCCTCACCGTTTTTTCGGACGCCACTCCAGAGAACACCGTTTCCTGAACCGTCGACGGGATCGACCAGATGCATGCTATCGCTGGAGTCGACGAAGAACAGGACAGAACCTGGCCGGGTTTCCCGGCGCACGGTAGTGACCGTCGCCCCGGCCAACATCCACAATACAAAAATCATAGCGACCAGTCGGATCGGAAACAAAACTGCAAATCTTTTTCGCGAACCTGTTACACTGCATTCACGGAAGGAAAAGAAGGCAATGACCAGACTGGTAGCCACTCCCAAGGCAATCAATTGCTCAACCGAGAACGGCCCCTCAAAGGCGAGCTTCTGAATTGTCTCGGATGAACCCATTGTTTCAAATACGAATTGCAGGTTCCATTACCACTGCTGGTGCGATGTGATTCCTCTGTCGAGCAAACCAAAATGCGACCGTCACTTCCAACAACATGATGCCGAGCATGCTGAGAAGGAGCGAACCCGCAAGGGCTCGTGGCTGGGGAATTAGTTTCTGGCCTGCCGGCACATAAAGTGGCTCGGCTCCAAACGAAATCCCTCCCGTTTGTGATAAGGCTTCAATTTGCTGAGCGGAAAGGGGCTCCAAATTGGATTCTTCGGGATCACGATTCACTATAAATTTTCCAGAGCCATCTTGACTTGTGCCACCCGCGAAGGTGAGATGATAAAGCCCCGGCAACTGAGTCTTTGCGTACCGGAAAGCCAGGCGTCCATCCTGTTCCAATCCGATCAATTGAGCACTACTGCCCTCGGGCGTTTCCAAGGTTGCAACGGGACCTGAATCAGCTATTCGCACGGTTTGCAGAAGCTCTCCTGCTTGCAGGTTGCGTTTTACGAGGCTGGGTTCCGCCAAGTACCACAGCCATTCATGAGCCATCACTACGAAGGAATGACACAAAGGAAGGTTGCTCCATGCCAGGCCTAAAGGGAATGCCTGCACGATCACCCGGCCACGGCCAATGCTTTTTTCCACAGCCAAATCCTCGCCTCCCTGGGCTCGGAGCAGCACCGGAACGGAATTACCGGGACTCGTAACGAATTGATGACGCCGATAAATTTTCACCCGATCAATATCGAGCCGCTGTAAGTCTGACAGTAAAGCTGTCGCCGGATGTTCCGCGGCCGGTGGGGCCAGTGCGATGCCGTTTGTGGTGCTTCGCTCGCTGCTCGCGGCCTGGAGCAAGGGCAACGGCGATACACCGACACCTTGCTCGAAAAAGGACTCATTGAATGCCCGCACATCGGTTTGCTCGCCGAGGGCTATCCAAAGGCCACCTCCGCTTCTCACGTAGCGCGCAAGCTTCTGCACTGTTTCGACCGACAACCGAGGAACATCGGCAAGCACAATACAGTGAACGTCCGCAAAATCCTCAACCGGCAAAGCACGATAGCCGATTACCTTTGGTTGAAAAGCAGACGCGGAAGGGGCTTTTAAAGCATCGTAACCCAAGGCAGCCAAAAAATAATGAATTTCGGACTGAACCGGATCCGGTCTGGTTTCTCCCTCAACCAATAATACCTTTACCGCGCGAGTCACTTCCACCAGGACTGTGCTTGAATCGTCGGCAACCAGCTCATCCTGGCCGCTCAGTTTGCAAGAGATTTCGAAGACGCCCGGAGTCGCAAAAGGCTGGCTCATTCGAATCGTTGTGCCCGCACCCGGTTCCAGTGAAGGAATTGCGCTGAAACCCAGAGATCGCTCGCCCCCTTGCCAGCCCAGAGTGCCAGTTTGGTTTGCAGCGGTGCCGTTATTTTTGATGGAGGCACTGAAAGTTACCGGCTGGCCGATGCCAGCTACTGCTCGATCAACCGTGAGTTTCTCCACGGTAAGGTTACCAATCGAACCAGCCGCGCCAGCCACTACAATTCGCGTCAAAACTGGCGGGGAAGCTTTTGCAGCAAGGGCGCGAATGGCAGCCCATTGTCCGGGGTTTTCCGCATGCCAACCATATCTCTGGCCGTCGGTAATGACCGTTACAAACCTGGTGTAATCCTTCCCTGCAGGTTTCACAGAGATAGCTCGTTGCAAGGTCTCGTAAAAGTCAGCCGTGCCATCATTGGGCGCCATCGCCTCGAGCTGAGCCAGCAGGGAACTCACGTGAGAGGCATCGGCCGTAACCGGGCCGGACGTTACCCATGCAGGCCTTGGCGAAGGGAGGAGCACTCGAATTTTATCGGTCGAGTTAAGAGTATGCAGCAACCGCCTTACTTCGGCCAACTCACGTTGAAACACCGTTTCATTTTCGATGGTTCGTTTGGTGGAAAGGGAATTATCCAGGACCAAAACGACATCACGAGGTCCTGCAGATCCGAGATGACTGGATAGAAGTACCGGTTGGGACAAAGCTCCCACTATGAGCAGCACCGCTGCCACGCGAAGCAGCATCAAAATCAAATCCCTTAACCGCATCAGGCTGCGGCGGGGAGTAGCGCTGCCCAGGAGAAAATGCATCGCGCCCCAACGAATCACCGTGCGTCTTCTTTTGCCGAACAAATGAATGAGCACTGGAACCGCTAATAATGGCAGCGCCCATAGAAAAGCCGGGGAAAGAAAACTCATGACTTTTGAATGGAAGCTCGTCGGCGCAGGTACTTGGCAAGAGCATCTCCGATCGGTTCATCTGTTTGCAACGGGACGTAATCGCACGAAGCTTCCCCGCATGCACGGCGAATTTGTCCCAGAAATGCCTGGACCCGGGCGAGATACTCCTTACGAATGAGTCCAGGATCCAACTCGACCGTTTCGCCATTGTTTTCCAACGACTCGAACCTTGTCCATTGTTGAAACGCAAAGGACAATTCTTCCGGCGCTAAAACATGGAACAGGATGACCTCGTGCCTCCGTGCCCGGAGCAACTTCAACGAATGGGCAAGCTCGTCTGGCTGCTCGAAACAATCGGAAAAAATGATGATGATGCCGCGCCGTTTGATTCGGCCAGCCAGCTCGCCCAGCACTTTAGGCAAAGAAGCAGCACCGGAAGGAGTCGCTTCGCGCAAACGCTCAGTTACTACTTCAAGGTGGCTCGGTTGATTCCTGGGTGGAACGAATGTCCGGATTTCCTCCCCGATAATGGCGAGCCCGGCCGCGTCGCTTTGATGAAGAACGATTCTCGCCAGGCACAAACAAGCCATTCGGCTATAGGCATACTTGGAAACGGTGCTCAGGCCAAAATCCATCGAACCGCTGGCATCGAGCACGAGCATCGCTTGTAAACTGGTCTCCTCTTCAAATTGTTTAATATAATAACGATCGCTTTTTCCATACACGCGCCAATCCAGGAGGCGGATTTCATCCCCTGGAGAGTAAGCGCGATGCTCGGCAAATTCGGCTGAACCACCCTTCTGCTTAGAGCGATGCCCCCCGGAATAAAGTCCCTCGACAATTTGCCTCGAAATGAGTTCGAGATACTCTGTCTTGGCCAGGTCAGCCGCACTGAGGAATTCAGGGGCGGAGTTCATCGACTACCCGGGACACGAAATGCTGTTCCATAAGTGATCTCTAGTCAGGTCTTTGGCTTCAAGGCTTCCCTGTAGTTCGATCATTCACTCGGTTCATCGCCTCTCCTCCATCAGACCAATAAAATTTCCATCCGGATCACGCACAAAAGCCGTCCACAGTTCGTGATCAGCCATCCGGGCAGTGAGCTGTGGGCCGTGCTCATTTTTTGCCCCGCGTCCAATGATGGCGGAGTGTGCGGCAGCTATGTCACTGCATTTGAAGTAAAGAATGGAGTTGTGACCCACGGTTCCCGCTCCCTGCGGGGTGCTTAGCATGATGCGAACACTGCCAGCCGAGAGGAAAGCCAGGTTAGGGGCAGGACTGAAAAGAAACGTCAGCCCCAAACTATCTCGATAGAAAGGCAATGCTGTAGCGACATCGCTAACGACAATTGCAATCTGTCGGATTTCGGACAGTTTGTAATCGGTATTCATGCCACTTATAAGCACAGCCTTGCCGCGCTACGTTCTGCCGCTCCCGACCGCAGCTCGAGAATCGGGTCTTACCGATGAACGCGTTGGGGTCGCCCGTTGGTTGACCAAAGTGGACTCCTCGAGCAACCGGCTGATAATAGCATCGGACGTTTGGCCGGCCGCTTCCGCATTGAACGAAGGAATCAGCCGATGACGCAAAACCGGCAAGGCTACGGCAGCCACATCTTCGGTCGTGGCGTGATAACGACCTTGCAAAAGAGCGCGCGCCTTTGCCGCCAATAGTAAGCAAATACTGGCTCGTGGCCCAGCGCCCCAGGTGAGCATCTCACTGACAAAGCCATTGTTCTTCTCTTTTGACGGCCGTGTTTTGCGCACCAGATCGACGGCAAACTCGTATACGTGATCTCCTACAGGTGTTTTCCGAACCAACTCCTGCATTGCCAGCAACTCTTCCACTGTCAATACCTGCCCAGTCTCGCACGAGTATGCCGTTGAACCACGTTTGGTGATCGTTATTTCCTGTTCTCGCGTCGGGTAATCGACTCGGATTTTGAGCATGAACCGATCGAGCTGTGCTTCCGGCAAAGGATAAGTTCCTTCATGTTCAATTGGGTTTTGAGTTGCCAGAACCAAAAACGGATTCGGCAAAGGATAAGTCTGGCCACCAACCGTGAGCTGTCTTTCCTGCATGGCCTCGAGCAAAGCGCTCTGTGTCTTCGGAGGCGTGCGATTGATTTCGTCTGCCAGAATGATATTCCCAAAAAGCGGGCCTTTGACGAACCGGAAAACCCGTTTGCCGGTCGTGCGATCCTCTTCCAGAATATCCGTGCCGGTAATATCCGACGGCATCAGGTCCGGGGTAAACTGAATTCGGCGAAAAGTTTGATTCAGCAAGGATGCAAGCGTCGAAACCATGAGCGTTTTGGCCAAACCAGGCACACCCTCCAAAATGCAATGGCTGCGACACAAGAAAGCAATGAGAAGCTGTTCGATGACACTTTCCTGGCCCACAATGACGCCTCCCATGCGCTCGGTAATTTGCTGATATTTTCGGTGAAGATCGTCCACTGCCTGGACGTCATCGGCATTCCTCAACTCATTCTGTGGCATAAAAATTTCCTTTGGCCTGGTACTATGCTACGAATTCTTTCACAGCGGATGATGCGCGTCAACAAACGATTCGATCACGAACGCTTCTTTGCAGTGCTATATCGTTGGAACAGCGCTGCACACACCGTGCACGTTCATGGGACCAGTTATTACCACTTGATTTGAGAGGAAGGCGCGAAGGTTTTTATCCCCAGTTCGCCAGTCGGCTACGAACTTGGGTTAGGCCTGAAAGGCCGTCATATGATAGCCTGGGCTGGAGGGAGTCAGAGAGCAGAGGCCCAGGTAGGTGTGCGACAGAATTCGGAGCCCTGAAAGGGGGCGCACCCCCCGGTCTGGCGACGCATTCCAATTGCCATGAATGGACATTTTTTGCGAAATGAACGAGATGATCAGTTGATCACACGATCAGACACGATGCTGGTGATGCATTGTGATATGGCTGTGCGGCCCTTGAAGTGCCCTTGAAGGGCTGGGTTGTTATTGGTTATATTATTTTACCTTGGCCTCCGCTCGCTGACTCGCTCCAGCCCAGGCTATCACGGAGTGGCCCTTTAGCCGAAGACTTGAAACTGGCAGTTTGATTTTCAATTTAAGGCAAAGGCGGGCCGAGCGTGCGATAATAGCGTGAGGGGAAATTCGTCGAATCGATGTCGATGAAATCAGTGGGCACATTGGTGACCACCACATACGCCAGAACGCTCCAGTTCGAAAGATCCGGTGAAGCCTGGATCGTGTTCGTCACTCCCACTTGACCGTAGATTTCGAACTGAAAGTTGGCGTCCGCGCGCTTTTGTGGTTTTTGGAGCGAAGGCTTTTCCACTTTGCCAGTGTGCCGCGCATTCTGCCGGTACATCGGCCAGGGCGCATCAGCGAGTTTGTTCGTGTTATAGATCGCATACAGTGTGTTCCCAAAAGTGACATAGATCGTCCCATCCGGTCCGATGGCAGGTGATGTGTAGGTGTTGGCGCCGTTGCTGGGGCTGAAAGTCCAAATTACTGACCCAGTGGAACTCAAAGCATAGAGGGTGTTGAAAACCGGATAGTAGAGGTTACCTGCGGTGTCGATCGCTGGTGTAGCAGCAATCGGCGCGTTTGTCGAATTATTCGGTGCAAGAACTGTACGCCATTTGACTGTCCCGGCTGGTGTGAAGGCATAGAGTGTCCCCGCACCGAAAGTTGCGACGTAAATCGTCCCATCTTTGCCGATGGCTGGGGAGGAATTCTCGAAACTATTTGTCGCGTTAATCCAGAGATTAGTACCATAGGACGAGAAGGCATAGAGGCCGGTACCGGTTACATAGATTGTGCCGTCCCCTGCAATAGCTGGTGAATTAACGGAAGAATATCCCATGTTTGCCTGCCATTTTTCCGTTCCATCATGATTTATAGCATAGAGACTCGCCGTCTCTAGCGAGGGGGCGTAAATAGTTCCGCCTGGTGTGACTACCGGCGAACCAAATATATATGATCCCCCAATACGGTTCGACCAAATGAAGGAGCCTGTGATGGAGACAGAGAAAAGGAGATGGAACCCGTGGATATAAATTTCGTTGCCGAAGCCTACGGCGGGAGATCCGGCTTCAGAGCCAGCAGAGTAAACCCATTTTTGCGATCCGTCAGTATTAACAGCGTAAAGGTTACCGCCAGAGATAAAAATAGTTCCATCTGTTGCTACGGATGGCGGGCTATAGCTTGCCCCGTGGATGCCACCCTGAATCGGGAAAGTCCACTTGTTTGATCCTCCATTTGTGACGGCGCAAAGTGTGGGAGCATCATAAGCGAAATAAACAGTTCCATCCGCGCCAATGGCTGGGGAGCCAGCAATTTTTCCGGTTGCTGCATATGACCACAACTGGGTTGCGATAATCGGTTGCGCGGATAAAGTTTTTGTTGCCCATATTAATAATGCGCTCAAGATCACCTTGACCATGGTTTTTGAATTACGAGTTAATATATTCAGCGGCCTGTATGGCATCTCGGCCTTTAGTCGTAGGTGTATTAGAGCCTTCCAAAAGTGCGCTCCATGTGCCAAAGCCTCCATCATATGAGAGGCGGACCAGGGAGTTTACACTACGATTGTTACCAGAACGCGGTGCCCGATTCAAGCAGTAAATGTCTTGACGCGCATTATTGAACAACATTCCGCGTCTCGTTTGTTTCCTTCATTCCTTCATTAGCCTTTTTAAAATTCTTCTCGCCCGCGGAACTTTCTCAAGGCATGTTTTCTCTGTTCATGAAGCAGGCTTTGTTTCTCATTTTTAACAAAACGTTTTCGGCTATATACCTTGCTGTCCTGGTGATATTGGTTCTCTGTGGAGAGCGGGTGCAAGGCGCTGAACCGAATGCCCGCCCATTAGTGATTGGCTCTGCGTCTAATATTTCTCTTCAAAATGAAGTAAAGCGCGCAATCGATAAAGGCCTGGAATGGCTGGAGAAAGGACAGAACACCAACGGCTGCTGGTCCACCCCGGATCACCCGGCCATCACAGCATTGGCATTGGCCGCATTTCGAGCGCGAACGGCCAAGGACGAGCAATCTGCATCGGTGGCGGTAACACGAGGTTACCGTTACCTGCTGAGTTGCGCCCAGGCTGATGGAGGAATTTATCGAAAAGATCTGCCAAGTTATAATACCTCCCTTGCTCTGATCGCACTGGTAGCAGCCAATCGGGCCGAGTACCAGCCGTTCATTACAAAGGCCCGACAATTCCTGATTGGCTTGCAAGCTGATTACGATGAATCGGGCAAAACGGATAACGTCCTGGACGGCGGCATAGGTTACGGGATCAAGGACAAACGTCCCGATCTTTCAAACACTTCTTTGGCGCTGGAAGCTTTATATCTCAGCAGACAGGCACGGGAAAAGACGGACCTGGGGAATGAAAAGGATCTTAACTGGGCAGCAGCAATCCGCTTCATTCAAGCCTGCCAAAATTTACCCAGCCACAACTCCGAGCGCTGGGCTTCCGACGACCCTCAAAATAACGGCGGGTTTATCTACGCTCCTGGCCGAAGCATGGCTGGGGAAACAAATCTTGCTTCGGGCCGCATCGCCCTGCGTTCTTACGGAAGCATGAGCTATGCGGGGTTGCTCAGTTATATCTATGCCGATCTCAAACGCGATGATCCGCGCGTCACCGCAGTGATGAATTGGTTGCGCGGAAACTTTACTCTCGAAGAAAATCCAGGGTTGGGCCCACAAGGGCTATTCTATTACTACCACACCATGGCCAAGGCGTTAACGCTCATGGGCGCGGACGATTTCGAAACGAAGGATGGAAAAACTGTTCGCTGGCGCGAGGGACTGGCCCTCAAACTGATTAATTTCCAGAGCGCAAATGGTTCATGGGCCAATGAAAACGGACGGTGGTTCGAAAAAGATCCAGTGCTTGTTACTGCTTATGCGCTGATTGCGCTGGAAATGATTAACCCCAAGCTTTGACACCATTGCGTTCACACTGTTGAGATAGGGCATAGAATCAGGAACGTCCCTGGAGCAGCACTCGGAAACGAGTTCCGAGGTGCTCAGGATGTATTAACGTCTGAAATTGCCTGCTCTGTCCCGCAGTCCATTTGCCGGATACCGCCTTGTCATTCCAAGCTTGCGAAAGAAGTTTGCTAAGAAATCGTTCCTGGGTCTCGATCGTTTCTGTGCGTAAACCAGCCTTCTCCCCGATTCTCTGGAGATTTGAAAAATTGACGTGAGCAGTCAGGTCCTGCTCCCCCGGGTTGGCTAGAATGTCAGAGGTTAGTTGATGTTTATGATAACCTCGGATGGTTCCCTGCGTGCCTGCCTCTTTCGCTTGCTCTTCCTCAAGGAAACCATAGTCAAAAGTCAGAACCTTGCCGCAATGCAAGAGCTGCGCGGCATCGCTCCACCAATGCTCTGCTTGAGGGGAATGCACGAACTCTTGCGTTGAGTATTCCTTCGGGACCATGGGAACAAAATCCAACTGTTGATTGAGCAGCCGTGTCCAGACGAACTCCCCTTTCTCGACAGTTACTCCCCATTCGAACCATTCTCCGGTCTCTTCATTCCGGCCGTATCGGTGCACCGGAAAAGAGTCGAGCAACTCATTTGCAAAAATGATTCCATCGACGCCCGGATGACAAGACTTGAAAGCATCCAGACTTGTGACCCAATGCACCCGTTCAGAAAACTCTAGAAGCTGCTGCTTTTGCCAACTCGTCCGGCGCGCAGAAGGCTCAATAATGTAATAGTTTATTTGTTGATAGAGTGACTCACGTTCTGCGCGCAACCAGCTCAGAATATCTTTCGCCAATTTCCCATTATGCGCTCCACCTTCAACAAGAGAGAGACCCCGCTCTTTCACGGGTGCATTCTCCGGTCTACGGAGCGATGTCCGCGCATGTTCGAGCGGCGAAAGCCATTCCGCAAATTGCCAGGCCAGTAGCTCGCCGAAGACACTGCCCACGCTGACGCTGGTGTAGAAATCGCCTCCACGCCCAATTCTGTCCTCTTCTGCCTCATAGTATCCAAAATCTGGACAGTACAAAGCCAACTCCATGAAGCGGGCAAAGCTAATTGCCCCCCGGACATCGATCTCTTCAGAAATAATTCTGGCAACCTTGCTCAATTGCTTGCAGTGTGGTGTGGATTTAGCTAATAGTCGCATTAGAGCAATACGAATCTATGGCGAAGATTGACGCGTTTTTCAATTTAATGTTCGAGCAGAAGGCTTCCGATTTGCACCTGAGCTCGAATAACAATCCCATGCTCCGCATCAATGGTGAACTCAATCGAGTGGATCATCCACCATTGGAGAATGATGAGCTGAAAAAAATGCTGTATGAAATTGCTCCCGAGTACAAGATCAAAGTATTCGAAGAAACCGGAGATGTCGATTTCGGCTACGAGATTCCAAACATTTCGCGGTTTCGCGCTAATTTTTTCAACCAAAAATACGGCATTGCCGCGGTCTTCCGCCAAATTCCCAGCAAAGTTCTTTCGTTCGAAGATTTCGAGAAATTCGATGCCCCGCTGCCGGCGGTGTTGAAGAAATTTGCCATGCTGCATCGCGGGCTTGTTGTGGTTACTGGTCCCACAGGCTCGGGGAAATCCACCACGCTGGCGGCGATGGTGGATTACGCGAACAAGAACCGGCGCGATCATATTATCACCGTTGAAGATCCGATCGAGTTTGTGCACGAGAGCAAGAACTGCCTGGTGAACCATCGCGAGGTCGGTGTTCACACCCGCAGTTTCGCATCGGCACTGCGCGGCGCCTTGCGTGAAGATCCGGATATCATTCTGGTAGGAGAGCTTCGCGATTTGGAAACGATCGAGTTGGCGCTGGTGGCTGCCAGCACGGGGCATCTTGTCTTTGGCACTCTGCATACTCCCAGCGCGGCCAAGACAGTGGATCGTATCATCGACGTCTTTCCGGGCGAACAGCAAAACAAGATTCGGGCGACACTTTCCGAGGCACTGAAAGGAGTCATAGCCCAAAACCTGTTTAAACGCGTTGACAAAAAAGGCCGTGTTGCCGCTCTGGAAATCCTTGTGTTCACCACCGCTATCGCCAACCTCGTCCGCGAAGGCAAGACTCACCAGATTCCAGGCATGATTCAGGTGGGCAAACGTATCGGCAATCAACCGCTGGATGATGCCATCATGGAGCATGTTCGCATGAAACGGATTGCTCCGGAAGAAGCTTACGACAAAGCACTCGACAAAAAGAAGTTCAAGACCTTTCTACCGCATCCGCCCGAAGACGAAGAAAGTTGATCTATGCGCCGCCCAGAACTCGATCACATCCTGAGCACGATGCTGCTCTCGCAGCCGGACGTTTCCGACCTGCTCTTCACGGTTGACAAGCCGCTCCAGGTCGAATCGCTTGGCGAATTAAAACCCGTGGCGTGCGATCCGCCCATTGAAAAGTTGACCCCTTTCCAAACGGAAATGGTGGCGCTTAATCTCATGGGAGAAAACCAGTGGCACATTATGGATCTCCTGCGCCGGGGTTCATGTGATACGGCTTACACACTGGCGGACAAGGCCCGCTTTCGTATCAGCATATTTTCCCAGCGCGGAAGTCACTCCATCGTTTTGCGAAAGCTGAATACTGTAATTCCAACGCTGGAGTGGCTGAATTTTCCCGATACCATAAAGGAAATACCCAAGGAAAAAACCGGCCTGGTGTTGGTCACTGGTGCGACCGGTTCCGGTAAATCAACCACCCTGGCGGCGGTCCTGAACGAGATCAATCGGACCAAACCGGTGCATATTATTACCCTCGAAGATCCGGTGGAATTCATCCATTCGCACGAGAAAGCCACATTCAATCAACGTGAACTGGGGACCGATTTTGATAGTTTCGCTAACGGGCTCCGCGCGGCCCTTCGGCAAGCGCCTAAAGTCATCCTGGTCGGTGAAATGCGTGATCGTGATACCGTACGCATTGCTTTAAGCGCGGCGGAAACCGGGCACCTGGTGCTCAGCACGATCCACACAATTGATGCCGGGCAAACGATCAATCGTATTCTGGGCATGTTTGAAACTGAAGAACAGGAGCAGATACGCGCGCGATTGGCGGACATGTTACGATGGGTGATCAGCCAGCGCCTGATCCCGAAGGTTGGCGGCGGCCGTTATGCGCTCCTTGAAATCATGGGCGCCAACTTGCGAACTCAGGAAAGCATTCGTCTGGGCGAGAGTGAAGGCAAAAGCTTTTATGAGATCATCGAGGCCAGCCAACCGTTTGGATGGCGCACGTTCGATTTTTCAGCTCTCGAAGCGTACGAACAGGGCACCATCACAGAGGAAACCGCTCTGCTCTACTGCACCAAACGCGGACCGGTCACCCGTGGAATCGACAACATCAAGAAGTCTCGCGGGGAATCTACCAGCACCATGAGCTCTCTCAGAATGAAACTTGGCCAGGACGGAAAAGGCTCCGGCACGCCGGTGCCGACAACGCTCAAACTGAAATAATCTATGTCCAGCAAATTCGATTTCATCAGCGCTACGGACAAACCGGCCCTGCTTGCCTTTTCTACTCCCGAATGGCTGGAAGCCGCGAGAACCGCGTTGAATGAACTGGGATACAAGGTCCATACGGCCGCTACTCATGGCGATTTTCTCATTCGGTTCAGTCAGATCCGTTACCAGGTTGTGATCGTAGAAGAGCTTTTTGCGGCAAATAACCTGAGCGAAAATCTGACCTTGCAAGGTTTGCAAAAGATGCAAATGAACCAACGGCGGCATGCCACCGTGATTCTGTTTGGCGAATCATTCCAGACCTTCACGCCCATGCAGGCCTTTCAACAAAGTGTTCATGCCGTGATCAACAGCTCTGAGTTATTTCTCCTGAAGCAACTCATCGAAAAAGCTGTTGCGGATAACACCCTTTTCCTTCATAGCTTCCGCGAAGCGCAAAGCAGGGTTTATTCCTCCTCACGGACAGAAGAACCTGAGCAGGCTTAGCGAGCACAATTCCAACCGGGAAAACGTGAGCAGGTCGCGTTGCATGAACGCCCGCAATGGCTTTTCTTGAGCAGTGCCTTGTTCGAATCGTGCCTGGGTAGGGTGGCGATTTTATCATTTTGTTTTACTTTTAAAGTTGTCCCCGCATAACATCCGTCCATGCAGGGATCGTTGGCTTTGATCACCAGCTCGCGATTAAACCGAGGATGCTGGTTGACTTGTTTCATTCTAAACATGGCGGTTTTGGGTACTGTCGCCCAGGTGAACGTCGTAAGCTACCGCAACGACAATACGCGGACCGGGCAGAATCTCAACGAAACCACGCTCACTCCTTTTAACGTCAATACAAATACTTTCGGCCGGTTGTTTTTTTATAATGTCGACGGAAATATCTACGCACAACCCCTTTATGTATCGAATTTAGAGATCCCAGGTAAGGGCGTCCATAACGTCGTGTTCGTTGCCACGCAGCATAACAGTGTCTATGCGTTCGATGCAGATAATAACAGCGGCAGCAATGCTGTTCCGCTTTGGCAAGTGAGCTTCATCAATCCCCCGGCCTTAATCACCGCGGTGCCCGGCGAGGATGAATTTGGAGTAATTACTCCTGAAATCGGCATCACTGGCACTCCCGTGATCGACCTCAACTCTCGCACACTGTACGTGAACGTCGCCACCAAGGAGATTGGAGACTTTCGATGGGATTACTTTCATCGGCTGCATGCGCTGGACCTGGCAACGGGAGCGGAAAAGTTTGGTGGCCCAGTAGTAGTACAGGGAAGCGTCAGCGGGACAGGCACCGGCAGCGAGGGAGGAATTATTTCGTTTGATGCGTACCGGCACCTGCAACGTCCCGGTTTATTGCTGGCCAATGGGGTGGTTTATATTACGTACGCTTCTTACGCTGACGCAGGATATTATCATGGCTGGGTATTTGGCTATGATGCACAGACCCTGGAATTGCGCGGTATGTTTAACACTACCCCAAACGGACATAAAGGAGGAATCTGGCAATCGGGAGCTGCCCCCGCCGCGGACTCCAGTGGCAAGATCTATTTTTTGACTGGAGATGGCTCATTCGACAATAAGCAGCAGAACTATGGGAACAGTGTGGTGAAGCTTAGCATGGGCGCAGAAGACCTCGAGTTAGCCGATTATTTCACCCCGTTTAATCAACTGATATTGGATACTGCCGATGTAGACCTGGGTTCCGGAGGGGCGGTGTTACTCCCGGATGTAGCAGGAAGCCTGGCGCATCGGCATCTCCTGGTCGGCTCCGGCAAGGAGGGAAGGATCTACCTGCTCGATCGCGATAACCTCGGTCAGTATAACGGCACAAACGACAATCAGATCGTCCAGTCATTATCTTCTTATGTCAGGTCGACATTCGGCCTCCCGGCCTATTTTAACAAACATCTTTACTATGTTGCTTTTGGGGATGTCATGAAATCGTTCCAAATAACAAACGCACAAATCGTTGTGCCACCCGAGAAAGTGTCGCTGGCCAGTTTCGGCTTTCCCGGGGCCACGCCCTCAGTCTCCGCGAACGGAATCACCAATGGAATTATCTGGGCCATGCGGACCGAGTTGGCAGAATTCAGCGGTCGGGCCACGCTTCACGCCTTTGATGCCAATGACGTGTCCAGGGAGTTATATAACAGCTCTCAGGCAGGTACAAGGGATGATCCCGGTGGCTCAATTAAATTCAGTGTTCCGACCGTCGCCAACGGCAAAGTTTATGTGGGAACAGCATCACGCCTCGCGGTCTTTGGCACGGGGTCATGGGCTCCTCCACCCGTGTTTCTTTCCAACAATCGCATCTTTACCAACTCAATGATTGTCACCATGAGCCCGGTACCGCCAGGCTTGCAGATTCGCTACACTCTCGATGGAACTGCTGCATCGGTTGACTCACCTCTTTATGTCGCTCCTCTCCAACTGACCAATTCGACGCTCGTCCGAGCTATAGCCGTCGGCACAGGTACGAATCTGCTTCCCAGCAGTGAAGTAATCGCTTTCTTCCGGCAAGCCTCGTCGACGGCAACGATAGCAGGATTTAAGGGAAATGCATGGACGCTCAATGGAGGGGCCAGCGCAACCAACGACTTTCTTACTCTGGCCGACGGCTTGGGGAGTGAGCAGCGCACTGCTTTTTTCAAAACTCGGCAAGTAATAACAAATTTCGTGGCGCGGTTCGTTTATCGGCCCTCCGTGCGGTTTTCAGGCGCGGCATTCGTTCTGCAAAACTCGACGAACGGCCCTAATGCCATCGGGGATGGACGTCTTGGACTTGATGGCCTGGTGCCAGGTGCAGCCATTTTTTTCGACATCAAAAGCAGCGGCCCATTCACCGGCTATGCCACCAACGGCGCCGTTGCAAGCTCTTCCACTACGCTGCCACTGGATTTTGCACGCGGCAATCCTATAGCCGTCACTTTGACGTACAACGGTACAGTCTTGACGGAACATCTGTCGGATCTCAATACGAGTAATACGTTCGATGCAACCTACACCGTGAATCTGGCAGCCGCTGTTGGCGGTACCAACGCCGCATTTGTTGGCTTTACCGGTGCGTCTGGCACAGCGGCCGCCTCGCAACTGATTGAAAGCTTCACATTTGGGCCATACCAACCGCCAACCGTAGCGATTACAAGTCCCTCCGATGGTGCGATATTCAGCGCGCCAAACTCAGTGGGTATGTCCGCTAATGCATCAGTCCCCTCGGGCACGATCAAAAAAGTGGAATTTTTTAGAAATGATACCAAGCTCGGCGAGGACACCGCGGCGCCATATACCTTCTTATGGACGACGCCGCCGGCCGGCCGATATACGCTGACGGCGAAGGCCACGGACGATCAGGGAAACACGACAGGGTCAAGTCCGGTACAGATCATTGTAACGCCACCTTCTTTGCAGATTAACTATCTCACTAATCAGATAACGATTTCATGGCCTTCATCGACTGATTATTTGTTGGAAGTCACTGAGAGCATCTTGCCTCCCGTGGTCTGGACTGTTGCACCGCAAGTTCATCTCCCCTCAAGCAATCAGACCAGAGTGATCGTGCCTGTAGGCGTTAATAAAAGCTTCTATCGGCTGCGCGCACCTTGATATCTCGTTTGAACTGTAGCCACGGTGCCGAGATAACGAGGTGCTGACGCGTTAACGCCTTGGGGAAATTCAGGAGCAAACGAAGTTAACAAAGAAGATTTTCACGACTCAGTTCTTGGATTTTGAGCGTTCCCTTTACCCTCATTGTGACTACGCCTCGGTGAGACACTTCTCCCCTTAACTTCGTTACCTTGGTTTATTCTTTCCGAAACTTCGACTTAGGATTTCGTTCAGCTCGCCATTTCGGCTTGCCATGTACGCCCTCTCATGCGAAATAAAGTGCGGTGCTAACGCTGCACGCCGGGACTTTCCCCCAAGCGAGTTATGAACAAATGAAGGAAAGTCTCCGTCATGGTTCGATTTCGGCTTGGTGTCTCGCGTAAAAAGAGACGGCTGGCAACAGCACGTTTGTGGTGGGGCAGCGTAATACACGCTCAATTTTGCCTCGGTAGCTCAATTGGTAGAGCAGTTGACTCTTAATCAATTGGTTCTAGGTTCGAGTCCTAGCCGGGGCACCATTTTTCTTCGGCCTCAATTCATGCCTCCAAGAAATGTTCGGACCCTTTTGTATGCTCGAGCGATGGCCGGGAGATATAAAGCCGCCAAAATCAGAATAATGGTCATGACACACAGAAGTTCCGTGATCGTCAGAGCTGCCTGTCGTTTCCAATTGCGAGCCATGCTTGGTATTTACAAATTGGACCGGCAAGTGCGTCTCTGCTCACGCCGAAAGTGGATTGAAAAGCGCTTGTTCGTTTTGCCCTGCGTCACTGCGGCAAATCGCTGCGTAAACTGAAGATTCAGTTCAGACAAACCCATGACTGGTTTCTCTTACACCCCTCCCAAGGTGCCGCTTCTTTTTATTCGTTCCGTTTTCCTTTGGTGTTGCGTGCGCTCAACCACGGCTAATAGCTATCACCCGTCCGTGGTGCTTTCCTGGTTTCAACGTGCAAGTCCTTTTGAGGTGCACCGTGTCGACTAGTGGACTGGAAATTTGAATCTAACCCTGATGCTTCTGAATCCAGCGAACCAGGAAAGCAAGATGGATCGTATTAAAACTAAATCTCTCCATCCACTAGATAGATCCCATTCCCAAAACCCGGAGGGTGATTCAATCTTTCTGTTTGCCCCGCCCTGCCCTTTTCCCTTCGTTTCGTTGCGCTGCCGGCGGGCTCCACTTAGGGGCGATCATTTCTGTATTCCATTTGTCCCAAGCTTTGGATAATTCTTTGAGTTTTTCAGGATTCTTTTCTGCTAAATTATGTTTTTCGCCTATGTCCTCTTTCAAATTGTAAAGTTCGGCCCCGGCGGTCGTAGCCTTTCCGTTAAGATCGCCTGGACCTACCTCATCACTCGGAGGGCCTTTGACGATTTTCCAATCGCCCATCCTTAGCGCCATCTGACGGCCAAAACGCCAGTAAAGTGATTCGTGAGGCATCGATGCATTTTTCCCAGTCAAATACGGCAGCAGATTTACCCCATCCAGACGCCGGTCGGTTTTCCCCTCTACGCCAGCGGCCGCCAGCGCTGTGGGCAGGATGTCCATCTGGACCACAGGGCGATCCTCTACCTTGCCCGCCGGCAGGTGTCCTTTCCATTGGACAATCCAGGGAACCCGGATTCCTCCTTCCCACGTTTGCGCTTTGAAGCCACGCAACGGCCCGTTACCGGAAGTCGTGCGGGGAGTGGGCCCGCCATTATCGCTGATGAAAAAGATGAGGGTGTGTTCCTCCAGCACGTGCTCCCGCAACAGTGCAAGAACATTTCCAACCGCATCGTCCATTGCTGAAAGCATGGCGGCAAATTTCCGTCGGTTTTCATCTTCGATTTTTGGAAATCGTGCGAGATACTTTTCAGTTGCTTCAAGCGGAGCGTGAACTGCGTTGAAAGCGAGATAACAAAGCCAGGGGGTATTCCGATGCGCCTCAATAAATTTTACGGCTTCGCGTCCAAATGCATCGGTAGTGTAATCGATTTGAGAGATAGAATTTGTCCCTTGGAGAATGGGATTGTACCGATCGCGTAGCGCATCCAGGTAATCATGCGCACCGCCAAGAAAGCCGAAATATTCATCGAATCCTCGTTTGAGGGGATGGTACTGCGGCGCATAACCCAGATGCGATTTTCCGATCCACGCAGTGGCATATCCGAGTTTTTTGAAGCGATCTCCGATGGTTGGTTCCTGCAAAGACAGGCCGAAAGTTTCCGGTGTTGTCTGGGCCGGACCTGGATTGAATTCATGACCGAAACGTTGTTGATAACGGCCGGTCATGAGCGCAGCACGGGTAGGACTGCAATAGGGACCACTGACATAGCCGCTGGTAAATCGAATTCCCGAGTGCGCCAGCGAATCAATGTTTGGGGTGGGTATCTGAGGATTTCCCTGGCAACTCAACTCACCGTAACCGAGATCATCCGCCACGATGATGAGGATGTTGGGTTTTCGGTCGGCGGCATGGATTGAAACCGCCGCTAATACCAGTGTGATGAATGCCCGCAGAAGACAATGCAAGCTGATCTGTGATTGGCGCATAGGTGTCATGGAAACTTTCGTCAAAGCAGGATTGAGCGCAAGCAGAATCGCAAGCAGGCGGAAAACTGCTGAACCACGGACGCGCGGGGCGCAAAGTCGCAGCCAAAAGCAATTCACTAGCACAGCTTCTTTCCAAGGCATGCTTCTAATGTGACCCATGTGCCAGGAATATACCCGTAGACCTGGCACGCCTCCGGGGTGCGGGTTGTCATTAAACGGGCGCTTTTCCGGTGGTGTCGCGTGCGCTCAACCATCAGTTAATAGCTGGACACCTCCAGGTCTTTGGGAAGTTTGAACGGTACAATCGACACTTGTACCTGGAGTGTCAAATTGCAGGGACGAGTTGGCCGGCCGCATCACGGACGCATGGTGTCCAGGTCAGGGCAAGCAGTTTTACATTGATGTTCGTCTTGTTCGGGCGCAGTTCAATTGTTTCAAAGTTCTCGCTCGAGGGATCCAATTTGCTTTCGATGCCACTGATTTCCGCTTGAAACTGTGAGTCTAGATCGGCGAGCGCGTGTTTGATTGCCTCGACAGTTTCCCCAGCCCGAGTGACGTCTTCGGATTGTTCAACAGACCGACCGACCCCCCGCAGAGTCGTGCCAACTTTGCTGATGTTGGTGGCGGTCACAGCCTTTTTACCCAGGAAAGCCCCTAGAAGAGTAGTGCCAAAGGAAAGCATGGTAGAAATGTTCGCCTGCCGCGCCTGACCGGCCTCTCGCTGCAGCGACTGTTCTGCTCGCCGGAGTCGCTCATTCAATGCATTTATCTTCGGGGCATACTTGGCGCGGAGCCGGGCAGTAGCCGCATCGCGTTGCTCACGAGAAATCTGGCTTAATCGCGCACGAAACTCGCCTTCGGATTCGTCAATGCGCGAAACCTGGTTATAGACATTGGATCTCAGCAGCGTAATTTTTCGTGTGCTATAGATTGCATTGACAAAAGCCTTTTGCCAGTTCGGGTAGTTTTTCGCTTGCGATGCAGCCGAAGGCAATGCGGCAAATTTCGCTCCAGTGGCCGGAGCACGTTCGAGGTCGTTAGGATCAACTGCCACATCCTGGGCTTCTGTCCAGTCAACCGGCACGGCGTCATCATTTATGGGTGTGAGCAAGACGACACTTTGACTCACGTCCACCCTGGACTTGGGGTCGGCAAACCGGACCGTGGCTGCTCCAAGCAGCATTGGGAGGTAAACGATTGGATTTGCGAGATGGCGCGTGGGTGCGAAAACCTGTGGAATTGTCGGCGGCAGAGCCGGGCGTGCTATTTCGGAACGATCCCCGTCAAACGCTCTCAGAGGCTGTTCTGAACCTGGTTCAGGTGATTGAATTGCGGCAGCGGGTACTTTGCCGGAGGCATTACTGATCCGAGATCCTGCCGGGGCGGCAGAAACACGAACAGAGGCGCGAGAACCTGGACCGGCAAGCGCGGCCGCTGGAGCCCGGCGCTGGTCCATAAGAGTCTTGATTTGATTACGTGTCATTGGACCACGCAAATAGGACATGGCCCAGCGCGATTCAAACAGCGACGCCCCTTCCTCATTTATGTTGTGCAGGAGGAAAACCCGATTTCCCAGTGCTGCAAGCGTCTGCTCCATAGCAGTGCGATTAAATCCAGCGCCCTGGGTGGCAGCCGCGCCTTCCAAACCGTCCAGGACACGCTGCTTATCCCGCGCCGTTTGGAGGCGACCAAGAAACCATGTTCCGATATTGGCCAGGCCTTTGTAATCGAGGTCGACAGGATTTTGCGTGGCGAGCACTGCTCCCAACCCGAAAGCCCGGCCTTGTTTAAGCAGCGTCAGCAATGGCAATTTCGAGGGCGGGTTGGCTACAGGCGGAAAGTAGCCGAAGATTTCGTCCATATAAAGCAACGCGCGGAGGCTGGTGGTGCCGGATTGCGCGCGCATCCAGGCGAGGATTTGATTGAGCAGGAGAGTGACAAAAAACATACGCTCGGCGTCGTTGAGATGCGCGATGGAAAAGATGGCCACGCGGGGTTTGCCTTCAGGTGTATAGAAAATGCGCTGGATGTCGAGCGGCTCGCCTTCCAGCCAGGCCCCGAAACCAGGCGAAGCAAGCAGCCCGTTAATCGCGGAGGCAAGCGTAAATCGTTCTTTGGCAGGATAAAATGATTCGACATCCATCACACCAATACGCTGAAGACCTGGACTTTGTATTTCCTGAATCAGTGAGCCGAGATCAAGATCTCGACCGGACTGCCAGCAATGTTGAATCACGTTCGCAAGAAAAACGGCCTCACGGCTCTTTGGATCCGCGCTCATGCTTACCAAACCCAACAGCCCACTCACAGTGGAGTTAATTCGCTCAGAGAGCAGCTCATTGTCCTCCAGCACCGAAGCTGCAGGGGCGGCGAAAGAGTTCAGGATTGAAACTGGAATTCCGGCATTGCTTCCAGGAGTATAGATCGTGAAATCAGCCGCTTCGCGAAGACGGCGGATCCGGTCACCGTCCTGATCCCAACTGGCGAGCCCCTTGCTCCAAAACTCCGCTTGTAGCGAGGCGAATTGGGGAATCGAAAGTTCCCTTTTTCGCGCCTCGTCTGGATTGACCCAAGGCTCAAAGTCTTTTGCACGAAGATCCGGAAATGTAAGCAGCAGGTTGGCGAGGTCGCCTTTTGGATCGATCAGAATGGCTGGAACGCCGTCAATAGCAGCCTCTTCGATAATATCAAAGCAAAGTCCGGTCTTACCGCTGCCAGTCATGCCTACGCAGAGCGCATGGGTGAGCAGATCGTTCGAATTGTAAAGAACCAACTCGGGAAGTGTTTGACGCTTTTCCAGGTCATAATACCGGCCAAGGTAAAAGACCCCAAGTTTTTCATAAGCTTGCATCGTCCACACGTCCTTTCTTGGAATGCGCTATTCCGCGTCTTAATAAATAACCCATTCAGGCAGGCTTCTCAAAAAAACAATTCAAAATCAAATCTAAACCTGCCAACGCCGTCTCCCTGAGATGTGCCGCTTGCGAACTTTCGAAACCGAAGTAATCTATCTAGACTTTGCGATTTCTTGAAAGAGAGCCGCCGCCAATGCAAGCCGAGGTCAGCCGAATTTCAACACGTTCCCTCGCCCAGGCTATGGATTGGAGTCTGGTCCTGATCAGCCAGGGAATCGGGACAGAAATTCATCAGGATCAGGCCAATTCTGCCTACGGCCTCCTGGTCTCGCCTGAAGATTATTCAAAAGCAGTCTGCGCAATCCGACAGTACCGCAAGGAGAATCTCGGCTGGTGGCGTAGAGAATTTTTTCGCCCTGGATTATTGTTTGATTGGGGCAGTTTGGCATGGGTGATTTTGGTGTGTTTGTTCTACTGGGTGGATGCCGCGACGGATCTTCGCGCGGTTGGAATGATGGATAATACGGCGGTGGCATCTGGCCAATGGTGGCGACTCTTCACAGCTGTTTGGCTTCACGGCGATTTGGCGCATTTATCTGCCAACGCGAGTCTTGGTTTGATTCTGCTTGGCCTCACGATGGGGAGCATCGGAACGGGCCCCGGATTGCTTGCTGCGTATCTTTCAGGGGTTGGAGGCAACGCGATCGCATTCTTGGTCTCGGCTCGTGCTCTCACCAGCCTTGGCGCCTCTGGAGTGGTCATGGGCTGCCTCGGTATTTTGACCGCTCGATCATTTTTCCGGAGGACTCCTTATTCCGGCAAATATTTCATCGCGGGGCTGGCTGCCGGTTTGATGCTTTTCGTCTTATTGGGCCTAAGCCCGGGAACATTCATCCAGGCTCATGTTGGCGGTTTTGTTACCGGTTTGCTGCTGGGACTACTTGCCTCATTATTCCCAAATTCTTCACGAAACACTCTGTTCAACGTTAGCTGTGGTTTTCTTTTCACCTTATTGGCGCTCCTGCCCTGGTGGTTGGCACTATCCCGATAAACCTAAAAAGCAAGCCGGGCCGCATACGCCAAGGAGTGGGGGTGGGGAACCCCGCGGAAGAAATCGTATGCAGCCCGGACCAATGTTTACGAGTGCAAGGATATTTCTTTCCTGAAAAAAGAAAACTAAACAGGGGCGGACTGCTAGAAATCCGGGGTGAAATAATTGTTTACGGGGTTAAATGTAAGAACGTCGAGTAACCAAATAAAATTGCATTACACGAATTTCAAGGAATTAGCAGATAAGGCTGTGATTGACCGGAGCGCGCCAGCGAACTCCCGCAAACCGAACGCGAACTCCGCCCATTCGCTAATGCCCAACCGTTTCGGTAGGCTTCGAGACCGTTATCTTTGTGCGAACGGAATTTGCAATGAAACATTGTTCATGCGCCTGGTGATGGAGCATTTCCTCCTCGGCTGCAGTCGGCAATTTTGTGCCGGAATAAACCACCCTGGGAGACAGCTCGATCGCACTTATCCATGCCGCTCCTTTTTCGTTTTTGGTCATGTGTCCCACAGCATTGTCCGTATAGCTCTCCACAGCAAAACCTTTGCGTCCTGCCAGGAAAACAAAGGTGAGCATATGGCAACTCGAAACGGATGCGACAAACGCTTCCTCAGGATCAACAAAGGCGGCATTCGCATAAGGGAGCGGCACAACGCTTGGTGAAGCAGATGCTTTGACCACAGTTCCACCATCGAAAGTCCACGTATGCTCCCGCGAATATCTTCCCTTCAGAAAATCCGCGCCGCTTGTGTTTTGCCAATGGATGATTGCTTTGTGATCGGACATGGTTTTATTCAGAATGACCCTCACCCCGGCCCCGCTCCATCCGGCGGGAGAGGGAGTTTAAGCATGGCCTGCTTCCTCAAAGCGTTTCGCAGCCGCGCGTCAGAGAGGGAGGTCGAAGCACGAAGTTGAATTTGGGGATCACAAATAGCGACGTCCATTAGTTCCCCTCGAGATTGGATGTGTTCGAATCATATTAGCGCCGCAAAAACTTTGCCACTGCTTCTGTCCGCGTCCTGACTTGAAGTTTCTCGTAAATACGGCGGATGTACGTATGCACAGTCTCATAACTGATGCCTAGTTTTTCCGCGATTTCCTTGTATAGAAATCCCTGGCTTAGGCAGTCCAGAACTTCCTGTTCCCGTTGCGAAAGGTTCTCCGTGGGTTGCGGCGACGGTCCTGCTTTTTGAAAAGATTGTACGACTTTGCGAGCGATATGAGTGGTCATCGGGGACCCGCCACGCCGCACTTCGGAAATCGCTTCCAAAAGTTCAGCGCTTTTCGTCCGTTTCAGTAGGTACCCGGAAGCGCCCGCCGCCAAGGCATTAAATATGTTTTCGGTGTCCTCATAAACGGTGAGCATGATAACCAGGATTTCCGGCATCGCTTGTTTCAACTGTCTCACACATTCGACACCATTCATCCCTGGCAAATTGATGTCCATCAACACAACCTCTGGCCGATCTTTACGCAAACCTTCCAGCGCGGACTCGGCGTCGCCGTAATGGCTGATACAGCGGAACCCCTCCGCGCGACTTAACACTCGGGCCAGGGTGGTGCGCAATTGCTCATTGTCTTCCACAATGGAAACGGTCGTTGGCATCTTGGCGCAATCAGTGTGCTTATCGGTTAAGCGATAGTCAAATGATGTCTCATTTCCCCTGGCATGATAAATGAGTAAATCAGGCGCAGGTGAATCATGTTACCGGCTCTTCTGAAGCGGGAGCCGGTTTGCGAAGAGGCGCCACAAGCCGAATGATAGTCCCGCTTTGTTGACCAGGAATTGCTTCAAATTTTCCACTGATGTCTTCCATGCGCTTACGCATGTTGACCAGGCCGCTCCGGCCTTTCTTTTCATCACCTTTGACCAAACCACGGCCATCATCTTCAATCTCGAGAATGAATTGTTCTCCATCGAGGCGCAAACGCAACCAGGCTGAGGTGGCTTTCGCGTGCTTCACCACATTGTTGACCGCTTCCTTGGCCGCGAGGAAGACATTGTGGCGCAGCTCAGGTGAAATGGGAATTGATGGAAGCTGCGACGGCACCTCCAATCGATAACGCAAACCTGCCAAGGCGAGGTATTCCTGCGCATATTTGCAAACGTAATTAATCAACCCATCGAGTGTATCGTTCGACGGATTGACAGTCCAAACGATCTCATCCAAAGCACGGGTTGTGTCTCGTGCAGTTGCCGAAATTTGGCGGGCATGACTTTCAACCTCATCGGGCACTTCTTTGTCCGTTTCAACCATTTCACCGAGCAAGGCTACCTGGGTCAGGTTAGCTCCCAGTTGATCGTGCAAATCGCGTGCGATTCTGGCCCGTTCCTTTTCCAGGGCTTCCTGTTGGCGCAACAATCCAACCTGCCTCTGCAACCTTTGAGTTGAAGCATAATGGACGAGACTTACGACTAGCCCGAGAATGGAAAACGAGAGCACAGTGATAAACCAGCCTGTGCGCCAAAAAGGCGGCAACACGGTCACTGCCAGGCTGCTTGGCGTCTCATTCCAGATCCCGTCTTCATTGCAGGCCGTGACCTCGAACCGGTACTCTCCAGGTGGCAAAGCGGGGTATTGAATAACGCGCACATTGCCAGCTTCTTTCCAAATAGCATCATGCCCCAGCAGGGCGAGCCGGTGTCGAAATCGAGCCCGTTCCGGCGCTGCCAGATTGAGGCTCGCATAGTTAATCTCCAGCCCTTCCTGGCCTGGCTGAATCGTAACGGCTGAAGGCGGAGCCGAACGGATCCTGAAGGTATTCTGTAATATGCCTTCAACTCTGATTTCCTCGATCCGCACCGGAGGACGGTTGGTATTCGGCACGATCTGTTCCGGCCGTACTGAAACCAAGCCTTGAATGGTTGGAAACCAGAGTTTCCCCTTTGAGACGGCGGCGGCCGGTTGTGAGGGTCCTGCGAAACATTGGCTGTCGGGAAGACCGTCCTCAACCCCGTAGATCCTCGACGCGACTGTCCGGATAGAACCGTGAGCAAAGGCGTTCAGGTCCGTTTTGTTGACTCGCACCAGGCCTGCCATGGTCCCAAGCCACAAAAAATGCTCCGCATCTTCAGCAAGATACCCGATCGGATTGCTCGGCAAACCTGTCTCTTTAGGATAGCGCGTCCAGTTGGTGCCATCAAACCTCGCCAACCCGCTGGAAGTGCCTACCCATAGTACATCGTCCTTGTCCACATAAAGTGAGCGGACATCCTCGGCAGGCAATCCATTTGTTGTATGGAAGGAAGTGAAGCGCCCGGAGCGCAGGACGTTAAGGCCTGACTGCGTGCCAATCCAGAAATTACCAGCCGGGTCATCCGCCAACGCCTGTATCGCGTTCGAGGATAGGCCATCCTGAATCGTGTAAAATTTCCTCGGCTCCCGGCAAATCAAGCCTTCCTCGGTTCCCACCCAGACTAAACCCTGGCGATCTTCGTGCAGGACCGAAACTCCTGTCGAGACCGCAAGCCAGTTTTCAACCTGCTTAAAGCTATCCCCTTTCAGTTCAAATAGTCCCCCGGAGATTGTTCCTACCCAAACACGACCTTCTCGATCTGCCAGCACGGAGCGGACGTATAAATCCAGCCCAGCAAGCCCTTGCTTCGCCGCAAATTTTCGCGGCATCTTTCCTTCCTGGTAGTAATTCACCCCTCCGTTATTGATACCGACCCATAATCCACCGACTCTATCAGCAGATACCGAAGTGATTGCCAAACCACTCTCTAATGTGTCAAAAATCGGCCGTCGTACCCGATTCAGACCGCGCGCATCGGTGCCAACCCATAGGCTTCCCTCCCGGTCGGTGCAAAGCGAATAGATGTACGAACTGGGCAATTCCTCCAAATGATCAAACTTGCCTTCGGTGTTTAGCCAGTAGATTCCATCGCCGTAAGTTCCAACGATGAGATTACCGGCCTTGTCTTCACATGCCGCATTAACAGGAGTATGTTGCCAGGGGTAAGGTCCAAAATTCCGCACCATCTGGTCTTTTTCCCACTTTTGAACCAGACCATCCGCCAAACGCCAATAGCCGCCCATTCGGCTGGCCAGCAGGTAATCCAAAGTTCCGATGGGTAATTCGTGGGCCAGTTGAAGCGCAGGGACGGGCTTGCTCGAGATCGGGCCCAAACCGATCAATTTTTCTGTTCGCGTTTGGTTATCGCGTATCCCCACCCACATCAGACCGGCATTATCCACAGCCAGCCCATTGCAGTCGTTTCCACGACTCTCCAATGTTCCGTCCCGGTACTGAAACAGGCCGTGGGTTGCTGTAGAAAACCAGATCGATCCGCTGGGATCTTCAACGATAGTTACCAGCCGGGCATTGGGCCCTTTCCCCAGCTTTGTCAGCCCAGTGATTTTGCCTCCCTTGTCTACGACCCAAATACCTGCCTTTTCAGTCCCGATCCAAAGATTGCCACGGCTGTCTTCAAATAATTTTACGATGATGCCGCTGGTTAAGCCGGGAGCTTCGGTCTCATTAAATGTCCTAAAATGAATCCCGTCAAACCGTGCCAGGCCATAACCAGTCCCCACCCAAAGATAACCGTCCCGGGTTTGAAGCAAGGAAAAGACTGAGCTTTCGGGCAAGCCCTTCTGCGTAGTCCAGGGAGGATCAACTTTGAAACGCGCAGTACCTGCTCTGCTACTTTCAGTACATAGAACTAAAAGACCGGCCAGAACCATCAGTGTGGACGACAAAATGTATCGAAACAAATCGCGGCACGAGCAACCAAAACGGTGCTCTGGACGCCCACGGATTCGGACTTGCTTCATCATTCGTCATTCGTCATTCGAAATTCCATCAAGCCATGCCGGTGTTTTAAATTTGCGAATAAGGTACCGGGGCTAAAAACCGATTCTTAATCTTCGACACCGTATCCGCATACTGGGGATCATTCTTCAGCTTGTCCCAGGCTGGGTGCTTGCTGAAGCCGCCGAAATGCTTTTTGTGAAGCTCTTCACTTTCCGCGGACAACATGTAGGTCAAATGCGGTAGTCCCGAACCAATAAGTGCCTGGCCAAAAAATATCGGGCCCAGCCCCACTTCCCGCATGATATCGATTTCGCCTGAATTGAACATATCCACTTTTTTGAGCGCTTTGAGTTCGCTATGGCTCTCGTAAGTGCGCAGTTCAAATATGCGCTGCTTCTTTTCGCGGCAATAATCCGGTAATTCCAGTTTTGGCATTCCCGCAAAGGCGAGCAGGAGCCAGCTTTCAATCCGTTCGAAAGCGGGATTGCTTTTGGGGAGATTCAGGTACTCTTGTCCGGACCTGTTAAATTCCGGATCGGCTTGTAACCGTGAGGACAGGGTTCCGAATGTTTCCAAAGAAGCAATTGGGATAAGCACAAAAACAACATCAGGATCCCTCACCTCGGTTCCAGAAGCTGCGCCAGACCGTTCAGCTTGCATGAACACTCCTACAGGCTTACAGCCCAACCTATTCAGTGCTGGAATGGCAGCTTTTTCCAGATAGTTGTCCAGCAATTCTCGGTTTCCTCCACTTTTGAGCCGGTAAGCACGCAGTTCGTAATATTCCCGCGCTCCCTGGCCATGGTTTTTTTGTTCCGCAGCCGCAACGCTGAGTTGCTCCAAACCGATTGCGGAAATGGTGGAGGCTGCCATTGATCCCTTGATAAAATCTCGTCTTTTCATGGTTTTGATATCGGGCGCCCACGGCGCAACGTGGCCTCAGCAATACTCGGTTTTTACAAAAAAGGAAACGTCCAATTCCACAGGTGGGAGTCGCACCCACGAGCGCAACCACCTTCGCGGGCTGCTGCGGCGTGATATATAGTGGTGCGGTCATCCCCCTTTTTTGCCAGCCTGGACACCCAATTTGCTCATGCCCGGGAATCATATCGAATGATTTCTTGAATTGACATTCTGCCCCAAACGTCAGGATTATAGACCTTATGAACACATCGAATAGCGTCACGACGCGCCGCGAATTTATGAAAACGACTGGCCGGATCGCAGCAGTCTCAGCTCTGGCGGGCGTTGCCATTCCCCATGTCCACGCCGCAGGCAACGAAACGATTCAAGTTGCGCTCATTGGATGCGGCGGACGAGGCACGGGTGCTGCAGATAATGCTTTGTCCACCAGCAAACAAGGGCCGGTTAAGCTGGTCGCTATGGCCGATGTGTTTGAAGATAAACTCCGGCAAAGTTATGACGCCCTCAAACGCAATCACCCCGATCAGGTGGATGTTTCAGGCGAACACAAATTCTTAGGCTTCGACGGCTACAAGAAGGCCATGGATTGCCTTAAAGCGGGTGATGTCGCGATATTCACCACACCGTTGGCCTTCCGATGGGTTCATTTGACATATGCCATCCAAAAAGGTCTGAACGTGTTCATGGAAAAACCGCTGACAGCGGATGGCCCTACTTCCCGCCGAATGATCAAACTTGGGGAAGAGGCTACCGCAAAAAACCTGAAAATCGGCGTGGGCCTTATGTCCCGCCACGCGCGCAATATGCAGCAATTACATGCTCGTATTCAGGATGGCGAGATTGGCGATATTATTCTCATGAGAGGCTATCGGATGCATGGACCAGTTGGCTCGGCATTCTCGATCAAATGGCCTGGAGAACCAAGCGAACTGCTTTGGCAAATCAGAAATTTTCATAGTTTCCTCTGGGCGAGCGGCGGCTGCTACAGCGATTTTTATATTCATCATATCGACCATCTTTGCTGGATGAAAAATGCCTGGCCAGTCAAAGCCGAGGCCCTGGGTGGACGGCACCAAAAGACAAGTCCCGAAGGGGAACCGTATGTAGATCAAAATTTTGACACCTATTCAGTCGAATATACATTTGAGGATGGCGCAAAGATGATCATGGATGGGCGCTGTATCAATGGGTGCGAACCAAGATATAACAGTTGGGCACATGGCAGTAAAGGCATGGCTGTCGTCGCGAACAGCAATGATTGCGATCCTCCGTCGATGACCTTTAAAGGCCAAAACAAGTCGAGCGCCAATCTGATTTGGAAGTCAACGGTGCCACCGGACGAAAAGAGCCCTCACCAAAACGAATGGACCGATCTGATCGATGCTATTCGCAACGATAAACCATTTAATGAAGTGAAGCGTGGGGTCGAAGCCAGTGCGGTGACGAGCATGGGCCGTATGGCAGCTCACACCGGCCAGGAGATCACCTTTGAGGATTTCCTCAATGGCAAACATGAATACGCACCGGACGCCGATAAGTTTACCATGAATTCCCCTGCCCCGGTCCAGGCCGATAAGGACGGCAAGTATCCCAAGCCGATGCCAGGAGTAGTTAAAGACAGAGAATACGGGGCCTAAGCAAGGCACTGAAGATGTTTCCGAGAATTCTGTTATGCTCATCGCTCGCTCCAGCCATGGCATAACTGGCCCCACTATACTCGTGTCGAATCTTCGAAAGCCGTTCACCAGCCAGGTAACAAATGGCTGCGGTTCTCTCAGACTCAGAGCGCGAGTCAGCCCTGGTTCTATACACGGTTAAGTGGGCGGTGACAACGATCTGGCGGACCTCGGACTCTCCAATTAGTGTAACCTCTTCCGAAAAAAACCTCTGCAAGATAATGTCCCGCAGAGGCCAGACAAATTTCAATTGGATGCTTATTTCAAATCCGCCAACGTCTCTTTAACTTTTTCGAAGTTTGGCAGATCTTTTGGGGTCGGTGTTTGTTCGCTATAGCGAACTACGCCGTTTTTATCGATAACAAAAGCAGCCCGGGCTGCGGTATCGCCAATTCCAGCAAGCATCGGAATGACCACATCGTATTTCTTGATAGTCTCTTTGTTAAGATCGCTGGCGAGTGTCATGTTGATCTTTTCTTTTTGCGCCCAGGCTTCTTGTGAAAAGGGTGTATCCACACTGATGCCGATCACATTGGCATTGAGAGAAGCATAACTATTCATCCCTGCGCTAATTTCGCACATTTCCTGGGTGCAAACTCCAGTAAACGCTGCTGGGAAGAATAGCAACACAGTGTTTTTTTTGCCTAGGTTATCGCTGAGTTTCACGTCTACCAAGCCCGATGCTTGCTTGGATTTCAAAGTAAAATCAGGGGCTTTCGAGCCGACAGATATGGCCATATGGATTAATGAGTTTGATCGTTGATTTAGAATGTTACGTTTGGTGCTGTATATAAATGGAGGAAGGAACAGTGTCAATGACATGTAACAAGCGGGGCTTGGACGTTTGACCGCCGATTAGAGAAATTCCAGGACTTCTTTGGCATGCTCCGCCGGCTTTACATTCGGCCAAATTTTTTTAATCCGTCCATCGGGGTCGATCAAGAACGTGACACGGTGCGTGCCCATGTATTTTCGGCCAAGAAAGCTTTTTTGTCCCCAAACTCCATAAGCCTGCACAATCGACCTGTTTTCATCCGACAGCAACGGAAATGGCAAGTTGTACTTATTTGCAAACTTCGCATGAGACTTAACGGAATCAACGCTGATCCCGAGAATCACTGCTCCTTTCCTTTTGAATACCGCGAACTCGTCGCGGAAAGCGCAACTCTCCTTGGTGCAGCCTGGAGTGTCATCTCGAGGATAAAAATAGAGCACGACATTACTGCCTCGAAAATCCGACAATGAGATTTGTCGTCCTTCTGCTGTTGTAGCAGTGAAATCCGGGGCTGTATCGCTCTCCTTCAATTTGAGTTCAAGTGGCATTTGTTCAGCATTCTTTCAGGAATGTTTTTAGGTTGGCTCACCCGATCTATTTCCAGCCTCTTCCACGTTTCTAGCTGACTTTGCGTTTGATGCAGGATGTGCGCTCAGTTGACGAACGCCATCCCAAACGTAAAGCAGACCCGAGGCTCCGGTGAAAATTGCCGCAGCCAGGGCACACCGTTGAAGCCATTTTGAATCCCATTTTAACAAAATCCAGATCACCGTGATCATTTGCAGTACAGTTGCAATTTTTCCAAAAACACGGGGCTTAACACTGAGTTTTCCAATCGTTATTTGAATGACTATGACACCGGTAAGGATCAGGACGTCGCGGCCGATGATGGTGCAAGTCAGCCAAAGAGGGATACTGTCAAGGTAACGCCAATTAAAACTTAAAAGGACTATGCCCGAAACCAACAACAACTTGTCTGCCAGCGGATCGAGGATGGCCCCTAACTCGCTTCTTTGATTGTACCGCCGGGCCACATAGCCGTCCACTCCGTCACAGATTGCCGCAACTGCAAAAGAAAGGATCGCCATTAATCGATACACCTCGTTCCCAGTCGTCACGTAATACAGTGCTTCGACCACGAAAAAGGGGGTCAGCAAAATCCGAAGAATCGTGATCTTGTTCGCGGTGGTCATGCCCTGCGCCAAAGTCTTGGGAGGGTTTAGAAATTGTCAATATTACAGAACCGCAGGAGCGCGGACTTCAATCCGCAGCGGTGCGAATTTAGAAGAAATGCACAAAAGAACGGGCGGTTTGAAACGTTTCGACGTTGCTGCGGACTGAAAGTCCGAGCTCCAAAACAGAAAAGCCGGGCTTCAACCCGGCCATTCCGACACATTTCTACTTTAGAGAACTAAATCTTTTGCAGCGGCCAACACACAGACCACCGTTAACACGTGAAAAGAATAACCCATCTGGCGTTTCGCGCGAGTCACCAGTACTGGTGACAACGAACGCCGGGATTATATACTTGGCAAGCCCACTTTGTTTTAGGTAGTTTCTTATGAACGATTTACATAAAAGCTCAAGAAAACCCGTGACAATCGCAATCGGAATGCTGGGAGATGACGCTATTTTGGTGGCCGCCGACAGTCAGAGCACGCGAGACAATGTAAAGTCTACAAAAGCTTTTAAGCTTGATACGGTTTTAATGGCGGATGCTGAAATTTTGATAGCTCAGGCTGGGCATGTTGATAATGCCAGCATGGTCTTGCAGTCATTAGCCAGAAAGGCCAAGGGCACATCATTGAGTTGTGACGATACTTTTGCAAAACTGATTCAAGACGCGTTGTTTGAAGTACGCTCTGAAATGCGCCGACAACACTTTAATTGTAGCTCTGAGGAGCTTGACGAGCACATGTACAAGGAGGAGCTAAGCTGTCACATTTTGGCGGCTCATTATTTCAATGGATTGCCCTATATTTATCATGGCAATCTAGTTTCTGGAACGGCCCCGAAAGTTGCCGGGGGAAGAAACCCGGAACAGTATTATGCCACTGCGGGAACCGGGAGGGATTTGGCCTCTTATTTACTAGACGAATACTCAAAGCCTGGAATGTCTTTCAATCCGGCCTTTGCTACGCTCATTTATACGATAGGGGAAGTGAAAAAGCATGACACGTATTGCAGTGGCCTAACCAGATTGGGATTTATAGGATCTGACAATGCCGCTGGATTGCTACAACAGGAAATCGTCAATGATGTTGCATTTCAGATTGAAAAGTTCAACGAATTAACCCGCGAAGAACGCAATCAAAAAATGTTTACAATGTTTGATGAAGTAGCCAAAAAAGTCCCGCTGAAATACCCACCCAAGTAGTCCTTGCCAATCAAATAGGGAGGATGCTCTAAATCAATAGGCCGCAGGGGGCTAAACCGCGATTATGACTAATAAAGACTGTGACGATAGAACAGGAGCAAAAGCGACTTGAAAACATCGAACGAACCGATCCAGCTTTTGCTGCGAGGGTGGACAAGCGGCGATTGACAGAACTAGACCAACTTCCTCCGACAGACCCCGAACAGACATAAAACCCTTTTAAAAACTAACGCTTTGACTTCTTACCCGAAGGCGGGGGTTTCGGCTTTGGCGTCTTTGCAAAGGCCCGAATCGCATCCTCGAATTTGATTCCGCGCAGTGATAGTCGTTTGTCTGAGTGTGGTTTTTTCTTTGTCGTCACAACCCAGACGATGCATCCTGTGAGGAAAACATTCAACTGGCCTCTTTTGCCCTAATGCTTCCCAGTTCAAATAAATCGGTGGTGTCTTAAATTTGAATTGCCGGTTTCTGGGGCATGTTGTTTACTCCGGCCAACCCGATGGCAAAGTTCCCATATTCTGCTCAACAAATCCGTCAATTTGTTGAAATGGAAAAGACAATTGATGGGGCTAAGCTGAATTACAAGGAATATGATAAGGGGGAAGGCTCAAGGGAGGCAAAAACGCCATTGTATGCAGATGATTCTGGGCTAGCAATTTTGACACTAATCGTTCACGCCGCAGATTTTCGGGATGCAGAGACTTATCATGCAGTTTTTTCTGTGGACAATGTCAGGGTTAGGGGAATTGATTTTCAAAAAGCTCCCATTAAAAGAGGCTACAAATATGTAGTTCCCGTCGGATGGCACGAAAATATCATCGACCCCAATGACGCAAGCTGGGACGGAAACAAGCACGAGCCTATTGACTTCGATGATATAAGTGGACTTGAGGACTTTGCTAGAAAAGTTTTCAAAAGGTGGAATATTGTGTATGGGGAAGCGCAGGGACAGCAGATATTATTTGAATGAAAACAAGTGAAATTAAATTGAATCCCGACTCCCTTAGGGAGGCGTTGCTACGATTTTGGAAAGACAACTTGGAAATCACTGAACGCGCTAACTGTCTTCTGGCAAGCCTTCCCCTGTTGTACCCAAACGGCAACCAGGTAGTTGTTTCATTCAAACCTGTGACGCAATGCGACGTGATGATTTCCGACTTCGGAAGAACTATCACCGCATTAGAGGGTGAAGGTGTGGATTTATCCGTACAGAGAAATTCTGAATTGCTCTCCGACAAAATTAAGACTTTTGAGCTGTCCCAAAAAGGATTCGATCTCTATAAGTTAATCAGGCTCCCGCTCGATGGTTTGGACGTTCAATTATTCGGTGAGGCTTTAGTAAGCATCAGCCATTTGATTTATCGGCACGAAACAGCATCGCCAAGAATGCACAATGTTTATTCTGCCGTGAGAAATATTCTTGCTCACAATCGCTTTGTATTCAAAGAAAAGGACCAAGCCTTTGTGGACGGGAAAATAACCGGACGAATAGAAGTTGATTTTGTAACGGTCGGAAAATATACGCTTGCCTGCAAAGCAATACAACGTAAAGGGCGCATGAAAGACTACATTGAACAGTGGGGATTTCGTTGGCGGGATGCAACAGATCACGATCCGTCGCTGGTAAAATCCATGTTTTATGACCCCGACAATCAGGCTTGGGACTGCGATTCGCTTAACATAGGTCGAAATATTTGCGAGATTTTTGAGCCTTATTTCGACGTAGATAAAATAACTAAAGCGTTAGAGCCATATCGCAATCGGAAATAGCTAATGCTAATGCAAGGCGGAAATTATTTAAATTCAAGCTTAGTCAGCGCCAAATCGATTGCGCCTTTATCGCTTGCCTTAACCGCTTTTTGAAGCCTCGCCCAACGCCCCAGTCAGACAACCTGCCGATAAGTGAGCCGCTTGCCTTCTGTGGCTTTCAGGGCCGCAACCGTGCGCTCTCCGTCTGTTATCTTGCGGTGATTCCAACGAAAGGCAAATTCGTCCGCGTACTTGGGCAAATGCTCTTTTGAAACGTGATGCCATGAGCCATACACGCCACGTTTGAGCAGGCTGAAAAATGATTCGGCGGTGTTCACATGGGCAACGCTGCCGTCTGCGTTCTTGCGTGCGTATTCTTCGGCGGAATGATTCACAACGTCATGGCGCTTGTACATTTTCAACTTGCCCCGATATGCCCCAGAATCGTCCGTGTTTATGATTGCGTCCTTGCTCACATGCTCCGCAATGGCAGCGCCAAGGTTCTTGTGAGTTACGTTTGCCACGACCCGCGTATGCACCCGGCCTTGGCGCTCTACAAGGGCCACGACAGGGGTTTTACGGTCTGACATGGTTCTACCGGTCGCCTTTCCCGCCTACAAAGGTTTCATCCACTTCCACAGTCCCGGTTAAGAGCTTTCCCAATGGTAACTTTGGCCCCATTGAATAGCGGATACGGTGAGCCATGAACCAAGCTGTCTTATAGGTTATTCCTAGCATCCGGTGTAGCTGGTGTGCGCTTATCGCTTTCTTGCTGGAGCACAGGATAAAGAACGCCATGAGCCATTTACTGATTGGTAAATGTGAATCCTCGAAGATTGTGCCGACTGTTACCGTGAATTCTTTTCGACATGCCGCGCATTTGTACACGCCTTGGCGCACTGGTGCCTTGCTTGTTGTCCTGGGCTTGATCGAATAGATCGGCTTCTCTTTATGGTTCTTACAATGAGGACAAACCGGACCGTCCGGCCAGAGCAATGATTCAAGCAGGGTGCGGGCTTTATCCGGGTCTGAATAATCCTGAGCCAACGCGATCAGGTTCAATTCTTCCGCTTCAAATTGGGGTTTCTCTTTCTTCATGGCCGCGACGATAAATCACAGCCTTGGGCTTGTCACGTATATAAGTCCGCCGAACGCGCGACAAAATTCTTCGTTCCTTAGTTGCCTTGGTGTAAGGCAAACAGCGGATTTAACAGAGGGCACCTAAGGAAACGAAGAACAGAGAATCTTTTCTGAGTGTTAATACCTTTTATGCCTGGCCAGAACTATCTTGAAAAGTGTGGAAAGCAGCCCAAAAACAGACTCCAGAAGACCCTCGATCTTCGGCCGTCGGACAGATTTCTTCAACTACGCAGTAAGCCCTAGGCTGTCGTTGCGGGCGGCATGATTATTAAGTCGGTCTTTCCTAGAATTCCGCCAACCCGCGGCTGCTTTGAACGCAGCGCAGAGCCAAAACGTTTTGGGCGCCGGGTCATCCCCAGAACATCCCGGGTTGCTTGCAGCGGGCCCCGATTACGGTTTTACAACCTGCTTCGATCAGGCCTGAACCGATAAAGAAGCCTTTGGTTGGAAAGGCGCGATACTGCATCCGAGCGATGTTGCTGAATGAAATAACCCAATCCTTTTCTACGGCCTGAGCATGAGGTTTACCGGCCGACTCCTGCATGCCTGAGCAATGAGTCTTGCGCCCGAAGCCGAGCCTACTTTTTAAATTTAACCTGCTCTCGCACAAGGGAAACCGTACGCGGCAGAGCGTTTGGTGGGGAATTCGCCGGAACTATTTGCAGTTGAAGAACGCTGCCGGCAGCCCCTCGAACCATTTGCACGATATCAGCCAGTGAAACATTGCGCGCGTCCACAAACGAATTGTCTCCCTGAGACAAGCCAACGATACGGTCCCCTTTGTGAAGCTGTCCGCTCACTTCGGCAGGAGTTCCTGGGAGCACATTGAGGATAACGGGATAACCCTCCTGAGTGGCAAGGGCGGCGCCGATTCCCACCGGGGCGACGCTGCGGATGGCGTTGAGCGCGTCCGCTTGCTGGGCCAGGTCGGGCAGCTTTTCGGCCCAGCGGAGAGCTGCATCGGTATCGTTTTGCGCCCAGTCAGCATAGAGTCCAGCCAGAAATTTTGGGCGGTCCTCCAGGCGAATTTGGTCGGCGACTGCAAATGCGGCTGACGGATCGGAGTTGAGCATATTGCTGGCCGCCCTTTGCAAAACGACCAAACGGCTTGCAGGCTCCGTCAACTCGCTGGCCCATAAGGAGGCAAGTTGCGGATTCTTTGCAAGCTCCGTCCCGAGGCCGGCGTCCAGTCCGTAGGCCGCAATTGCGCGAGCCCGTTCTCGCGGTGAACTCAACTCGCCGTGTGTCCATTCTGTAACTAATGTAACGAGGGCGATTTCTTTTTCGTTTTCATTGGTAATTTGCCTTGCACTGCGAATAGCAGAAACTGCGTCACTGGCCGCAAGAGCTCGAAACATTTCACGGGTTTGAGCCAGACGTTCCAGTTTCTCCGTGCTGCTGGTGGGTTGTTCAGCAAACGTTCGCCGTTGGACGAGCGGAGATTTAGGAATGCCTGATTCATGAGGAGGTTCCGAGGCTTGCGGCGGGGAAGTCGTGTCGGCAGGTTTGTACGTTAATGCAGCTTCGACCTGCTGTGACACGGGACTGAGAGGTTGAACGGGTTTGAATAGGATGATGGCGGCCGTCGTGAGACCCACGCTTGCAAGAATAAGGCCAAGAAAAACTTTGGTTCTCATCATCTGCCTCGTTTCAGAATGAGTGTCGAACCAAGTCCAAATAAACGCAAGGTGAAATCCGCTGAAAAGCTTCCCTCATGAATCGCCGTCACCCCGACCCTCTCCCATTGGGTGGGAGAGGGAGACGGAACGGCACCGCGTTCATGGTCCCAATGCGCGTCGAAGAAAACGTCGAGTCTCCCCATGAACCTCTCTGGTAGGGACGTATCCGTAACCAGGTCCATGGGCTCCATGCGCGAAAATTCGTTTCGGGGAGTTCTTTCCATGAACTCTGATTGGGGGGCACTCCGTGCGAGCCGCCGAATGTGATGGCCATCGGTATCAACCAGAAAACAATTTACGCCCTCCGCTCAGTGCGTGACACCCGTGAAGACACATTTTACTATTCTGGAAAATATGACGAAATTCGCAGCGGTTTTAGCGGGTATTTCTCTCCTTGTCGGCTGTGTTACCGGAGCCGATTCGCGATGGATAGCACTGTTTAATGGAAAAAATCTGGATGGTTGGACTCAAAAAGGTGGAAAAGCAATTTATCGAGTGGAGAATGAGCAGATTGTTGGCGTGAGCGTTCCGAACACGCCCAATTCTTTTCTTTGCACCACCAGGGAATTTACGAATTTCATTCTCGAATTGGATTTCAAGGTGGATGAGGAACTCAACTCGGGAGTACAAATCCGAAGTCAGTGCTTTGAGGCGCCGACGACAGTTATGGTCAATGGAAAGGAGAAAACAATTCCGGCTGGAATCGTGCATGGTTATCAAGTCGAGATTGATCCTTCAGCTCGCGCCTGGACAGGCGGACTGTACGATGAATCAAGACGCGGTTTTTATCTGAATGACCTCAAAAACAATGAACCGGCCCGCAAAGCTTTCCGACATAATGCCTGGAACCATTTTCGAATCGAGTGTCGCGATGATTCATTCAAGAGCTGGCTCAACGGTGTTCCGGCCACGGATTGCAAAGATGATATGACACGCTCAGGTTTCGTCGGTCTGCAGGTACATGGAGTGGGGAATAAACAAGCGAAACTGGAGGTGCGATTTAAAAATATTCGGTTGAGAGAACTGTAAGAAGGGAGGTCATTAGTGTCGTATGGCCTTCTTCGTCTGTGCCCCGCGCAAACTTTGCAATTGCCTTTTGTCTCAAATCTGTCTGTTTTGGTGAATGCCAGAACTGCGAAATTTACGAACTTTTGCCACGCTTCTGTTTGCGTTGGCGATCACTGCACCGGAGTTGCAGGCTTCCCCGGCACAGGAAATGGCCGAGGCCGCCAACAACCTCCTTGCCGCGCTCACACACGAGCAAAAGGAGAAAACTTTCTATGAGTTTAAGGACGACCAACGGTTTGATTGGCACTTCGTTCCTAAACCGCGCAAGGGCCTTCCGCTGAAAGAGATGACTTCGCCGCAACGGTTGCTTGCGCACGCCTTGCTCAGCACTGGCCTCAGCCAGCGTGGCTATATGAAAGCCACCACGATCATGAGCCTGGAACAGATTCTGTATGAGATCGAAAATAAATCGCCCACTCGGGACGCTGATCTTTATTACGTGACCATTTTTGGCCAGCCAGGAAAAGATGTATGGGGATGGCGCGTCGAAGGCCATCACCTTTCTTTGAATTTCGCGCTTCAAAACGATCGGGTACTTTCGGTAACCCCTTCCTTTCTGGGAACAAATCCGGCGCAAATCCAAAGTGGTCCCCGAAAAGGTCTGCGCGTTCTTGGAGGCGAAGAAGATCTCGCACGCCAGCTCGTAAAATCATTCACACCCGAGCAGCGGAAAACGGCCATTATCAATACCGAGGCTCCGCGAGATATTATTACTGGAAATGATCGAAAAGCGCGGACACTGGAGCCGTTGGGGATTTCTGCCTCACAATTGACCCAAGATCAGCAGAACGCGCTTGATGATTTATTGAAACAGTACCTGTTCCGGGCCCGCGCTGAAGTAGCGGAAGCGGACCTGAAAACTATCCAGCAAGCGGGCAAAGAGAAAATCCATTTTGCATGGGCGGGCGGCCTTGAGCCAGGACAAGGCCACTACTATCGAATCCAGGGTCCCACATTTCTTATGGAGTACGACAACACCCAAAACAACGCGAATCATATCCATGCGGTGTGGCGCAATCTCCCTGCTGATTTTGCGGAAGACGTGCTCCGAAAGCATTACGAGCAAGTCACGCATCCCAAGTAAGGCAAATGTCGACAGTTGAAAATTTTACCGGCGAAGTTAGGCTGTAGTTATGCCAGGCGTTTATGGCTTAATCCTGGGGTTGTTTAATCTCAGCAGCGGTGAGATCGTCCTGGTCCTTGCTCTTGTCTTTGTATTATGGGCCAAAAATCTTTCTGATTTTATGACCGGACTTGGAACGGGAATCCATCAGTTTCGCAAGGCGGCCCGCGACGTTTCCAAAGAAGTGCAGCAATCCGGTTACGACATTGGACAGAGTCTTGGCGGCATTTACGGCGGGCCGGCTGCTGAAGCGCTCACTCCGGATAACCACGTGGCGGAATTCTGGGACCATGAAGCGCTACGAAAAAAGGATAAAAAGCAGGAAAGCCAGCTTCCCTGGCACCGCGCGATCCTCGAGTCCCTCCGTGCCTTCGTGGTGAAGTGGATTCAGAGATTTCACATCGGCGGAACTTGAGGTGCTTGAATATTTCTGTTGCGTGTGGCATAACGAGTCAATGAAAACTGCCCCGCAAGGGAAAGTCGTTTCGCTCCATTTACATCCCGTCAAGCCAGGCGAGCCACTTCAAACTGTTGAACAAATTGAACTGGTGGAGAGCAAAGGAATATTTGGAGAACCGCGCTATTTTGGCAGAGTCAGCCGCGATAGTGGCCAGCCCAGCAAACGCCAGGTCAGTCTGATCGAAACAGAGCAGATTGCGGAACACGCCAAATCCCTGGGGTTGCTGTCGATTCCACCTGGCGCAGTTCGCTCAAATATTGAAACAGCCGGGATCAAACTTGTCGAGTTGGTGGGAAACGAAATCGAACTTGGAGAGGCCGTGTTGTTCCTTTACGCGCCACGGGATCCATGCGCCAAAATGGACGCGATTTGTCACGGATTACGCGAGTTGATGATGAACGATCGGCAGGGAGTACTGGCGCAAGTAGTTCGTTCGGGAACAGTTCGGGTTGGAGACCTGATCACGGTTCGACAGCTGGCGGAGCGTGCCGCCGTGATTTGATAGAGGCGCGTTTTCTATCGTCTTCAAACCGCTCTTGCCCTGCATTCTCTAAATGAGTTGCGACTTAGCGAAATTCGTGCAAAAAAACTGTTCGTTCCGCGCTTAACGCACAGTAGTGGACTGTTTCAATTGGAGCCAATCGGAGTTTTTCGGATCGATCCTGGGATGTTGTGACTCGGACAATTTGCTGTTGGGATCGCGCAATTTTCTCCCTTCCACATGCCCGTCCGCAAAGTTAACCCCGTAACCATTTCGATGGCGCGTTGCCGGGGCGCTGGCGAAAGGTTTACTATCGTCCATCGTGACTAAAAACCATCCGTCATCAATGGTCGCTTCGTGTTCATCGATTAAGGTCCAGAGGGTGGAAGGTTTGGCAGCAGCCAGTTCATTATCGCGGATGAACGTTCGATAGAACGCACGAGAGTTGGTCTCCATAAAGCGGCTTCCCATCCAGCCATTCATCGAGTAGCTTCGCAACCTCTGCAATTTGCCCGCTTGCGAGAGATCTGCCGGACAATGGTAAATCGCGACATCATTTGCGTAAGGAAAGAGCTTTCCCTGTCGAAGAAATGACTCATTGGTTGCATCGTTCGGGTCTTTCATGTTTCCTAAAATCCAGCGCGTGTCACTATAACCTGATGGTGGATTTTCGGGGAGACGGCCGTCATTGTCGGCCGCATACATTTGAAATGCCAGAGCCACTTGCTTTAGATTATTGGCACAGCCAACTTGTTTGCTACGGCTCTTCGCGGACGAAAGTACCGGGAAAAGCAGAGCAGTAAGAATGGCAACAATCGCAATGACAACGAGAATTTCGATCAAAGTAAAGGCGCTGAGACATGGGCTTAGGGCACGGGAGCGAGGCGTCCCATGGCAGGATGGTTCTGACTGGCTCTGTTGCATGTTACTGTTCCGCTCCTATTATGCTTCATGGGCTGTTGCCTAGTGAACTGTGCGTTTTTGCGCACACCCAGCGTTTTAGTTGCACCGTGCGATGGAACCACCAATAATGTTCTGCAACCCGGCACAAGGACGCAAATGATGCGCAACGGATGGATCCTGATAGCCGCTGCTGTCCTGGCATATTCGTACACGGCTTTCGGGCAACGGCCGGCTAACTGGCGTGTTTATAAGATGCGCGATGGGTTGCCTGACACCGCCTGTGTAACGGCTACCTTGTCCCCACAAGGGAAAATTTTTCTCAGGCATTTAAGTGTCCCATCCGTTTCGGAATTGGATGGGTACGCACTGGCATTATTTAGCGCCCCGGCGGGCAGCGGCAGGATTTACGAGAGTCCGGGTGGTCAATTCTGGACTCTTACTTACAATGAATTACAAGAAATGAAAGATGGCGTTTGGCTGTCGCACCCTGTCGCTGAACTACGCTCAAATACCGCGTCGCAGCCATCCGATGCGGTGCGGATCTATCCTGTTCGACAAGGGGTGGTTTTATGTCTTCTGCCTGATCGGCTGCTCGAGGCCAATTTTACGCTTGCAGATGGACAGCAAATCTCGGTTTTGAAGAAGGCGAGTCAAACGAAACTTGGAAGCTTTTCCAACATGATTGCTTCGCGAGACGGAGGATTTTGGCTGGTCGGCTCAAACGGGATAGCCAAACTGCCTTCTCAAATTCGGAATTTGAAGCCAGACACCGTCTGGCAAGAGCATTTGCCGCCAGCTTCCTTGCAAGTTGCGAATTTCCAACAACCCCACGAAGACGCGAGTGCTGGTGTGGCTCTGATCGGGGAGAGTATCGGCACGCACCAGAAACAGATTGTGTACTTCGACGGGAGTACCTGGATGGCACAGAAGGCAGTGGACAATAAGATTCGCCACGCATGGCGCGGACCGGATGGGACCTGGTGGGCCGCTGGCACCACGGCATTGTTCCATTCTGAAACAGAGAAACCTGATTTGATTGAAACGGAAGAGATTTCAGCGAGGCAATACTTTGATGTGGCATTGGAGCCGAACGGCCCATTTTGGCTGGCGACCTCGGATGGGCTCTTTCGCTTTGCACCGTTGACGTGGCGCACGCCATCCTGGGGGCGAACGAATAGTTCGCTTATCTCTTGCCTGATGGGCGATTCACAGGATCGCCTCTGGTTTGTTTCCGCCGGACAACTGCACTTGCTGCAAGCTGGGCGGCAGGAAAGTCATCCTTTTGCAAACACGCCGGCACAAGATTTGGAATCGCCTCGTGCATTATATGCCTTGAAGGATGGAAGCGTTCTGTTGGAAGGTAATGAAAAGGTTGTCCAATTCCATCCAGGAACGGGGCAATTCAGTTTGATTGCTGGCCAGCCAAAGGGCAGCCGCTGGCAAGTACTCAGTTCCCTGAGGGACGGCAGGCTGTGTCTTCAAACCTGGCCTGGCGCGGCCGAGGATTCTTTCACTTTGCAAACGTATGATGGCGCAACACTTCAGCCCCTGCCCTACCCTCGCCCTGATGCTTTGGTTGGCATCCGGTATTCCGCGTTGTTTGAAGCTCAGAATGGCGACGTCTGGATCGGTGCAGAGCGTGGGACAGCCTGCTATCGCGAGAAACACTGGAAAATATTTAACACAGCCGACAAAAGCAGTCCGGACTCTCCGTTAACGTTTTTGGAAACGGCAGATGGAAAGATCTGGAGCGCTACCGGCGACAAGGTATGGCAGTTTGATGGACGAGATTGGTCGGAAGTACGACGGGGGTTCGATCGCATCAACAGCGTTGTTCGAGCGCAGCGTGATGGAAGCATTTGGGTGGCGTCAAATGGCGGATTGCATCGTTTAAAGGAAGGCACGTGGGTCGAGAATGGGAGTGAAGATGGCCTGCCCAGCACCAGCATTCGAGCGTTGTATGAAGACACGCGAGGACGTCTCTGGTCTGGCACAACTCATGGTTTAAGTATGTACGATCCGGACGCGGATCGTGATCCGCCTCAGACCCGAATTGATGCCCTGCCGCAAAAAGATGAGCGCCTGCGTGAAGGGGGTACAGTTACCCTGCGATTTCTCGGGCAGGATAAATGGAAACAAACAGCGCAAGAACGCCTGCTGTACTCCTATCAATTGGATGATCAGGACTGGTCGTCTTTTCAAGATACCAGGCAGGCGGTCTATAGCGACCTGCGGGCGGGCACACATTCGTTTCAGGTTCGAGCGATGGATCGCAACGGTAATGTCGAGGCAAAACCTTCTCAACTGGGCTTTGTCGTTGTACTGCCATGGTACAAAGAAACACGGCTGATTCTCATCTCTTTGGCGGGTGTTGCCGGCGCTCTATTTTTTGCCGGCCTGGCTTTCAACCGGCATCATCAACTCGTACGCAGCTACGGCGAGGTGGAAAAGAAAGTGGGAGAACGCACCCGGGAACTGGAAATCGCCAGCCGCGAACTGTTGCACAGCCAAAAGATGAACGCATTGGGCACGCTAGCGGCGGGTATCGCCCACGATTTCAATAACATCCTCTCGATCATCAAAGGCTCTGCCCAAATCATCGAAGATAATCTGGAGGACTCGCAAAAAATACGTACGCGTGTTGATAGGATTAAGACCGTGGTTGAGCAGGGATCGGGTATTGTCAAGGCAATGCTGGGGTTCAGCCGTGAATCCGACCAACAGCCGGCGGTTTGCGCTCCTAATGTGGTGGTGGAGGACACTATTCGATTGCTGGGAGATCGTTTTCTCAGAGAAGTCCAGGTCAGTTTTGATAAAGGCGCCGAGCTTCCTTTTGTGAAATGTCCCAAAGATTTTGTTCAGCAGATTCTGATCAATTTCATCTTTAACGCTGCCGAATCAATGGATTCGAAAAAGCACATCATATTGACTACGCGGGAAATGACTGCGTTGCCACGCGAGCTTGTCCTTGCGCCCGCTACAGCTCCCAATTACGTTTGTGTCAGTGTTCAGGATTTTGGTTGTGGCATTCCTCCAGAGAACATGTCTCGGATTTTTGAACCATTTTTTACTACCAAATACCTTTCCGATCGGCGCGGCACAGGGTTGGGGCTGTCGATGGTCTATGAACTGGCCAGGAAAATCGGAGCTGGGTTGGCTGTGGAATCGCTAACCGGTCAGGGAAGCACGTTTTTACTCATTCTTCCCGGCGCGGAAGTAAAAACTGAGGTGACAAAACAAGAACGAATGACGAGGGTCGAATGACGAGGGAAACGCAAAAGGCCCGATCTTCTGCCACCATTTTGATCATTGAAGACGATGATCTTCAATACGAAATCTACGAAGAAACCTTGGCCAGGCACAATCTGGTTAGAGTCAAAAGCGGAACGGACGCTTTAGCCAGCATTCCAAAACAACCACCGGATGCTGTCATTCTCGATCACGTTCTTGGGAAAGGGGAGCTGGGCTTGGATTTTTTGCCGGAGTTGAAGGAACTACTCCCTCACGTTCCGATTATTATCGTGTCGGGAGCTTTAGAAGTGCACCAGCAATTGGATGCCTTGCAAGGTCCACGGCGGGCCCACTACTGTCTGACAAAGCCTGTGGATGTTCACACGTTGAAACGAACCCTTGAAACGGCTCTGGAGGAATGTGGTGAACGCGAAACCGTGAGGCAATTCGAAGCTCTCGAGCGCTCACACAGGACAGATGCCCTCGACTTGTTTAGCCGCTCGACCGATCGTTTATCCAGGCAAACGCGAATTCGTGAGATAGTTGGCACCTCACAAGATAGGCAAAACATCTCTGCACTGGCGCGTAAATTTGGCGTTGCCAGGCGCACGATCATTCGCGATTTACAAGAGTTGATTCGACGCGGACAGATCAAACCGGAGGTATATCCGGAAGACGAAGAAGCGGAGTCGGAATAAAAGATAAGGCGGTCAACTGCGGAATACACGGAACCCAGTGTAAAACTACATTTTCGCGCATTCCCGTATTTCGCGCTTCTTACAGCCGCTCAGCGATGTACTTTTTCAGTTTGGACGCATCGGCGTTAAAGATGCGGATGCCTTCTGACAATTTCTCCGTTGCCATTGCGTCTTCGTTCAGCAGCCACCTGAATTTCCGTTCAGTAATTGCAAGCTTTTCGACATTGCTGTTTCGTGCTGTTGCCGGATCGAGTTTTCGCTCGATAGGGTCCGTGCTGGCTTTAAGTTCCCCAAGCAGTTGAGGACTGATGGTCAGCAGATCACAGCCGGCCAGTTCAAGAATTTCGCCTTTGTTCCGAAAGCTGGCGCCCATCACTTCGGTATGGTGGCCGAATTTTTTGTAATAAGCGTAGATCTCTCTGACAGACAGAACTCCGGGATCCTCGCCTGCTGCATAATCTTTTCCGGTTTTAGCCTTAAACCAATCCAAAATACGACCAACAAAAGGTGAGATGAGTTTGGCTTTTGCTTCGGCGCAGGCAACTGCCTGGACGAGGGAAAATAGCAAAGTCATGTTGCAATTGATGCCTTCCTTTTGCAACAACTCCGCTGCGCGAATTCCTTCCCACGTTGAGGCGATTTTGATGAGGATTCTTTCGCGTTCTATGCCTTGCTTTTGATAAAGAGCAATGAATCGCCGTGCCTTCGAAACAAGCGCCTCTGTATCGAAGGAGAGGTCTGCGTCTGTTTCTGTGGAGACCCTTCCCGGGATGATCTTGAGGATCTCAGTCCCAAAAAGCACCAGCAGATCATCCATGATATTAGCAAGGAGGGCATCGCCAGACACACCCGATTTACGATTGTCGGCAATCGCCTTCTCGACCAAAGTCTTATACCCGTCCATCTGGGCTGCTTTGAGAATCAACGAAGGATTAGTGGTCGCGTCCTGAGGTGCATATTGTTTTAATGTTGCAAAATCCCCGGTATCCGCTACGACCTTGGTATATTGTTTTAATTGATCGAGTTGGGTAACCGCTTTGGCTACGGGTGGCTGATTCAGTGTGGCCGTTGCGCTCATATTATATAATAGGTTAAAAAGTACAATGGCCTAAGCGAGAGTCCGGCGCAAATGCTCTTTTCGAGCTTCCTTTACTCCGACGGCCTTCGAAGGGGCACAAGGAAGTCCTGCCAGCCAAAAATGATCCTCATCGAAGCTCGGCCATCGGGCGGAAAACCCGTCGCATTTTCTTCTCGAATTTTCTTCGGCTTTCTGGCGTCATAAAGGGCATGAAAGCATTCTCACGGAATACCGGGATCAGCCGTCGTCGTTTTCTGGCAGCCACGAGTGCAGCTTTGGCCGCGCCCACGATCATTCCAGCCAGTGCCTTGGGCCGGGATGGCAATGCACCTCCGTCGGAACGTATTACTTTGGCTGCCGTTGGCTGGGGCATGCAAGGGCCCGGCAATACAGAAGCTTTTCTAAGGGAAAAAGATTGCCAGGTCCTGGCGGCATGTGACGTGGACAAAAAGAACCTGGATGCGGCTGTTAATAAGATCAACGGTCACTATCAAAACCAGGATTGCAAAAGTTACGAGGACTACCGGCAACTGATGGCTCGGAAAGATATCGATGCGGTGATGATTGCGGTGCCCGATACATGGCACGCTCTTATCTCGACCGAAGCAGCGAACAACAAAAAAGATATTTACGGGGAAAAACCTTTGGCTCGGACGATTGCCGAGCAGCAAGCCATTGTGAAGGCTGTGAAGAAGAACAAGCGGATCTGGCAAACCGGCTCGTGGCAGCGGTCACAGGCGCCCTTCCGGAAAGCGGCCGAGATTGTCCGAAACGGTCTTATCGGCAAACTGACGCGGGTAGAAGTTGGGTTACCCTCCGGCCATCATGATTTTGCCGGCACAGCTCCCGCTCTGCGGGCGAAATTGGCAAGTCTGCCTGACAAGCCGGAAGATCTTTCGAAAGTAGTGCCCGGGACTGCGGCATGGAATCTGGCGGTCACTGAGCCACCTCCTGAATTGGATTACAATACGTGGATTGGCCCCTCGCAAATGGAACCGTACATTCAAGCGCGAGTACACAAGAATTGGCGCTGGAATTACAACGTCGGCGGCGGCCAGTTGCTGGATTGGATCGGGCATCATTGTGATATCGCTCATTGGGGGATGGATTGCGACGAGAGCGGAGGGCCTTCAGAAATCGAGGGGACTGGCGAGTTCCCCCCGAGCAATGCGATTTGGAATACATGCACCAAGTACCGAATAACCTGCAAGTATCCAAAAGACGTGGTGATGACCATTGCTGGAGGTCATTCGGATATACAAAGCGGCACGAAATGGATCGGAACCGAAGGCTGGGTATGGGTTGATCGAGGACACTTCAACGCCTCAAACCTGGATTGGTTTCAACAGATCCCTGAGGATAAATACAAGGTAAAGCTGTATCGGTCGGACAACCATCAACGTAACTTCCTCGATTGCGTCAAATCCCGAAAACCCACAATTACGCCTGCTGAAACGGCCCATCATTCTGCTATTCCCGGTCATTTGGGGCTCATCGCCCTGATGACTGGCCGAAAAATTAAGTGGGATCCTGCAAAAGAGGTGATTTTGGGCGATGAAGGAGCGACAAAGTTGCTGAGCCGGGTTTATCGGTCCAACTGGAAGCTGGCTTAAGTTTTGGGGTTTTGGCCCCGACAAGGCTGGACTTTTTAGAGCAAAACGGGCCGATTCACGCGAATAAGGCCTGACATTCAGTGTTGGCCTGTTTTATGCTACGAATCAGTGCGTGAAGAAATTACTTTTTCAAGCGGATCCGAATAAGGGTTTTATCGCATCATTTATCACCCCGGTGAGCACAAAACCTTCACATCAATTAACACTCTTCCAAGGCATTGTTATAACCTCACTCACTTTATGCCTGCTTTGGGTAGTGCGATTTTTTCTTGCTCGGTAAGAGATTTTACTCAGTTGTCAGAATAGTTGTCTCCCACAGTTAGCTTCCTTCCCTTTCCTTAACCTCTTCGTGCGTATTTTGCTTCCGACGACTGCTGCAAGAGCGTGTCGCCAGCTTGTTTGTAGTTTACCAAAGACCACCTGAAGGCGGAACTCCGTGCGACATGGAGTTCTGCCTTCAGACGGTTTGTTGTTCTCTCGCCGGAAGTTGTTGCCAGACGGCTATGAAGTGTTAAACAGTGCAGGACGTTTTGCTCAAATCATTTTATGGAACCAAAAGCGAATATTGCATTGATCGGACTGGCTGTGATGGGTCAAAACCTGATCCTCAACATGAACGACCATGGATTTATTGTGGTCGCATATAACCGAACGGTTTCGAAGGTGGACGATTTTCTATCGAAAGAAGCCAAAGGAACCAATGTTATTGGCGCTCATTCGATTCAGGAAATGGTTGCGCATCTGAAGAAGCCGCGCCGCGTAATGTTAATGGTGAAAGCTGGCCAGCCGGTGGACGAATTCATCGAACACATCCTGCCTCACCTCGAACCGGGGGACATCATCATTGACGGCGGCAATTCTTTATTTGAGGACACAATCCGGCGCACCAAATATATAGAATCCAAAGGTTTGCTTTTTGTGGGAACAGGTGTATCTGGAGGCGAAGAAGGAGCCCGCCATGGTCCAAGTATCATGCCGGGAGGCTCGCCTGCGGCATGGCCTCATGTAAAAGACATTTTCCAAAAAATTGCGGCCAAGGTGGAAGACGGCTCGCCCTGCTGCGATTGGGTGGGAGAAAATGGCGCGGGCCACTACGTAAAGATGGTGCACAATGGAATTGAGTACGGGGACATGGAATTGATTTGTGAGGCTTACAACCTGATGAAGACCGGGCTGGGAATGACTGCCGGCCAAATGCATGAAGTGTTTGCCGAATGGAATAAAGGCGAGCTTGACTCCTATTTAATCGAGATCACTCGTGATATTCTAGGGTTTAAAGATACCGATGGGCAACCGCTTGTGGACAAGATCCTGGATACGGCCGGGCAAAAAGGAACGGGAAAGTGGACGGTTATTTCCTCCCAGGAGCTCGGGATTCCGATAACACTGATAGCAGAGGCGGTCTATTCGCGTTCGATCTCGGCGCTCAAGGAAGAGCGCGTTGCCGCTTCGAAAAAATTGAAAGGACCCAAGCCAACGATCAAAGGGGACCACAAAGGGTTCATTGAAAATATCCGGCAGGCATTGTACGCCTCTAAAATCATCTCGTACGCTCAGGGTTATATGCTGATGCGCGCGGCCGCAAAAGAGTATAAGTGGAATCTGAACTATGGAGGCATTGCGTTGATGTGGCGGGGTGGATGCATTATCCGCAGTGTTTTCCTTGGCAGGATCAAAGAAGCCTTCGAGAAAAATTCGAAGTTGTCGAATCTGTTGCTCGATCCATTTTTCAAAAAAGCGATAAAGGATGCCCAACGCGCCTGGAGAAACGTTGTCGCCATCGCGGCGAAAAAAGGAATTCCTGTGCCGGCATTCAGCACGGCCCTGAGTTTTTACGATTCCTACCGGAGTGAACGTCTGCCGGCCAACCTTTTGCAGGCACAGCGTGATTACTTTGGAGCGCATACTTTCGAACGCATCGATCAACCGCGCGGCCAATTCTTTCACACTAACTGGACGGGCCACGGGGGAACGGTGTCTTCCGGAAGCTATACGGTTTGAACCGGTATATTCCGGGGAAATGGGTTAGCGACCGTTATGGGAATGGCACTTAGATAACCGCGAGTATGGGAAAAGCAAACAGATTGCCGTCCTTCTTCCTCTTCATGGTCTTTGCCTTAATCTATATTTCCCTTCATGTCCTTTGCGCGCTCCACGGTGAAATTTCGACAACCCAGCTAAAGCGGTGTCGCGCTTGGCTTGCCACCGCAGTCCAAAGAATTCAAAAGGCCAAAATTCAAAAAACTCTCGACTTGATTTGCGGTTTTCTGACTTTAACTTCCACCAATGCTGGTTACGGATCCTCCTGAACAAGATGCTAAAAAGTCATCGGCGCAAATGCTTTCGCCTGAGACGTCTCTACTTTCCCACCCTGATTCTTTTGCTCGACGCCATATTGGCCCAGGCGCTGATGAAACTCGAGCGATGTTGGACGCGCTTTCTTATGCTACCCTTGATGCGCTGATTGATGAAGCCATTCCTGACGGGATTCGTCTTAAGCGGCCACTTCAGATTCCTGCAGGGCGCACGGAACAAGAAACACTGCTGTCGCTTAAGGAAATTGCGGCCCAAAACCAGGTTTTTCGTTCGTATATTGGGATGGGATATTCCGATTGTATCACTCCTGCTGTGATCCAGCGGAACCTCCTCGAAAATCCAGGGTGGTATACTCAATATACACCTTACCAGGCTGAGATTTCCCAGGGCCGCCTCGAAGCGTTGCTCAATTTTCAGACGCTGGTCATTGAGTTGACAGGGCTTGAAGTCGCTAATGCGTCCTTGCTGGACGAAGGCACGGCCGCCGCGGAAGCAATGACTTTGTGCCATGGCCAAAAGCCAGATCGAAACATCTTTTTTGTTTCTTCGGAATGTCACCCGCAAACGATCGATGTTGTCCGTACTCGGGCCAGGGCATTGGCAATCGAAATCGTAATGGGCGATTTCCAAACATTTCAGTTTAATGCGCAGACGTTCGGCGCTTTAGTGCAATACCCGAATACATATGGGGAGATTCCGGATTATTCCTCGTTTGTGAGGCAAGCGCATGCATCGGGAGCGCTGGTCGCGGTGGCAGCGGACTTGCTAAGCCTCACTTTGCTGCAACCTCCCGGCGAGTTTGGCGCTGATATCGCCCTTGGAAGCGCTCAACGATTTGGAGTGCCGTTGGGCTATGGCGGTCCGCATGCGGCATATTTTTCAACCCGCGAAGCCTTCAAACGCCAGTTGCCAGGCAGAATTGTCGGGGTCTCAAAAGATTCGCGAGGCCGCTCTGCCCTGCGTTTGGCGCTGCAAACACGGGAACAACATATTCGCCGCGAAAAAGCCACGAGTAATATTTGCACCGCCCAGGCTTTACTCGCAAACGTCGCTTCTGCTTATGCATGTTATCATGGGCCTGAGGGTTTGAAAAAAATTGCTCAACGCATTCACCGGCTGACGCAGTGCCTGGCAGCAGGTTTGGGACGGCTCGGTTACTCGCTCGGAGATGCTCAATTCTTCGATACGCTGCGTGTTCATCTTGGCGCTCGAAGCGCGGCTGAACTTCAGAAGCTGGCTGAAGCTTCGCGAATGAATTTCCGATACATCGATCCTCACACCATTGGAATTTCTCTGGATGAGGTTACGTCTGAGAAGGAGGTGCTCGATATTCTTCGGATATTCAACAATGACCGGTCGCCGGCATTTACAATTGCCGAACTGGCAGCGGAGATCGACGCGCATTTTCCGCCCGGCATTGCACGCACCAGCAGCTACCTTCAGCACCCGGTTTTCAATCGCTATCATTCAGAAACAGAAATGCTCCGGTATCTAAAAAAGCTGGAGAATCGGGATCTGTCCCTGACCTCTTCCATGATCCCGCTGGGGTCCTGCACGATGAAACTTAACGCCGCTGTGGAGATGCTGCCGATCTCCTGGCCTGAATTCAGCAGGCTTCATCCCTTTGCGCCGTTGCGTCAGACTCGGGGTTACCAGCTTTTGTTTCAACAATTAGAGGAGTGGCTGTCTGAAATCACCGGCTTTGCCGGAGTCTCATTGCAGCCTAATGCCGGTTCTCAAGGGGAGTTGGCGGGTTTGCTTGTCATTCGCGCTTATCACGCCAGCCGTGGTCAACCGCAGCGAAACATTTGCCTCATTCCAACTTCCGCTCACGGAACAAATCCCGCCAGCGCGGTCATGGCAGGGTTTGTGGTGAGGCCAGTAGCCTGCGACAAACAAGGGAACATTGATCTGGCAGATTTGCGAGCCAAGTCCGAAGCTCACAAGAACGACTTGGCAGCGCTGATGGTTACCTATCCCTCTACGCATGGTGTGTTCGAAGAATCGATCCGAGAGATTTGCGAGCTGATTCATAGTAACGGCGGACAGGTCTACATGGATGGCGCAAATTTGAACGCACAAGTAGGCCTGTGCCGGCCTGGTGACATGGGAGCCGATGTTTGTCATTTGAACCTTCACAAGACTTTCTGCATTCCCCATGGGGGCGGTGGACCTGGCATGGGTCCTATCGGTGTTGCCGAACACCTGGTCGAATTTTTGCCAGGTCATTCGGTCGTGAACCTCGGCGGCGAAAATCCTGTCGGCGCCATTTCGTCCGCGCCATGGGGTAGTGCCGGCATATTACCCATTTCCTGGGTCTATATTGCGGCGATGGGCGGCAATGGACTAACCGAGGCGACAAAATACGCCATCCTCAACGCGAATTACATTGCTCATCGGTTGAAAAATTACTTCCCAACCTTGTATCGGGGTCATGGAAATCTGGTCGCCCACGAGTGCATTCTTGATCTGCGCCAATTTGAACGGATTACCGTCGAGGATGTGGCCAAACGCTTGATGGATTACGGGTTTCATGCTCCGACAATTTCGTGGCCTGTGCCTGGGACTATGATGGTTGAACCTACGGAAAGTGAATCGAAGGAAGAACTGGATCGGTTTTGCGATGCTTTGATTGCGATTCATGGAGAGATTCAGGCAGTGGAATCAGGCCAGGCGGATGAGAAAAACAATTGTTTGAAAAACGCTCCCCATACTGCCGATATGCTGGCGGCCCAATCCTGGGAGCATTCTTACTCGCGTGAACAGGCTTGTTTCCCGGCCAAGTGGCTTCACGACCATAAATTCTGGCCTGCCGTCGGCCGTATTGATAATGTTTACGGAGATAGAAACCTGGTCTGTTCCTGCGCTGGCATGGAAGAATATTCAGGATGAAAATCACGGAAGCGTTGTTTGCCGAACATGTTGTGTTTCACAATATGTTCGATCATATCGAGGCAGAATTGCCGAAGATAAGGACCCTTGCTCAGATCAAATGCCTTGCTGCCATGGTGGAATCCCTTCTGCAAGCTCATTCACAAACGGAAGACGTATTGTTTATCGAGCCGCTCGAACATTGTTTCGAACAGATTGGGCAGCGAGAAACTTTTCATAACGAACACGCGCAAATCGAACGAAACCTTAAGCTGATTCAAACCGCCAAACAGATGGCCCAAGCCAGAGCCTTGTTACTTGGAGTCGTTGTGGCTTCGCGGAAACATTTTGATAAGGAAGAACGGATTGTATTCCCGATGGCGGAGGTTGTTTTGAATCATAAAACCCTTATTGCCCTGGCCCAAACCTGGCGAGAGCAAAGACAAAGCCCGCGTCGTCGCCTGATGTAAGCACCGGGGTTACTGTTCAAAGAGCTGTCGTTTTAAATAGACGGGGAAATAGCAAATCACAAAAGGGCTGGTTAGTTCCCCGGTTCAACTTACAATGTAGAGGCTCAAGTGACCTGCAGAGTGGAAAAAAGTAAAATTTCTCGGGAAGCGATCACCTGGGAAGAGCGTTATCGGTCCGGTGATATGCCGTGGGAAAAGGGCGAAGCGTCTCCGGGACTTGTTGATTTTCTGGCCGCTCATCCGGAGCTGGCGCGAGGTACAGTGTGTGTGCCTGGCTGTGGCACAGGCCATGATGTTTGCGCATGGGCGGCTGCAGGATTCCAAGTCCTGGGCTGCGACATTGCACCCAGCGCGGTTCGTTTAGCAAGCGAACGGGTCCGTTCGGCAGGTCTGAGCGCCCAGGTTCAACTGATTGATTTTCTTTCAGATACTCCTCCGTACCCCTCTGATTGGTTGTTCGAGCACACACTCTTCTGTGCGATTCAACCGAATCAAAGGGACGATTATCTGCGCGCAGTAAGAAGTTGGCTGAAACCTGGCGGTCAATATTTAGCGGTCAATTATTTGATCCCCGATGAAGATGGCCCGCCATTTGGAACCACCCGTGAAGAATTAATTCAGCGATTCTCGCCACAATTCGAACTGCTCAAAGAATGGGTGCCCCGGTCTTATCCTAATCGCACCGGACTTGAGCTCATGCTTTGGTGGCGAGCCAAAAGCTTTTAATTTCCTGGGCTTGTAAACAAGCGGCTGTGTTTGCAAGCAAGTTGTTGGGATGATTCTGTTCCCGTCACTATTAAATCTAAGAGAATTGTCGATTCCCTAACTGGATATTTTATGAAACAGTGGCCTGCATGCGAAAGCGAGGAACGGTTCTAACGGTTGCGGCTTGCCTCATTTTTGCCCTCGTTTCGTTGCTGATGTTATTTCAAAATCAGGAACGCCAATACCGGGGGCGTCCCATCAGCGAATGGGTTGAAAAACTGAACTTTAGCTCCACGCCAGACGAGACGCATAATGCGATACAACAGATCGGTGGCGATGCGATTCCGCTTTTGTTGACTTGGATAGCGCTGGATCCGAATCCTTCCAAGGTAAAGGAATCCCTGGCAAGGCTTTTATACAGGCTGCCATTGAGGCATCGTTTCAGCATGATCGATCGCTGGCTGTACACGAAAGATGTACGTGCAATTCGTGTTGATGCCGCCATGGCAGCCTTCGAGATCCTTGGTCCTGTCGCGTTGCCCGCGGCGCCCCGGCTTGCCAGACTCGCTACTGTCTCGAATGACTCAGGCGCGGCACACCGAGCAGTAGATGCCTTGGTCAAAATAGGACCATTGGCTCTTCCTTCGCTGCTAAGCGTTGTCACCAACCAACAGGCACAGGCGCGTTTTTATGCCACCAGGTCCATAGCCCTCCTGGGGCCGGGTGCAAAGTCCGCTGTTCCCATCGTCCTATTTTACCTTACAGATAAAGCTGTGGCGGGGGCGGCCTTCGAGGCCCTGGGCCGCCTCAAGTTGGAGCCTCAGATTGTAATTCCCGTATTGATCAACAGGATTCATGATCCCGACGCGGTGCTAAGAAGTTGGGCAATTCTTACTTTGGCTGACTACGGCTCGGAAGCCAAAGCCGCAGGACCGGATCTGGCTCAAGCCATGTCTGACAAGGAGGTCACAGTGCGCGAAAGTGCCACAAACGCCTTGCAAATTATTGCCCCGGAATTCCTCACAACACCTATTAGGTTTCAATAGGATGCCTGGCGCCGGAGTGCCTCTATTGCAGCTTTGACTCCCTGCACCAGAGCCGCCACGCGAATGGGTAAAGGGAAATCGGACGGCGCTTCGAGTGTGTAACAAAGACGGGTTTTATAGTTCAGGAGAAAGAATGCCTCCGGCCACTGCGGACGGGAAGCGGGGTCCACACTAGGACGTATAAGACCGCCTTCAGAGACTCTTCCTTCGATCAGTTCGGATTCGTCGATTGGACACACCTCTGCAACCGTCGAGAGAATCGCGCCTGCCAAAGAGGGGCGAACATCCGGATTCAACTCGTAAAGGTAAAAGCCCTCAGACTCCCAATCCTCATGAAGACACAGCGATAAATCAAAGGATGGCTGACGTCCAAGCCATTCCATATGAGCCTTGGTTTCCCTGGCCGAAGCGTCCAGGTACTGGCGATTTAGATCGAGGCCTTCCGCATTTTCCCGTTGATTCAATTCAAATCCGCTCGGATTCAAGCAGGGGCAAATCCAGATACTTGTATTGGCAGGCCAGTGGTTTGCCTGCAAAAGCTCACGTACGGCCAGCGGCCCCGCAGGTTCATCTCCATGAATACCCGCAGAGATATAGATGTGTAGAGGATGGTTGGGATGAGAAACTGAATGAGATTTACAAAACGCCAGCAAATTGCGCTTTGGGGCGACTGGAATTTCTTCGATATGCCACGCATGCGTTTGTGCGGCGACAACGCAATCTCTCAGGACAGCGGCTATATCAATCGTTTCGCCAAGATAACGGTTGATATTCTTCCGGAGCCTCTGAGCAGCACTGCTCACCACGTATTTGGTATTGCTGGAAGCTGTGCCAGGCTCGGGCATTGTTGAATCAATTCAAAGTTCTGCCACGCCAGCCTGCTCCTGGTCGCAGAAACCATGTTTGTCCCAGCTCGGGTCCAGACCCAAATCTTTGAGCATTTGGATATCCTTCTCGACTGGCTGATTAAGTGTCGTAAGGTAATTTCCCACCATTAAAGCGCTGGCGCCGGCCATGAAGATCAAGCTTTGCAGATCGCGCAAATTAACCGTTCGGCCTCCGGCGATCATGATTTCCTGGCGAGGCAGGATAAAACGAAAACAGGCAATTGATTTGAGAATTTCGAGCGGTGGCAATGGCTCATTTTTTGCAAAAGGAGTGCCTTCGATTGGATTGAGAATGTTGATGGGCACGATATGAGCGCCCAGGTCTTTCAACGCGAAAGCCAGTTCGCAACGATCTTCGCGTGATTCTCCCATGCCGAGGATGCCTCCAGAACAGATTTTTATACCGGCTGCTTTGAGATGTTTTATCGTCTGAATCCGCTCGCTGTACGTATGAGTGGTGCAGACTTGCGGAAAGAAACGTTCCGAACTTTCCAGGTTATGATTATAGCATTCAAGTCCGGCTGTTCTGAGGCGATCCGCCACTTGCTGACTTTTGATGATCCCCAGCGAAGCATCGGGTCGCGTTTTGCCAGCCTGTTTCAGCGCTTCGAGGCGCTCACAAATTTCGTCCAGCATCGGCCCTTCCTCGAGCCCACGCCAGGCCGCCACCAATCCAAGCGCAGTCACTCCATGGGATGCCGCTTCGTTGGCGGCTTCCAATACCGGCTGTTGGTCCACCAGGTTGTAGCGAGGGGAATTCGTTTGATACGCCGCGGATTGGGAGCAAAACCCGCAATTCTCCGAGCACCCACCTGCTTTGACGTTTACAATCGAGCAAAGATGGATCTTGTTGCCTTTAAAATGCTCCCGGATGCGATTGGCCCAATGAAGCAAGACGAAAATCTCTCGAGTGCTTTCGAGGTTGAAAAGCTGAAGAGCTTCCTCACGTGTTACCTGCCCCCCTTCGAGAACGCGCTGGCCTATCTCAGAAATAAATCCTGGATCCTCACCGTCAACGATTGTTCGACTCATGATTGACAGAGTAATGGCGGGTGCACTTAGTGCAAGAATTGAAACGTCTGGGCTCCGCCCAACAAGTCAAAGGTTAGGTCTCTCGCCTGCCACGTTCGAATTAGGCATCACAGGGAGAACAATGTCGTATTTCTGCTCGTCGAATTTCAGGACCACCTGAACTTCGGCAAGTTTATTGACAGTACAGAAGTCAATGGCGGCCGTGGAGCTCACAAAATCCATAGCTTCCAGGCTTGCACGCGTCCAGGAATCGACATCCTTGAAGTAAAGTCCTGTATCTTTCTGTTGAAGCAGTATTCGCATAAAACTGCCGTTTTGAGTCCACTGCTTGGCCAGTCACAGATCTCGCTAGTCCATTATGGACTGCCTGACCGGGTCATAGACTTGACTTTAAACGAACCGTTAACATTGGCAACAAGGAAATGAAGGTTTTTGGAAGTGTGTTTAAGCCGGAACCATTCAGTTGAACAGGAGGTAACGGAGACAGCTTCCCCGGCGCAGGCTCTATTTCCTCCTGCTCCGTTCTGAATCGTTTCGGGTAACAGCAGGACTAGGAGCGGAGAGGGAATACGGGAAATTTTATCACAACCAATGACCTTTCACAGGTTGCACTGCGAAGGACGGAGGAAAAAAGACTGAAACGGAATTAGCGGATGATCAAACCAAGGATGCTTCTGCGTGGGACAGGGCCGTAGATACGGCTATCGGCTGAATTATTGCGATTGTCTCCCAACACGAAATATTGATCTTTGCCCAGAAAAATGGTTTTTTCCTTTTCTGTGTAATTTGGAAATGTCGGTGTGTTAGGCAATAGATACGGTTCGCTGAGACGCCGGCCATTGACGTACACTTTGCCAGAGCGCAAGTCGACACGGTCTCCGGCACCTGCAATGATGCGTTTAACTGCGAAACCTTTTACCTGCGGGTCTTTCAAGACTACCACATCAGACCGCTTCGGGTCTCTAAAATGATAGATCATACGGTTCAGCAAATACTGCTGAGAATCGTAGAGTGTCGGAGCCATGCTCTCCCCCACCACCTGAACGCTCTGAAAAACGTAGTGACTGAAAATGAAATAGCTAATCAATCCTACAATGAAAGCAATCGCGCATTGGTAGGCCTGTTGCGTAAGGGAGGGCTTTTTGGCCGGGACCTTGCTGTCAGACCTTATCAACTTGGGTACTGTCAGTGCCACAGATTCTTCGCTCATCGACAAACGAACTATGCTCGCGCAAATCCAATTCAGCAATTGGGGAAAAATACGCAATTTGCGTATCGGGATTTCTACGGATGACAGGAGCGCGGACTAAGCCGTATCGGAGCAATACTTAGAAAATGCTCAAAAAAGTATGGGGAGACCAAAATGTTTTGGCGTCGGTGCGGACTGAACCGCAGTTAACTAATTCGGCGGCCCATCGACAAACTGATCGTGATCATTGAGCTGCTTGCGCAAACGAGCGAGTTCAACTTTCAATTTGCTGACTTGTTTTGAGTACGAGGGATCGGAATAAACATTGTTCAATTCGCGAGGATCTTTGGCCAGGTCGTACAATTCCCACTGGTCAATCCGATGGAAGAAGATCAACTTAAAACGATCGGTGCGCACGCCATAGTGCTGTTGCACCTGGTGGTCACCAGGATAATGGTAGTAGCGATAGTACATACTGGTACGCCACTCCCGAGGCGATTGGCCCCGTAGTAGAGGGAGGAAACTCCGCCCCTGCATATCGACTGGTGCCGGCAAACCTGCGGCCTCAAGAAAGGTAGGCGCGAAATCCACGTTCAGAATCATTTTGTTCTGAACTGTGCCTGGCTTGATGATGCCCGGGTAACGGATCAAGAAAGGCATGCGGAGAGACTCTTCATACATGAACCGCTTGTCGAACCAGTCGTGGTCGCCGAGAAAAAAGCCCTGATCGGAAGTATAGATGACGATAGTGTTGTCGCTCAGGCCCTCCCGGTCGAGAAAGTCAAGCAAGCGACCGACATTTTCGTCCACGGAAGCAACGCAACGCAGATAATCCTTGATGTATCTCTGGTACTTCCATTGTTTGAGTTCGGCGCCTGTGAGTATTTGTTTCGCGCCGTTATTCGTGATCTCGAGTTCATCGATGACCTTACCATTCCACGCTGATAATTCTTTGCCTTTCAGCTCCTGCGGCGGTTTGATCTTGAGATCATTTCTGGTCAAATTCCTATCGATGCGCATGGTAGCTTCGGCAGCGGCGGCAGAACGGGTGCGATAATTGTCATTGAATGTTGCCGGCTCCGGGATCACACGATCTTCATAGAGATTGGAGTGCCTTGAATCCGGCTCCCACGGACGGTGTGGAGCTTTATGGTGACACATGAGGAAAAAAGGTTTTTCCTTGGGACGCTTTTTAAGGAAGTCGATTGATAAATCCGTAATGATATCTGTTACATAGCCCTGCATTTTGCTCTTATGCCCCAGCTGAATGAACTCCGGATCATGGTAAGCCCCCTGCCCCGGGAGAATGTTCCAATAATCAAAGCCGGTTGGATCACTCGTAAGATGCCATTTGCCGATCATTCCAGTATGGTAATCGGCAGCTTGCAAAATCTTCGCCACGGTTGGTTGGCTGCCATCGAAGCGATTGAAAACCGTCACGCCATTGATGTGGCTGTATTTTCCGGTGAGAATGGCTGCACGGCTTGGAGTGCAAATTGAATTAACGGCAAAACAGTTTATGAACCGCATTCCTTGAGCTGCGAGGCGGTCGAGGTTGGGTGTTTGGTTGATTTTGCTCCCATAAGCACTGATCGCATGTGCCGCATGATCATCGGCCATGATGAAGACAATGTTTGGTTGCCTTGGCGCGGCCGCATCGGCTCGGCTCAGTACGCCTGCCACAATCAACAGGCAAATCTTCACGCATTGTGAAATCGACGCAGACCAGTTCATGAGCAAGCACGTTACATTGCCTGGATAGACTTGCACAACTCTTCAGCGGCGCGTTTGCGTCGTTTCGCTGCGAACTGGCCGGCAGCTCGCCGCGGACGAATTGGCGCTTCCCAGAACTGTCCCGGGAGACGCGCGCGCACTACAACATAAAAAAGTTTGGTTGCGCCGTGAGATCCTTGACCCTCGATGAAGAACTCCACACCGCAAGAAAGAATAGCTGCCGCCGGAATGCGCCAGCGCTCCCGATCGCCTTCGAACAACAACTCGCGTCTTTGCGTATCTACTCGCAAAAAACCAATGTCGCTGGCGCTTTCCAATTGTATTTTTCCCCAATTTAACTTTGGGACAACCTCGACAAACAGCGCTTCGGGGTCCCTATAATCCACGACGCACCCAGTACGCCGCGCAAATTCCCGCCGTACGACCTTCATCAGATATCGATTCCCCAGGTAAGTCGGATTGACCAGGAAAAATATCACCGCGCTCACAAACAGCAGGCCGCCAGCCACCAATAGGCCTGTTCCAAAGGCCTTCGTTTCAGGAGAAACTGCAATCGATTTGTCGTCTGGAAATGCGGTCATTCCGCCCCAGAGGGCGAGCCCAAGACCGGCAAAAAGAAAGAGGAGTGCTGAAAAAGCCCACGCAGTTCCAATCAAGGCATTTCGTTTAGTCAGCACTCTTTGACTGAATTCTGTTCCCACCGAATAAATCTCCGCCACCGGCAGATCGTTGCTTTCCAACGACGGCTTCGGTTGTGGCTTCTCCTCAGTCATGTCTGCCATGGCTGAGCGTCCCACAACCTGGCTGAGCTTTTCAAAGCGCACACCGAGAGCCACCACCTCATCTTTATTGAGCGCTAATGTGCGTAATAAAACCTTTCCCTTTCCCGAGTCAAACGGATCAAGAGTCGGAGTGCCGCCTCCCGTTCGCGTGATTTGCTTTACGGAAACGTAACTTGGACAGTCCCGGCCCAAGCCCTCCTTCAGCGATGGGCAATAACTGATGGCCAAAATCGTGCTGGGCACCGTCGCGAACTCAGGCGCCGAGGCCAGCACCGCCAGCGACCCCGCCGACCCCTTGCGAAAGCTATCAATTATCTCGTTCGCTTTGTCTGGTTCGAATAGCGTCACCTCGCGGAGCATCCACTTCCGGCACACTTCGCAATAGGGTCTCCTGGCGCGGGACAAAGCGGCGCCGATCGTGATCGCCAGAACAAACAGCGACTCGAAAGCAAAAACACCCCAGTTGGCTAAACTGTTCCCCTCGCGTGACGCCGCAGTCCGACTGGATTCATGGCTGTCACTCAGCACGTCGTTCTCCGTCCGGAATCGGAGGTAATGTGGCAGCAAATCCAGGCGTCCGGCTGCGCTTGGCCCGAGCTGGTAAACCATGCCGCAATAGTAATAGCCCAGGTATAGGATTATGCCGGCACAAGCACCGGCCATTCCGGCCACAACGCGGCTACGGCAATGTCCCTTGTTCACTGCCAATTTCAGGCACGCTGCTACCGCGACAGCAGCAAGCGCCGGCACGATGCCGACGTAATAGTGACCTATATAGAACAGCCAGAAGATTAGCATTGCCAGCGCCGCAGCCAAACCAAATGGCAAAAGCAGCCAGGGTACAAAGCTTCCCCAAGTTACATTTCCGCTTGGCTTGAAGTAAGTCCTTCCTGGAATGGCCTGCGCTCGGCTAAGGGTCACGATTTTTCTTACTCATTGTAGCACGATGTGGCAAATGAAATTGCGGGAACCCCTCTACGTCCGCGAAATCCCGGATGCCATATGCTGTATATTCACTGGGAATGGTATCAAGGTTGGAATGAGCATGCACATTTGCAATCGCAAAACCGCGGCGGCCACAACCTTTTCAAGCTGACATAGCCACTGCAATGGACATCCAGGACATCTCGTTCCTCGCACGCTGGCTGAAGGCGCAATCGATTGGGATAATTTCCACAGAATCGGCCTGTTCTTTAACCATTATCCACTGGCTTGATTTTAGCCTCGAAACAGACTATGAAAGCACATGCCACTGCGCGTCCGGCCTGACTTTATGGGTTTGGCGCGTCTTTACATTTTTGTCTTCGTTTTACTGATCGCTGGACCGTTTGTCTCTGGCCAGGGCCTCTCGATCAATGATGTCGTTACCCTGAGATGCAAAGCTAACAATGCGTATGTAACCGTCCAAACGGAAGACGATTTAAACCTGGCAGCAAATCGAGCTTCTCCAGGTGTGTTGCAACAATTCACGATTCGCGATGGAAGCAGCGGCAGTTACGCTCTGCAAGCGGTAGTCAATCGACGCTATGTTGCAGCAGAAAATGCGGGCGCGGCGCCATTGGTTGCCAATCGTGGGGCTATCGGTCCCTGGGAACGGTTTGATTTTCTGGACCAGGGGGATGGCTCGTATGCTTTGCGAGCCCGGGTTAATAACCTCTACGTCACAGCTTCAGAAGGAGACCTGATCGCAAACCAAAGCGCAGTGAACGGGGACTGGGAGAAGTTTATTATCCAAACCAACGTGCCGTTGAATGCAATTCGTTGGAGAGTTGTGAGGCCGCAATTTTCTCCTGCAGAAATTGTGGTGGCCGCTTGCATTCCGCAGGAGTATGGAGCAAAAGGGGACGGAATAACGGATGATACTGCTGCATTTCAGGACGCCATGGGGACAGTTGCGATGCTGGGGGGAGGTGTCATTTTTGTGCCCGCGGCGAGTTACGCGTTTCAAGGAAATCTCCATGTTCCTGATGGGGTAACCTTGCATGGTGATTGGGAAGATTGGACCACCAATTCCACCGGCGCACGCGGAACGATTTTCAAAGTATTTGGCGGACGAGGTCAGCCCGATGGGGAACCGTTTATTTTCCTGGGCGGTTCGACTGCGCTCAAAGGGGTCACGATTTGGTATCCGGAACAAAACCCGTCGAACATTGTTGCTTATCCATTTTGCATTGGAGAATACGGGGATAACGCATTGCAAAACGTAATTCTAGTCAACCCTTATCAAGGGATACAAGTGACGCCGCCCAGCGGCGGAGCCAAGCACATTTTTTCGACCCTGATCGGGACGCCGCTGTACAAAGGCCTGGATTTGGATATGATTGCGGACATCAGCCATCTGGAAGACCTTCGGTTTCATCCGGATATCTGGCCGCTTTCGAAACTACCAGGAGCGCCTGCCTCTGGCGGACCTCATGCAACCTGGATGCGGGCCAATGGGACCGGTATTCGCATTCGTCGTATCGATGGGGAGATTGGGATGGAAACTTATATCAGTGGGTACAAAGTTGGGCTGGAAGCAAATCGCAGCACGAACGGTCCCAGTGGAGCAACTTTTTATTCCGGCTCGATTAGCAACTGCGGAACAGCGTTGCTGGCGGTATCAATGGCCGGGCAAAGCGGATGGATGTTTACGAAATTCAATTTTCAAGCGGACACCTGCGTCAACTCCCAACCTGTAAACGATGCTTCCTATCTTCAGTTTCATAGTTGTCAGTTTACGGCTGGGAACGGGTACGCAGGAATTCTAGGAGGTGATTGGCCCTCGCGGCACCAATTTCAAAACTGCACGATCAATGGACGGTTGCAGTTGAATAAGGGGGTTTATTCGATTGTGAATTCGACGTTGAATGCCAGCAATGGGCAGTATCACATTCTGATGAGCACCGATTCATCGGATCGCGCAGCTATTGTGGGTTGCAACTTTAATCCGACCCGCTCGATTTACAATCCGGGCAGTGCGTACCGCGTTCTCCTGGATGGACGGAGGGCCATTCCGAACGCCATGCCGGAGGTGAGCTGGCAGAAAATCAAACAGGACTATTTATCTCGGCAACCCGGCAGGACGAACCTGTATGTGGCAACCGATCCACCGTGGAATGCCAAAGGCGATGCGATCAGTGATGACACTGGGGCGATTCAGAGCGCTTTGAACGCTGCCGGGGCGAGCGGAGGTGGAATTGTCTTTCTACCTGGCGGCAAGTACAAGCTGCTCGGTTCCCTCGATGTCCCAAGCCATGTAGAGCTGCGAGGAACTTATGAAATGCGGCACCGGACCTGGCCAGGAAGTGATGGGAAAGCCAAAGGAGCGATTCTTCAACCCTATGCAAATCAGGGACAAAGTAACGGGCCCCCGGCAGTTGCTTTGGAAGCAAATAGCGGCTTGCTTGGAATAACCTTCAGCTACGAAGCTCAATCACCTGCCAACCTCACGCCATATCCAGCCACAATTCAGGGCCGCGGTGCGAATATTTATGTCATCGGTGTGGTATCACCCAATTCCTGGTATTACGTGGATCTCGATACCTACACCTGCACGAATCACTTCATTTATATGGCCGATGGTTTTGCCATGCGGAAAGGTTTTGTTGTCGGAAATGGTTCTTCCGGGTCGATTGTAGATTGCCACGCGAACTGGACCTATTGGATCGACAATTACGACTCGCAAAGTTGTTTGGGTTACGCCAGTCCTGAAGTGATTGATGCGGTGCAATCTTACATTGAGCATAATAACGAGGCGTACATTCTGGGAGACTGCTCCGAGTTGCTGGTGAAGAATTTCTGGATCTTCACACGGGTTTTTACGCGGTACATCAGCCAGAATGGTCGTGGACCATCCGCAACCTGCCTATCTCATATGTGCGATGTAGCGGTTGAAGGATTTCGCTTTGAAGCAGCGGCGCCTTGCAAAATCGATCTTATTAATCCCCTCATGGCGGTGTTTACTCATTACGGTGACTTGAGTCCTGTCGGCGTCAGCAGCAGCAGCAACTTTCAGGGTGTTGGGCGTTTTTTTAATACGTCGCTTTTTGCTCAACCCGCATGGGACATCATTGTGGGAGGAGGAGATATTCGGTTTGAGTTGCTGCATATGTTCGATCATAGCATCAATGGAGCCCGAGTGGATGGAGGCACTCTCCATTTGGTGAACAAAAGCTCCTGGATTGCTTATGATCAAACATTCCCGCCTTTTCAGATCACCTTTGGAGCGAACTCGGGAACACCTGGCAAAATTTCAGAAATCATTGGCTGCTCTGCCTCCAACGGCGTGCAATACAGCAACGCCAATCCGGCAAACGTAGTACAAGCCTGGATCAATTTTCCTTTGCTAACTCTGCCTGCAACGACCTCTTACGAATTAGCGTCGCCACGCCTGTTAGCCGGCATGAATGCTGATGGCAGCCGCAAGCTTGCCTGGCCAGGTAACCTGGGCTATTTCGATCTTTTTCAAACGGTGAATTTATCTTCGCCATGGGTTACAGTAACCAATACCCAGGTCTATTTGAACTCTCAGTGGACCGTGACGGTACCTGGTGCTGACACCAATGCATTTTTTCGGTTAAGAGCGAGGTAGACATGTGCTGCTATATGAAGTCGCGTATAGCCACGCCGCGGCCGAGCGCACGACTCCGCTCGTGCGTGTTTCTAGTTTCCTGCGAGGTTCACGCCCGAACAGAGTCGGGCGCTCCGCCCGTTCGATGTTGCTATTTCGATTTCCTTAATTCGACAAGCATTATATCGTCAATTGCATGATGTGAGATCATGTGGCTTGGAGCTGCCTCATCTATTTCCAAGCGAAAGCTGCCCTGCCCTATTTTGTTAACTGCAGTCTGGACCTGAGATTCGTATTGCCGCAAAGCATCTGCGTAATCCAGGCCCGCTGTCTGCGGATCATGCTGAGCCTGGCCGAAGCAGCAATCGTCCTTACGAACTAGAATCTGAACCTGCTTTCGTCCGCGGCCGTTGGCTCCCAGCACGTATAAATCCGGGTATCCTGCCATCTTGTAGAAAGAGGGTTCGTATTGCTCGCGGTCTCCCACCGAACCGCGAGTTCGCAAATAAAGGGGGATAGTACCAGCAATAGGAAAACTGCAACGAATGGTCGTATCGATTGCGGCATATAATGTGGTTGTCCAACCACCGCCAGAAAGGCCGGTCATGTGAAAGACACGATACCGAGGAAAATGACCGGAACGAGAACGCGTTTTGAGGTAATTCAACCCAAGCGCAGTCGGCTCGAGAAAATATTTGATCGGACTGCCCACCGTGTTGGTTTGAAACATGGCATCGTGGTTTCCGCTGCAATCTCCCGGACGCATGTGCGGCATGAACACGCCAAGGACACCATACCCTTCATGCAATAGAGAATTGATCGTGCGTTGCAGGCCATATCCAATGTCTTTTGCCGAAGCATCGTCATCGAATGTGCAAGCGTGTCCATGGTGGACAACCACTAACTGTCCGTTCGGGTGTTCGGAAATAAAGTGGTAGGCGAGGCCCTGCAAACCGGGGGCCAAGTTCATGCGCAACTCATCCACGCGAAGCAGGTTCTGGAGCTGCTTGACTGGACAGTCCACGTTCGTAATCACCGCGTCGGGAAAGCGCTCTCCAGGAAAACCTGACTTGCCCCAGAGATATTCGATCAAAGCCTTCCGTTTTGCAGTAACATCGCGGGCAGAATAGATTGTGATCGCGCGATCATTGACTAGATCCGCAGCGCGACTGGGATTCAGACAACAATATAGCGCAAAGACGCAGATCAACGAGGGCAGTGATTTCATGGAACGCATCGTAATGATTTTACGGCTAAAAACGAGGTTGAATCAAGAAGTGACGATTCGAGAACATGGTGTACTTTTTCCTGTGCCGGTTCTAACAAGAGTGCTATAGATAAATGCGAATCAGATGATGAAGCCAGATGCGGCCTTTATAAACGCGAAGGGAGTAGAGTCCAGGTCCGGAGCCTGTAACTCGGCGCTGTTGGCTGCGCGCCGGACCGTATCCGAAGGGTTTACCTTGATTGAACTATTGGTCGTGATTGCCATCATCGCCATCCTTGCGGCCATGCTGTTGCCTGCACTGGCCAGGGCAAAGCAAAAGGCCATACAAACCCAATGTTTAAACAATATGAAGCAGATGGGTTTCGGGGTGACAATGTATTCCGGAGAAAACAAGGAACTGTTCCCCTATTGCAAAAGCTGGGGTAAAGCATGGGGAACGGACCACGCGTTAGGAACTGAATACCTGGATACATTGCTGAATCCGTACCTCGGCAAGAACGCCGGAACCAACACGGCTACAGGCCAGGCGACGAAGCAAACGGTGACTGCGAACATTCGAGCCTGTCCAGCAGGGTTACGAGCTAATTACAACGATACAGGTTATCAACAGATGATTAAGGACAACGATTATGTTACATACGTTTGGAACCACATCTACCTCACCAAAGATGGTGGTGCGTATGAAGTACGTAGGCCGGTGAGTGGTCGAAGGACAAGTGACGTTGTAAATCCCTCGACCGCTGTCCTCGTCTGGGAAATGCCGTATCACACGATGTGGGGGAACCCTCACGGTAAAGGTTTCAATCTGGTTTTCGCAGACACCCATGCCGCTTTTGAGAGACGTAATATGAAGGAATTGGATTGGTGGGCGTACCACAGTCGCCGCGGGTGGGAGGATAACAATCCCACGGGAATACCGTTCTGATTCCAAGGGTAGTGTTAATGCCAACGGGATTTAGACCTCAAAGCCCGGGGTCGCGAGGAACGAGTTACCCCCGGTAAACGGATACCAACAACATAAAAAGCCCAACGGGGTTCTCGCCGTCTGTGTTCTAACGAAATAAAGTTCTTCTGACACAACCCTTGTTAGGGTTGAAAACTAACTTGCAAGGTCACCCAGGGTAGGCCCGTGCCCGGCCAATCCTGGGCTTCGGAATTTCCGGAGTGACGCGCCTTATCTCCTCGCGGTTCATGGCCCAACCCAGTTTGGTCATGCGATTCTAACATAAAATCATCTCTAGGCTCGATTCGAGACCTGTCCTATATTAAATATCGGTGCGAGGCTCTGTCGCCGAAACGATTTTTGCAAACGCACGCGCACTAATTAATTAAATATTATGGCTGATTCTTCAATCAACGCTCCGATGAAGCGCGGAAAACGTCGTTGGCTCCGGGCTGTTCTCGCCGTTTTTATTATTTTCATTCTCCTTCTGGTTGTCGTCTATTTCGCCGCGACGAGTTCCGCCTTTTTGAAATCAGTCATCCTCCCGCGCGCCAGCAAAGCGCTTCATGCTGAAGTCACCGTTGCCGATGCTTCGATCAGCCCTTTTAAGCAGGTGGTTTTGCACGATTTGAAAGTCCGCACAACAGGGGAAGAGCCGCTGGTTACCGCGTCGGAGGTTCGGCTCCGCTACAGTCTAATGGATATTATCAAGGGCAACATCAACGTAGACGAAGTAATTTTGACCTCGCCGGTAATCGTGTTGGTGGAAAACGCGGATGGCAGCAGCAATCTGGACCCTATTTTGAAAGCCCAGCAGGAAAAACCCAAGGAAGCCAAGGAGATAAAACCGGAAAAACCGGAAAAACCACTTCAAGTGGATATCAAGCGCATCGCGCTTTCTGACGGTTCTGTGAAGCGGGTAAAGCTTTACAAGGGGGCAAATCGCGACGTGATGGAGCTTTCTCATCTGAATGTCGCCATCGACGATGTTAAGAATGGGCAAAGCGGCAAATTGTCAATAAAAGCCGACGTCAAAGCGCAGAACAATCCGCCAGCTCCTGCAACCAATGGCACCATGGCTGCGCAACTTAATGGCCATTTCACTTTTGCACTCGGGCCGGAGCTGAACCCCACCTCGATGCAGGGGAAAACTCGCGTCGATATCACGCAAGCAACCGGGGCATTTACGGAGCTCAATACGTTTGGCACAGAACTCGACTGCGATGTTAGTCCGACGGAGGTCAAACAAGTTGCTTTGCGTTTTCAAAAGGGCAACGTGGGATTGGGCGAAGTCCGTGTGAGCGGCCCTTTTGACAGCGCAAAAATGGAAGGCCGTTTGACCGTTCAAGTGATCGGGATCGATAAGGAGGTTTTGAATGCTGTCGGTTCAAAAAACGGAATGGATTTCGGGTCCACGACTTTTAATTCGACGAATGAGATTCAGTTGACCAAAGCAGGGAATGGAGTATCGGCAAAAGGTTCTTTTGATTTAAACAAACTGCAAGTCACGCGCGCGCAGCAAACCACCCCGTCGTTGGACCTCCGCGCTGAGTACAACATCAGCGTGGATCGCGCCTCACAGAACGCTTTGGTAAATAGTCTCACTATGGTAGGCACACAAAAGGGAAATCCACTCCTGCGAGCCGAATTGACCAGCCCAATGCCAATTTCCTGGGGGAACGTCTCAAATGCTGTTGGTGATTCCGCTCTGAATTTTACGGTAACACACCTTAATTTGGGGGACTGGAAAGCGTTCATGGGTGATACAGGTCCTACGGGGGATGCGAATTTGAAATTAACTTTGTTGTCCCAGCAAGCGGGCAAGAAGCTCCAATTCGATCTCTCCTCGCAAATCGAGAATCTCACGGCCGGGAGCGGCAGCAATCAAATTACACAGGCTACTGTTGCGCTGCGCGCCCGTGGCAGAGCCAGTGACCTCAAACAGGTGGAACTCACCGAATACAAGCTGGAGGTAGCGCGGCAAAACGCACCGATGGTATCAGTCAATGGCCTGGGAACCTACAACCTGGAGTCGAAAAACGCGGATTTGCAAATGACAGCGCAACTAATGCTCGCAAGGTTGTTGCAGGCCTTCCCAAACCCCGATGCAGCAGTTTCCTCTGGCACCGCCGATTTAAAGGTGCACATTTTGCAAACCACACAGTTCCCCGGTACGACCAATGAGGCTGCCACACGCAATGTTGCCGGTGCGCTTACCCTGACTGATTTCACCGGAAAATTTGGGAGCAACGAATTTCGCAGTTTTGGCGCCACGATGGACCTGGATGTCAATCTGACGCCGACCCAGGCGCAAATTCGCAAGCTCTCAGGAAAATTGACTCAAGGACCCAATGCGGGAGGCGGTTTCGACGTTTCAGCCACCTATGGGCTGACCAACAAAGCGGCGGAGTTCAGCGCCAAACTCACCGACTTCAACCAGAATGGATTGCGAACTTTTCTCGAACCAATGCTGGCGGAAAAGAAATTGGTTTCCATCGCGATCAATGGGAGTGCATCAGGCCACTATTTGCCAAACGGGGACGCCGCTGTGAAAGCGGATTTTCAAATGGCCAATCTTGTAGTGGACGATCCCAACCACAAGTTTCCTGCGACTCCGCTTGAGGCCAAAATGAAGGTGGACGCGTCAATTCAAAACAAGGTTGCGCAGGTGCGTCAATTTCAACTGGGCCTGACCCCGACTCAACGAGGCAAGAATGAGCTGCTGTTGACCGGCCAGGTTGACATGACCAAAACCAATGCAACCCAGGGCAACCTGAAGTTGAGCGCGGAATCATTGGACGTGACCAGCTACTACGACCTTTTTAATGGTGAGAAGCAACCTGCTACAGCAGAAAAACCCACTGCAACGCCGCCAAGGAACTCTACGTCCTCGCCCCCCTCCGGCTCTCCAACTGTGACGGAAAAAGAACCTGAACCCAAAACATTGCCGTTTCAGAACTTTACTGCGGAGATGAACATTGGCCGCTTTTATTTGCGCGAAGTGGAGATGAGCAATTTCCAGGCGGTCACCAGGATTGATGGGAGCAAAGTTTCGCTGAAACCTTTTCAAACTGCTCTTAACGGCGCGCCAATCAATGCCGTGGTGCAAATAAATATGGGGGTTCCTGGATATAGCTATGATTTATCCTGCAATGCGGGGCACATTCCTTTGGCGCCAATTGTAAATAGTTTCATGCCGGACAGGCGTGGGCAGGTGAATGGGACCTTGACCGCTCAAGCCCAGGCCAGTTGCACTGGCACGACTGGACCAAGTTTACAGAAGACTCTGACGGGACAATTTGATATCGGGACAACCAATCTGAACCTGGCGATACCACAACTCCGCAGCAAGCTGATGAAAATGTTGGTCAACGTTATTGCGGTTGTTCCTACGCTCCTTAAAGATCCCACTGCTGGATTGGGTTCGTTGGTCGGCTCGCTGGTGGGCGGTAAAGATGCCGGTAGTGGCAGTTGGGTTAATGAATTGCAACAGTCGCCGATTGATGTCATTCAAGCCAAAGGCGCGATAGGCGCCGGGAAAGTGGATCTTCAGCGTGCCTTCGTGGCCAGTCCAGCTTTTCAAGCAGACGCGCATGGTGAAATAAAGCTCGAACCCGTGTTGACCAATTCCACGTTGAACCTCCCGATCGGAGTGTATGTGCGGCGTGGCCTGGCGGAAAAAATAAATTTTGTGCCAGCCGGAACTCCGACCAATTTGGCGTTTGTGAAACTACCGGATTACGTCACGATTGTTGGGACTGTCGGCGATCCGAAGGAAAAGATAAACAAGGCTGCATTGCTTGGGACGGCGTTGCAACAGTTGGGCGGCAATATTCCCGGGGTAAACAAGCAAACCGGCAATCTTATTCAAGGACTGGGCGGCTTATTGACTGGCCGCCAGTCTGGCTCGACCAATGCCCCCGCTCCTGTTTCTCCAAACACAGTTCCGAACAGTGTCAGCAATCCGCCCCCTGTTACCAATCAATCGCCAGTAAACAATTTACTGGATCAGTTGCTTAAACCGAAAAAGAGGTAGAAGAGCGTAAAGATTACATCAACGGTAAAGACCCGGGCAGAGAAGCTTTGGTTGGCAATTTCCGCCTTTCGCATTGGTTTTCAACGAACCTATCAGGGTCGGGCGTGATTTCGAGGAGCGAGCTACCCTGTCTGATGTAGTTCACAAGAGTCGGTTCAACTCCGAAGGGAATTGTGCCATTCACCCGGACTGTAATGAACGTTAGCAGATGCGTATGTTGGCTCCGGCCTGGCCAGCCACAACCTTTTCAAGGTTGACACATGCACTGCAAAGCACACCCAGGGTGCTCGTTCCGAGCAACCCTGGGCTTTAAGGCACAATCCCGTTGGGATAGTTAAACTGAACGTGTTCGGCGGCCTCTCAAACGATTGGGCAACATCCACGCTCTCCGCTGGACATTCGAAGAGCTACCCACTTCTATCACGCCTATCAGGGTCACTAAACCAAGTCTTTTTTCGTTACCTTTGTTCCTTCTGTCAATGGTTTCCCCGTTTACAACTGTCCCTGATTAGCGAGGGCGACGAAGCGTTCCAACGTCACTATTTTCACTTTATCGGCATGAATCAGGTGCGCCTCTAATCCGCCGCCGACGTAATAATCTCGCAAGGTCCATCCGTCGCCGCCCAGAACCAAATAGGCTTTGGCACAAGCTCCACAGTTTACAACTTCGGCCAGGCAAATCACCTCGAAAGGCACTTTTTGTTCGGCCGTTCCACTGACCTGTTGCCATTTGAGGGAAACTACGATCCGATGGTCTTGTTTTATAGCTATCGCATCGACCTTGTGTTTTCTCCCTCCGGGCCGGCAACCGAGTAGAACCTGATTTTCGTATTGATAACCTCCGCGCTCGAGCGCAGGGAGAATCATCGCTTCGAGAACCCCGCCCGTATTGGTGTTTCGGCTGCTCATTCCAGGTTCTTGAAGGCCAGGACTTCCTTTGCAGGGGTCCGATCGCCAGTGCAACTAATCCGGCGCGGTGCGTGGAGGAAACTCAACTTGAATCCCATTCTTTCATACAACTTCACGATCCGATCAGTCGCCTGGTTTGAAAGTATCACAGGGCCTTTGTGACAGCTCAGCCATTCCGCGGTCCGGACCTGTTCATCCCAGCCAAATCCTTCCTTCGAATAATGGGTGAATTCCACATCATATGGGGGATCGGCATAGACAAAATCGCCAGGCTTCAGAGGTACTTCCTCAAAGTTGGCGCTGGTAAATTCCCATTTATCAAACGCTTTCTGGTACGGGGAAAAATCGCGTGTATAATTGATTCGATTGTAATCACCGAAAGGCACATTGAATTCGCCGCTCTTATTAAACCTGCACAGGCCGTTGAACCCGGTTCGGTTGAGATAATAAAACAGGGCGGCCGACTCTGCTGTTTCTCCGCCTCCGTCACGAAGTAATTCATTGAACCGCCTGCGATGCCGGTAAAACACCTTCTCGTCGTTCTCCATCTGGAGCCCCACTGTGTATTTTTCGTCGTTTTCTCCGGAGGGATCATTTCTTACGAGCAGGCCCTTTTTCAGCCAGGAATAGAAATGAATCAGGTGCGGATTTCGATCATTCAACAGCGCCCGTCGCGGAGAAAGGCCTAGAGTGACAGCCAACCCGCCACAAAACGGTTCTACCAAGCGTCTATCGGAATAGCCGGTCCAATGTCCCAAAAGATGCGGCACTAACCAGCGCTTTCCGCCTGCCCACTTTAGGGGCGGTCGAAGTGGGCGAGGCATGGTGGCCGTAGAGCTCTCAGACACGCGAGGATCATCCACGGACCCAACCTTGGCCGCAATCCTTTTTGCGTTAGACATCATCGTCCTTAGCGATGCAGCAAAATAATTGGCAACTTAGAAGACGCCGCGCCCCGAGATTTGGCCTGATGCAGGATTTTCGGCTTGTGCTGTGCGCAGGTCAACGAGGTCTACTCGTTGATACGAAGCCGCATCTCGTCGCTGATGGCATTCACTTCCGGTGCGTACATGGCGGAGCCTTTTGCCGGAAGTGCGTGAAAGCGTCCTGGTGTTTCGGCGCGAAGCTTGTAGCGAAGCACGTGCTCGCCTTGTTCGAGCAGCCCAATAAAAAATACTACTTTTTCATCCCGCAGTTCCAGATTGGCGCACAGGCCACCTGCCCAGCGTGCACCACTACGCAATTCCACCGGCTCACATCCGGCAGGTTTCATGTCTTCAAAGGCAAGATAATCGTACGAGTTTTTGGCGGCGAGTTTGAGAACGACTTCGATTTTGTCCCCAATCGTTACCGGGTCTCCCTGGCGGAGAGGGACACGGGTGAAGAGATCGCGTAATTCGGAGCGCCCGGCTGTGCGGCTTGGCTTTGCTTCACTGGCCGGGTGGCCAGCACCAAATCCGCGAAACCGGTCTGACTTAACTACCTTCTCGGTGCTCGGCACCAACTTAAAATATTTTCGTTCGACCGAGATTTCGTTGCCGGCGCCCTTTACGTTTTCTTCTTTGGTGAAATAGCTCAGGTAAGCCGAATAGTAGAGGGCGCCTTTGCCCAGCTTGGCGATGGTAATCTTGTGCTTTCCGGGTTTGATCTGCAATCCCTGCAGCAGAAGTCGGTTGTCGAAAGTGAAGAAATTCTCCTTAGTAAGGTTAACCTCTTTCATCGGACGGCCATCAACACTCACAATAAGCGAGTAATTTGGAGCAGACTCTCCTGTCACGTGCATGAACTCGGCCATCGCCGCGATGACTAACGCCGTGTCACGAGTGCTGCGCCAATAATATCCGTTACGTCGATTGTTCAGCAGCCACTTCACCAGGCGGGGCGCCAGCTCGTTTTGAGGGTCGATAGCGACGAGCGCCTTAAGAGCCCAGGCATTCACTTCAATATCGTTATTCCACCAGAACCACCAGAACTCATATTCGGTGTACGTACCCATGCGGTCTCATTGCTGTCGTCGCGCTCGACGAATTGCAGAAGGTTCCGTAGGACGATTCTGGCCTTTTCCTCTCGCTTCTCGTTGTGCAATGTCAGTGCCAGCAAAGCGCGGCCATAATTGTTAAGCTCGCCTCGTTGCTGATAGAGTTTGTCGAACCATTTCTGCGCCTCCTCGCTTTGTAAACGTTGTTCATTTGAGAGGACATAAGCGAGATAGACCTGCGTTTGCAGGCTGCCAATTTGTTGCTGGTCCTTCGGCTTGGCGATTTCTTTTTCGGTGCTGTTTTCCAAATAGTTCAACGCGCGCTCGAAGACGCCATCATCCACATTTACGCCGGCCTGGCGTGCGGCGCGAAGCCCCAG
>JADMIO011638325.1_pt1 | contig 84984 bp, 83 predicted proteins | sample 8958161 | NCBI WGS metagenome assembly JADMIO01 (sample SAMN16585339, study PRJNA669376) | soil metagenome | isolation source: Crop rotation soil | place: USA: Cullars Rotation, Alabama | collected 2011 | reverse complement strand
CGCGACTTCAAGTCACGTGAATTCCAAGCTTCGGATCCCACTGTGCTGGAAAGCGCCGAACTCAAGAATCAGTTGGAGGCATGACCATGCAGCAGGAAAAGTCAGTGTCGTACGCCGACGGGACCGCGCCGGTCGCCGACACGGCCGTGTTCGAGATCTACATCAAGACCACCCCCGAACGCCTGTGGGCGGCCATCACCGACCCGGCTCAGCGGGCCAAGTACAGCTTCGGCGTGACAATTGCGTCCGACTGGGACCAGGGTTCGTCCTACACCTCTGGCGTGCCGAATATTGTCGACATCGCCGCCGGCGAGAACCTGGTCGTCGATCCGCCGCGCCGGCTCGTGCAGACGATGACCGCGCTGTGGAGCGATGAGGTGAAGGCGTTCGGAGCGACTCGCGTGAGCTGGGAGATCGAGCCGGTGGGCTCGTCCTGCCGCCTCACCGTCGTGCACGACCAGATCCCGGACGGCGCGAGCGCCGAGTTGTGGGGCGGCTGGCCGATGATCCTGTCTGGCCTGAAGACGCTGCTAGAGACCGGCGACCTGCTCGATACGCCCGGCTCACTGCGGTACGCACAGGGCTGAGGCGGCACAGTCGTGGGCGTGGACATCACCCATGACCAGATCGAGGAGTTGCTCGCGACGGCAAAGCCTTTCGAGGCCAGTCGCGTTCAGCGACAAGTGCGGACATATGGCACCAAGTCACGATGGTCGCGAGACAGACCCTTTCGACGCAGCCCCACCGCCGGTTGCAATGGGCTATTCGATTGCGTCACTCGCATCTTTCGAGCCGTGAGGCTCGGCGAACTCAATACTGAGCTCATCAGCGACAGCGGGTTGGATGATGTCGGCAACTCGCTCGGTCATCCGGATGGGAAAGTCCATCGCCAGCCAAGCGCGGAGCCGAGCCTGATCGGCAAGGCCCCGCAGCTTCAGAACATCGATAATGTCGCGTCCGCTCACGATGACTACCGGGTGCCCATCATCGCGAATCTCTTGGTACGCCTGCCTATTCAAGAACGAAGTCGTGACGAGGACACCAAACTGCCTGTTGCGGAGTCTCGAAATGAGACGGCTCGTCTCTTTTACGCCCACGGCATTCTGAGGCTGGTAACACTTGGCTTCTAGCGCGAACTCGATTCTGATGGGATCGGATGCCGGGCCAATTCGGTAATGGCCGACCGCGTCTCGTCCTCCATCCCGCGACCGGCGCGTCACCTCAAGGTCGTCGTCAGTAGAGGGCGCGAGCGAACGCCATATGTCCACTGCGAAGCCCTCGAACTCATACGGATCGGGCGCGAAATGCTGGTGAACGATGCTGAGCAGGCGAAAGTCATTATCAGTGTTCGGCAACTGATCTTCACGACTCCGGTAGTCGACCGAACGCCGCGCCCTAAGGCGCCTCGGAACCCCCGTCCGCCGCCAAGCAAGCCATTCTTCCGGTGCTTGCAGGTGGTCCGGGTCGCCGCTCAGGATTCCCTCAATCCAGCTTCTCGAAACTACCGAATCGTCAAGAACCGAGAACGTCGCACGATAGTTCTGAAATCGCGATCCCTTTGCCGATCTCCAGACGGCAACGAGCTGTTCATCGACGGGCACTGAAGGCGACCCAGGAACCAACAGACCACGAAAGACGACGTCTCGCCCTCGGCCTGCCTTTTCCATCAGGAAAATCGGCGGAATGAGCTCGCGCCCCTCAACCGATTGAGTTTGCTCGAACATACTTCTTAGAAGTTGATTCCCCTTTTTCGATGTGTCGTGCAGCGCTCTGCCCGGACGGCGATTGTCCCCGTAGTAGACAAACGTGCCGTCTGCGAGATCCAGTCGATCAGGCCAGTCGGGCTCCGCGCCGGTCGTGTAAAGGACGAGGATGTCGACCTTCTGGAGGCTCCCCCTCCAGCGGAAACCACCCGAATTCCCAACACGCATCATCCGGTTGATTGGGTCGTCACCCGAATTCCCAGCGCTGCCGCCCTCGTATATCCGATCAACCACAAGGTCTGCTGAAGCCACCCCATCGAACGGAACGTTCGTCACATGGCCGAGCTTGCCAGAAACGGACGATGCCCCCGCGCCTTTTCAGTAACGGGGGCGTCGCTCGCGGAGTCAGCTGCAGCCGCTGGTACTTCCGCAGCCTTCGCAGACGTGGCAGGAGCCAGCCGGGCGCATCTTGGTGCCGCAGTTCATGCAGAGCGGTGAATCCACTGCGGCTCCGGTGATGACCTCCAGAAGTTCGGCGCTGGTGTGAGCCTGGGCCGGGGCTTCCTTGGTCGTTGAGATGTCCTCGATCTCGATACGCGCCTCCGGCGCTACTCGATCTGCGGTGGGGGCGTCCGCGTCTCCGACACTTACTTCGGCGGCAACGGCTTCGGCTTCCAGACCGGCGGCGGCTTCGTCCGACACCAGTTCGGCCGCGGTGGAGCCGGCGCTGATCGGCTGGTGGGATCCAGTGTCGAGGTAGCGCTGGCGCTCCTCGGCGGTGTGGATGCCCAGGGCCGAACGGGTGTCGAAGTCGAGGTAGTCCAGCGCCAGGCGGCGGAAGACGTAATCCATGATCGACTTGCTCATCCGCACGTCCGCGTCGTCCGTCATGCCGGCCGGCTCGAACTGCATGTTGGTGAACTTCTGGATGAAGGTCTCCAACGGCACCCCGTACTGCAGTGAGATCGAGATCGCCATCGAGAAGGCGTCCATCACGCCGGCCAGCGTCGAACCCTGCTTGCCGAGCTTGAGGAAGATCTCACCGAGCGAGCCGTCCTCGTGCGCACCGGAGGTCATGTAGCCCTCGGCGCCACCGACACTGAACGACGTCGTGATGCTCTGGCGCGAGCGCGGCATCCGGCGCCGCAGCGGCTTCTCAACGATGACCGTCTTGGTCTCCGGCTCGGCCTTGGTGGTGTCGGTCTTCTTCGCCTTGGCGTCGGACAGCGGCTGGCCGACCTTGCAGTTGTCGCGGTAGACCGCCAGCGCCTTCAGGCCGAGCTTCCAGCCCTGGAAGTAGACGTCGGCGATCTCGTCGACCGTCGAGGTCTCCGGCATGTTGACCGTCTTGCTGATCGCGCCGGACAGGAACGGCTGGGCCGCCGCCATCATCCGCACGTGGCCCATCGGCTTGATGGCCCGCTCGCCGACCGCGCAGTCGAACACCTCATAGTGCTCGGGCTTGAGGCCGGGGGCGTCGATGACGTGACCGTGCTCGGAGATGAACTCCACGATCGCCTCGATCGTCTCGTTCGTGTAGCCGAGCTTCTTGAGTGCGGCCGGCACGGTCTGGTTGACGACCTGCATCGATCCGCCCCCGACCAGCTTCTTGAACTTGACCAGCGAGAAGTCCGGCTCGATGCCGGTCGTGTCGCAGTCCATCATGAAGCCGATCGTGCCGGTCGGGGCCAGCACGGACGCCTGGCTGTTGCGCCACCCGTTCTTGGTGCCGATCGCCAGGTTCTCGGCCCACTGCTTCGTGGCCTCACGGTGCACCGCGATGTCCATCGCGTGCAGCGTGCGGACCTCGTCGTTGGCAGCCTGGTGCTTGCGCATGACACGGGCGTGACCCGCCTCGTTCTGCGCGTAACCGTCATACGGGCCGACGATGCCGGCGAGTTCGGCGCTGCGGCGGTAGCTGACTCCCGTCATCAGCGACGTGATGGACGCGGCCAGCGCCCGTCCACCGTCGGAGTCGTACGCCAAGCCGGATGCCATCAGCAACGCGCCGAGATTGGCGTAACCGATGCCGAGCTGGCGGTAGGCCCGCGTGGTGTCGCCGATCGCCTCGGTCGGGAAATCGGCGAAGCAGATCGAGATGTCCATCGCGGTGATGATGAACTCGACGCTCTTGACGAACGTCTGGACGTCGAAGCTGCCGTCGTCGTTGAGGAACTTCATCAGGTTCAGGCTGGCCAGGTTGCAGCTCGAGTTGTCGAGGTGCATGTACTCACTGCACGGGTTGGACGCGGTGATGCGTCCGGTCTCCGGCGTCGTGTGCCAGTCGTTGATGGTCGAGTCGTACTGGATGCCCGGGTCGGCACACGCCCACGCGGCTTGCGCCATCTTGCCCCACAGCTCACGGGCGTCGATGGTCTCAATGACCTCGCCGTTGGTACGAGCGCGCAGACCGAAGTCGGTGCCCTCCTCGACCGCGCGCATGAACTCGTCGTTGACGCGGACGGAGTTGTTGGCGTTCTGGTACTGGACGCTGGTGATGTCGGATCCGCCGAGGTCCATGTCGAAGCCGGCGTCGCGCAGGACCCGGATCTTCTCCTCCTCGCGCTCCTTGGTCTCGACAAACTCGACGATGTCGGGGTGGTCGACGTCCAGGACAACCATCTTGGCCGCGCGTCGGGTGGCGCCACCGGACTTTATGGTGCCGGCCGAGGCGTCCGCACCGCGCATGAAGCTGACCGGGCCCGACGCCGTGCCGCCACTAGAGCGGAGCAGCTCCTTGGACGAACGGATGCGGGACAGGTTGAGGCCGGCGCCCGAGCCGCCCTTGAAGATCATTCCCTCTTCGCGATACCAGTTCAGGATCGAGTCCATCGAGTCATCCACCGCGAGGATGAAACAGGCGCTCACCTGCTGCGGGCTGGACGTGCCCACGTTGAACCAGACCGGGCTGTTGAAGCTGAACACCTGGTGCAACAGCATATGGGTGAGCTCATGCTCGAAGATCTCAGCGTCGGCGTCGGTGGCAAAGTAGCCGTGCTCCTTGCCCGCCTTGACGTAGGTGAGCACGACCCGGTCCAGCAGCTGCTTGAGTGACTGCTCGCGATCTTCGTGGCCGACCGCACCCCGGAAGTACTTGGTGGTGACGATGGTGGAGGCGTTCAGGGACCAGAAGTCCGGGAACTCCACGCCGTACTGGGCAAAGACCGTCTCACCGGTCTTCCAGTTCGTCTGCACGACGTCGCGACGCTCCCATGTCACGGCGTCGTACGGGTGAACGCCGGGCGTCGTGAAGACGCGCTCGATCGTCAGGCCCTTGCCCTTGTTCTTGCGGGGGGCCTTACCGGCTGCGCCGTTGGAGGCGGGGGAAGAGGTGCCGTCGACGGTCTCGGTCATGTGGTGCTCCTGATCTTCTGTGCGGTGGATTAGTTGGTGGGCTCGGCTTGAGCCGCGGTGGTTTCGGGTGCTGCGATTTCGGGTGTTGCCTGTTGGAGTTCGGCGTCGGCGCGTGCAGCCATCAGCCCAGCGATCTCGTCGGCGAAGTCGCTCGCCGATGCGAAGGCCTTGTAGACACTGGCGAAGCGCAGGTACGCGACCTCGTCCAGTTGCTTGAGCGGTTCGAGGACGGCCAGGCCGACCTCGTGGCTGGCGATCTCGGCGCTGCCGGCGGCGCGCAGCGCGTCTTCGACGTCTTGGCCGAGCTTGGCCAACGCGTCTTCGGAGACCCCGCGGCCCTTGAGGGCTTTGCGGACACCGGCGACGGCCTTGTCGCGGCTGAACGGCTCGGTGGCGCCGGAGCGCTTGAGCACCGTCAGCTGCATCTGCTCGACCGTGGTGAATCGCTTCTCACACTCGCTGCATACCCGGCGGCGGCGGATGCACGTGCCGTCGTCGGCGACCCGGGAGTCGAGGACGCGGGTGTCGCCATGCTTGCAAAATGGGCAATTCATCGTCGTCTCCTTTCGTCCTGGTCTTTCGCGGCTGGTGCGTGGTGCTTTAGTGCTACTCGCGGGTAGCCCTGTGGATAACTCTGGGGAAATCCCTGTGGGTATTGCTCAGATCCTGTGGTTAATGCGCCTTCACCTGTGCACTATATGTGGAGAAAACACATCGGTGTAACTACTAGATCTAGTGCCACCTTACGCCGCACCTGTGACCTACGCAATAGCCTTGCAGCATGTTCCGACAGTTTCTTTGGCTGGGGACATCTCTGCAGGTCAGGTTGAGGGTTTGAGTGCCAGGCCCGGCGTGTCGGAACGCGAAAAAGCGGGCCGACCGCCGAGGCCTAACGGCGTCACATGCTCGTGAATCGCCAAGCGCGATCAGTCAGTGAGGTCCGGCGTCACGGTGTCGACCAATCGCTCGTCCGGCTCTTCGCCGGCCATGGCGAGCATTCCCGCCACCACGCGGCCAAGCTTGAGAAGGTCACGAGGATCCTTCTTGTTCAGGCCGCCCACCAGCTGCTTGAGGATCGTCATCTGATCGAAGTAGATCCGCTCGACGATCAGGTTCTCGGACTCATCGAAGATGAAATAGGCGGTCATCCGGGTCCGATGCTTCGAGCCCGTCGCAGGGATCTTCCCGAGCGGCCCACGATGAGTCCCGAGCAGCCAGAACTCCACGATGACGGCATCGTGAGCATGACGGAGGGCAATGATTTCGTGGTCCTGGTCGGGGAAGGCCACGCGGGTGTCGTGGTAGTAATTCCGCACGTCGGCATCGCCGTCGTGGACGCGCATCATCGGGATCAGTTCATAGTGCGGGTGCGGGAACGTCGACAGCGTCGCGTCCCAGTCGTGGGCCACCTCGTCGTGGAAGTGATCGAGGACAAGCTTCTCGCGAGCGCGCAAGACTTCTTCGGTCGGCATGCTGAAACGGGACATGGCGGATCTCCTTGACGTGGCCGCGGGAAACGTTGATCCGGATACGTGCGAATACCCGCCGGATCAGGCGGGGATTTTCTTCGCCCGCACAGCCAAAACGATGCTGGTGATGACGATCCAGACGCCGGTCGCCGGCATCGAAAAGAAGCCCCACGGAGTCACGCCGACCACCGCGATCACGGCAGCCAACGCGCCCAGCCACTTCGGGATACCGCCGTGACGGAGCGACGAAATCGCGGTGGCGCTCATCAGGAGCTCCACTCCGATCGCGAACGGGACGAAGTCGTTGTCCCAGTACGCCACCATCGCCTGCAGGGCGATCGGATCCACGTGTTTCGCAGCGTCACAGATCGCAACAATCAGGGTGAGGTCCGTCGCGGCGCCGGCGGTGAAGACGATGGCGCCGGCGAACGCGACGCGCGAGACACAACCCGTCTCCCCCTCCGCCGAATCCAGTGCGGACTTCAAACTCGACGCGAAATAGACGAAGAAGAGCAACGCGACAGCCAGGATGAACGCCGCGACCTTCAGGCGGTCTGCGTTCTCGAGATACATCATCGCGAGCTTGTCGGCCGAGTACTTGGACGTCGACGGCGGCTCGCCGCCGTAGAACATGCCGGCCGCCAGGACCGCCACGAAAACGATCCCGCTGAGCGGGGCCCACCATGTCTTGGAATTCATGTTCGCTCCTGAGGACGACAATGTTTCCCCCTGCGACGACGTTAGACCCGCTGAGGCGACACGTGCCAGATCTGATGTGACCCTTTCCCGGCGCTGCTCAGCCATTCGGCCGGCGACAAGTGGGAACATCGGCGCGTGGACACGTTTTTCAAGATCACCGAGCGCGGCTCCACCCTCGGACGTGAGATCCGCGGTGGCGTCGTCACCTTCTTCACGATGGCGTACATCGTCGTCCTCAACCCGCTGATCCTCGGCTTCGCCAAGGACGCCGACGGCAAGTTCCTCGGCGGGGGGTCGGCCCCGAACCTGGCGGCGATCGCCGCGGCCACCGCGTTGGTCGCAGGAGTCATGACGATCCTCATGGGCGTCGTCGCCAACTACCCGCTCGCCTTGGCCACCGGGCTCGGCCTGAACGCGTTCCTCGCGTTCTCGGTCGCATCCAAGATGACCTGGGCCGACGCCATGGGCCTGATCGTGCTCGAGGGCCTGGTGATCCTGGTGCTCGTCCTCACCGGATTCCGGGAGGCCGTCTTCCACGCCGTTCCCCCACAACTCAAGGTCGCCATCTCGGTCGGCATCGGCCTGTTCATCGCGCTGATCGGCTTCGTGGACGCCGGATTCGTCCGCCGCACGGGCGTTGGACCCGTACCGGTCGAACTCGGCACCGGCGGATTCCTGGCCGGATGGCCGGTCGCCGTGTTCGCCCTCGGCCTGCTGCTCGTGGTCGCGCTGTGGGTGCGCCAGGTCAAGGGCGCGATCCTCATCTCGATCATCGTGACGACGTTGGTGGCGATCGGCGTGGAGAAGCTCGGCGGACTCGGCCCGCAGACGCCGGACGGCAAGAACGCGACCGGCTGGAACCTCAACACGCCCTCCTGGCCGAAGACGATCATCGACAAGCCCGACTTCGCGACCGTCCTCCATTTCAACCTGCTCGGCTCGTTCACGTCCGTCGGCGTTGTGGCCGCGCTGCTGCTCGTCTTCACCCTGATGCTCGCCGACTTCTTCGACACCATGGGCACGATGACGGCTATCGGCGCCGAAGCCGACCTGCTGGACGAGGACGGCGTGCCGCCGAACACCCAGCGCATCCTGGTCGTCGACTCCCTGGCCGCTGCGGCCGGCGGCGCGGCCGGCGTCTCATCCAACACGTCTTACATCGAGTCGGCGTCCGGCGTGGGCGAAGGCGCGCGCACTGGCCTGGCGTCCGTGGTCACCGGCGTGCTGTTCCTGCTGACGATCGTGTTCGCGCCGCTGGTCAACATCATCCCGAGCGAGGCGGCGGTGCCGGCACTGGTGCTGGTCGGGTTCCTGATGATGCAGCAGGTCAAGGGCATCGACTGGGACGACTTGGAGATCGCCATCCCGGCGTTCCTGACCATCGTGCTGATGCCGTTCACGTACTCGATCACGGTCGGAATCGGCGCCGGCTTCGTCGCGTTCGTCGTCATCAAGTTGGTGCGTGGCAAGGCCCGGGACGTCCACCCGTTGATGTGGCTGGTCGCGATCTTGTTCGTCCTCTACTTCGCGATCCACCCGGTGACACACCTGCTGACCTAGTAGGAACCATGGACGCTGGGCCTCCCGGTGGGGTTGGCTTGCCCCATGCAGGTACCTCTCACCATCCGGGACTTCATCGATCGGGCCGAGCACGTCTATCCAGATCGGATCGCGTTCATCGACGAACCCGACCAGCCCGCCACTCCGTTGGGTCCATGGACCTACGGCGAGTTCGCTGCCAAGGCGCGAGCGCAAGCCGCGTTCCTGGACGAACTCGGCGTGCCGGTCGGAGGATGCGTCGCCGTCATCAGCCAGAACAGCGCACGACTCCTGACATCCTTCTTCGGCGTCTCGGCCTGGGGTCGTGTCCTGGTGCCGGTGAATTTCCGGCTGGCGGTACCGGAGATCCAGTACATCGTCGGGCACAGCGGCGCGGACGTCGTCTATGCCGACCCGGCACTCAAGGACGTCCTCGACCAACTCGATGTGACCCACAAGTTCGTGCTCGGCGAGGACGACCAGCTGTTCGGCTCAGGAGACGGCACGCCGCGCGAGTGGGCGAACCCCGACGAGAATGCCACGGCAACGGTCAATTACACGTCCGGCACGACTGCCCGGCCAAAGGGCGTGCAGCTCACGCACCGCAACCTCTGGCTCAACGCCACCACGTTCGGGCTGCACACCAGCGTCACCGACCGCGACGTCTACCTGCACACGTTGCCGATGTTCCACTGCAACGGCTGGGGCATGCCGTACATCCACACAGCGATGGGCACGAAGCAGGTCGTCCTACGACAGGTCGACGGCGCGGAGATCCTGCGTCGCATCGACGAGCACGGTGTGACCATGCTGTGCGGAGCGCCGGCCGTGATCAACATGGTGTTGGACGCAGCCGAGAGCTGGGACGGCCCGGTTCCCGGACGCGACCGCGTACGCGTCGTCGTGGCCGGCGCTCCCCCGCCGACCCGCACCATTGCCCGGGTGGCGGAGGTGCTCGGGTGGGAGTTCATCCAGATCTATGGCCTCACCGAGACCGCCCCGCTGCTGACCGTGAACCGGTCGCGCTCCGAGTGGGACGACTTGGAGCCACTGGATCGGGCCAAGCGCCTGAGTCGCGCCGGCGTTCCTGCACTTGGCGTGAAGATTCGTGTCGACGGGCAGGGCGAAGTCCAGGCGCAGTCCAACAACATTCTCGCGGGCTACTGGGAACAGCCCGAGGCCACGGCCGACGCACACATCGACGGATGGTTCCGCACCGGCGACGGCGGTGACATCGACGACGAGGGTTATGTCGTCATCTCCGACCGCAAGAAGGACGTCATCATCTCCGGCGGCGAGAATGTCTCGTCCATCGAGGTCGAGGATGCACTGATGGGGCACGCGGCGGTTCGCGAGGTGGCCGTCATCGGGACGCCCGATGACAAGTGGGGTGAACTGGTCACGGCGCTGATCGTCACGGACGGTTCCGACGTCACCGCGGACGACCTCATCGCCCACTGCCGGACGCAGCTTGCCGGCTACAAGATCCCTCGCCGCGTTGAGTTTCGGGACGAGTTGGCCCGCACCGCCACCGGCAAGCTGCAGAAGTTCAAGCTGCGCGAGCCGTTCTGGAAAGACCACGAGCGGCAGGTGAACTGACGGCGTCCGGCAGCAGGGTCAGGACGCGGCGGGATATCGCTTCGTGATGTCGGCGCAGGCCTCGCACACGCTTTCGGGAATGAGTCCGCGCCGCTGCAGCCAACCGAAGACGATGCATCCGATGCACAAGGCGAAGACCGACTCCAGGGTCGCCGCGACGATCAGAAAACCCAGAAACGCCTGTGTGGCGCCGACCAGCCCGAACCCGAAGTACAACACCGCGGCCGCGACGGTCGCCGTCGCGCCGAGTCCCTGCGCGAACCGCTTCGGCGGCCCGGGCACGGGCTTCGCCGGCGCGATCCGCGGCGCTATGACCCGAGACGCCAACTGGCCGAGCGGGCTAAGCGTCGGACCGGTCAACACCCGCGCGACGAAGCCGTAGGCCAAGACGGCTGTCAGTCCAAGCCACCGCGTGTCGACGGCCAGCGACAGCGTGAGCGTGACGATGGCCAGCAGCAACACGCCACCGGCCACCACTCGTGCAGCGACTTCGTTGACGGGGTTCGGAAACGTGAACAGGTTGCTCATGGCATCTTCCTTGGGGAGCGATTGGCCGACATCACACAGGATCCAGCCCGACGATCTGCCACGTGTGGTCGGTCTGCCGCATAGTGACCTTGAGCCGGCTGCCAGTGACGACCGGCTCCTTCGCCGCGCGTTCGGTGGTCGCGACGTTCACGAACATCAGGAGGGTTACCGTCCTGCCGTCGCTGGAACTCACACCGTTCGAAACAACGGTGGCCCGCGTCGTGATTCCCCGCTTCTCGGCTTTGGGCGCGATGACGTCCCGCACCAGCGTTGTGAAGTCGTCAGCGAATGGCTCGCCCAACAGCTTCCGTTCCTGCTTCAACTCAGAGACGACGGTCGACGGACGGTAGCTGAGGATGGCGCGGACGCTCTTCGCTGCGGCCGCTTTCGCTTCGCGCTGCCGCTGCTCCGCATTCTGCTCCCGGTGGATGCCAATGCCGAGCCCCAGCGCCACCAAGGCGAGCACCACGATGGCAATCGTTGCCCGCCGCAGCCACCGGTCCTCGCGGATTGACGCGCTCATTGCACGAACTCCATCCCGGACACGAGCCAGGCATCCTTGACGCGCAGCAGGTTGACGCGGATGCGATAGGCGCGCGTGGTCGGGGCCTTAGCAGAGGTGTTCGTCACCGTCGTGCGATTGGCCACCAACACATGTGCATGCCGGAGAGTCAGCGACGTGACCGCGGCTGCGACGACGTCGCCAGCAGTCTCCACCTTGCCGGCTCGAACAACAGACGTAAACGTCTCGGAGATGCCCTGCAACTGACGCCGGAAGTCACCGGTCGTGCGTTTGCGCATGTCCGCGATCCGGTCGTCGACGTGCGCCGCGTCGACCGTCGTGAGGTCAACAACCTGGGCGTTCGCCACCCGGACAGCATCGCGCTGCAAGGATTCCAGGCGTTGGTGCCGTCGGACCACACTCCCCTCAACGAAAATCGCTACCAGCAGTGCCAGTACCACCGCCGCGGCCACGGCTCGGGCAACGAGCAGCTTCGTCGCGTTGGTGGTTTCAGACGCGGTCATCGGGAGCCACCCACGTTGCGCTGGAAGACCAGACCACACTCAGCCGCGGTCGCACCGCGCCGCTTCGGGTCGTTCGGGCACGGGTTGTTTCGCGCGCCCCGGACGACGCGCACGTCGTCACCGGGCACTTTGCAGTACGAGTTCTTGGGCAGCGGAGCTCGAGACAGGTCCTCCGGAGACCGGTGTTTGCCGGCATCCTCGAAGCCGGTGGTGCAGACCGGCGGACTGCCGATTCCGACCTTGAAGCTCAGATTCGCCTCGTGATAAGCGTCATCCCTGCGGTCGGACGGGTATGTCGCGACATGCGCCTCGATGGCCGCCGGGAACACCGTCAGGATGTCCTCGATACCGGGCAAGTAGGCCTTGGCCACGGCGGCGATCGCCGCAAGGTCCCGCAGCACGCCGGGCAGCACCTCGTTCAAGTCGGTGAACAGGTGCGTCGCTTCCTTGGCGAACGGGGCCGCCCGGTTGGCGACGGCCCGCAGGTCGTGGTCGCTCTTGACGAGCTGCTTGGTGAAGGCGTCCAGGTCGTCGGCATAGGACAGGATGTCCGCGCGCCCGGACCGCTGCGTCGACAGCACCGGCACCAGGCCGTTGATGAGATCCACCGTTGGCGTGAGATTCGCGTTGGCTGCCTGCTGGAGGGTCGAGGTGGAATCGATCAACCGGCCGAGGTCCGCGCCTCGCCCGGCAAACATCAGCCCCAGTTCGTCGATCGTTGTGTTGAGCGCTGCGCGCGGCAGTGACCGGAACAACTCGTCGGTGGTTTGCAGCAGTTCCGAGGTGCCCACCGGTAGACGGGTGTCCCGTTCGGGGATGCGGTCGCCGTCATGCAGGTAGGTCGTTTGGCCACCCGTCGACGTATCCCCGGGAGACAGGTCGAGGTACTGCTCCCCCGCCGCCGACGCACTGAACACGCTGGCCACCGAGCCGACCGGAACCTTCGCATCGTCGTGCAATGACAGGACCGCGCGCACGCCGCCGCCGGGCCGCAGGTCGAGCGTGCGCACCGTCCCGACGGACTGGCCACGCAGCGTGACGACCGACTTCGGGTACAGCCCAGATGCGTTCGCGAGATCGACCGACACCTCATAGCGCCCGAGACCCAACGCCGTCGGGGCACCCAGGTACTTGAAGGTCAACACCGACAGTGCCAACGCCGTCACCACGACGAACCCCAGTACCTTTCGCCGAGACGCCGCGGAGAACCGTAGCGGGACGGGCTCCTTCTCCCAGGGCCTGACGTCACTCATCGGAACTTCCTCCCAGAAGGCCGAACACCTTGCCCAGCAGCCCCTTGTTCGACGCGCCGGTCGAATCGGCTGCCCCGCCCTGCGGCGTCTTTGTCGAGTCACTGGATGAGTCGGGGTCGGCAGCCGCCTTCAGCGGCTCGCGCAACGGGTCTGTCGACTCCCCCGACGTCTTGGACGGCAGGCTGCCGGTCAAGCCCGCGTACACACCCTCGAGCGGCGTCCCGGCCAGGAAGTCACGCGCAAGCGTGTCAGTGGTCAGGTCGAATGTCGCGAAGAAGTTGAGGTAATCACCTTGAATCGCGATGTTCGCGCCTTTCAGCGGGAACGGGAAACTGAGGTCGCCCAGCGCCTGGGACAAGTCCGACCCGGCATCGCCCAATTCCGTGAGCACCGGCCGCAGCGACCGCAGGTTCGCCTTCAGGTCATCACCGCTGGTCTCGATCACGTCGGTCGCGACATCGCTGAACGTCGCCAGGGACGTCAACGTCGCCGTCAACTTCTTCCGTTGGTCGGCCAAGGTGTCAATGCCGTCAGGCAGACGCTCCAGCGCGGTGTCGAGGTCCCCGCGCTGATCAGCGAACGTACGGCTCACCGTGTCGAGACCCTCGATGGCGCGGACGATGTCATATTTCTGCTGATCGAGGACACCGACGAACGTGCCCAACTCCTTGATCAGGCGACGCCAATCCGCCTCGCGTCCGCCCAGAGCGCGATTCAACTCACGGGTGATTGTCGAAACCTTCTCCAGACCGCCGCCATTGAGTACCAGCGAGAGCGACGAGAGCACTTCCTCGGTCTCCGGGTATCGAGATGTTCGGGCCAGCGGGATGACGTCGCCATCGCCGAGCAGCGCGGTGGACGCTGACGCGTCCTGCCCTGATCCGGCGGGCGCCGCCAACTCCAGGTATTCGGCACCGAGCAAACTCTTCTGGGCAACCGACGCCGTCGCGTCAGCCGGCAGGCGTGTCCCGGGCTCAAAGGTGATCGCGACCTTGGCCCGCCACCGATCGAAGGTGACCTTCCGCACCGAGCCGACCGTGATGTCGTCGACCTTGACCTCGGCGTTCGGCACCAGATTGGCAGCGTCCTTCAGGTAGACGGTCGCGTGAACCGCGTCCCGCCCACTTCCCTTCGACAACGGCAGCGGCAGGTCGGCAATCGAGGAGAATCCGCAGCCGGTGAGGACGGTTGCCAAACCGACCAGTGCAACTGCCGCCCTCGCTGGCCGCCACATCATGACGTTCCTCCGGTCAGGAGCCGGCCCAGCAGGTTGAGACTGGAGCCGAAAGACGGCACTGACGCCGCTGTGTTGGCGCTCGTCGTTGGCGCACCGGTCTCAGGCGCATTGGTCTTTGATTCACCCGTCGGCTGTCTATGGGACGTTGTCCTCGCCTTCCCACCCGCCCGCGCAATGTCGTCAGGATCAGTCAAGGTGGAGTTGTCGATGCGGGTACTGCCATCGCGGACGTACGGGAGGATTCCCACGGGCGGCTGGCCGATCTTGAAGAACTTGGCGATGGGTGAGAGAGCCGCCTCGCACGCCTCCGGGGTCCCCCCGAGCGAATACAGCGTCGAGCAGATGAACACCGCCGGCGACTCGAAGTTCACCGCCGACAGCGAGCCGGTCAGGGCTGGAACGTCGGGGTCATAGATGTTGTAGAAGTTCGACAGCGTGGTCGGCGCGGCCTGAAGAATGTCGGCAACCTTCTGCCGATTCCGCGACAGCAGGGCGAGGGTTTCAGCCAAGCCATCCAGCGCGCGGGTGGTCGATCCGCGATTTTCGGCGATGAAGGTGCGCAGAATCTGGAAGGTGCGGTCGAGGTCCTTGAGAACCGCTGCCAGATCACCCCGGTTGTCTGCGAGCAGGTCCGCGACATCCGCCAGACGCTCGTTGAACCGATCGACCTGCTTGTCGCTGCTCTCCAGCGCGGCCGTGAACACCTGCAGGTTTCGTACCGTGGCGAAGATGTCGCCGCGGTTGTCCGAGAGCGTCGCCATCGCCTCGGACATATCCTTGATCGTTCGGTTGATATCAGGGCCTTCGCCGTTCAAGTTCGCGGAGGTGGCGTTGAGCAAATGGCCAACGGCTCCGTTCCGGTTGGCCCCGTTTGGCCCCACTGCGGTCTCCAGACGCACCAGTTGGGTCTTGATGTCGTCCCATTCGGCCGGCACCGCAGTCCGCGACCCCGGAATGACGGCGCCGTCCGGCAGTGCCGGACCCCCGGTGTAGGCCGGGAAGATCGAGATGCTCCGCACCGGCACGAGCGACGGCGACACGATGGCCGCCTTCGCGTCGGCTGGGATCTTCTGATCGCCGTCGACCCGGACTGTCACCCGAACCTTGTCGGGCCCGGCGTCGATCGCGGTCACCGTGCCGACCTTCACGCCGAGGACATCGACGCCATTTCCGACATACAGGCTTTTGGCGACGGGGAACTCCAACACATACGACCGAGGCGAACGGTGCCAGGTGAACAGCGCTATGACCGTGGCCACGACGAGTACCGCCGCGGTGGCGGCACTGATGCGGCTGATGGTTCGCGCGGTCATGACTTGGTCGCCTGATTCAGGAGCTCCGGCAGCACCGGCAGGATGTTGGACGGGGCGATGTTCTGGATGAAGCAGTAGAAGAACGGCCCGCCGCCGACAGCCTCGCCCAGCGACCGGACATACCCGCCGAGGTTCTGCAGGACGAATTCCAGGTTGTCCTCGTTCTTCTTGAGGATCGCGTTGACCGATGAGAGCTCGTCGAGCGCCGGAGTGAGCGTCGCGTCGTTGTCCGTGGCCAACCCCCGCAACTGCTCACTTGCCGCTGAGGTGTTCCCGAGCAACTCGTGGATGAGTCGACGGTTCCGGTCCACCTCTCCGAACAGTTGGTTGCCGTTCGTCATGATCGAGGTGAGCTGCTCGTTCCGCTCGGCCAGGATGGCGCTGACCCCCTTGGAGTGGGCGAACAGCCGTCGAAGTTGCTCGTCGCGCGAACTGATCGTCTGGGAAAGGCGGCTCACGCCGTCGACAGCGGACCGGAGCTCGGGCGGCGTTGCGTCGAGCACCTTCGAAACCGACTCGAAGGACTTCGCGAGCTGACGGACGTCGATCTGTCCGGTCGTGGCCGTCAAGTCGCCCAGTGCATCGGTGACGTCGTACGGGACGGACGTCCGCGAGACCGGAATCCGCTCGACCGTCCCACGTCCTGCCGGCGTGAGCTGCAGGAACTTGCTGCCCAGCACGTTGTCCGTCTTGATGGCGGCCCGTGTACGGTCGCCCAAGCGCTCAGCCACGCTCAGCGTGACGTCGACGTGGGCCTGGTTGATCTTGACCTTCGTCACCTCGCCCACCGTGAGCCCGGCGATGCGGACGTCAGCTCCGGATCGCAGCCCGGCGGCGTTGGCGAATTCGGCGACGTACCGGTCGCCGCGCAACGCCGTCTTGATGGTGTCGACCCGCAGGGCCGCGACGACGAGAACGGCCAGGAGCGCCAGCCCGACGAGGGCGACGCGTGGCAGGTTGAGTTCGCGGGCATGGCGCGTCAGAACTGGCATCGGCGCTCCTTGCTCAACATGAAGGGCGTGAAGGTTGGCTCCCCGCCCGGACCGCTGAACTTCATCCGAATGCCACAGATGTAGAAGTTGTAGAAGGAGCCGTAAGCACCGACTCGACCCAACTTGGAGATGACGGTCGGAAACAGCTCCAGTGACTTGTTCACGTAGTCGGCGTCGGCCGTGACGTGGCGTGAGACACGACCGATTTGAACCACGTCATCGCGCAGGTGGGGCCGAGTCTTGACGAGCAGGTCCGTGGTCTCGCCAGCCAAAGTGTTGATCGACCCGAGCGACTGAGTGATCTCCTTGCGGTCGTCAGCGAGGCCATCCGTCAGACGGTCAAGGCCATCGATCAGGTCCTCGACCGAGTCACGGTTGTCATCGATGGTCGCCAAGGTCGTATCAAGGTTGACGATCACGTCGCCGATCAACGCATCGCGGTCGGCGAGGGTGTGGGTGAGACTGCCTACGTGGCCGAGCAGTCCGGAGACGGCGCCGGCTTGGCCTTGGGTGACGGCGAGCAGGCTGCTGGTGAGGTCGTTGACCTCTGTCGGTGAGATCGCCTGGAGTAGCGGCTTGAATCCGTTGAACAGCACGTCGAGGTCGAGGGCGGGCGTCGTGTTCTGCGGACCAATCGTCCCTCCGTCGGCCAGGGGGAATCCTGGTGACGCAGAGCCGCGCGCGAGGTCGAGATAACGGTCACCGGTCAGGTTCGCGTAGCGGATGCGCAGGCGTGTGGTGCTGGTCACCGGCACGGCGTCTTGAGCGGTGAAGGTCACCCGGACGGAATCGCCGTTGACGAGCGACAGGTCCTTGACGCGTCCCACGTCCACACCCGAGGCACGGACACTGGAGCCCTCGGTCAGGCCCGAGATGTCGGCGAACGTTGCGTGATACGTCCGGCTCTCGTCGAAGCGAGCTCGGCTGAGCGTCACGGCAACTGCGGCCGAGAGCAGACTCGTCGCCAGCACGAAAGCGCCCACCTTGATCAGGTTGGCCTTGCGGTGCTTTCTCACGGCTCGTCACCCCCGGACCCGGATCCGACACTGCCCAGCAGCGCGGCCGAGCCGCTCTGCCCGAACCAGTCACCGATGACGTCGGAGTAGAGCGTGATCGGATCCTTGGGCGGGCCGGTGGCGCCCGGAACGTCGTAGGCATGCGAACCGTCAGACCAGTTGTGGTGCGGCGGGTTCTTCTCTCCCAGCTTCGGCAGGGTGAAGCAATGCGGCACGGCATTCGGGATGAGGCGCGGCATGTCGCGCTCGGTGGTGTAGCCGTGCTGAGCCGGCAAGAAACTCACGTTGCCCTGGAACCCGGCGACGTCAGCGCCAAGGTGCGCATTGATGGCATCTCGGTGCGCAACCATGCCGGCCAGCAGGCAGGTGAACTCCGGTGAGAACTTGGCGAGCGACGCGGTCACTGGACGCAGGCGCTGCAAACCCAGGCCAAGCGGATCAGCCACAGCCTGCAACAGAGTCTGGCCGGTGTCAGCCAGCTCGATCAGGCTGGACCACAGAGCCCGCAACTCGTCGTCCTTGTCCGAGATCGTCTTGGTCGTGCGCCCTGCCTGCTCGAGGACATCCAGGAGATCAGGGGCCGCCCGTCCATACGTAGCGGCGACGTCGGCGCCCGTCTCAATGTCAGAGGTGATCGCCTTCTGGTGCTCGTTGAGGGTCGAGGTGTAATCGGCCAAACCACTGACCAGCGTTCCGAGGTCGTCGCCACGTCCGTCGAGTGCGGTGGCCGTGGCGGACAGAGCAGTGTTCAACGCGGCCGGATCCACGACGTCCAGAACGCCCTTCAACTGGGCGAAGACGTCGTTGACCTCGGTACTCACCCGGTCGCCGGTCAGGACATCGCCGTCGCGAAGCGGCACCGCGACCCGACCCTTCGGGACGTTCAGGTCAACCGTCTTGTTGCCGAAGACGCTGGTGGCAGCGACGGCAGCCGTCGCATCGTGCGGAATGGCCGATGCCCGTTCTTGGTCGATGGCCAAGGTCAAGGTGGCGCCGCCGGCTGCGGGTTCGACTGCACGCACTGTGCCCACCTTGACGCCGAAGGCCCGCACCTGGGCGCCCTTGTCCAGCAGCAGACCGGCTCGCTCCGCATGCACCGTGACATGAATCTCTCGGTTGAAGACCCGTTGGTAGGCGCCGATGGCGACCGCAACGAACAGGGCAATCACCGCCACGGCGGCGAGGGCCGCAACGCGATTGCGTCGTCGCTCTGCCTTCTGAGGGGATTCGAGGTGCGTCATGTCAGCCCGCGAAGTTGATCGAGCTCGTCGCGCCATAGAGCGCGAAACTGAGCAACATGTCTGTGAAGAGCATCGCCACCAGCGACAGCCGCACGGCATGGCCGACAGCCCGCCCCACGCCAGCCGGACCGCCGGTCGCCGTGTAGCCGTAGTAGGTGTGGATGGTCATGATGACGACCGCCATGATCAGGACCTTCACGAACGACGCGACGATGTCAGAGGGGATGAGGAAGGCGGCGAAGTAATGGTCGTAGGCACCCGCCGACTGACCGAAGAAGACCGTCACCACCCCGCGCGTGCAGAAGTACGACGTCAGCAACGCGACCGCGTACAACGGGATGATCGCGAAGAATCCGGCCACTATCCGGGTCGAGATCAGGAACGGCACGGACTTCACCGACATCACGTCGAGGGCGTCGATCTCCTCGGCGACGCGCATGGAGCCGAGCTGAGCGGTCATGCCGGCGCCGACCGTGGCGACCAGGGAGATGCCGGCGATGACCGGAGCCACCAATCGGGTGTTGATGTACGCCGAGACGAACCCGGTCAGGGCCTCGACGCCGATGTCGCTGAGCTGCGAGTACCCTTGGACGCCCAGTTCGATCCCGGCGAATGACGTGATGAACGCGACGGTGAAGACGGTGCCGCCGATGACGGCGAGCGCGCCGCTGCTGAAGGAGATATCGCCGAGACGTTGGAGGATCTCGTACCTGTGGTGGCGCACGGCGTACGGAATGTGTCCGATGGCCGAGACGTGGAACCGGATCTGCTTGCCGAATTCGTCGATGCCGCGCAGAACCCGGACGCGGAACGGCTCGCGCGGAACGGGCGGCCTCGCCACAGCCTCGTCATCCTCGGCGACGGGCTCGACCGGTTCGTGGGTCTGAGAGTAGAGGTCGGTCATCGTTCTCAACCGCCCAACTCGATATGGATGGTCGAGATCAGGGTGTTCAGGACGAACAGCAGCATCAGGCTGAACACCACTGTCTGATTCACAGCCTGACCAACGCCCTTCGGTCCTCCTCCAGCGTGAAGCCCGAGGTAGCAGGCGACGAACGCGGCGGCCAGCCCGAAGACGGCCGTCTTGATCACGCTGGTGACGAAGTTGTCGAGGCCCGTGAGCAACGTGAGGTTGGCGACGAACAGGCCGGGCGTACCCCCTTGTACCAACGTCGAGAACACGAAGGTGCCGACCAGTCCGACTACGGTCACGATGCCGAAGAGGCCGACCGAGACGACGGTGAGCGCAACGACGCGTGGAGCGACCAAGCGGGCGACCGGATCGATGGCCATCGCCTCCATCGCGTCGAGCTCCTCGCGGATGCGGCGCGCCCCGAGGTCGGCGCAGACCGACGTCGCACCCACGCCGGCGACGACGAGAACACTGCAGATGGGCCCGAGTTCATCGATGACGGCGAAACCCGCACCGGCGCCGGACAAGTCGACGGCCCCGATCTCACGCAACAGTTGGCCGAAGAAGAACTGGACAACCACGGTGAACGGAATCGTGACGAAGACCACCGGGATGATCGTGACCCTCGCAATGAATACCGTCTGTTCGAGAAATTCGTCGAAGGGAAATTTCCGACTGAAGATCGCGCGGGTGGCGTCCAGGCAGAGAGCGAAAAAGCCACCCAAGGCGCTCGCAACCGTCATGGCCGAGCGAACGTGAGTGGACACGGCAATCACCTCCGACCAGCGCCGATGCCCGAAACCGTAGGCTCCGCGCCCTTGCCCGCATGACCGGTACCACCAGTCGAGACGGCGTCCGGACGCGCCCGTTTTCTGCTAGGAGAGGTGCGAGGGCGATGCGACTCGGTGGTCGGTCAGATCTCCTTGAGGGGCGTGACGACGTCCGAGACCATGCCGATCGCCCAGGCCTCAGGATCGTCGGTCGGCGGCATCATCGTGACCAGCGAGACACCGAGCTTCGCGTACGCCTCCATCTCGCGCATGAATCCGTCCCAGTCGGCCAGCGGATCACCGTGGAAGATCATCGTCTTGCGAATGTCGTCGTAGTCCCGGCCAATCGCGTCGCAGTGACCGCGCAGAACGTCGAGCTTGTGCGCGATGCCGTCGACGCCTTCGCGTGCGAACAGGTTGCACGCATCGGCGTACTGGGCGACGAGGCGGAGCGTCTTGCGCTCGCCACCACCACCGATCATGATCGGCACCTGCCCCCGAATGGGCTTCGGCAAGCAGATCGTCTCGGCTAGCTCGTAGTGCTTGCCGGCGAAGGGACCGTCGTCGTCGCTCCACATCTGTTGCGCGATCTGAAGGGTCTCTTCCATCCGCTCGAACCGCTCGGCCATCGGCGGGAAAGGAACACCGAGCCCTTCGTGTTCGCGGTCATACCAAGCCGCACCGAGGCCGAGCCATGCCCGTCCGCCGGACAGCACGTCCAACGTCGTGACGATCTTGGCCAGCAGACCCGGATGACGGTAGGTGGTCCCGGTGACCAGGAGGCCGAGATCGAGCCGTTTGGTCTCGGATGCGAGGTAACCGAGGGTGGTGTAGCCCTCCAGCATCGGCTCATGCGGCCCGCCGAGCGTATCCATCTGGAAGTAGTGGTCCATCACGGTGAAGAGAGCGACGCCGCCTTCGTCGGCGACTCGTGCCGTGACCGTGAGGCGTTCGGCGAGGCGGTCCGCCCAGTCCGGGTGCGTGAAGTTCGCGTAGTGAATCCCGAGGTCCATGAAGCCAACCTATGACGGACGGGTTTACTGAGGCCATGACCGGAACCGTCACCACCGAACGTCGCGGCCACATCCTGCTCATCGGGTTCAACCGGCCGGACAAGCTCAACGCCTTCACCCCGGAGATGCTGCGCGATCTGGCCGAGGCGTACGGAGAGTTGGCTCGCGATCCCGACTTGCGCGTGGGCGTTGTCCATGCCTCTGGGCGCTACTTCACCGCCGGCCTCGACATGCCGTCCATCGCCAAGCAGATTCCGTGGGAAGTCGCCTCTCGGGTGACCAACAAGCTGCCATTCGTCGAGCCGATCAAGGGACTTGTCCCCAAGGGCGGCTTCGACCCGTGGGGTGTGACCGCCGATCCGTGCCCCAAGCCGATCGTCACCGCCGTCCAGGGCCGATGCTTCACCCTTGGCATCGAGTTGATGCTGGCCTCGCAGATCAACGTCGTCGGCGAGGACGCAACGTTCACCCAGTTCGAGGTCAGCCGCGGGCTGTTCCCGTTCGGGGGCGGCACCGTGCGCTGGGCGCCGGCCGCCGGCCTCAACAACGCCTACCGGTACGTCCTGACCGGCGAGGAGTTCGACGCTGCCGAGGCCTACCGACTCGGGCTCGCGCAGCACGTCGTCCCGACCGACCAGGTGCTCGACAAGGCCATCGAGGTGGCCGAACTCGTGGCGAAACAGGCGCCGCTCGCCGTCCAGGCCGCGATGCGCAACATGCGCCTCGCCCAGGACAAGGGCGCCAAAGCCGCGCTCAGCAAGCTCTTCATCGACCTCGGCAAGATCATGATGACCAAGGACGTCCGCCGCGGCATCAAGGCGTTCGGCGAACGCAAGGAAGCGACGTTCGAGGGGAACTAGTCGGAGCTGAAAGCCTCGGTGAGGCCGAGCCGGCGCTGCATGGCCGCCGATATCCGCGGAGCCATCACGGCGAGCATGCTCATCGCCTTGAGTTCAGGCGGGGCCACCGACACCTCACCGAGGTCCTTGTCGATGCTGCGCAAGACGGCCTTTGCCACGTCCCGGGGCGACACCGCCCGCATGCCAGTCGGCAGCTCGTTGCCGCTGTTGGCGAACATGCCGGCTTCATCGACGAACCCGGGCGCGATGAGTGAGACTCCGACGCCGGATCCGCGCAGTTCTTCGCGATAGGCGAGCGCGAAGCCACGGAGGCCGAACTTCGTCGCGTTGTACATCGACAGTTCTGGCGAGGCGGCGCGGCCGGCCAGCGACCCGATCAGGACGATGCGACCGCGTCCACGCGGCACCATCTGCTCGGCTGCCCACTGGGACAAGACGATCGGCGCGCGCAGGTTCACGTCAAGCACACTGTCGATGTCATCCTCGGCGAACCCGGCCAGCGGACCCTCTCCCTGGAGCGCCGCGTTGGCCACCAGCACGTCGATGCCGCCCGCCTGGGTCATCAAGTCGGTGAGGGATGCGGCGTCCGACAGATCGGCGGCAATCGTCTTGCCACCCACTTCGGCGGCCAACTCGTCCAGGACGTCGACGCGCCGCCCAGTGAGGACGAGTTCGGCGCCGCGAGCGTGGATGGCGCGGGCGATGGCTCCGCCGATGCCGCCAGTGGCGCCGGTGAGGAGCACACGAGCTCCGCTGAGGTCGAAGGTCATGCGCCCATCATTCCCCCTGGGCCACAGCGAACGGCGGGGTGATGCCGGTGAACGGCGTGAGTGTGCCGTCCTTTGCACGAGAGGTGCCGTGGTGGACGATCCGGAAATCGCCCGCTGCATCGTCCGGGACCGTCCAGGTGACGGATGCGACGGAGTGCCCCTTGCCGGTGCGATGCCATCCAAACGTGGTGGACCAGTCGCCGTCGTCAGCGACCCGTACCCAGTCGTCACGATCCCGCCGTTGGACCTCCAGGTAGGTGTCACCCCGACGGAGATCGTGATTGGGGTGAGAGCTGGCGAACTCGACGCGCACGACGTCTCCGGGTGCGTACGAATCGTCAGTCGGAGGGGTGATGAGCGAGCCGAACGACCCAGAGTCCGCCTGCGTCTTGCGCACCCAACTCCGCTTGTGCGCCGGGCCGGGACGCTCACCGGACACGATCGGCTTGCCGTCGAGCAGGGCTTTGGCCAGCGCGGACGCGACCTGCATCAGCGCCGGGAGCTGCCACCGGCCGAAGAGCGTGCTGCCGCCCTCGTACCGCTGCTCGTCGTACTCCTCGGGCGTCGTCACGTAGTGGATGTAGGCGTTGCTGTACCCGACGCAGAGGACGTCCTTGAGATCGGCGCCGACGATGTCGGCCACAGTGCGACGCAGGCGCAGGCCGGACACGATCGTTGGTTCGCCTGGGATCGTGAGCAGGTACAGCCTTCCGATCCTGATCAGCTGCACCGGGACGCGCTCCTGGACGAACGGGGTGAACCGGTTGAGCCAGCCGAGGGAGATGACTGATCCCTTCGGCGCCTGTGCTTGGCCGAACCTTCGATTGAGCCGGTACAGAACCGAGGAGACACCGTCGACGACCCGGTTCCGTCCCTGCTTGAAACCGGCGAACCCGTCGCCGTCCTCGGTGCCGGCGATTTGTGCCGCGGCGGCAATTGGTCGCCCGGTGCGATGCGGACATCCGTCCGGTGTGAACTCAGGTTGGACCTCGACGTTGCCGAGGTCGACGTAGGTGAGCCGACTGTCGACCCCGTCTCCGATCGGCGTCCCGGCGGCAAACAGGCTGGCCGCAGCGTCGTACTGGCGTCGTCCGATGATCCGCGTGTTCTCGACTTCGTCCCGAGTCGGTCCGACGCTCAGCTTCTTGCCGATGCTGCTGCGATCGACGTTCGGCGTCATGTCGCCGGGGTTCGTTTGAGCGAATGCCGCGACGAAGGCAGGTTGTCCGGCGAGATAGTCGGCGCCGCCCTCGACCCGTTCGGCATGGAACGCGGCATAGCCCTTGTTGTCGCCGGAGATGAGCAGGTTCTGGTTCGTCATGCTCGTGCCGTGGGTCGCGAAGAAGTTGATGGCGCCGACCAGATCGCCGCCGCGCCGGATCCCCACGAGGCTCGTCTGCGGGTCGATGCCGTCCGGGAAAAAGGCTCGGTCGTCGGCCGGGTTGCGGGCGAAGGCCGTCGGCGCTCGGTTGGCGCTCGCATCGTGCAGGTCACCGTGAGCGAGAACGACCTCGGCGTCAGCGAGGTCGGCCTGGGCGTGGGTGACCGACTCGACGATGCCGGCCACGATCGCCTCAAACGTCGCCGGATGGAAGCCGCTGGTGGTCAGGTTGTAGAGCAGGTGGCCGCAATACCCGCCCGGCCCGGCGTGCGTGTGCGTCGTGGTGATCACGGTGTTCTCATCGGTGAAGCGGTTGCCGTGGGTTGCGGCGAGTCGGGCCAGCACCTCGTCCGTAACGCTTTGCATCGGCAGTGGGAGTTCGGCGACGACCAGCAGGACGCGTTGCGCGCCGTCCTCGAAGATGAACGCGCGGGCCCGCAGCCGCAGATGGATGCCGGCGGTCCGTTGCTCGGACTTGCCGTACCCGAGCATCCCGCAGTCGGCCGGCTCCCCGGTGATGTCGGCAACGCCACGTCCCACACGCATGGAAGGCATTGTGCTGGCAATCCGTATTTACGTCGACGTAGCAATTGATATCGTCAATCCACCATGCCTCGTTTTCGCCGGCTTTCGGCTGCCCTCATTGCTTCGCTCGCCCTGACCCTGACGGTCGGCGCTCCCCCGGCGCAGGCCGCCACGTGGAAGCCGCGCGCCGAGCAGTACCCCTTGACGGTCGCGCAGAAGGACCTCGCGATCAAGGTCAGCGACGGCACCACCCTGCGTGGTGACCTGACGTTGCCCAGTAAAGACGGCAAGACCGCCGTCAGTGGAAAGTGGCCGGTCGTCATCACGATCACCGCGTACAACAAGACGGTCATCGCCGGCGGTTTCGGCGGCACGCTGGCCGGTGCGGACCCTGCCTACCTGGTCAAGCGCGGATACGCCCAGCTCACCGTGGATGCCCGCGGCACCGGATCGTCCGAGGGCCAATGGTGCGCGTTCTGCGCCCGGGAGAACAAGGACGCCTCCGAGGTCGTGACCTGGGCGTCCAACCAGTCGTGGAGCAACGGCAGCAGCGCCATGACCGGCGCGTCCTACATGGGCATCAGCCAGATCTTCGCCGCGTCCGGAAAACCGAAGGGCCTCAAGGCGATCTTCCCGCAGGTGCCCGGCGCGGACGTTTACCGCGACGTTGTCGCCTCCGGCGGACAGCTGGACGTCGGCTTCATCCCGCTGTGGCTCGGTCTGGTCACCGTCACCGGCATCATCCCGCCGGCGGTTGCGCAATCGGATCCACAGTCGGCCTTCACCGAACTCGCCGACCACCTCACCACCCTCGGCACGTTCACCGTCCCACTGTTGCTCGGCGCCGCCACCGGCGGCGAGCCGGCCTACGACGGGCCGTTCTACCAGGAACGTTCGCCAATCAACGTCATCTCCAAGGTTGACGTCCCGACCTTCCTCGTCAGCGGCGAGTTCGACCTGTTCCAGCGCGGCACGCCATTGCTTTTCGAGAACCTGCGCAAGCGGGGCGTGCCGACGAAACTGATCATCGGTCCGTGGGACCACCTGCAGGGCTCGTCCGGCGCGGAGATCGGCAACGCCGGGTACGGCACGCTCGCCGAGCTTCAACTCCGGTGGTTCGACCACTACGTCAAGGGCAAAAAGGACGACACGCTCAACTCGGACATCCAGCCGCTGACGTACTACGAACAGGGCACCGAAGCCTGGAAGAAGTCGAAGAACTGGGTGGGCAGCGATCGCACGGCGTCGGCGTGGAAACTGTCCGGTAACGCATTGCCACTGGGCGCCAACGGTGGTCTCACGCAGGGCACTCCAGTGAAGGGCACCGCCCCGATCCTGCCGATCCCGGTGGCCGGCCTGTGCAGTCGCTCGATGAACCAGTGGACCGCGGGCGCTCCGCATGCGATCCCGCTGCCGAACCCCTGCCTGGACGACAACACCTTGAACGACCTCACGGGCGTGGCGTTCCAGACGGGGCCGGTGGCCACGGCGAAGTCGTTCCAGGGGCCGATCAATGCTCGGCTCTACGTGGACAGCACGTCCGGCGACGGCATGCTCTCCGTGTCGGTCGAGGACGTCGCTCCCAACGGCAAGGTCGCCCGACTCACCGGCGGGTGGCAGGTCATCTCGCTACGCAAGCTCGACACCGCCAAGTCGCGCTACCTCGACGACAAGCTGATCCAGCCGTATCACCCGTTCACCAAGGCCAGCTCCGCGCCGACCAAGCCCGGGGAAGTCGTGCCCCTGGACGTTGAGCTGTTCCCGACCGGCGCCAAGATTGCGGTCGGTCACCGCCTGCGGGTAGCGGTGCAATCGTTCGACGTCCCGCACCTGTTGCCCAACCTGCAGTTGGCTCCCGCCACTGCCAGCATCATCACGCTTCACACCGGCCCGGACACGCCCTCACGAGTGACGCTGCCAGCCCTGAAGTAGCTAACCCAGCACCCGGCGGACGTGCTCGTTCGTGAACTTGCCGTGCGGGTCGAGACGGCGTCGGACAGCCTGGAAGCGATCCCAGTTGGGGTACTTCGCGGCGAGCACGTCGGCCGTAAGGAAATGCCGCTTGCCCCAGTGGGGGCGGCCGTCGTGGGCCAATGCGACGTCCTGCACGGCGCGCAGGAACGGCTCGTACGCCATGCCTTCATACATGTGCGCGGCGATGTAAGCGGTGTCGCGCGACCATGCCGGGCTGAGGAACGAATCCTCGTCCGGCGCCACGAACCGCACCTCGAGCGGGAAATTCACGTCGAACTTGCGGTTCTCGATCTCGGCAAAGATCTCACGCACCACCGAGGCCGCCGCGTCCCGCGGCACCGCCCATTCGCTCTCGGTGAAGCGGACGCTGCGGACGCTGGAGAAGATTCGGTGGCCGACGTCCACCCGGTCGGCTTCGGAGAACGCTCGGGTGACGAATCGGTTCAGCCATGGGATCTGGCGCGGGAACCGGCGTCCAACGCGCGAGATCATGTTCAGCACCTTGTTCTCCAGCACTGTCTCGGTCAGGTAGGCCTTGATGGATCCGGGCGGACGCGCCGGGTCGTCGGTGCGGTTGTTCGTGCGGCACAGGGCGGCATCCGTATGCGGGAACGCCCAGAACTCGAAGTGGTCGTTGACGTCGGCCAGTTCATCGAGCCGGGTCAGGGTTTCGTCCAAGGGACGTCGGGCGTCGACGCCGCGCAGTCGGAAGGACGGCACGGTCCGCAACGTCACTGTGCTGATGACACCAAGCGCTCCGAGGCTGACCCGCGCGGCCCGGAGTTCATCCCCACCGTCGATCGTGCGCACGCTCCCATCGCCGAGGACGAGGTCAAGCGACACGACCTGGGTGGCCAGGTTGCCGAGCCGAGCACCAGTGCCGTGGGTGGCGGTCGAGATCGCGCCGGCCACGCTCTGCACGTTGATGTCACCGAGATTGGCCATGGCGCGGCCGAGTTCGTCCAGGATGCCGTTGAGTTCGTGCAGACGGGTGCCGGCGCCGACCGTGACGTGACCGGAGGTCTGATCGAAGTCCAGTAGTCCGGAGATCTGGTCCAACGAAATGAGGGTGCCGCTCGTGCCGACGAGATCGCCGAACGAGTGTCCCGCTCCCACGACACGTACTGACTCGGCAGCAGCGACCCGCTCGGCGAGCTCAGCCCTCGTCGCAGGCCGGACGATCTCGGCCGGCGCGCACGCTTCATCGCCAGTCCAGTTGCGCCATTCCGTCATGGAGCCACCTTAGGGAAGCCCCCAACGTCACAAGAACGCGTAGCCGTCGCCGCGATAGGTCGCGACCGTGGCCACCGGGTTCCCGTTGGCAACGAGGTGGAGCCGGTCAACGCGCTCGCACAACTCCCCTGCCTTCGCGTGCCGGAACCAGACCCGGTCGCCGATGCGGAGGTCGCGCGCACCGCTCCCGCGCAACGGCGTCTGCGCCTCACCGGCACCCTCGAGGGACGTGAGTTCCAAACCACCAGGCCACACCGGAGTCGGGAGACGATCAGCACCCGGCGCCCCGGACGCAATCCATCCACCCCCGAGGACCGTCGCGAAATCTGGACTGGGCCGACGGACGACGGACGTCACGAAATAGGCGGACGGGTGCAGGTTCAGGTGACGGTAGCCGTCGAACAGTGTCGGGCAGTACAGCCCGGAACCGGCGGCCACTTCCGTGATCGCTTCTTCGCTCGCGGTCGCGGCGATGCTGCCCGTACCGCCGCCGTTCACGAACTCCAGCGGTGCAACCTCGCGGACGGCGGCGACCACCGCAGCTCGGCGATCGCGCAGTTCGCGCGACGACACGGCCTGCATGCCGCGGATCTGCGCCTTGTGTAACACCGAGCCGGCGTCATTGCCCACTCCGGCAATCTGTGCCTCATACGCCATCAACCCGACGAGGTCGAACCGCGGACGGTCGCGCAGGTCGCGGGCCAATGCGACGGCGGCGGCCGGGTCGTGCAGCGGCGACCGTCGAGTACCCAAGTGGACACGGCCACCAAGGAGGCGGAGCGAGGCGTCGAGGTCGAAACAGATGCGCAGTGTGGGCCCATCGGATCCGACTGCTGCTTCGATGAAGTCGAGTTGTTCGGACGCGTCGATCATCAACGTGACGCGAGCGGCCAGCTCGGGATCGGCAGCCAGGCGTTGCAGCGATTCCCGGTCAGCGGTCGGATAGCCGACAACGATGTCGTCGACGTCCTCGGCAAGCCAAAGCGCTTCGGCAAGCGTCAGGGCGAGCACGCCTCGGTATCCGGGTTGATCGAGAACCCCGCGGGCGATTTCGCGGCACCGCACCGATTTGGTTGCCAACCGAATCGGCTTCCCCGCGGCACTGCTCACCATCGCGTCGGCATTTGCGCGAAGGGCTCCCAGATCGACGACGGCGTACGGCGGTTCGAGGTGCGCAGTCGCAGCCGACAGTTCATCCCAGGAGGACGACGTGGGCGCGAAGTCGGCTAGAAATCCCGGCACGCGCCCATTCTGCCCTTACCCACTATTTGTAGAGCGGGACCGCGATCGAGTCGCCGGCCTGCAAGCGTCCACCGGACGCCATCGAGTTGAGCTTCATGATGTCGTCGACGGTGACCTGGATGTCGCCGGTCGGGTTGGCCTTCGCGGCGATGTCCCACAGCGTCTGGCCGGGCGCCACCGTCACCATGGTCGCCGGTACCGGAACGCCCGGGTCATCGGTGGCGACGGTGGTCGAACCCAGCACGACGCCCAGGACGACGAGCATCAGCACGGTGCTGAGGATCATCGCCAGCCGCCCGCGGCGAGTCAGCCGCAGAGGCGCCCGCGTTGCGTCGGTCGCCGGCGTCGGGACCAGCGCCAGATGCCGTACCCGGACGGTCGAATCAGCGTTCAGCGCCTCGCGATACGGCCGATGCGCCGGGTGGGTGGGGTGCACGTGTGAAATGTCCATGCTTTGGATATCCAAGATGCTGCTCATGGTTGCCTCCAGGGGAAGGTGAAGGGACTGGTTGGGATTTGGTGTGTTCGGCCGGACACCCGCTCAGGTGCGATGTCATTCGGGGCGATTCGTCCCCCGTACTTGGGGTGAACAGATGTTCGATCGAACACATGTACGAGACTATGAGGTCCGACTGACAAAACAGCGCAACGTTCGAACATGCGTTCGGCACGTGATGCGATTTCGCTGAAATGGCAGGCGAAACTTATTCGAACAATTCAGCGATCACCGGCGTGTCGCAATGAGGCCGCCGCCCCCAGCACGGTTACTCGACGGCTGAGCTGGGGCCGTCGTCAAGGAAATCAAGCAGGGCGGCGACGAACTCGGATTCGCGTTCGCGGTGCGGCCAGTGACCGGCGCCGTCGAGGATGCGGACTGCGCAAGGCGCGGTGAAGCGTTTCGGGGTCGCTCGGTACGCGCGCTGGACCATGGGCGGGTCGTCCGATCCCCCGACGATCAACGCCGGCACGGCGATCTTGGCCCGCAGGTACGGATCAATCGGGTTGAGCGCCTTGTAGTACGCCAACGCCCCGCGCAGGACCCGCTTGTCCCGCAGGGCTTCGACAGCCTCGTCCACGGACGCCTCCCGCGCCGGACCGTTCCAGCTCGGTGCCCACCTCCGATACAGGCGGTCGACGAACTTGAAGTCGAAGGCTCGGCCGGTGAGCGCGGCAAACGGCAACTTGAAGTAGAGGAAGTGTCGCCCCTCCACTGCGCTGGCCGGGGTCGGCCTGAGCGTCAGCGGGTGCGGGATGCCGACCGAGACCATTTTCGTGACTCGTTCTGGAAAACCGGTCGCCACGGCGTAGGCCGCGCCCGCACCCCAGTCGTGCCCCACCACAGCGGCGGATGACTCCCCCAGAGCGTCCAGCAACAACCTGACGTCGTCCGCGAGGTCCTTGGTGGCGAAGCCGCGATCGCTGAAGGTCGACTGGTGGTACCCGCGCATATACGGCACGACGGTGCGATATCCGGCGGCGTTGAGTTGCGTCCGGATGCTGTCCCACGATTGCGGCAGGTCCGGGAATCCGTGCAGCAGGACGACCAACGGACCTTCGCCGCTGTCAACGAAACGGAATGTCTGCCCTTCGGCGGACGCCTCGCGCCAGGTCATCGGGCCGGATCAGTCCGCGAGCGAACCGATGTCTCAACAGGCGCGGACGGCCCCGCCGGTGTCACTGTGCTCATCCCTCGGAGTGTAGAACCGCGTCGCGGGTATGGCAGGCAACGCGGCGCAGGTCACACCGCCGTTGACCTGTTCAAACAACGAGACCGTCCGGCATACTGAAATTAGAACGTGTTCTAGATTGGGTGGACGTTGGAATGTATGACTTCGAAGGTGAAAAGCCTGCGGGTATGGGCTATGCCAAGGCACAGGCGCCGCATCGCGCGCTGATGCTCCTGGAGGCCCGGGTTGTCGGCGAGTACGCCGCGTCTCACGTGGTGGACCTGTTCGGCCCCAAACGTCCCACCGGCGCGGGACGGCCGGTGTTGGTACTCCCCGGCTTCCAGGCGACCGACCGGATGACCGGCCGACTGCGCAGCCACCTGGAGCGGCACAACTTCCGCGCACACGGCTGGGCGCAAGGGGCCAACATCGGCCTCACCGACAAGCGGATCGACGGCCTGATCGAGCGGTTCGAGTCCCTGCACAAGCAGTACGACGAGCCCGTGGGCATCGTCGGCTGGAGCTTCGGCGGCGTCCTCGCCCGCTGGCTGGCCCACACCTACCCCGACGACGTTCGCCAGATCATCTGCCTCGGCTCCCCTTGGCGTGCCGAAGGCGAGAAGACCCGTGCGACGGCAATGTTCGAACGGTCCCGGCGCAAGCACGGTATCTCCGACCGCGCCCGGCCGATGGTCGACCTCATGCGTGGGCCCGTGCCGGTTCCGGTGACGGCGATCTTCTCCAAGACCGATGGCATCACCTCGTGGCAGGGCTGCGCGGTGGACGAGTCCTCGGCTCCCCCGGCCGAGAACATCTCCGTGCCGAGCAGCCACCTCGGGATGGTCTCCAATCCCCTGGTGCTGGACGTTGTCGTCGATCGGCTGACGCAGGACCCGAACAACTGGCAGCCTTTTTCGTGGCGCACAGCGCTCGGCCGGAAATGGGGACGATCATGAGCGACGACACGTCCAAATCCACCCGTTCGTTGCTCGCGCAACGCGACCCGTCCGCCATCGCAAAGGCGCTTCCGTTCCTCCGATTGGCCATGAAGAACTACTTCCGCTCGGACGTCCGCGACATGGACCGCGTGCCCGAGGGCGGCGTATTGGTGGTGGGCAACCACTCCGGCGGCCTCATGCCCATGGACGTTCCGATCTTCGCCGTCGAGTTCTTCGACATGTTCGGATCCGACCGACCGCTCTTCTGTCTCGCGCACGACATGCTCTTCACCGGCGTGAACGGACCGATCATGCGCAAGTTCGGGTTCGTTCCGGCCCAACGCGACTCGGCCCAGCAGATCCTCGCGGCCGGCGCTGTGACCATTGTCTTCCCGGGCGGCGACTACGACTCGTTCCGACCAACGCTTGGGGCCAATGTCATCGACTTCAACGGCCGCACCGGGTACATCCGGACCGCGCTCAAGGCCGGCGTGCCGATCGTTCCCGTCGTTTCCATTGGCGGCCAGGAGGCCCAGTTCCACCTCACCCGAGGCGAATGGCTCGGCCGCCACTCCCCGTTCCGGCGCTTCATGCGCAGCGACCTCCTCCCGCTGGCCGTCGGGTTCCCGTTCGGCCTGATGCCGGCCGGGCTCAACATCCCGCTGCCCACGAAAATCGTGACGCAAGTCCTCGAACCGATCGACATCGAAGCGGAGTTCGGTCCCGATCCCGACATCACGGTGGTCGACGCCGCCATCCGGGCCCGCATGCAGGACGCGTTGGACGCCTTGGCCCGCGAGCGCAGGTTCCCGGTTCTCGGATGAGCCTGCAGAAAAGGCTTTGGTCGACACGGCACCTCGTCCGCAGCCGAATGATCGCGCCGATGCGGCCGAGCCAGTACCTCGGCATGGCCCGCATCCTGCGCGACTACGGGCCCCACGCCACCACCGGATTCGCCCTCGCCGCGAACAGGTCTCCGAACAAGGTCGGGCTGATCGACGAGCGCGGCTCGCTCACGTGGCGGGAGATCCAGGAGCGCGCGGACGCGCTGGCCGTCGGGCTTCTCGGGTTGCGCGACGAGAAGCCGAACTCCATCGCCATCCTGTGCCGCAACCACCGCGGATTCGTCGACGCCTTCCTCGCCGCGAGCAGGCTCGGTGTCCCGGGCCTCCTGCTCAACACCGGCTTCTCAGGTCCGCAACTGGCGGACGTCCTCGAACGCGAACAGGCGTCGCTGATCGTCTATGACGAGGAATTCGCCGGACTGCTCGCCGAGGCGCGGCAACGCGTCCCCGGCCTGACCGAGGTCCTCAGCTGGGTCGAAGACGACGAAGACCGCCGCGACATCCCGACGTCCGACCGGCTCATCGAGGCCCACCGCGGCGAACGTCCGCCGCACGCTCGGCCCGGACGCGTCGTCCTGCTGACGTCCGGTACCACCGGCACGCCCAAGGGTGCCAACCGCAGTGGCGGCGGCCCCGAAGAACTGGCGGCCATGCTCGAACGGATCCCGTGGCACGGCGGCGAAACCATGGTGGTCGCCGCGCCGACCTTCCATGCCTGGGGCTTTGGCCAACTGGTCATCGCCGCGACGATGGCCAACACGATCGTGCTGCGACGCAAGTTCGACCCGGCCGCCACGCTCGCCCTCGCCGATGAGTACGCGGCCACCGGCATCGCGGTCGTCCCCGTCATGCTCGAACGGATCATGGAGCTGGCCGCCGACCAACTCGATCAGTACTCCCTCAAGACCGTCCGCTTCATCTCGGCCAGTGGGTCGCGGATGCGCGGTGAAGCCGTCCTCGCCTTCATGGATCGCTTCGGCGACAAGATCTACAACAGCTACAACGCCACGGAAGCGGGCCAGATCAGCGTGGCCTCGCCAGACGATCTGCGACACGCACCCGACACGGCCGGGCGTCCGGTCACCGGGACCACGGTGCGACTCGTGGACGACGACGGCCAGGACGTCGCCGCCGGCCAGGTCGGACGCATCGTCATTCGCGGAGCGTCCGAGTTCGACGGCTACACCGCCGGCGACACGAAGGCATCCCTGGACGGATACATGGTCTCGGGCGACGTGGGGCGAATGGATGCCGACGGTCGGCTCTACGTCGTCGGGCGAGACGACGACATGATCGTCTCCGGCGGCGAGAACGTGTACCCCGTCGAGGTCGAGCGCACGATCAACGAGCTCGCCACGGTACGTGAGGTTGTCGTCGTGGGTGTCGACGACGACGCGTTCGGACAGCGGCTCGCCGCATACGTCGTTCCCGTCCGGGACGGTGCACTGGACGCCGACGACGTGCGTCTCCACGTTCGAGCGCGACTCGCGGGCTACAAGGTGCCACGAGACGTGATGTTCCTTGACGAACTGCCACGCAACGCGTCAGGGAAGGTCGTCGTCCGGGACCTTCCGGAGGCCACGTCCTGATGGACAACCCACTCTCCATCGATGCGGTCCGCAACCTGCGGACCTTCAGCGACGTCACCCGGATGCGCGGCGCGGACGCGGGATTCCTGTACATCGAGACGCCCGCAATGCACATGCACACGCTGAAGATGGCCATTCTTGACCCGACGCCGGGCATGAGCTTCGAGAATCTGGTCCGCGCCATGTTCTACCGGCTGCGGCGGATGCCAGCCTTGCGACGTCGGGTCGTACCGGTGCCGTTCGGCCTGAATCACCCGGTGCTCGTCACCCAGCGACGGCTCAACCCGGACCGGCACTTCTTCCGCCACGACATTCGGGCCAAGGGCGGCACAGGCACGATGCGCGACTTCGAACGGACTGTCGGCGAAATCGCGAGCACCCCTCTCCAACGCGACGTGCCGCTGTGGGAGATTCACTATTGCGAGGGGTTCGCCGACGGCAAGGTCGGCATCGTCGGCAAGATCCACCACGCGCTCGCCGATGGCCTCGCCGCCAACGCCATGCTCGCGAACATCATGGACGTCACGTCCGCCGACCGGCGTCCGGAATTCGTCTCAGACGCGTCGCGAGGTGGGGACGTTCCTGCGAGCGGACAGCTCGTACGTTCGGCCCTGCGAGATGCCATTCGACAGTTCACGATCATTCCCGGTCTGCTGGGCCGGACGTGGCGGGCCGTCAGCGCGATGCTGCGCTATCGGCGGGACGAGTCCAGTGGCGTGCCGGTGCCGGTCAAGGACACTCCGCGGGTTTCGTTCAACGGACCGCTGACACCGCGCCGGTCGTTCGCGACCGTCACCCTGCCCATCGCCGACCTCAAAGCGGTGCGAGCGCGACACGATTCGATCAGCGGGCTCACCCTCAACGACGTCGTCCTTGCCGTGACGTCCGGCGCACTTCGACGCTGGCTCGACGCGCACGGCGAACGTCCGGAAGGCTCCCTGGTTGCGGGCGTTCCCGTCGGCATGGACGCCGGCGACGGCGACCTGCGCCTCGCAGGCAACAACGTCTCGAACATGTTCACCACGCTGGCCACGGACGTCGACGACTCCGCGCAGCGGCTGCGGCTGATCTCGGCGACCGCCAAGCACGCCAAGGCGATGAACCAGCATCTCGGCAGCTCACTTGCCGAGTGGTCCCAATTCACGCCGCCCGCGCCGGTGGCCGCATTCATGCGGGCCTACAGCCGGCACCGTGGCGCCCGGTTCCATTCCGCCCCGTTCTCGGCGATCGTGTCCAACGTCCCCGGCCCGCGGGAGCGGCTGAAGGTCGGCGGCGCGCAACTGGCCGACGTCTTCAGTGTTGGACCCCTGGTCGAGGGCATCGGCCTCAACGTGACCGTCTGGTCCTACGTCGACCGGATGAATTTCTCCCTGCTCGCCTGCCCGGACCTGCTGCCGGACGTGAACGTACTCGCGTCCCATTTCCCGGCAGCCCTCGCCGAATTGCTCGGCGAGCCGAAGTCGCAAAAACAGGAAGTCCCAAGCCAGGACGAGCAGAGTGGGAACAACGACCATCCTGATCAGGAGAGTGCATGAACTTCCAGACCATCGGTCATCATGCCGCGCGCGCCGGTAAGGCCACTGGACGTGTGGGCCGCAAGGCTGTCGTCCACGGGCTGAGGCTGCTCGCCGATCAGGCAACGCCGGACGTCCCCGTCCCACCGGCGGCCCGTCCAATCGACCTGCCGGGTCGCGGCACGACCCACGTCCTGGACCTCCCCGGGCCGACCCCGGATGCGCCGGTGCTGCTGCTCATGCACGGCATTGCCACCACCGGCCCGCTGACCTGGTTCACCGTGCTGGACGAGTTGCGCCGGCAGTACCGGGTTGTGACCTTCGACCAGCGGTGGCACGGGCGCGGCATCCGGTCAGCCGAGTTCCGGTTGGCCGACTGTGCCGATGACGCCGTGGCCGTTCTTGATGTGCTCGGCATCGACCAAGCCATCGTCGTCGGCTACTCGATGGGCGGCGCCATCGCACAATTGCTGTGGCGTCGCCATCCCGAGCGGGTCGCCGGCCTGGTGCTCTGTTCCACGTGCTCCCGATGGGAAGGTCACGTGGGCGAACGGGTGTTCTTCCGCGCCCTTGCCATGGCCAGCGAGGGATTGATTTCCGTCGCGGCGGACAAGGTGCACGCCCACGCCGACAACGTGCCGCCCACGTCGGACGAGGCGTCAGATGCTGGGCTCCGAGCATGGGCGATGGGCGAGTTGCGAGCGACCAGTCTGTGGTCCCTACCCGTTGTGATGGCCGAACTCGGCCGTTTCGATGCGACCGCCTGGATCAGTGAAGTGTCCGTACCGACTGGCGTCCTCGTGACGTCCTCGGACAAGGCCATCCTGGCCGAGCGACAATTGCACCTGGCCGAATCGATTCCCGGTGCGATCATGCGTTATGCGCCCGGCGGCCACACCTCCCTGGCCTTCGACGTCACGCACTGGAAGCCGGTGTTCCTCGACCTCGTCGACGCGATCGCAGCCCGCGTGGTCGAGCAGAACGACGACGACGAAGCGGCCTGATCAGCGCTTCTGCTGCCGCTTAAGCTTGCGCTTGCCGGCGCGACGGAGCAGCGGTTCGGCCCGCATGAAGGGGCCGGGGGCAACGGACGTCAATCGCATCAGGACGCCACGGCTGGCCGGGAGCGTCCGGTAAACGCGCCTCGTGCCGAACATGCCGACCAGTGCGTGGGCCACTTGGGCTGGCTGCAGGAACGTGCCCGATCCGATGAGCTCACGGGCCTGACCGTCCTGGTGCATGTCGGCGACCATCTTGGTGTCGACGCCGTCCGGGCACACCGCGTGGACGAGGATCTTGTCCTTCTTCAGTTCGACACTGATGGACGTCGCCAGCGACAGCGCCGCTGCCTTCGTCGCCGCGTAGAGGCTCAAACCGGGGACCGGACCGTGGGCGCTCAACGACGCGACGATGCCGATGTCACCGCCTTTGACGCCGTCTTTCGCCTGTTGGCGGAACACCTCAGCCGCCACCCGGCTTCCCCACGCCACGCCAAGGACGTTGACATCGATGAGGGCGTGGACCTGGTCGTCGGTGAGGTCGGTCAACGTCTCGTCGAAAGCGACGCCGGCGTTGCACACGAAGGCGCCCAAGGGCGCGAGGATTCGGGCTTCCTCGACGACGCCGCGGGTCGCGTACTGGTCGCGAACGTCCAGCGCGAGGCCGAGCGGTGCGCCGATCTCGGATGCCGTCGCCTTGGCCGCCGCCTCATCGATGTCGGTGACGACGACCTGGTAGCCCCGTCCGAGCAGTTCGAGTGCGATCGCCCGACCGATACCGCCGGCGCCACCCGTGACGACTGCTGAGCGAGGCTTCTTGGCGCTGACAATTCCCTTGGCCATGTCCGGAGCGTAGCGCCGGGAAGCCTGACGCTGGCCCTACGCGAGTCCGAATCGTCCGGTCGCCAGCGCGACATCGCGCAGCCGATCGGGGAATCCTGGACCCAGATGCGGCTCTATGTCGTCCAGCTCGAGCGGCTCGCGGCACTGCCCACAGACGACCTCCGCGCGGGCGTTATGCCCACAGGTCACATGCCGCAACAGGACCGGCGGCCCATCGCTGGACGCAAGCCACCGGTCGCCCCACGCCATCATCGCCGCCAGGACGGGGAAGAGTTCTCGCCCCTGTTCTGTGACCAGGTAGTCATGGCGGGGCGGGTTCTGCTGATAGGCATGCCGTTCGAGCAGGCCGGCGTCGACCAACCGACCGAGTCGCTGCGAGAGCACGTTCCGACCGATGCCGAGCACGCGCTCGAAATCGTCGAATCGCGTTGTGCCGTAGAACGCCTCCCGGAGCACCAACGGCGTCCATCCGTCGCCGACCAGATCGACCGTGCGCGCGATCGAGCAGGGCCAGTTCGCAAAGGATGTGCGCTTCACAGCACGTCGATCCGGGCCAGGACGTGCTTGTGGAAGGGGATCCCCGAAAGCTCGTCGCGATCCTCGCTTGCCGTGAGCTCGTTGGGGGCAACGCCCACGGTGTCGCCCTCGTCCGAGTTGGGGATGAGCCCCAGGCCGTTCGGGAGTGAGATGTGTCCGCTTCGCATCCGTGGGTTCGGTTCGACGGCGACATCGACTGTGCCACGCGCGGTCGAGAGACGAACCATCGATCCGGCTGCCACTCCGAGTGCATCTGCATCGAACTCACTCAGGCGCAATGCTCCCTGTGCGTCGCGTTTGCGCCACCCCGGATCGCGGATGATCGTGTTCGCCGTGAACGCGCGCCGCTCACCGGCCGAAAGGACGAAAGGCCACTCGTCATCAATGGCGGGACCCGGACGATCCGCCAACCCCTCAACCTCGCGGAGCATCTCGGGCACGTCGAGCTGGATGCGCCGGTCGCCCAGACGACGCCAGGTTTCGTCCTCAGTGTCATCGGTCGTCACCACACCCGACCGGCCGGCGAGGATCGCCCGGAACAGGTTCTCGCCCGCATCCAGCCCTTCGCCGTGCCCGGCGCGCTTGACCCCGCTCGGGTTCTCCATGGCGAACTGGAATGCCATCGCCCACAAGACGGCTGCCGCGTCAGCGCCATCGGGCAGCGTCGGACCAAGCGTCCGGTAGAGCAGGACCGGCGCGAGCTTGCGCAGCCGGGCGTCCGCGACTGCACCGAGGAACGCCTCGGCGAAGGTCCCCTCGGCCGCGGCCTGTCGCAGCGGCTCGTAGTCGTCGTCGGTCAGCGCGCCGGTCGCTTCAACCAGCCGGGCGTGGATTTCGGGCTCGGACAGGACGCCGTCAGGAGGCGGCATCACCGGGTGCCGCAAGTGGAAGATGTTCTGCGGGAAGTCGAAATTGAAGAAGGTCGCTTCAAACTTCTCGAACTGTGTGGCCGCAGGTAGGACGTAGTCGGCGAGTCGTGCCGTCTCGGTCATCGCGACATCGATCACGACCAGGCAGTCGAGGGCAGCGAGCGCCTCCCGCATGCGCTGCGAATCCGCCACCGAGTGCGCAGGGTTGGCGCTCTCGACGAACATCGCCCGGTACCGCAGCGGGTGGTCCGTCAGGATTTCATCGGCGATGACATTGCACGGAACCAAACCGCTGATGATTGGCGCGCCCGCCACGGGGCTCCGAGGCAACTCGTCGACCGGCAGTCCGCGATCACGGCCAATGGACGTCAAGTTGGAGAAGACGTACTGGGCTCCGCTCTTCCCGAAGTTCCCGGTGAGGAGCCACACGAGCTTCTCGACGTAACTGACCACCGTCGAATCGCGGTTCATTTGAACGCCGAGATCCTCGAGCACGGCCACGGATGAGGCGGCGGCTATGCGCCGGGCGGCCGCCCGAACAAGCTCTGGGTCGACGTCTGCGTGGGCACAGTAGGCATCCACCGGGGCCGCGGCGAGGACACTGACGACGTGCGCCAACCCCTCGGCTTCGGTGTGCTCATCGAGCCAGCCGTGGTCGATCAGATCCTCCTGAACGAGGACAGCAGCCAAGGCCGTCACCGCATAGACGTCCGTGCCCGGGCGCACCTGGAGGTGGAAGTCGGCGAGATCGGCCGTTTCGGTCCGCACCGGATCGATGACGATCATCGAGCGACCCGGGTCCTTGCCGATCTCCTTGAGGACGGAGCGTGCTCGAGGGAATCCGTGCGATTGATACGGGTTCTTGCCGATGAAGAGGGCAACTTCGCAATGCTCCACGTCCGCCCGGTAGGGGCGACCCAGCATTCTTGCGGACACCCAGAAGTCGCCCGTCTTCTCCTGGGCCAGCGCGCTGGAGCGGTAGCGCATCCCGAACGCGGCCTGCGTGGCGCCGGCATACGCACCGCCGAGGTGGTTCCCCTGCCCGCCGCCGCCGTAATAGAAGATCGATTCGCCGCCGTGCTCGTCACGCACCGTGCTGAGACGTGCGGCCACCTCGGCAATGGCGGTTCCCCACTCGATTTCCTCGAAAGTGCCGTCGGCCCGACGGCGCAGTGGTCGAGTGATGCGGTCCGTCCGGCCATTTTGGTAGGCGTCCAGCTGGAGTGCCTTGTTGCAGGTGTAGCCCTGCGAGGCCGGGTGCCGCTTGTCGCCACGGATCTTCGAGAACGTGTGCCCGTCGTCACCGAGCTGGATCTCAATTCCGCAGTTGCACTCACACAGGATGCAGGCGTTGGCGTGCCACTCGCCTGCCGTCGAATCCACGTCCGTCGTCATTCACCGCACGCTAACGGAGTCCGTTCAATAAAGGAACCCACTCGCCTAGCGCGCTGCGGCGTTGACGATGGCCGACAGCAACCCCGGAAAGCGTTTGTCCAGGTCATCCGTTCGGAGCCGCACGAAGCGCGAGGTGCCCTCGAGCCGAGTGTGGGTCACCCCCGATTCGCGCAGGACGCGAAAGTGATGCGAGCGCGTCGCCTTGGTCACGCCGAGGTTGAAGCTTCCACACTGGCGCTCGCCGTCCGCGTGGAGTGTCCGGACGATTTCGAGTCGGGTCGGATCACCCAACGCCTGCATGAGATCGGCCAATCGGATGTCGTCGACAGCCGGTTGCACAAGATCGGACGCGATTGTGGACATACCGAGAGTCTAAACATTGTTTGACGCTTGTCGAACATTGACGTAAGTTCGATGGCGGTCGAACAGGAGACACGAATGCCGAAATTGCCTGCCCCGCTCTACCCGCTCATCGCGGTCGTCTCGTGGGGTGCAATGTTCCCGATCGCGGCGAACGCACTTCCGCATGTCGATCCGTTCAACATCACCGCACTCCGGTACGCGCTCGCGAGCGTCGCGTACCTCGTCCTCCTCCTGGTCGTCGAGGGCCGCGAATCGCTTGCTCTCGAGGGGAACGGCGCCAGACTCTTCGCGCTCGGCTCCTTGGGATTCGCCGGCTTCAATCTCCTGGCGTACGCCGCCCTGTTGTGGTCGCCGCCCCAGGATGTCGCTGTGATCGTGCCGACCATGCCGCTGGTGACCGCGCTCGTCCGATGGGCGCGCGGCGGCGAGCGTCCAACCTCGGTGATGCTCGGCGCATCTGTCGCAGCACTTCTCGGCGCCGGACTCGTCGTGACCAAGGGCGACTTCACCACGCTCGAAGGTGGGCTCGGCTCGCTGCTGACACTGCTCGCCGTCGTGTGCTGGGTGATCTACACGATGGAAGCTGCCAGCTTCCCGGCATTCTCACCACTTCGTTACACCACCCTGACCGCGCTTCTCGGGACTGTCACGATCGTGGCGATTACCGTCCTCGCCGATGTCGTCGGGGTGCAGCACGTTCCGAGCATCAGCGACATCGGCACCGTGTGGTGGGAAATCGGATTCCTCGTGCTCTTCGGCGCCGTTGCCGCCGTCCTGGCGTGGAACACCGGCGCGCGCCTCCTTGGCGCAGCCAACACGTCGCTGTTCATCGTGCTCGTCCCCGTCGTCGCGTTCGCCATTCGAATTGCCGGTGGCTATCACCCGGTGGCAGCCGAGCTCTGGGGCGCGGGCATTGTCATCTCCGCGCTCGTCTTCGCGAACCTCGCCGGTCGCCGACCTGCAGATACACGCGTGACGGTGGGAACGAACGCCTGACGCTGGGAGCGACACGCCAGTCGAACATATGTTTGAGTCGGTCGGGATTTCGCTCTACGGTGAGTTCATGGACGACACGACCGAGACTTCCGACGATTTGGCCCACAAGCGCGGACGTCCGCCGGGATCGAAGAATTCATTGCGTGAACTGCCGGACGGTCCGGTCGACGAGATGACCGGACTGACGCAGCGCCAGCAGTTGGTCCTCGTGTTCCTTCGCGATGAGATCGCCAAGCGCGGCTATCCGCCAAGCATGCGCGAGATCGGCGCGGCCGTGGGCCTCGCCAGCACGTCGTCCGTCGCCCATCAGCTGCGGGTGCTCGAGCAGCTCGGCTACGTCAAGCGCGACCCCAATCGTCCGCGCGCCCTGGAGATCTTCCTGCCCGAAGTGCTCAGCGCCCGCGCATTCCTGCACCACGACGAGACCGACAGTGGCAATGCCCGTCCCGAAGCCACTTATGTCCCGGTGCTCGGACGCATCGCTGCCGGCGGACCCATCCTCGCCGAGGAGCGCGTCGAAGAAATCATGCCGATGCCACGGTCCCTGGTCGGCGACGGCACTCTCTTCATGCTTGAGGTGCGTGGCGACTCGATGATCGATGCTGCCATCTGTGACGGCGACTACGTGGTCATCCGCCAGCAGCCGAGCGCCGAGAACGGCGAGATCGTGGCCGCGCTGCTCAACGACGAGGCCACGGTCAAGACCTTCCAACGCAAGGACGGCCAGGTGTGGCTGCTCCCGCACAACGAGTCCTACTCCCCCATCGACGGCACCCACGCTCAGATCCTGGGCAAGGTCGTCGCCGTCATGCGCCGCGTCTGAATGAATTTGCGGGCGGGCAGTCGCCCCGAAGCGACCGTCCGCAGCCCGTGCCCCGGCGCCTGATCGCCCGCCGGCACTAACGCAGGCGCTTCAGGGCGCTCAGCACGGTCTCGCGGTCGGTGGTGCGCCACATCGGCGGTAGTGACGCCGCGAGGAACGAGCCGTACCGCGCGGTGACCAGCCGCGGATCGAGCACAGCCACGACCCCGCGATCCTCGGCTCGCCGGATCAGACGACCAGAACCCTGCGCCAACAGCAGGGCAGCGTGGCTGGCTGCCACGGTCATGAAGCCGTTGCCCCCTCGCTGTTCGACCAAGCGTTGCCGAGCACTCATCAGCGGATCGTCCGGGCGAGGGAACGGCACCCGATCGATGATCACCAACCGGCAGGTGGCCCCCGGAACGTCGATGCCCTGCCACAGGCTGAGCGTGCCGAACAAGCAGGACGCATCGTCCGCCACGAATCGCTTCACCAGTTCGGGCAGTTGCGCGTCACCCTGACACCAGATGTCGATGTCAGGCAGTCGTTCGCGCACCGCCTCGGCCGCCGCCTCCGCCGCTCGCCGCGACGAAAACAGCCCTAGGGTCCCGCCGCCGGCCGCCTCAACCAGTGCGGCGATTTCGTCGAACTGTGCATCGGTGATGCCTTCGCGAGCGGGCGCCGGCAGGTGCGACGCGACGTAGAGCATCGCCTGCTTGTCATATGCGAACGGGGAGCCCACGTCGATTGCCTCGTACTCGCCATCAGCCAAGCCGAGGGACGTCGCGATCGGCACGAAGCCGCCACCGAGGGTGAGGGTGGCGCTGGTGAGGACAACGGTGTTCTCACCGAACAGCTTGTCCCGCAGGTGCCCGGACACGTCGATCGGAGCGATGTGAAGCGTCGGACCGTTACGGGAATCGCTCATCCAGAGGACAGCCGACTCCGGCTTGGCCGCCATCCGGTCAGCGATCAGCCGCACCTCATCGATCAGTCCCTTCGCCTGCTGACGGGCCGCGTCGACATCGTCGCCGCTCTCCTTGGGAAAGGACGAGAAGGTCGCACGCGCCGCGTCGCGAATCAGTTCGAGCGCCTCGACCAGCTCCTCACCAGGAGTGTCGATGCGCCCGGCGTCGACCCGGGCCAGGGCGGCGGACAGCGCGTCCGCAGCATCGACAAGATGATCGACATCAGACCCGTGCGCGTGCGGTCGAGCACGGCGCGCCGCACGTTCGACCATGGTCGGATCGAGCTCAGCGGTCATCGACTGCGTCACCCGAGCCGCAAGTTCGTGGGCCTCGTCGATGACGACGTGCCGATATTCCGGCAACATCGGGACGCCGTCGATTGCGTCAATCGCCAGCATGGCGTGATTCGTGACGATGATGTCAGCATCCTGCGCCTGCTCCTTGGCGCGTTCGGCGAAACACTCCAGTGCGTGTGCACATCGCGTCGCGCCGATGCACTCGCGCGCATTGACACTGATCTGCCGCCATGCGCGATCGGTGTGGGACGGCGCGTGGTCACGGTCGCCGGATTCCCCGGCCGCCGCCTGTTCCTCGGCCCAGTCCCGCAGTTCTGTGACCTCGCTGCCCAAGGACCCGGCCGGGACGTCGACCAGCACGCCCTGGTCGTCCGGCACTCCTTCACGAACGCGGTGAAGGCACGCGTAGTTCCCGCGACCCTTGACCACCGCATGCTCGGGCGTCGTGTGCAGAACCTCGCGCGCGGCCTCCTTCAAGGCCGGGATGTCGCGTTCGATCAGTTGGTGCTGCAAGTTCAGCGTCGCAGTCGCTATGACGACGCGCTTGCCGAGCAACAGGCTCGGGACGAGGTACCCGAGCGATTTGCCCGTGCCGGTGCCGGCCTGGACGAGCAGGTGTTCCTCGCTCCGGAGGGCCTCGCTCACTGACTCAGCCATCTGGATCTGGCCCGGCCGTTCCGTGCCGTTGACTGCCTCCACCGCGGCGTGCAGTACCGACTCGACCGTGGGGTCGATCGACGTTTCCGTCGTCGGAGCGTCAGGCATGCGCTGACCCTAACTGCCTGACGCCCAACGGCCGACGGCTCGTCCACAGCACCGCGTCACGGGCAAGATGTGCCGGTGCCATCGGTGACGTCTTCCGTGCCGTCGTCCACTACATATTCCGCCCATCCCCTGTCATCGTTCACGCAGAGAGCGAACCCGTGAGCGTTCGGACGCAAGGAATCCACCCGGATATTGGGAGCCGGCGGAGCTCCCAGCCGAATCAGCAAGGTCGTGGCCTTGGCGGCATCCTTCGGAAGGCGGTGCCTTTCGTCGTAGGACACGAGGACGCCGCCAAGCCGATACGCGTCAGCCACAACCGAAACTGCGGATGGTTCCTGGTTCTTGCGCAGCCTCGTGAGCAACACCGCAAGCTGGCGAGAAACCGAGGAATCGGTCTTCGCGACATAGACGCCCGGACGTTCGGACGACTCCACCAGCACGTGGTCGGCGTCATCGGGCGAACTTGAGCACGAGCCTGCCCCGAGGAGGACCCGCTTGGTGCCGTCGAAGTAGGCGTACCGCCGATCAACGACCACGCAACTCACCAGGCCTTTGGTGATTGCGGCGGCGAGCACCACGTGATCGTCGTCCTCGCGTAGGCGGCGGTTGATGGCCTTCACCTGGGAGCGTTCCGATTCGTGGGCATGCAGGGCCACAATCCCATTCATCCACGGAATGTCCTGGAAAGCGCCAGTCAGGATCTCTCGATAGGAAGTCGTGGCAACGCCGACGTGTCGCGGACGTTCCACCTCAGAAGTCGTTCGGTCGGACGAACATCCCGCGAGTACGCAGAATGCGATCGCAACGACCGCGAGCCGACGGACGTCCATGTCAGGCGGACGCTGCGTTGAGCGCGTGTGCCAGGTCCTCGGGCACCCGCGCAACGACATGCGTTCCGTCGGCCTCGTGGCTGAGCGACTCGATCTCACCGTGGGTGTGCACCTGGTTGAGCAGGTCGCCCCGGGCATACGGCAACACGATGTCCACCCGCTCCGCCGGACGCGGCAGGTCTGCCTCCACGGCGAGCAGCAGCTCGTCGATGCCCTCACCGGAATGTGCGCTGACGACGACAGCGTGCGGCTCACGCGCCAACAGCTGCTTGACCACGAGGGGATCAGCCGTATCGGCTTTGTTGATGACGATGATCTCCGGCACATGGGCAGCGCCGATCTCGCCGAACACCTCACGCACGGCGGCAATCTGGCCCTCGGGGTCGGGGTGCGCGCCATCGACAACATGCAGGATCAGGTCGGATTCGCCCACTTCCTCCAAGGTCGACCGGAAAGCCTCCACCAGGTGGTGCGGCAGGTGCCGGACGAAGCCGACCGTGTCGGACAACGTGTAGACCCGGCCATCAGAGGTCTGGGTACGGCGAGTGGTGGGGTCGACCGTTGCGAACAACGCGTCCTCGACCAGTACGCCGGCGCCCGTGAGCCGGTTGAGCAGGCTGGACTTGCCGGCGTTGGTGTAGCCGGCAATGGCGACCGAGGGAATGCGCTTTCGTTGCCGTTCGGCCTTCTTGGCGGCACGGGTCGTCTGCAGCTGTGCGAGCTCGCGCCGCAACTTCGTGACGCGGGCCTGGATCCGACGGCGGTCGGTCTCGAGCTTGGTCTCACCGGGGCCACGGCCACCGATGCCCTCGCCGCCGGCGGCCCGACCGCCGGCCTGACGCGAGAGGTTTCCGCCCCAGCCTCGCAGGCGCTGGGTCTGGTAGCGGAGTTGGGCGAGCTCGACCTGGGCCTTGCCCTCGGCGCTCTTCGCATGCTGGGCGAAGATGTCCAGAATCAGCGCGGTGCGGTCGACGACCTTGACCTTCGTCCGGTCCTCCAGATTGCGCAGCTGGCTCGGCGCGAGTTCGCCGTCGCAGACGATCGTGTCGGCGCCGGTGGCGGCGACAGTTTCAGTCAGTTCGTCGACCTTGCCGCGTCCGATGAAGGTGGCCGGGTCGGGCTTCTGCCGACGCTGGATCAACGCGTCGAGCACTTCGGAACCGGCCGTCTCGGCCAGCAACTTTAATTCGGTCAGGGAGTTCTCGGCGTCCTCAGCACTGCCCTCGGTCCAGACCCCGACGAGGACGACGCGTTCCAGCCGAAGCTTGCGGTACTCAACCTCGGAGATGTCCTGCAGTTCCGTGGACATGCCCGGGACACGTCGCATCGTCGATCGCTCGTCGAGCGCCAACTCGACCTGCTCATCGGTATTGGATTTGTTGGCGGCAGTCGCCTCGTGGCGACCGCCAACGCCCAAGCGATCCACTAAGCACCCCCGCGACCGGCAAAGCCGGATCGCTCCGAGGGCGCTGCGAGCCACTCAAGCTCCCCCTGGGCAACGATCTCGGCCGGGCCGGTCAGTGTCAGCTCACCATCGGCGGCCCACTCGACGCTCAGCGTGCCGCCGGGTACATCGACCCGATACTCCGCGGGACGCGCGGCATCGTCAGCGACCATTGCGGCAACCGCTGCTGCACACGCGCCGGTGCCGCACGAGCGGGTTTCGCCTGACCCGCGCTCGTGCACCCGCATCGCAATGTGTGCTGGGCCGCGACGGACGACGAACTCGACGTTGACCCCGTCCGGATAGACCTCCGAGTCATGGTCCGGCGCGTCTGTGAGGAACCCGGCGTCAGCCAGGTCGTCCACGAACGCGACGGCATGCGGATTACCGGTGCGGACGTCCTGCGCTTCCCACGCTCGGCCGTTCGCGCCGATCTTGGATGTTCCGCGGAGATCGGCCGGCCCCATCGTCACGTTGTAATTGCCCTCGGCCCCGACCGTGACCGTGCGATCCCCGGCCCGCGTGCCGACCAGGACCGGGCTCGAGGCCAGACCTCCGTCGATCAGGTATTTCGCAAAGACCCGAATGCCATTGCCGCACATTTCACTCAGCGAGCCGTCTGCATTGCGGTAGTCCATGAACCATTCGGCCTGGGAGGCCGGGAGGTCCGCATCGAGCGCACGCAAGGCGTTGGTGCGGACGACGCGCAGCACGCCGTCAGCGCCAATTCCGCGGCGCCGATGGCACAGCGCGGCGACGAACGCCGGATCAAGTGCGCCGTGCACCTGGCCGTCGGCGTCCGGAAGCAGCACGAAGTCGTTCTCCGTGCCGTGTCCCTTGAGCCACGCGAAAGTCATAATCTCCAGTTTACGGGCGCGGCCCGCGACGATCGGCCGACTAACCGCGCGTCACCAGAGCCAGTGCGTCATCGACCAGGGTTGGCGAGTCGAACGGCAGCCAGTGGATGCGCGGGTCCTGGCGAAACAGGCGGTCCTGCCGCCGAGCGAACTTACGGGTGGCTGCGACCGTTGCCGCCCGCGCTTCGTCCTCACGAAGGCTGCCGGCAAGGAATCCCAGAACCTGCTGATACCCGATCGCCTTGGAGGCGGTGAACCCGTCAGCCAGCCCGTGCTGAAGCAAGCGGCGAACTTCGTCGACCAGTCCCGATTCCCACATCAAGTCCACGCGGCGCTCGATGCGCTTGTCCAGCACGTCCCGGCTGACGTCCAGACCGATCAACGTGACGTTGTCGTACGTCGACTCGTACGGCGGCAACGACGCTGCAAAGGAGCCAGTCAGCTCGATCACCTCCAGCGCGCGGACCAGGCGTCGAGTGTTCGTCGGAAGGATCAGTTCCGCCGCCTCCGGTTCCAGCAGCGCCAACTGGGTGTGCAGCTCCTCGGGGCCGATCGCGGCCAGTCTCGCCTCCCACCGCGCGCGCACACTCGGGTCGGTGCCCGGGAAATCCAACCGGTCGATCACCGCCCGCACATAGAGGGACGAGCCGCCCACCACGATGGGCGTCATGTCACGTGCGTGACAAACGTCGATGACGTTGCGTGCCCATCCCTGGAATTCGGCGACGCTGGCCGAATCGGTGACGTCCAACAGGTCCAGCAGGTGGTGCTGGACGCCTCCCCGCTCGTCCACACCGACCTTTGCCGTGCCGATATTCATACCGCGATAGAGCTGCATCGAGTCGGCGTTGATGACCTCTCCACCGAGGCGCTGGGCCAACGCAATCGACAAATCCGACTTGCCGGAGGCGGTCGGACCTGTGACGACAACCACCCCGTGAGCGCGTGACACGGTGACCATTGTGGCGGTTAGTGTCGAGGAGAAGGGGACAACCGGGTCCCCTCCAACACTCAGGAGAGATCCCGCATGGGCTTTCTGGACGAGATCAAGGACAAAGGCGACGAGCTGAAGGACAAGGCGACCGAGCTCGCCTCGGGCCACGGCGAGAAGATCGGTGAGGGCATCGACAAGGCCGCCGCGGTCGCGGACAAGGTGACGGGTGGAAAGTTCACCGACCAGATTGACTCGGCTGCGGGGAAGGCCAAGGGGCTGACCGAGAACCTCTGATCTCGATCTGCCGCCGCAGACGCGGTGGCTACTCGACCACCGGATCGACCAGCCAGTCGGCGACCCAATAGCCGACGTCGAAGGGCGCTCCGTCGTAGTGCAGTCGCGCTTCGATGTGGGCGCCTTCGCATATCTCTCCCACTGCGATCAGGCCCTCGACCCCCGATGCGTGAAATTCGTTGGCTGAGCGGGCGTCGAGCGACGCCAGCGCCGATGCTTCGCCGTCGGCCAGGGCGCCTGCAATGGCAGCGTCGAACGCCCGACCGTCGGTGTCGGTCCACTCCGGAGCCAGCATCCGGTGCCGGGCACTGCCGTCGGCCATGACCAGGACGGCGACCCGCTCGCCCGACTCCACAACGTCCGGGTGCGAGACGTAGGTCCGCCGACCCCTCCAGCCGGCCGAATCAAGCAACCAGGCACCGACGGTCAGACCGTCCGGAAGAACGAGATCCGGGCCGCCAGCGCGAACATCCGTGCCGAAGCCCCGGAACGAGCCGCCGGCCGACTCATCCCATCCCTGCCCGTCGTCGCCGATCACCACGACACGATCGGGATCGGTCGCGAGGATCGACCCGAGAGCCGCGAAGCAGGCAGCTCGGACGTCGGCGAGTTCTGCCGCAATGCCCTGACCGACAGCCGGCACCAGACCGGGCGCCTGCGGACAGACGGCAACTGCCGCCGGGATCACCAGGATCCCGAACCAGCCGCCTTGGCTGCCCGCGCCTTCTTGAGCTTCTTGAAGTCACGCACCTTCTGCAGCGACTCCGCGTCCACAACGTCGGCGACTGAGCGGTAGCCCTTCTTGCCGTAGTCGCCGACCACCGTCGTCCAGCCCCGCGGCTTCACGTCGAGTTGCTTGGCCAGCAAGGCGGTGAAGATCTTGGCCTTCTGTTCGCCGTAGCCGGGCAGCTTCTGCAGGCGCTTCAACAGATCGGCACCAGACGTCGCGCCGGACCAGACCTGCGCTGCATCGCCGTCGTACTCGTCGACGATCACCCGCGCCAACTGCTGCACGCGCGCGGCCATGGACTTGCCGTAACGATGGATCGCTGGCGGAGTCGAACAGAGGGCAGCGAATTCCGCCGGGTCCGCAGCGGCAATGGCAGCCGGGTCGAGGGTGCCGAAGCGTTGCAGGATCTTGTGTGGTCCGCGGAACGCATGCTCCATTGGATACTGCTGGTCAAGCAGCATTCCGGTCAGAAGTGCGAAGGAATCCTTCGCCAGAACCTCGTCGGCGGCCGCGTCTTGAGCGATCTGCAATCCCATGGTCAACTAGCATGCCACCATCGGATCAACGACCCTGGAGGATCCCATGTCTGCTCGCCGCCTGGCCACCGCATTGTGCGGAGCCCTGCTTGCGACGATTGCCCTTGCAGGACCCGCATACGCCGACAAGTGGTCCAAGAAGGACGCAGCGCACGACGTGATGGGTTCGTGCAAGGAGGGCAAGGATTGCCCGAATGCCGGGATCGACCCGTCTCGGACCTATGGCGACATGCTGACCACCTGGGCGACGCACGGCACGACGTATCTGACCGTCAAGACCGAATTCGCTGACCTCGGCAAGCCGAACAAGTCCGCTGTCTGGGCTTTCAGTGCGAAGACAGATGAGGACAAGATCTACACCGTGCAGGTCTACATGGATGAGGACGGAAACCACTTCACGTATCTCATCAGGAAGCGAGACGGCGTCTCCTGCTCGAACCTCACGACGACGATCAACTACGCCGACGAGAAGATCCAGGTCAAGATCCCACGGAGCTGCCTCTCCAGCCCGACCAAGATCAAGCTCGGCAACCTGTACTACCTCCGCACCACCAACGCGGACGGGTTGGACTACTACGGCGACAGCACGATCTCACGGGGCGTCTGGGACAGCATGATCGAGCGCGACTACTGACCACATGCCCCGACTCGCTACGACCGAAAGGTCGCGGGAGTTGCATACCTAGCAGCACAAGGTATTGTTACCTTGCAGTTCTAGGTATGGGAGCCGGTTCATGCGCATCGACAAGGATCTCGTCGCCGCTTCGGCGACACCACTCGTCCTCGGCATCCTCGCCGATGGCGAGTCGTATGGGTACGCCATCCTCAAGCAGGTCAACGAGCTGTCGGGCGGCCGGATGGCCTGGACCGACGGCATGCTCTACCCGCTCCTGCACCGTCTCGAGCGGCTTGGGCAGGTCAAGGCATCGTGGGGGACGTCCGAGACCGGCCGGCGCCGCAAGGTGTACGCCATCACCGACTCGGGACGCGAAGCCCTGGTTGAGCGCCGGCAACAGTGGGCTGTCGTCGCCGACACCCTCGACCAGGTGTGGCGCTCGGCTCCCGGACGGGTGGCGTGGGCATGACCTCCGAGGTGGAATCCCAGATCGCCCAGTGGCGCACGTACATCCAGCGCCAGCAGGCCATCACGTCCGCTGACGTCGACGAAATGGAGGAGCACCTCCGCGAGCAGGTGACCGACCTGGTCTCCGCCGGTCTGGCCGAGGACGAAGCGTTTCTCGTTGCGGTCAAGCGGATGGGCCGACTCGACGACATCTCCCGCGAGTTTGCTCGCGAGCATTCGGAACGGCTCTGGAAGCAACTGGTCCTGACCGGTTCGCAGGGCGGAGATTCCCCCGCAGCCGGGCGCGGACTCGGCGCCGCACTCATCTTCGCGATCATCGCCGCCACCGTCGTGCGACTTGCCATGACCTGGGTGGACGACGACGTGCTGGCCCGCAACGTCAGCCTCATCGCCCTGCCTTTTGTCACCGGATACCTCGCGTGGACGCGACGGCTGACGCGCGGCTCACTCATCGCGGCTGTGGGCACCTACGCGATCGCGGCCCTGGCAATCAATCTCTACCCCTGGCACCCGGCGGCCCATGCGGTCGAGTCAACGACTCAGGTTCTCGCTTACACCCACTTGCCGGTCCTCCTGTGGCTCGTGGTCGGTCTCGCATACGTCGGAGGACAGTGGAGATCACACCCACGACGGATGGACTTCATTCGGTTCACCGGCGAATGGGTCGTGTACATGGCCCTGCTCGGGCTCGGCGGGCTCGTCATCACCGGCCTGACGGTGGCATCGTTCGCGGCGCTGAAGGTCCTGAACGAGGAGACGATCGCGTCCTGGATCGTCCCGATGGGCGCAGTGGGCGCGACCGTGGTCGCTGCGTGGCTGGTCGAGGCGAAGCAGGCGGTTGTCGAGAACATCGCGCCGGTCCTGACGAAGGTGTTCACCCCGCTGACCCTGCTCCTGCTCATCGCACTCTTGTCCGCGATGACCATTCGGCACACGTTCGTCGACCTGGACCGGAACCTGCTCATCATCGTCGACCTGATTCTCGCTGTCGTGCTCGGACTCGTCCTCTACGCCATCTCGGCACGCGATCCACAGGCGCCGCCGGACCTCTTTGACCGCTTGCAGTTCGTACTGCTGGCCGTGGCGTTGGCGACGGACACCGTGCTGTTGGTGGCCATGGTGGCGCGCATCGCTGATGCCGGGCTGACCGCCAACAAGGTCGCCGCCCTGGGCATGAACCTGGTGCTGTTGGTCAACCTCATCGGCTCGACGCGGCTGCTCGCACGCTTCAATCGAGGCGCGAGCACGTTCTCGGCACTCGAGCGTTGGCAGACCGCCTACCTCCCGGTCTACGGCGCGTGGGCGGCGTTCGTCGCCCTCGCACTGCCGCCGCTGTTCAGCTTCTCCTAACGAGAGACCGGGACGTGCCGCGTCAGGAAGTCGAGCTGGTCGGCGACGGAACGCTCGAATCCCTCACCGACATAGATACCGAAGTGCCCGTCCTTGTAGATCTTCACCTCTCCCCTGGGCGCCTGTGCGGCGTACTTGTGGGTCGGCCCGGCCGGCGCAACACTGTCGGGGTCGCAGATACAGAACAGGATCGGCGACTCAATCTTCTTCGCCTTGCGACCAGGGCGTTCCTGCATCACGTGGAAGACCAGCCGGCCGGCGATCTTGTTCACGAACGGTGCGCCATCCGGCACCAACCGCAAGTAGCCCGGCTCGGCGTCCGGGGCCGTCATGATGGCCGATGATCCGGGCTTCCCAGCCGTGGCCGTGTAGACCGGCCCGCGACCTACCAACGTGCTCGCAACGTCCGCTACTGCGCGTCCACCGATCTTCAGAATCGCGAGCGGGTGCATGGCCAACGACGATGCGAGCCCGTCGGTGAAAGGGCACTGCGCGATGGTCGCCGCCAGCCGCGAATCGTCCGCAGCGGTGGCGATGACGTGTCCACCGCCGAACGAAGTCCCCCACGCAACCACCCGGTCTGGATCGAGGTCTGGACGACTGCGCGCGTAGGCGATGGCAGCTTTCCAGTCGGCCCGCTGCTTCTTGATGTCGACGAGCTGACGCGGCTCACCGGTACTGCCGCCGAAGTGCCGGTAGTCGAAGACCAGCGCGGCATACCCGGCAGCCTGGAATCTCTCGGCGTAGCAGTCCAGTCTCATGTCGCGAATCGCACCGAGTCCGTGGCCGAGCACCACCACCGGATGTGGTCCGTCGCCACTCGGCAGGTAGAGCCAGGCGGCGCAGGTCTCATCGGCGCTCGGAAAGGTCACATCAAGGCGTGTCATGGACTCAACCTAGAGGCTCCGGTCAGAGCACGCAGGCTGGAGTGTCAACGTCAGGCATCGGAGCCGGAACACCGACAGATGGCATGCCGAGGCTGACGCCTGGTTGCACGGTTGTTCGTCCCTGCCGTGCTTCCCAGGCGTCTCCGGCGGCTGTCCGCCGGTAAGTGAGCGGCGTTGCGTCGCTGATCAAGTGGTGCGGCGCGGCCGAGGTGATCTCGACCTCAACCATGTCGCCCGGACGCACAAGGAGGTCTCCCGCCCGGAAATGCACCAATCGGTTGTCACGCGCCCGGCCGGTGTGACGTGACGTTGCGTGGTCCTTACGTCCACCGGCCGCCGTCGGATCCGACACCAGCACCTCGGCCTTGGTCCCGATGAGGATCTTGTTCTCATTCCAGGAAATCTCGTTGGCCAGGACAGTCAGCCGGTCGTAGCGATCCTGGACGACGTCCTTCGGAACCTGATTGTCAAGCAGCGCTGCTGGCGTGCCGGGGCGCGGCGAGTACTGGAAGGTGAAGGCGCTCGAGAAACGAGCTCGTCGGACCACGTCCATCGTTTCGAGGAAATCCTCCTCGGTCTCCCCCGGGAAGCCGATGATGATGTCCGTTGTGATGGCAGCATCCGGCATGGCGGCTCGGACGCGCTCGATGATTCCGAGGTACTTGTCGCGTCGGTACGACCGGCGCATCTCCTTCAGCACCCGATCGGAACCGGACTGCAGCGGCATGTGCAACTGCGGCATGACGTTGTGCGTCTCAGCCATGGCGGCGATGACGTCGTCGGTGAAGTCCTTCGGGTGCGGCGACGTGAACCGGACCCGTTCGAGCCCCTCGATCTCACCGCAGGCGCGAAGCAACTTGCCGAAGGCCTCCCGGTCGCCGAACTCTACTCCGTAGGAGTTCACGTTCTGGCCGAGCAGCGTCACCTCGACCACGCCGTCGTCGACCAAGGCTTCGACTTCGGCCAACACCTCGCCTGACCGACGGTCCTTCTCCTTGCCGCGCAGGCTCGGGACGATGCAGAACGTGCACGTGTTGTTGCAGCCGACGCTGATGGACACCCACGCAGCGAAGACCGAATCACGCTTGGTCGGCAGCGTGGAGGGGAAGATCTCAAGCGCGTCAAGGATCTCGACCTGCGACTCCTCGGCGACGCGAGCCCGCTCCAGCAGAACCGGCAACGAACCGATGTTGTGGGTCCCGAACACGACATCGACGTACGGCGCACGCTCGGTGATCGTCGACTTGTCTTTCTGGGCGAGGCAGCCGCCGACGGCAATCTGCATGCCCGGGTTGGCCGCTTTGATGGACGCCACATGGCCAAGGTTGCCGTAGAGCTTGTTGTCAGCGTTCTCACGCACCGCACAGGTGTTGAACACGACGAGGTCCGGCGTCGCGCCGTCGGAAGCTGGTAGGTAGCCAGCAGTTTCGAGCAGGCCGGACAGCCGTTCACTGTCATGCACGTTCATCTGGCACCCGTAGGTGCGCACCTCATAAGTCCTGCTCATAACCCAGCAAGAATAGGTGACCCGGCGGAATGTCAGGCCCGGCGCCTACGGTGGACGCATGAAGGCACGCACCGCAGCTGACGCCATCCGGTTCGAAGACATCCCGAACATCGGGCCCGCGATGGCAGGCGATTTCGTCCTCCTCGGCATTGCCAGCCCGGCCGCACTCGCCGGCCGCGATCCCTATGAGTTGTACGACGAGCTGTGCGAACGCACGGGTGCGCGGCACGACCCCTGCGTGATCGACACGTTCATCAGCGCCGTGCGGTTCATGGAGGGCGCTCCCCCGCATCCGTGGTGGTACTACACCGCTGAGCGCAAGCAACACCTCGCCCGCGTCTAGTGGGCCGATCTCCTACTCTGGTGAGGTGAAATTTCGGCGATGGGCATATGTGGTGCCCGCCGTGGTGCTCCTGGCGGCCGTGTTCGGAGCGCTATCACTGCGCCTGCACCCCGATGAACTCGGCCCAGGCACTCTCCAATCGTCCACGCTGAAGCCAACGCGCATTCCCGGACCCTGCGAGCACGGCGCAACCAAGCCATTCACACCCACAACGGTCGACATCGAACACGTTCGCAAGGGCCTGCCGGTCGTCGGCCTTGGGCGGGACGGGAGCGACGTACCCGGGGTGCCGCCCGTGGGCGCCACGCACACCGTCGCGTGGGACGCGCCCGGACCCCAGCCCGGGTCGCCGTCAGGACTTGTCCGCTTCAACGCACACACGTGGCCCAACGGCGCGGCGTTGGGCAACGAGATGCTGGCGAGGTTTCAGACCGGCGACATCCTGACGCTTCACAACGGCGCCATCAAGCTTTGTTACAAGGTGACCGAACGGGTCGAGGTGGACGCCGAGTCCGGCTACAAGCCCTTTTTCGAGAACCTGAACGTGCCGTCCCGATTCGCGTTCATCGTCTGCTCCGGGAAGAGGCGCGGCCCCGGCGACTGGAGCACGCGCACCATCTGGTTCGGCACGCCGTACTTCGGCGAGGCGAAGGCCTGAGCCGCCTCAGGCGATGGCCGACAGCACGCCGTTGATGAAGTTCGGCGAGTCTTCGGTGGACAGTTCCTTGGCGAGTTCAACAGCCTCGGCGATGGCGACCGCAGCCGGCACGTCCTCAACGTCGGTGATCTCGTACGCAGCGATGCGCAGCAGGTTGCGGTCGATGACCGGCATGCGGTCGAGCGTCCACCCGCGTGCATTCTCGGCGATCAACGCGTCGAGGCGCTCGACGTTCCCAGCGACACCTTCGACCAGCTTTCGGGTGTAGTCATTGATCGGCGGGTCGTTGACCTCGAGCCGCTCGACCAACGTGCCACCCACGGGCAAGCCTTGGAGTTCGGACTCGAACAGGATGTCCAGCGCGCGCTTGCGGTACTTCGTCCGGGCGGACATCAAAAGTTGTCGTTCACTGGCTCACGCGGCCCAGATATGAGCCATCGCGGGTGTCGACCTTGATCTTCTCGCCGGTCGTGATGAACAGCGGGACCTGGACTTCCTTGCCCGTTTCCAGGCGAGCCGGCTTCGTTCCGCCGCTCGACCGGTCGCCCTGCAGGCCCGGCTCGGTGTATTCGACAAGCAGTTCAACCGACGCGGGCAGTTCGACGTAGAGGACGCGTCCGTCGTTCGTCGCGACCACGGCATCCTGGTTCTCGAGCAGGAAACCAACGGCGTCGCCCAGGGCCGCCGGAGGGACCTCGGTCTGCTCGAAGGTGTTGTTGTCCATGAAGACGTAGGACGTTCCGTCGTTGTAGAGGTACTGCATCGTCCGCTTGTCGACGTTGGCCGTTTCCACCTTGGTACCGGCGTTGAACGTCTTGTCGACAACCTTGCCCGATTCGACGTGCTTGAGCTTGGTCCGGACAAAGGCCGGTCCCTTGCCCGGCTTGACGTGCTGGAACTCCACCACGGACCACAGCTGTCCGTCGAGGTTCAGCACGATGCCGTTCTTCAGGTCGTTCGTCGTTGCCATCAGGCGATCTCCAGCAGTTCAGTGGTCATGGTTGTCAGCACTCGTGGCGTCTCCCCCACCAGGACGGTGTCCTCGATGCGGACGCCTCCGCGGCCCGGGACGTAGATGCCCGGTTCCATCGTCAACGTTGTGCCGGCGGCGAGTTTACCGGCGTGACGAGCGCCGATGAACGGATCCTCATGGATTTCCAGCCCAACACCATGGCCAACACCGGTGGTGAAGTACTCGAGCCACCCGGCGTCCTCCAGCACCGCGCGGGCAAGCCGGTCGGATTCGACCACGGGTGCGCCTGCCCGAAGCGCCGCAACACCGACCTCCTGCGCGGATCGAACGGCGGCATGAACCTCACGCTGCCACTCGTCCGGAGAGCCCACGACGAATGTCCGCGTACAGTCGGCGTGATAGCCATCGACCCGTGCACCGAAGTCGATCTTGACGAGATCTCCTCGCTCGATCACCCGGTTGGTAGGCCGGTGATGAGGGATCGCGGCATTGGGTCCGGACGCCAGGATCGTGTCGAACGCGATCGCCTCGGCACCGCGCTCGTACATCTGGTGCTCGAGGTCCCGTGCAACCTCGCGCTCGGTCCGGCCCTCGAACCGAGCGGTCAGGAGCCCGGCGAGCGAGTCGACTGAGATCTCGCAGGCGCGCTCCAAGGCTGCGATCTCGTCCGCGTCCTTGATCTCGCGCAACTTCTCGACCAGGCGATCGGCCGCCACTATGTGCGGCAGGCCGAGCCGTTTGTAGTCGTCGACGCTCATGGTGTGGGTCTCAACCGCCCATCGCCCCGTCGCAAGGCCGGACGCCTCAGCGATGAGGTCCCGAGTGACGATGACCTGAAGATCGGGCGCCTCCTCGGCGGCCTGATCGCGATACCGCCCATCGGTGAGGAGGATCGGTTCGCTGGATGCGGGCAGCACCAACGCCCCATTGGAGCCGGTGAAACCCGTCAGATAGCGGACGTTGACCAGTGTTGTGACCAGGAGACCGTCAGCCTCGATGCCGCGAACCAGGTTGACGGCCCGGGCCCGACGGTCAGCGTGGCTCATGCCAGTGCCGCGAACGCATCCCGGAGCACTGACTCGTCCGGGCCGGTGAGGATCACCGGGTTCGCCAAGCCCTGCAGGACGACGAGCCGAAGGGTGTTGCCGCGCGACTTCTTGTCGATTCGCATCCCGGCCAGCAGTGGTTCGAATGCCAAGGTGGTGGACGTCGGCAGTCCCAGCATCCGCAGAATGTTGCGGTGCCGGGCAAGCAGTGTCTCGTCGATGTACCCAACGCGATGGGCGAGTTCGGCGGCGAACACCATGCCGATGGAAATCGCCTCACCGTGCCGCATCGCGTAGGCGTGTTCGCGCTCGAGAGCGTGGCCGAGAGTGTGACCGTAGTTGAGCGCTTCGCGTCCGATGCCGACGGTGCTACCGGTTTCCCGCAGGTCTTCGGCGACGGTGGCAGCCTTCACCGCGATGCCCTTGGTGATCAGGGCCGTGAGCAGGGGACCGGACGGATCCAGGGCACGGGCCGGCGCATCCTCGATGGATTCCAGAATGGACGGATCGGCGATGAAGCCGCATTTGGCCACCTCGGCCATTCCGCTGCGAATCTCGGGGGGCGTCAATGACCCCAGCACATCGATGTCGCACAGCACGCCGGCCGGCTCGTGGAACGCCCCGACCAGGTTCTTGCCAGCCGCCGTGTTGATGCCGGTCTTGCCACCCACCGCGGCGTCCACCATGCCCAGCACGGTGGTCGGCAGGTTGACGAACCGCACCCCGCGCAGCCAACTGGCCGCGACGAAGCCGGCCAAATCGGTCGTCGACCCACCGCCAAGGCCGATGATTGCGTCCGATCGGGTGAACCCCGAGCTGCCCAGCACCTGCCAGCAGAAGCCGAGAACCTCAGCGGTCTTGGCGGCCTCTCCATCCGGCACCTCGATGAGATGCACCACGAGGTCGTCCGAGACCAGACTCGCCCGAATGATCTCGGCCCGGTCGCGCAACGTGGGTGGATGAATGATGGCCGCTCGGGCCGCACCGTCCAGCAAGGGCCGCAGCTCGGCGGTGACCCCGTGACCGACGACAACGTCGTACGGCATGGCTGCGTTGACCGTCAGGCGGGTGGTCACGGCGCGATTCCTTCCATCTTGGCCAAGACATGTTCGGCGACGACTGAGGCGTCGAGATCGTCGGTATTGACCGTCAGGTCGGCGACCTCACGGTACAGCGGCGCCCGCTCATCGAGCAGGCGCTTGAGCGTCGCTCGGACGTTGCCGATCAACAATGGACGACTCGCCCCGAGGCCCACCCGTCGGACGGCATTGGCCAAGCCCACCTCGAGGTAGAGAACACGGCACGGCCGTAAGGCAGCCCGCGTACGTTCGCTCAGGACGGCCCCGCCACCAAGGGCAAGCACGCCGTCGTGCTCCGCCAAAGCTCTCTGCACGGCGAGCTCCTCCAGTTGCCGGAATGCCGCTTCGCCACGCTCGACGAAGATGTCGGCGACGCGCATTCCGGTGTCGGCCTCGATGTCGATGTCAGTGTCGCGGACGTCCATCCCGAGCCGCTCAGCGAGCAATGTCGCGACCGTCGTCTTGCCCGCACCGGGCGGGCCGACGATCACGATCGCCGGGCCACCTGTCGAATCGCTCAACGGATTCTCAGATTCGCAAGGTAGCCCTCGTAGTTACGGCGGGTCTCCTCGACGGAGTCCCCGCCGAACTTGTCGAGCACGGCATCGGCCAGAACAAGCGCCACCATTGCCTCGGCGACGATGCCGGCCGCCGGCACGGCGCACACATCTGAGCGCTGGTGGTGCGCCGCCGTGGCCTCGCCGGTGGCGATGTCGACCGTCCGCAGGGCCCGCGGGACCGTGGCGATCGGCTTCATGGCCGCGCGAACGCGCAGGATTTCGCCGGTGGTCATGCCACCTTCCGTGCCCCCGGAATGACCCGATACCCGCTTCACGCCAATGACTGCGCCCTTTACGGGACCATCGTCGGTGGCGACGCTCCCGTCGGCGGACGCCGACGGCATCGTCGGCACCATCTCGTCGTGTGCGAGCGAGCCCCTGGTGCGGGCAAGGTCGAAACCGTCGCCGACTTCGACACCCTTGATGGCCTGGATGCCCATCAGCGCGCCAGCCAGTTTGGAGTCAATGCGTCGGTCCCAGTGCGTGTGTGACCCGAGCCCGGGCGGCAGCCCCTCGACGACAACCTCGACGACTCCGCCCAGGGTGTCGCCTTCCTTGTGCGCGAGATCGACTTCGGCCACCATCGCCTTGCTGGTCGCGGGATCGAAGCAGCGCACCGGATCGACGTCCAGACGTTCGACGTCCGCCTTGCCGGGAATGACCCCCGCCGGCGCCTTGACGGTGCCCAGTTCGACAACGTGGGAGACGATTGTGGCGCCGACCGCCTGCTCCAGGAATTGCGCCGCCACCTCGCCGAGGGCCACGCGCGCCGCAGTTTCCCGGGCCGAGGCACGTTCGAGGATCGGCCGGGCGTCGTCAAAGCCGTACTTCTGCATACCGGCGAGGTCCGCATGCCCGGGACGTGGCCGGGTCAGCGCCTCTCCGCGTTTCTGGCTCGCCAGAAGGTCAGGGTCAACCGGATCGGGCGCCATGACGGTTTCCCACTTCGGCCATTCGCTGTTGCCGATGCGCAGTGCAATGGGGCTGCCGAGCGAGACGCCGTGGCGGATGCCGCCGATGATCTCGAGCTCGTCGGCCTCGAAACTCATCCGTGCGCCCCGGCCATAGCCGAGCCGACGCCGGGCCAGCGCGGCCTGGATCTCCTTGCTGGTCACATGCACACCAGCCGGAAGGCCTTCAAGGACAGCGACCAGTGCAGGACCGTGGGATTCACCGGCCGTCAACCAACGAAGCATGTGAACGATTCTCCCATGGGAGGCCCTGCGCCCTGTACTTGTCGGTCAGGTGAACACCAAGCCGAGTACGGCACCGACCAACATTGCCGGACCGAAAGCGAATCCACCGCGATGACCGCGCAGGCGCAGGCTGATGCCGACGACCGCACCGACGACGAACCCCAGGTACAGGCCGGTGAGCGCCGCATAGACGCCCACCGACCCCAGCGCGAGCCCCAGCACGGCGGAGAACCGGACGTCGCCGAACCCAAAAGAGCCGGGACGGCGCTTCGTTGCGATCCACCAGAACAGCCAGAAGAAGCCGTAGGCCAGCCCGCTGGCCGCCAGGGCCCGGAGCAGGATCCACTTGTCGCTGACGATCCATGCCTCCAGCAGGACGACAACGAAGGTGACGATCCAGAGCGGCGCAATGATCCGAGTCGGCAGGAGCTGCGTGCGCCAGTCGATGTAGGACAGCCACGTGCCAACTCCGCACACCATGATCCAGGCCGGCAAAAGTTCCAGTGGCACGGAAAGCGCGACCACGGTGAGGAGTGCCGCAGCACTTCCGGCAAGCCACCAGCCGAGTCTCGGAGCCCGTGAGATCACACGGTTGCTCGGCGTGTGCGGATCAGCGTCATCGGAATCGGGCAAGAGCACGAGAACAGGTCTCCCAATCCAACCGAGTGCGCCAGCGCACAACGCTGCGAACACCCACCCCCCGATGGCCATGGCACAACTCTAGCCACGAATCCCGCCCTAGATGATGACGCCGCCCAGGTGTCGCAATGCCGCTTCTCGCAGCACGGCCGAATCGACTGCCCGGCCGGTCATGAGCTCAACCTGGAGCGCGGCTTGGTGGGCCAGCAGGTCCAGGCCCGTGACGGTGGGCAGGCCAGCGCCGGTGGCAGCCTGGGCCAACGGCGTCGGCCAGGGGTCGTAGATGACGTCGAAGACCGCACCCGCCGACCGCCAGGCATCGAGCGGGACTGCAGCGGACGGAACGGTGGAAATCAGCAGGTCGACCGGCGTGGTCATCGGGTCGTCCAGATGATGCACCGTCACACCCGCATCCTCAGGCAACCTCGACGGATCGCGGAGCCACACCTCCACTCGGAACGCGCCAAGCTCCCGGACGGCGAGTCGCAGCGAATCCACGGTTGCTCCCCCACCGATGAATCGCACGGTGCCGACCGCGGTGATCCCCTGTTCAGCCAAGGCGTTCACCGCCCCGGGGACGTCCGTGTTGACCGCATGCCATCCGTCCGGTCCGCCGATCAGGGTGTTGGCGACACCCAGAGTCTCCACCAGCGCGCCGCGCGTCGCGGCGTAATCCGCGGCCTCCCGTTTCAGCGGTGCCGTGACGGACAAGCCGACCCAACGTGAGTCCAGTCCACCGACGAACGCGGCGAGACCGCCCGCCGGCACGTCGATCGCCTGATATGTCCAATCCAAACCGAGCTCGGCGTACGCGGCTCGATGCATCACCGGCGACAGCGAGTGATCGATCGGTGAGCCCAGGACGCCAGCGTGCATGGTCACAGCCTGCCAGTCACCGCTCTGGTCAGCACTCGGTCTTGGCGCCGTAGATCTGATGGCAGGTGGCCACGTGCTGCTCGTAAGTCTTGGAGAAGTGGGTCACTCCGTGCTTGTCGGCCAGGAAGTACAGCCAGTCGCCCTCAGCCGGATTTAGCGCGGCTTCGATCGTCTTGCGACCCGGCGACCCGATCGGTCCGGGCGGCAGCCCGATGTGCTGATAGGTGTTGTAGTCGGACGGATCAGCGCGCTCAGCCTCGGTCGTCCAGACGTCGCCCTTGCGCTTGCTCACGTAGGAGACGGTCGAGTCCAGCTGGAGCGGGATGTCTTCATCAAGCCGGTTGTAAAGGACGCGAGCGACCTTCGGATAGTCCTCGTCGCGGCGGGCCTCGTATTCGAGGATGCTGGCCACTGTCAGCAATTGTTCCTCGGACAAGTCGAGGCTGGCCGCCCGCGCGCTGATGTTGAGCTCCTGTTCGACCTTCTTCGTCTGATCAACCATTTGGCGCAGCAGCTGTACTGCCGTCATGCCGTTCTCGACGGTGTACGTCGCCGGGAACAGGTACCCCTCCGGATTGCCGTCCGCGACATCCGGAAGGCCGATGGCATCCGGGTTCGCGAGCGCGTCCTCGACGTCACTCTTGGAAATGTCCGTCGATGACGTGATGGCCTTGACGATCTGGTCCACCCGAGATCCCTCGGGAACCACGACGGTGATCTCGACCCGGTTCGCACGATCGAGAAGAGCCTCGAACGCGGCCTTGGACGACATCCGCTTGTGCAGCCGGTAGGTTCCCGCCTGGATGGAACCGGCCCGGTCGTCGCCCACGATCCGCTGATAGAACGCCTGCGCCGACTTCACGACACCCGCCTCCTCCAGCGCCTCGCCGATCTTGTCGCCGGTGGCGCCGGCCGGGATGATGACCTCGACCGATCCGGTGCCCGAGCCGCGGTAGTCGTCCCCGCCGCCGATGTACCCGAAATGCGACAGCCCGAAGTACAGCACCACGCCCACGAGCACGGCCGCAAGTACCGCCTTGGCCGGACCGCTGAGCAATGACCCGTGCGATCCCGTCTGTACCGGCACGTTGGCCCTTCGTCGACCCGCACGTTTGCCGCTCATTGCACCCTCTCGCCTGGAGCCTCGCCTCGAACTCGCTCGGCATCCAATGCGCTCTGCAGGATCACCGTCGCCGCCACCTGATCGATGACGGCTCGCTTGTTCTTGCCAGTCCGGTTGCTCTCCCGCAACTGGACGTCCGCAGCCATCGTAGACATGCGCTCATCAACCAGCCGGACTGACGTCGGACTCACAGCCGAGGCTAACTCGGCTGCAAACGCCCGCACCTTCAGGGCGGCGGGACCATCTCGCCCGGACAGCGACAGGGGAAGTCCGACGACAACCTCGATCACCTCGTACTCAGCTGCCAGGGCAATGAGTCGGGGTATGCAGTCCGCACCGGCGGGCACCGTCTCGACGGGCGTGGCGATCAGACCGTCCGGATCGCAGGTGGCCACACCGACGCGTACGTCGCCGACATCAACCCCGAGTCGCCGCCCCTTTCTCGCCAAGGTCACGACTGGCTGACCAGGTCCTTCACCTGAGCGAACGCGGCGTCGATGCCACCCGCGTTCGTGCCGCCGCCTTGAGCAACGTCGGCCTTGCCGCCGCCACGTCCGCCGAGATGCTCACCCATCGCGGCGACCAGGGCATTTGCCGCAACCCCGCGTTCCTGTGCCTGGTCGTTGACGGCCACAACAGCGGCCGCCTTGCCGTCCGAGGTACCGATCACGACGACAACGGCGGGCCGACCCTGAAGGCGACCCCGCACATCCAGTGCGAGCGCCCGCACATCACCACCGCCCAGACCGTCGGCCCGGTGGGTGACGAGGGCGATCCCGTTGACGTCGACTGCCGCAGCGGCGATGTCGGCAGCAGCGCCCACGAGCTCGGCTGCGCGAATCTTCTCGAGCTCCTTCTCGGTGGACTTGAGTCGATCCATCAGCTTCTGCACCTGATCGGGCAGGTCGGACGTGTTGGACTTCAGCATCCCGGTCAACTGCTGGACGATGTCGCGTTCGCGGGCGAGGTACTCGAAGCCCTCGATGCCAACCAGAGCCTCGATGCGACGGTTTCCGGCGCCGACCGAACTATCGGACGTCACGACCACCGTGCCGATCTGGCTGGACCGTTCGACGTGGGTTCCGCCGCAGAGCTCACGTGACCATGGTCCGCCAATCTCGACAACACGGACGTCCTCGCCATACGTCTCGCCGAACAATGCGAGGGCGCCGAATTCCTTGGCCTCGGGCAGCGACATGACCCTTGCATTGACCGGCAGGTCCTCTCGCAAGGCCCGGTTGGACACGTGCTCGACATCGTGCAGTTGCTCAGGCGACAGTGCACCACCCCAACCGAAGTCGAGCCGCAGATATCCCGGGCGGTTGAACGATCCTGACTGCAACGCCGTCGGTCCGAGCACCTCGCGCAGGGCGGCGTGAACAACGTGCGTCCCTGAATGCGCCTGCCGCGCTCCGGTGCGCCAGTTCGCATCGACATCGGCAGACACCCGGGCGTCCAGCGTCAGTTCGCCGTCGAGCACCCGGACCTGGTGAACGACCAGGCCCTTGATCGGTCGCTGGACGTCGAGAACCTCAGCCTTGCCGCCATCCCAGACGAACGTGCCGGCATCGGCGTGCTGGCCGCCGGACTCCGCGTAGAACGGGGTGCGGTCGAGGATGACTTCGCCCACCGCGCCGGCGCTGATCGCCGGCGCGGATTCGCCGCCAGCCAACAATCCGAGCACCCGGGACTCGGTATGGAGTGTCGTGTAGGCCTGCCAGTCCGTGGGGCCGTTGGCATCGAGGGCCTCGCGGTACACGGACGTGTCGGCGTGCTGGCCCTTCTTGGACTTGGCGTCGGCCTTGGCCCGCTCGCGCTGCTCGGACATGAGCGCCTTGAAGCCGTCCGTGTCGACCGTCAGTCCCTGTTCGGCGGCCATCTCCAACGTCAGGTCGATCGGGAACCCGTACGTGTCGTGGAGAGCGAACGCCTCGCTCGCAGGAACGCTTGACCCGCCCCCGGCGTTCGTGGACGCCACCGACTCGTCGAAACGGATCGTTCCCTTGGCCAGTGTCTGCCGGAAGGCGTCCTCTTCGGCGTAGGCGATCTGACTGATCCGGGCAAAATCCGTCTCCAGCTCGGGGTAGGACTCCTTCATCCGCTCCAAGCTGACCGGCAACAAGGCCGGCAGCGCCGGATCCTCGTATCCAAGCAGGCGAACGGCGCGGACAGCACGACGCAGAAGCCGGCGCAACACGTAGCCCCGCGCTTCGTTGCCCGGCGTGACACCGTCGCCGATGAGCATGAGCCCGGACCGGACGTGATCGGCAATGACCCGGAACCGAACGTCATCGACCGGGTCCGACCCGTAGGCCTTGCCGGTCAGTTCGGAGGCGCGCTCGATGACGGGGAAGACCTCGTCGATCTCGTACATGTTCTGCTTGTCCTGGAGCAGGTAAGCAACCCGCTCCAGACCCATGCCGGTGTCGATGTTCTGCTTCGGCAGCGGGCCGGCGACATCGAAATCGTCCTTTGCGCGGACGGTGGAGAGCTCCTCCTGCATGAAGACGAGGTTCCAGATCTCGAGGAATCGGTCCTCATCGACGACCGGGCCGCCGTCCGGGCCGTATTGCGAGCCACGATCGATGTAGATCTCACTGCAGGGGCCACCAGGGCCGGGCACACCCATGTTCCAGTAGTTGTCGAGCAGACCTCGACTCTGGATGCGTTCATCAGGAAGGTCGGCAATCTCTCGCCACAGTGCCCGCGCCTCGTCGTCCGATTCGAGGACGGTCACCCAGACCTTGTCTCCATCGAATCCGAGGCCGCCGTCGTCCAGCGACCCCGTGACCAACTGCCATGCGTGGGCTATGGCACCTTCCTTGAAGTAGTCGCCGAAGGAGAAGTTGCCGTTCATCTGGAAGAACGTGCCGTGCCGCGTGGTCTTGCCGACCTCGTCGATGTCGAGCGTGCGAACGCACTTCTGCACACTGGTCGCACGCGCGAATGGTGGCGTCTCCTGGCCGAGGAAGTACGGCTTGAACGGGACCATGCCGGCATTGACGAACAACAGGTTGGGATCGTCGAACAGCAGGGGTGCGGACGGCACGACGGTGTGGCCGGCGTTTTCGAAGTGGGCGAGAAAACGTCGGCGAACTTCGGCGGTCTTCATCCGGTCTGGTCCTCAACTGGCGGGGAGAGTTGCGGGGCTACGGCCGTTGCGTCGAGTCGGCGGACGACGTCGTCCTGACGCTCCTGCATGCCGTCACGCAGATCTGCGCTGAACGCTCGCCATCCGACGCCCAGCGCGGCAGCTTGGTCAATGATGCCCGGTGTCGAGAGCCGGTACGCCGCCCGGCGGGCCTTGACAGACCCGTAGACCCCCGCAGCTGCCCCAGCGGCGAACCAGATCGCACGACTCATCATGGGTTGATCATCCGTTCGGCCAGGCCCACGGGTGTCGGCTCAAGCAGTTCGGCATGAAGTCGTTCTGTGGTTGGAGCGTGGGACGGCTTGGCCATCCGCATGGCTTCGCGGCCAGCCCGCAGGCGCTCGCGACGGCGGTGCCGGTACTCCCTCCGCATCAATGCGACGATGCGATCGCGGTTCTCCGCTCGCAGCGCGTGGGCAAGTCCGTGGATCAGGACGCTGAGACGCACGCCGGGCCGTCCCAGGGCGGTGCCGACAACCTGCGCCTGCGTGGGCGGGACGACGACGCGGCCCTCGACCACACGAGGAGCCAACTCACCCCCGCGAACGGCCGGCATGGTCACAACGTGCGCGATGTGCGCTGCAACCATGGGTTGTTCCAGCGCATCGTCCGGGCCCGGCTCGGCCCGGACTTGGGACTCGACCCGCGCAGAGAGGCGACGCACAGCTCGCACGGCGAAGCCCGCAACCAACACCGCGACCAGGGCAATCACAGTGGTCGCGGCGAGGAGCCAAGCCTCGACCGTCATGGAGAGACCTTAGCCCTCTCACCAAGGTCGCTTACAGGTCGCCCGCGTTCTGCCGGTAGAGCGCGACACTCGCGTAGAGCACGATCAAAACTCCAATGGATACGACAGCCCAGGACACTGCGGGGACCGGGATCAAGAAGGCAATCGCCAGGAGCAAGGCAACCCCGCCAAGCCACTTCGGCAACACCGCCCCGTATCGCAACGACGCGACTGCGAGGACGAACACAAAGGCAGCTGCGACGACGGCCGTGCAGGTGTACACCATTCCGGTGAAGACGTCGAAATAGACGGGCGCGAGAATCGGATTGAGCGTCCCGTCATGCGCGCGGATGGCAGCCATCGCACCGATGCCCTGACCAGCAACCGTGATTGCCGAAGCCGATGCACCCGATGCCGCCAAGGTGACGCCCAGCCGACCAGCCCCCTCCTCCCGCTGCCTGATCGCGGCGAAAAGGACGCCGTTGAAGATGAACCAGAACGGTGTGGAGATGAAGACGAGCATGGCACCGGTCACGATGTCGGCGTAATGATCGGTGAAGTAGGTCTGAACCGCCGCGGAGTCAGACCCGAATGCGGGGACTCCTCGCTGCTGAAGTGCAACGCCAAACAGGTACAGGAGTGCGAATGTGATTCCTGTGAGCGGCGCCGCCTTCTTGAATGCTGAGTCCATGCGGTCCTCCTAGATCAACCTCCGACGATCATCGTGGGCGCACGGGCGCATCGCAAGCATTTGGGGTTCAGCGGTCACGCAAGACCTTGCGAATGCGGGCCAGGCGCTCGGCCAGGCCGGCCTCGGCGCCGTGGTCGGACGGCTCGTAGTACTCGCGTCCGTCCACTTCGTCGGGCGCGAACTGTTGCGGAACGATGCCGCGCGGATCGTCGTGCGCGTACTGGTATCCATGGCCGTGACCGAGCTTCTTGGCCCCGGAGTAGTGCGCGTCACGGAGCGCCGGCGGCACGGCGCCAGCCTTGCCGGCGCGAACGTCGGCGGATGCTGCTCCGATGGCACGGGTGACCGCATTGGACTTGGGCGCGGTCGCCAGTGCGATGACGGCATGGGCCAATGTCAGTTGCGCCTCCGGAAAGCCGATCAACGCAACAGCCTGAGCGGCGGCGACTGCGGTCGGCAGGGCGGTCGGGTCAGCCAGGCCAATGTCTTCGCTGGCCAGGATCATCAGGCGACGTGCGATGAACCGCGGATCTTCGCCCGCCTCGATCATCCGGGCAAGATAGTGCAGAGCGGCATCGACGTCGGATCCGCGGATGGACTTGATGAACGCGCTTATGACGTCGTAGTGCTGGTCGCCTTGACGGTCGTATCGCACGGCGGCCTTGTCGACCGCCAGCGCAGCGTCGTCCACGGTGACGGCCGTTCGTCCCTGAGCCCGGGCGGCACCGACGGCGGCTTCGAGGTAGGTGAGAACACGGCGGCCGTCGCCGCCGGCAAGGCGGACGAGATGCGCTTGGGCCTCGTCCTCGAGTGTGACCTCGCCGGAGAAACCCCGTTCATCGGTCAGGGCGCGCCGCACAATCTCGGTGATGGCCGCGTCGTCCAGCGGCTCGAGCGTGAGGAGCAACGACCGGCTCAGCAGCGGCGAGATGACACTGAAATGGGGATTCTCGGTCGTCGCCGCAACGAGCGTGACCCACCGGTTTTCGACCCCTGGCAACAACGCGTCTTGCTGCGCCTTGCTGAACCGATGCACCTCGTCAATGAACAGGACCGTCTCGACGCCGTTGGTGAGTGCTCGACGCGCTCCGGCGATGACGTCGCGAACTTCCTTCACGCCCGCGGCGACCGCGGACACCTCGACGAAGCGACGGTCGGTGGTGGTGCTGATCAGGGACGCGAGGGTGGTCTTGCCGGTGCCGGGTGGACCCCACAGCATCAAGGTCAATGGCTGGTGGCCGTCGATGAGTTGCCGCAACGGTGACCCGGGAGCGACAAGGTGTTCCTGGCCGACGAGTTCGTCGAGGGTGCGCGGTCGCATCCGGACTGCAAGCGGCGCGTTGACGTGGTCGGCGCCCGAGAGGGAGCCACCGAGCCCGTGGCTCGCCGGCGCAAGTGCGCCAGCAGGTACCTCGAACAGGCCACCATCGTCGGTCACACACTCACCTTAACGACCGGCTACGACAACGGGTTTCGATCCGGCTACTCCTCCGGCACTGCGTCGACGCCGGCTTCCTTGCGCTGCTGCGCCGTGATGGGCGCGGGAGCAGCCGTCAGCGGATCGTAACCGCCACCGGACTTCGGGAAGGCGATGACGTCCCGGATCGAATCGGCCCTGGCGAGGAGCGCAGTAATCCGGTCCCATCCGAACGCGAGTCCTCCGTGCGGCGGCGGGCCGTACTTGAATGCCTCGAGAAGGAAGCCAAACTTCTCCTGCGCTTCGTCCTCACCGATGCCCATGATTCCGAACACGCGCTTCTGGACGTCTTCGCGATGGATACGGATCGAACCGCCACCGATCTCGTTGCCGTTGCATACGATGTCGTAGGCCCACGCCAGGGCATTGCCCGGATCGCTGTCGAAGGTGTCAATCTCCTGCGGGGATGTGAACGCGTGGTGCACGGCCGTCCAGGCGCCCGAACCGACGGCGACATCCCCGGCGGCGGTCGCATCGTCGGCGGGCTCGAACAACGGGGCGTCGACCACCCAGACGAAGCTCCACGCCGACTCGTCCAGAATCCCGATCCGTCGAGCGATCTCCAGCCGGGCGGCTCCCAGCAACGCGCGGGAGGACTTGGCCGGCCCGGCAGCAAAGAAGACGCAGTCCCCCGGGTGGGCCCCGACGTGAGCGGCAAGGCCGTCCCTTTCGGTCTCAGTCAGGTTCTTGGCCACCGGCCCGCCCAGCGTTCCGTCTTCTTGCACGAGGACGTACGCGAGGCCCTTCGCACCGCGCTGCTTGGCCCATTCCTGCCATGCGTCCAGCTGTCGCCGCGGCTGGTCTGCTCCCCCGGCCATGACGACGGCGCCGACATAGGGCGACTGGAAGACGCGGAACGGGGTGTCCTTGAAGTACTCAGTGCACTCGACGAGTTCGAGATCGAAGCGCAGATCAGGTTTGTCCGAGCCATAGCGACGCATGGACTCCGCGTAGGTGATGCGCGGGATCGGCGTCGTCAGGTTGTGCCCGATGAGGTTCCAGAGCGCCACCAGGATGTCCTCGGCGACAGCGATGACGTCGTCCTGGTCGACGAAGCTCATCTCGAGGTCGAGTTGGGTGAATTCGGGCTGCCGGTCGGCACGGAAGTCCTCGTCGCGGTAGCAACGCGCGATTTGGTAATACCGCTCGAGTCCGCCCACCATCAGCAACTGCTTGAACAGCTGCGGGCTCTGCGGAAGCGCGTACCAGCTGCCGGGCTTCAACCGGGCCGGGACGACGAAGTCGCGCGCACCTTCAGGCGTGGACCGGGTCAGTGTCGGCGTTTCGACTTCGACGAACCCGCGGGAGTCGAGGACGTTGCGGGCCGCCTTGTTCACCTGTGAGCGCAACCGGATCGCGGCCGCTGGCCCCGGACGACGCAGGTCGAGGTAACGATGCTTGAGCCGCGCCTCCTCGCCCACTTCGACGTGCTCATCGATGGGGAACGGCAGCGGGGCAGCCGATGAAAGGATCTCGACGTCGTCAGCAATGACCTCGATCTCACCGGTGGGGATCGCCGTGTTCTCATTGCCGTCCGGGCGCCGCTGGACCGTGCCGGTGATCTTCAGGCAGAACTCGGCTCGCAACTGGTGGGCTACGTCCTCCCGGACAACCACCTGGACGACACCGGAGGCTTCACGCAGGTCGATGAAGGCCACCCCACCGTGGTCGCGGCGACGCGCGACCCAGCCCGCGAGGGTAACGACGTCTCCGACGTTCGCGGCAGTCAGGCTGCCGGCGTCGTGCGAGCGAATCACGCGGCAACCCTACGGGCGCCGCGTGATTTGCGAGATGGGGGCACCGCCCTGCTCGGAGCGCCGAAGGCGCGGAGAGCTTGGGGGAGGATCAAAGTTGCTCCTTGGCATTGAGCGGACGGATGACGGGAGTCAGGTCGGCCGGCGGCGGATCCCAGGTGTCGGGATCGGCAGGCACCTGATCGCCGCTGCGGATGTCTTTGACACTGTGCTCGTCCGACGGGGTGGCCGCCGGAAACCAGACGAACGGGATGCCACGGCGTTCGGCGTGCTGAATCTGCTTGCCGAACTTTTCCGGCTTCGGCGCCACCTCGGTGGCAATGCCGCGAGCCCGCAAGTGCCGCGCGACCGCGTCCGCCGCGGGTCGCGCCTCGTCGTCGGCCAAGGACACGAGAACCACGGACGGAACGGCCCGCGATGCCTTCAAACCATCCGCGACGAGCGGAACCAGAAGTCGCGAGACGCCCAACGAGATACCCACGCCGGGGTAGGTCGTCCGCCGGTCGGCAGCCAACTGGTCGTAGCGTCCGCCCGAGCAGATCGACCCAAGGTTTTCGTAGCCCGCCATCCGGGTTTCGAAGACGGTGCCGGTGTAGTAGTCGAGGCCACGCGCGATGCGTAGGTCAGCAATCACCGTGACACCGTCTCGAGGCTGCACGCCGTCCACGACGGCGGCCAGCTCGGCCAGGCCCTCGTCGAGCAGCGGGTGCGAGACACCCAAGGCATGTACCCGCTCCACCACCTCAGCGCCACTGCCACTGATCTCGGCAAGATCGAGAACCGCGTCAGCCTGGTCGGCTGTCAGCCCGGCGGCAAGCAGGTCGGCGTGCACCTTGTCACGAGGGAGCTTGTCGAGCTTGTCGATGATCGGCATGACGACGGTCGGCTCAGCAATGCCGACGCCGAGCCCGAAGCCCTCCAGCACCTTGCGGTTGCTCACTTGCAGCGTCAGCGCCGGGATCGGCAGGCCGGCCAGTGCCTCGGCCATGACCTGGGCGACCTCCACGTCGGCTTGGAATGGCAGCGACGCTCGTCCAACGATGTCAATGTCCGCTTGGGTGAACTCGCGGAAGCGTCCTTGCTGCGGACGCTCACCGCGCCATACCTTCTGGATCTGCCAGCGCCGGAACGGAAAGTCGAGCTCGTTGGCGTTCTCCAGCACGTAGCGCGCGAACGGCACGGTGAGGTCGTAGTGGAGCGCCAGCTCGGCCACGTCGCCCTCCTCGGCATTCAACCGCTGGACGACGTAGACCTCCTTGTCGATCTCGCCCTTACGCAACAAGGTGTCGAGCGTTTCGACGGCTCGCGTCTCGACGTTGGCGAACCCGTGCAGCTCGAAGACGCGGCGCAGGTGATCGAGCACGTGCTGCTCGACCGCACGTTCGGCCGGAAGGAATTCGGGGAAGCCGCTGAGTTTGGCCATGCGATCAGCCCTGCTCGATCACTTCGGCGAGGAACGGGTTGATCGAACGCTCCCGGCCGATCGACGTCTGTGCACCGTGACCCGGCAGCACGACGATGTCGTCCGGCAACGGAAGGATGCGATCCCGCAGGCTGGCCTGCATCTGCCCGTGGTCTCCGCCGGTGAGGTCGGTACGACCGATCGAGCCGTTGAACAGGAAGTCACCGGAGAACATCACCTGCGATACGGGCTCGGGCCCGGTCCAGTCGATTCGGTAGAACACGGTTCCTGGTGTGTGGCCGGGCACGTGATCGACAGTGAACGTCACGCCGTCCACCTCGATCCGGGCGCCGTCCACGGCGTCACGAACATCTGCCGGCTCGACGAAATCGGGTACGTCGACCATTCCGAACTGCGCTCGCAGCATGGCCGCGGACTCCCCCGAGATCGCCGCCATCGGGTCGCTCAGCAGGTGGCGATCGGCCGGATGAATCCACACCGGGCAGTCGAATTCTGCCGCCACGTCCTGCGCGCACCACATGTGATCGAAGTGACCGTGCGTGACAAGGACGGCCTGTGGCGTGATGTTCGCCTCCGTGACCACCTGACGCAGCGAGTCCATCGCGTCCATCCCCGGATCGACCACGGCACACCCGGCGCCGGGGCCCCGGGCCACGACGTAGCAGTTGGCGGCCAACGGACCAGCCGCGAAGGACGTGAGAAGCACGGGCGACAGTCTAGGTGGAGGCTTACTTCTAGACTGTCGGGCATGACTTCGGCCGAAGCCACATCTGCTGGGCACCCTTGGGGACGCGTCGCCGAGGACGGCACGGTCTACCTGCGCACGTCCGATGGCGAACGTGCCATCGGCCAGTGGCCTGGCGGCGACCCGCAGGAAGCATTGAAGCTGTACGCAACCCGCTTCGACGGACTTGAGATAGAGGTCGACCTGCTGGAGAAGCGGCTCGCCGGAGGGACTCTCGGCCCGGACGACGCCGAACGCGCCCTCGCCACGGTGCGGGAGCAGGTCGAGGGTGCACACGCTTTGGGCGACCTCGATGGCCTGCTCAAGCGCCTCGACGCCCTCAGCCCGGCGATCGAGGAACTGCGTGCGCAGCGAAAGGTGGCGCGCGAGGCCCGGGTTGCCGAATCGCTCGCCGAGAAGACCCGCATCGTCGAGGCAGCCGAGGCGATCGCTGCCGGTACGGACTGGCGAAACGGTGCTGACAAGCTCCGCGAACTGCTGGCCGAGTGGAAGGCCCTTGCCCGGCTCGACCGCGCCACCGACGATGCCCTTTGGCACCGGTTCAGTTCGGCGCGCACCTCGTTCACCCGTCTGCGCAAGACCCATTTCGCGGACGTCCACGCGCAACGCGAGAGCGCGAAGTCGGTCAAGGAAAAACTGATCGCCGAGGCAGAAGCGCTGGCGTCGTCCGTGGACTGGGGCCCGACGACGCTCAAGTACCGCGATCTCATGCAGCGCTGGAAAGCCGCGGGCTCAGCACCCCGAAATGTCGAGGACGCCCTGTGGAAGCAATTTCGTGCAGCCCAGGACGTCTTCTTCTCCGCTCGCGACGCGGCGAACGCGGCTGAGGAAGAGGAGTTCCGGGCCAACGCAACGGTGAAGGAAGCAATCCTGGCCGAGGCCGAGAAGCTCCTGCCGATCACCGACCTCGACGCGGCTCGTCGCGCCATGGCCGCGCTCTCCGATCGCTGGGAGGCGGCAGGCAAGGTGCCCCGCGACCGCATCAAGGATCTTGAGGGACGCCTCCGCGCCGTCGAATCGGCCATCCGTTCGGCCGGCGACAAGGAATGGAACCGGACCGATCCGGAGAAGTCGGCGCGCGCCGACGACATGATCAGCAAGCTCGAGAAGGCCATCGCCGATCTGGAAGCCGAGCTGGCTGTAGCGCAGGAATCCGGTGACAAGAAGAAGATCAAGGACGCCGAGGAGAACCTGGCCTCCCGCCGAGCCTTCCTCGACATGGCCCAGAAAGCCGCCTCCGACTTCGGCTGATCTGAAGGCAAAGCCGGATCGCTCGGAACTACTGAGTGATGCGGAAGGCGTCGTAGACGCCGTCGATGTTGCGCACAGCTGACATCACGTGATCGAGGTGCTTGGCGTCGCCCATCTCGAAGGTGAAGCGGGAGCGGGCGACGCGGTCGCCTCCCGTGGACACAGACGCGGACAGGATGTTCACGTGCTGGTCAGAGATGATCCGGGTGATGTCACTCAGCAACCGAGGCCGATCGAGCGCCTCCACCTGGATCGCGACCAGGAAGGTGCTCTTCGCCGTCGGCGCCCAGTTGACCTTGACGATCCGTTCGGGCTGATCTTCAAGAGCCAGATAGTTCACGCAGTCGGTGCGGTGGACGGACACCCCTGACGCACGGGTCACGAACCCACTGATCTCGTCTCCGGGCACCGGCGTGCAGCAGCGAGCGAGTTTCGTCAGGACATCGCCGTCGATGCCTTCGACGACCACGCCCGAGTCGGACGACGAACTGCGATGCCGACGGCTACGGGACGGCAGCGTTGCCTCAGCAAGATCTTCCTCGGCACTGTCGCGCCCGCCCACCAGCGCTATGACATGTTCGACGACATTCTGCGCGCCGACGTTGCCTTCGCCGACGGCGGCGTAGAGCGCGGACACATCAGCCAGGTGGAGGTCCTTGGCGACAGCATCGAGCGTGTCGTGCTTGAACAGCCGTTGCAGCGGCAGGTTCTCCTTACGCATCTGCTTGGCCAGGATGTCGCGGCCGTGATCAATGGCCTCTTCGCGCCGCTCCTTGGTGAACCAGCCTTTGATCTTGTTGCGAGCTCGCGGGCTCTTGACGATCTCGAGCCAATCCCGGCTCGGCCCGGCGTCGGGCGACTTGGACGTGAAGATCTCCACGACATCGCCCGTCTTCAACTCCGACTCCAGCGACACCAGGCGTCCGTTGACGCGGGCGCCGATACAGGCGTGGCCCACCTCGGTGTGCACGGCGTAGGCGAAGTCGATCGGTGAGGCCTTCTCCGGCAGGTGGATGACGTCACCGCGCGGCGTGTACGCGTAGACGCCGGCGCTCTTCATGTCGAAGCGCAGAGACTCCAGGAAGTCACCCGAGTCAGCTGTCTCGGACTGCCAATCCATCAGCTCGCGCAGCCACGCCATGTCCTCTGTCTGGGGTGCGCGCCCGCCGGTGCGTCCGGCGACTCCGTCTTCCTTGTACTTCCAGTGCGCGGCGACACCGTACTCGGCGCGGCGGTGCATCGCGAACGTCCGAATCTGCATCTCGACGGCCTTGCCCTGCGGGCCGATCACCGTCGTATGCAGCGACTGATACATGTTGAACTTCGGCAGCGAGATGTAGTCCTTGAACCGACCCGGGATCGGGTTCCAGCGGGCATGCAGCACGCCGAGTACCCCGTAACAGTCGGCGACGCTGTCGACCAGGATCCGGACACCCACGAGGTCGAAGATGTCGGTGAAGTCGTGGCCGCGCACCAACATCTTCTGGTAGATCGAGTAGTAGTGCTTCGGCCGCCCGGACACCGTTCCCTTGACCTTGGCGTGCCGCAGGTCGGACTCGACGTCGCTGATCACTCGCTCGAGGAATTCTTCGCGTGAAGGCGCCCGATCGGCCACCAATCGCACGATTTCGTCGTACACCTTCGGGTGGAGCGTGCCGAAGGCGAGATCCTCCAGCTCCCACTTGATCGTGTTCATACCGAGCCGGTGTGCGAGGGGGGCGAAAATCTCCAACGTTTCGGTCGCGATGCGTTCCTGCTTGTCCTGACGCAGGTACCGCAGGGTGCGCATGTTGTGCAGCCGGTCAGCCAGTTTGATGACGAGGACCCGGATGTCGCGGCTCATCGCCACGACCATCTTGCGGATCGTCTCGGATTGCGCCGACTCGCCGTACTTGACCTTGTCGAGCTTGGTCACGCCGTCGACGAGTTGGACGACCTCGTCCCCGAAGTCCTCGCGCAGCTGATCCAGCGTGTATGGGGTGTCTTCGACGGTGTCGTGCAGCAACGCCGCGATGAGGACCGGTGCGGTCATGCCCAATTCCGCGAGAATCGTGGCGACGGCCAAGGGGTGGGTGATGTACGGGTCGCCGCTGCGGCGCGATTGGCCCTCGTGCATCTGCTCGGCCACTGCGTATGCGCGGGTGATTGCCTCGGCATCGCCGCGCGGATGGCTTGCCCGGTAGATCCGCAACAGCGGGTCGAGGACAGGGTTCGCTGAGGACCCTCGGCCGATCCGCGCCAATCGACTGCGCACGCGCGCAGAAGTAGGCGCCGAATCGGCTGGGGGTGTACCGCCCGCTCGAGGGGTACCGTCCGTCGACTCGGCCGAACCCACGTCGATGCGCTCCGCCATTCGGCCTCCTACCTCAATGGTAGTCAGCATGACGAGAGCGCTAGAGAACCTCTCCCAACAACGTCGCCGCAGTTCCGAGCACGAGCAAGGCAATCAGCACGAGGGCGATGATGCGGATCTGGTGTTCGTTCATGTGTCAGTACTCCGTGAGAGCGATCAGCGGGACGTCGCCGAGTCGCGCGCGTCCCGACAGGGCGGGCAATTCGATGGCGACGAGGTTGCCGACCTGGGTGGCGCCGGCTTCGGCCACGAGCGCACCGGCCGCGGCCAGCGTCCCACCCGTGGCGAGCACGTCGTCGACCACGAGAACCCGGCTGGCCGGGGACAACGCGTCAGCGTGTATTTCGAGCGTCGCCTGACCGTATTCGAGGTCGTAGGACGCCGACAGCACCGCGTCGGGTAATTTCCCGGCCTTGCGCAGCGGAACGAATCCGGCTCCCAGACGATCGGCTACGGGTGCGCCGAGGATGAAGCCACGCGCTTCGACGCCGACGACGATGTCCACCGGCCCCAGGCCGGCAGCTGCGGCCGTCAAATGGCCGATCAACTCATGGAAAGCCGCAGCGTCCGCGAACAGAGGCGTCAGGTCGCGAAAGGTGACACCCGGCTCAGGCCAGTCGGGAACCGTGCGAACCCAGCGCTGCAGAAGCTCATCAGCGTCGAGGCTCACGACTCGAAGGTCACCTTGCAGACGTCCCTCGCATGCTGGGCGATTGCCTTAGACGCATTTCTGAACTCCGGGCGATCCAATCTCAGGAATTTGGCCGACAATCCCTGCAGCTTCTCGATTTTCACGCCCTCAGGTATCTTCCCTGCCTGATACTCGTCAAGATTTGAGGGCTTAAGGCCTGCGTCCCGAAGCCCATGGTCGATGACGGTCATAGCGGCGTCGAGCACCTTCCAGTCCTTCTTCACCTGGTCCGGCGCTTCTGCCGCTAGGTGGTGCGACGCTTGCACCGCCTTAAAGATGTCTCCCAAGGTGTCACCGGTGCGGAATGCAGCGAACGTCGGCGCAGATGTACTGAGATCCTTGCAGTAGGCGCTATTTGCGCCCTCTCCACCACCACATCCGCTGAGGACGGCAATGAGGACCGCCGAAGCAATCGCGGCAGGTGTCTTGGCAAGGGCCGAAGTCATGGGGTCCAGCATGGCATGCGACCGGCAGCCGGTCAGCGCGTTCCCTTGTTGCGTTTCGATCGGGTCGAACGAGCCGGCTGGTTTCGCTTGGACGAGCCCGACACGACCACAGGACGGGCCGGTGCGGCCACTGTGGCTGCCACGGTCCCGACCTTGTCCGGGGCTCCATCTCGCTTCGCGAGCACGCGGGCGGAGTGCGCCTTGATGGCCGGCTCCCGCTCCTTCAACTGGACAGCCAACGGCGTTGCGATGCAGATGGACGAGTAGGTACCGGCGGCCATGCCCACGAACAAGGCGAGCGCCAGGTCCTTCAGCGGACCGGTGCCCAACACCGCCGCGCCGACGATGAGCAAGGCCGCCACGGGCAGCAAAGCCGTGATGGACGTGTTGATCGAGCGAACCAGCGTCTGGTTGACGGCCAGGTTCGCGCGGTCGGCGTACGTCTTGGTGGTCGATCGCTGGATGCCCTTGGTGTTTTCGCGCACCTTGTCGAAGACGACGACTGTGTCGTACAGCGAGTAGCCGAGGATCGTCAGCAGGCCTGTAATCGTTGCCGGCGTGACTTCAAAGCCCGACCAGGCGTAAACGCCGGCCGTGATGATCAGGTCGTGCGCAAGGGCGACGAGCGCAGCCACGGACATCCGCCACTCGCGGAAGTAGCCCCAGATGAACAGCACAACGATCACCAGGAAGACGATCAAGCCGATCAACGCCTTCTGCGCGACCTGCTTGCCCCAGGACGGACCGATCAGGTCCTGGCTGACTTCCGAGGCACCAGCCTTCGTGAGGGCGGCTTCCACGGCTGTGGCCTGTCCCTGCGTGAGAGGCGACGTCTGGATACGCACCATGTGGTCGCCGGACGTGTTGACGATCGGGTCGCCGGTTTCAGGAACCGTGCGCGCCGCCTCGGTCATCACGTCCACTATGTGGGTGTCGGCCTTCTGCACCTGAGCCGTGAACTCGACACCACCCTTGAATTCGATGCCGTAGTGGAATCCACGGGCGACGAAGCCGCCGATGACGGCCAACAGAATCACGGCCGAGAGCGTGTACCAAAGCTTCCGGCGGCCGACGAAATCAAATGAAATGCGTCCGGAGTAGAGGTGCTGTCCGAACTCGCTGAGGCGGCCCACTATCCCCCACTCCCTTCGGTCGCGGGAGGTGCCCCCACGGGGCCTCCTTCAGGACTGGCTTCCCTGGCGGCGGAAATGCCTCGTCCGATCTCCGTGACCTTCCGGCCTTGGATGCCCAGGTGGCTGGCATCCAACCCGGAGAGTTTGTGACCCTCACCGAAGAACTTCGTCTGCGCGAGCAGCGTCACGGCCGGCTTGGTGAAAGCGAACACGACCAAGATGTCGATCAGCGTGGTCAGACCCAAGGCGAACGCGAATCCGCGGACCACACCGATGGCGAAGATGTACAGGATCAAGGCGGCCAGGATCGACACCGCGTCGGCAGCCAGGATCGTGTTCCGAGCTCGCTCCCAGCCCGCCTCGACGGCCAACCGCAACGACTTGCCGTCGCGTACTTCGTCGCGAAGACGCTCGAAGTAGACGATGAAGGAGTCTGCGGTGATGCCGATCGCAACAATCAGACCAGCAATGCCTGGCAGCGTCAGCGTGAATCCGACACCGCGGCCGAGGAGCAGGACCAGCAGATAGGTGACCACTGCGGCGATGAGCAGCGAACCGATGGCCACGATCGCCAAGCCGCGGTAGTAGAGCAGCAGGTACACCATGACGAGCAACAAGCCGATCAGGCCGGCGACGAGGCCGGCGTGCAATTGGGTGCCGGCCAGCGTCGGGCCCTCGTACGAGCTGCCGTTCAGTTGGAAGGTCAGTGGCAGGGCGCCGTATTTGAGCTGGTTGGCCAGGGCGCGCGCCGAGACAGCCGTGAAGTTGCCCTGGATCTGTGACTTGCCATCCGTGAAGTGGCCGTTGGTGGTCGGAGCACTCAGCACCTCGCCATCGAGGACGATGGCGAAGCGGCTCTTCTGGTCTTGTCCGGCTTGCTGCTGTGCGTAGAGGGCACCGGTGACCTTGTCGAACGTCTTGCGGCCTTTGCCCTTGATGTCGATGGCGACGACCCAGGACACTGACTGACTCGGGATCGTCGGCGTTGCGGTCTTGACGTCGGTACCCGGAATGATCATCGGGCTGAGGATCATGACTTCGGCGGTCTTCGGATCCTTCTTCGGCTCACAGGACACCAACGGGAGGTCGGCCCGGTCGTTGTTCGGCAGCGACTTCTTGTTGCACGCAAAGCCCTTGGCCTGTGCGGCCAGCGCATTCAACGCCTTGTAGTACGTCTTCGGCAGCGTCTGGAGGCCCACGGTTTCGGCCTGGATGAGCTGATCGACCGTCAGCTTCGACCAGTCCGCCTTGGCGACTTCCTTCTGCAACTCGTCGCGCTTCGCTGCGGAGATCGGCTTCGTCGAGCTCGTGGTCGACACCCACAGCAGGCGGAACCTCAGCTGGGCCGTGCGTCCGACCTGCTCGGCGATCGCCTGCTCGCTCTGGCCGGGGATCTCAATGATGATCTGATCGCCGCCCTGCGTGGTGACCTCGGCCTCGGAGACGCCAGTGGCATTGACGCGTTGATCAATGATCGAGCGGGCCTGCAGAAGCTTGTCCGGCTCCGGCGTCTTCCCTTTGTCGGTCTTGGCTTGCAGCGTGATCCGGGTGCCACCCTCGAGGTCAAGGCCGAGGCGCGGCTTCCACACGCTCTCATCCCTCTTGGACGAGCCGTGCAAGTCGATCCCGACGAGCAGCGCAACAAGCGCCAGGACGAAGGCGAGGAACAACAGGATCGTTCGGCGCGGTCGAGGCAGGCTTCGACGCGTCGTAGGAGCAGGCACGGCGTGCAGTCTAGGAGATCGTGCCTAGTCGAACGCCAATTGCCCACCCTCGGGCGGGGCAGGCACAGCGAGTCCGAGGTGCTGCCACGCGGCGGGAGTTGCAACGCGTCCCCGGGACGTACGCGCCAGGAAGCCCATCCGTACAAGGAAGGGCTCGGAGATCTCCTCCACTGTCTCGCGCTCTTCGCCAACCGCGACCGCCAGTGTGGAAATGCCCACCGGGCCGCCGCCGAAGGACGCGCACAGTGAGCGCAGCACCGCTTGATCGAGCCGGTCGAGTCCGAGGTCGTCCACTTCGTACAGGGCCAGTGCGGCCGATGCGATGTCGACATCGATGACGCCATCGGCACGAACTTCGGCGAAATCACGCACGCGGCGCAGCAAACGGTTGGCGATGCGTGGGGTGCCGCGTGAGCGTCCGGCAATCTCGCGTCCGCCCTCGTCCGTCACGTCGATGTCGAGCAGCCCGGCTGACCGCTCGACGATGCGATGCAGTTCATCAGCGGCGTAGTAATCGAGTTGCGCGGTGAAGCCGAAGCGATCCCGGAGCGGCCCGGGCAGGAGTCCGGCGCGGGTGGTGGCACCGACGACGGTGAACGGCGGGATCTCCAGCGGAATGGCAGTGGCACCTGGGCCTTTGCCGACAACGACATCGACCCGGAAGTCTTCCATGGCCATGTAGAGCAGTTCCTCGGCCGGCCTGGACATCCGGTGGATTTCGTCGATGAAAAGAACATCGCCTTCATTGACGCCGGACAGGATCGCGGCAAGGTCGCCGGCGTGCTGGATGGCAGGACCGCTCGTGATGCGCAGCGGCGCCGACAGTTGCGCGGCGATGATCATGGCCAACGTCGTCTTTCCGAGACCAGGCGGGCCGGACAACAGGACGTGGTCGGGCGTCCGGCCACGGGCAACCGCGGCCTCGAGGACCAGGGCAAGTTGCTCGCAAACCCGCTCCTGGCCGATCAGCTCGGTCAGTGTGCGCGGACGCAGCGCGGCCTCAAACGCCCGCTCCTCTGGAGTGGATTCGGCAACTTGCGCGATCACGGCATCGAATTCGTCGGTCATGTGCGCGCCAGCGTTCGGAGTGCGGAACGGAGAAGCGTCGGCACATCAGCGCCGTTTTCGGCATCGGGTGCAACCGCTTCGGCTGCAGCATCCGCGTCGCGCGTGGACCAGCCCAGCCCCTGCAGCGCTTCGCGAACCTGGTCGCGCCAAGAGCTCTCGCCCGGCGCCGAGACGGTGGCCGGCGACCCGACACGGTCCTTGAGCTCGAGAATGATCCGCTCGGCACCCTTGCGGCCGATGCCGGGAACGGAGGTCAGCGCCACATGGTCGCCATTCGCGATCGCCGTGCGAAGCCGCTCCGGTGGAAGAACGGCCAGCATGGCTTGGGCAACCTTCGGCCCAACCCCGCTCGCGGTTTGGACCAATTCGAACATGTCGCGTTCGTCAGTGTCGGCGAAGCCGTAGAGCGTTTGGGAGTCCTCCCGCACCACCAACGACGTCGACAGTTCGGCCTCGCTGCCCAGACGCAGCCCGGCGATCGTGCCCGGCGTGCAGAAGACGTGATACCCGACTCCGCCGACATCAATGACTGCTGCATTGAGGGTGACAGCGGCGACTCGGCCGCGGACGAATGCGATCATCGGGCCACCGCCTGTTCGATTGCCGCTTGCAGTCGGTTGGTCGCGCCGCCGCGCCAAATCTGACAGATCGCCAGCGCGAGGGCGTCGGCCGCGTCCGCCGGTTTCGGCAGGGCATTGAGTCGGAGCAGACGACTGACCATGTGCCCCACCTGGGCTTTGTCAGCCCGGCCGCTTCCGGTGACGGCGGCCTTGACTTCGCTCGGCGTGTGCAAACGAACGTCGATGCCGTGCCTCGCGGCCACCAGCATCGCCACCGCGCTCGCCTGCGCCGTGCCCATGACGGTACGGACGTTGTGCTGACTGAAGACACGCTCGATGGCCACGACATCGGGACGATGCGTGCTGACGGCGTCCTCGATGGCCCCCTCAAGCTGGCGAAGTCGCTTGGCGACGTCGAGGTCGGCGGGTGTGCGGGCAACACGGACGTCAACCAGGGTCAACGGACGTCCGACACTCCCGTCGACAACGCCAATGCCGCATCGGGTGAGACCGGGGTCTATGCCCAGCACTCTCATGCGGCGGCCCGAGTTTCCTGCGAACGCATGTTCGAACGATAACCCCGGGTCCTGCCTTACTCGCGGCGACGCGCCGGGTGCGTGGCAGGGACCACGACCGCGCGGCAATGCGGGCGCTCCGCCTCGGGGGTGTCGGGTCGGTTTGACCGACGCGAGGCGCTGCGACACCGAAAGACCCGACGGGGTCCCTGCCGCGGTGCGTCCGCGTTGACGTAGAGGAAGTGGTCCCTGCCACGCACCAAACTCAGAAGTTCGCGTAGACGTTCTGGACGTCGTCGCAGTCCTCGAGGGCGTCGATGAGCTTGACGATCTTCTCCTGAGTCGGCTCGTCTACCTCCACCGTCACCGACGGAACGAAGGAAGCCTCGGCCGAGTCGTAGTCGAGCCCGGCGTCCTGCAGAGCCGTGCGGACGGCGACCAGATCGGTTGCCTCGCAGACGATCTGGAAGGACCCGTCGAGGTCGTTGACCTCCTCGGCTCCGGCGTCCAGGACTGCCAGCAAGATGTCGTCTTCGGACGTCGCTCCGTCCTCGTTCTCGACGATGATGACGCCCTTGCGGGTGAACATGTAGGACACCGAGCCCGGGTCGGCCATCGTGCCGCCGTTGCGCGTCATTGCGGTGCGGACTTCCATGGCCGCGCGGTTGCGGTTGTCGGTGAGGCACTCGACGAGGAGCGCGACGCCGCCGGCGGCGTATCCCTCGTACATGATCGTGGCGTAGTCGACTCCCCCGCCGTCAACGCCACCGCCGCGCTTGACCGCGCGATCGATGTTGTCGTTCGGAACAGAGGACTTCTTCGCCTTCTGGACGGCGTCGTAGAGGGTGGGGTTGCCGGCCAGGTCGGCACCGCCGGTGCGTGCTGCGACCTCGATGTTCTTGATCAGCTTGGCGAACATCTTGCCGCGCTTGGCGTCGACAACCGCCTTCTTGTGCTTGGTCGTCGCCCACTTGGAGTGGCCTGACATAGCCCTACCTTCCGTGCCCGTTGATCAGATCCAGGAAGTACCGGTGGAGACGCAGATCGTCGCTCACCTCCGGGTGGAACGACGTCGCCATCACCGGCCCCTGCTGAACCGCGACGATCCTATCGCCGAGGTCAGCCACCCCAACGCTCGCGAGTACCCGCACGTCTTCGCCCGCGGCCTCGACCCACGGAGCCCGGATGAAAACCGCGTGCACCGGCTCGGCGAACTCGCTGCCCTCGATGGCGAAGGCCACCTCTTTCCAGCACATTGGGATCCTAAGCTTAGAATTCCACGTGGACAAGTTGT
>JADMIO011406731.1_pt1 | contig 84990 bp, 76 predicted proteins | sample 8958161 | NCBI WGS metagenome assembly JADMIO01 (sample SAMN16585339, study PRJNA669376) | soil metagenome | isolation source: Crop rotation soil | place: USA: Cullars Rotation, Alabama | collected 2011 | reverse complement strand
CGCGACAACTTGTCCACGTGGAATTCTAAGCTTAGGATCCCAATGTGCTGGAAAGCATGACCCCGTCACAGCCGGTCTCCCGGAGCATGCGGGCTGCATCCTGCGGAGAGCGGATGTCCCCGTTCCCGGTAACCGGTACTGAAACCCCCTGTTTTATTTCAGAAATCCAGTTCCAGTCTGCATTTCCCGTATACCCCTGCTGCGCGGTGCGCGCATGCAGCGCAAAGGCCCGCGCGCCCAGCTTCTCGAACTCCTGTGCCAGATGCACGGAGGTGAGGTTGGCGGCGTCCCAACCGGCGCGCATCTTGATCGTGACGGGCACGTTCACCGCGCGGATAATGGCGTCCACCACCTTTACGGCGGTCGCTTCGTCTTTGAGAAGGGCCGCGCCCGCGCCGGTCTTGCAGACCTTGGGCACCCAGCAGCCCATGTTGATATCCACGATGCTTGCGCCGCGGTCTACCACAATCCGCGCAGCCTCCGCCATGACCACGGGGTCCGACCCGAAAAGCTGAACGGAGAGCGGCTGCTCCGCATCGGTCCAGTCGAACATCTTCCAGGTGCGCTCACTGTTATAGTGAAGCGCCATCGTGCTGATCTGCTCGGTGACGATGAGGCCCGGATTGCCGATACGCTTGCAGACGCGGCGGAAGGCCCCGTTGGTGACGTCCGCCATGGGGGCGAGGACCACCGGAGGGTCTACCGTGATGTTTCCAATATGGTAAAGCCGCGCCTGCGGTGTTGTGGTTGGTTCTGGAGCAATAGTCATAAGTTAAGTCTAGAGTCGGGAGTCTAGAGTCTAGAGTCTAGAGTCGATAGTTAACAGTGGACGGGACGGTGTAGAGACACCAGCCTGGGGACTCTCGACTCTAGACTATCGACTCAGTTATTCCGTTGGTGGATGAACTGGATGCCTTTCAGGGTCAAGGTGGAGTCGACCACCTCAATGGTTTCGCTGGATTGCGCGACCTTCTCCGCCCATCCGCCCGTCGCGATTATCTTTGGTGTGCCGGACATTTCCCGGCGAATGCGGAAAACCATCCCATCCACCATCGACGCGTATCCCAGCATGATACCGCTCTGCAGGCATTCCTGCGATGTGGCGCCAATCGCACGTTCCGGCGCTATGTAGTCAATCTGCTTCAGCCGCGGCGCGCGTGTGAACAACGCCCTTGAAGCCGTCCCGAGTCCGGGAGCAATGGCCCCGCCTGCAAAATCCCCGTTGTGATCCAGCACGTCAAACGTGGTGGCCGTGCCCATCGCTATCACGATGGCAGGCGAGCCATAGACCGATTTCACGGTAGCGGCATTTACCAGGCGGTCCGGCCCAACATCGGAGGGGGGATAGTAGTGTATCCCCATCCCGAAATCGGCTTGATAGTTTATCACAAAAGGGGTAGTCCCTGACAGCTCATAGAAAGCTGCCACCAGCGTGGCAGTGACCCTGGGAATCACGCTGCATATCGCGACATCCTTAGTCTCCGCCGGCTCAGTTCCAACGTCCAGGAGTGACTGTTTTATCGCCTGGTTGAGGTCATCCTGTGAGCGCTCCGTATCCGTCGGAATGCGCGCCTCCGAAAGAAGAGCACTCCCTTCAAAGAGGCCCAGCTTTATATGGCTGTTTCCCACATCCACGGCCAGCAGCAATGTCTTCGCCTCCGGTAATTTGCACAAGCACCCATAGGATACCATAACAGCCCAACAGCGGTTGAAACAGTGGAACCTTATGCCCTATGTAACGTCTTATCGGTACATTCAGGAGGTAATGACCGATGAAAAAGTTCCTTATTGGCGCAATGATGGGAGCCGGGCTGGCGCTGCTATATGCCCCTATGACCGGCGCTCAGACCCGCGCAAAGATACGCGATAAAGCGACCGGCCTTACCAATGACATGACGGATCTCATGGAGAAGAAGACCAAGCACATGTCCAACAAGATGGAAGGCTACAAGGCGAAAGTTCGCACTGTGGTGGACCAGATCAAGGAGATGGTGCCGGCTTCTCACTGCGAGAAGGATACAATGGCTACAACCGATCACGCCATGTAAGCCGGTTGTGTAACCAGTAGACGACAAAACCAAAAACGCCCTGACATTCCTTGGTGGAGTGTCAGGGCGTTTTTCCGTAGGCAGAAGCCGGAGGGAGGGAGGGCGCGGCCTACAGATCGTTAAGACTGACTACTTACAGCAGGTTGACGCCGCTCAGGAAGTCGCTCTTCTCATCGCGCTTGACCTTGTCGGTGCCTTTGCGCTCTCGCTCTCGGCGAAGCTCTTCCCGTAGCTGCTGCACTTCATTCCGAAGCTCACGTACTTCGTTGCGGACGTCCGGGCTGGGAGTGGTATAGATACGAGGAGCGGTCACTCGGCCGGGGGCCGCGGGCGTTGCCGGGGCGACCCGGGTAAAGCCGGGCAGGTTCTTCTCATCGAAGTTGAAGTTAAAGCTCTTACCTTTGCCGTCGCTCTTCCACTGCTGGGAGAAGGTGCGCATCTTCTCCCGCATTTCATCGAGGGCCTTGCGCATCTTTTCGCGCTCTGCCGGGCTCATTGCCTCATCGGAGCGGAGCACCTTGCCGTCTTTGTCCACCCAGACGCGAGTGCCGGGGGTCACTACGGCTTCACCTTTGGGGAATACAAACGTGCGGCCGTCCTTGGGAAGGACCCATGCGCCCTTGGGCATATCCTTAAAAGCCTGCTCCATTGCCTTGCGGGCCTCTTCCAGAGCTTTCTCTGCAATGCGATGCCACTCTTCCGGATTGCCGTTGGAACCGTCCGGCCCAATATAGCGGGGCGCGGTAAGCACTCGCGGGGTGCTGGGGATGGTGAGCGCTCGCGGGGCGCTCGGGATGGTAATGGTTCCCGGTACTCCGGGAGTACCGGGCGTGATAACCGTGTAACCGCCTGCGCGTCCGGATTTGCGGCGCAGCTCACGGATCTTCTGATCAATCTTGGCGCGCTGGGCCTGCAGGTCGGCAAGCTCTTTATCAATCTTGGCGTTATCCTGGGTGTTGACCTGAACTTCGACCTTGGGCTCGTCCGGGCCGTCGAGGGCGAGCAGCGGTTTGGCAAGGGCTACGCTGCAGGCCACGCCTGCGGCCACGGCTACTCCGCGACCCCAAAGGGCGTTCTTTTTCATGTTGTGGAACCTCCTGATAAAATGGGGGATATCGTGTTGCTCTTGTCCTTAAGACGAGGCAGGAGTTGGATTCCGCGAAGTAGTTCTTGAAAGGTTTGAATTGGTTGTTATGAACGAATTGCAAACGAGTTTTGGCTGTGTCAGCCAACATGCGCCACCTTCGGGTTGGGCGGGCCAGAGAGGGCGGCTACAAGAGGGTTCGATTGGGAACCCGGATTGTGCTGGCAAAGAACCGGGCATTTTATGCAGCGTTGGACTACCGGCTGGTAGGGTACGAGACGCTCTGGCAGGGCGAGCCGTTTTACGTAGTCTATGAGAAAGAAATAGATAGCGTATAGACCTTGAGCTTTACAGCTGCAATAGAACTAGGACCGGCACCAACCCACTGATTTACGGGCAATTGACGGCGATATATATTGAGAATACCGCCGTCAATTGCTGTGTATTTCCGACCGGGCTATGGCCTAGGTTTACGCACAACTGCGTAATTGTTCGGTGAATAATGTATCAACTCCCAGTGACCGTTCTGAGCAAGCTTAGACTTCAGGCCAGCATCGTTTCCTGTAAGGAAGTCGTAGTCCCATTCCTGCGCTACCAATTTAGCCTTGTCGTAGTTAGCAATATCGGTTGCGATCTGACCACTCATAGCCAGAAGATAAGTACCCCCCGGAGCAGGACCGTTAAAGAGTTGTTTAAAAAAATTATCATAGAAAGTCGAATCACTAGTGATCCGTTCGATAAGGGTGGCGACCAACCCACTTGCTAGCCGCTTAAAGCGCTCGTTTCCTGGCCCCCCAGCAGACGGATTGACGGGATCAATAGCTCTCCAAATACCATCGTAGTCGCCATGTGTCTCGAAAGCCTTCCAAATACTATCAAAAAGATCCTTGTGCTTTTCAAGGTTGATTTCTGATAAGACGCTTTGAATTAGCTTTACAATGTCTCCTACAACGGGTTTAACACTCTCAACCTCAACGGGGACATATCTCTTGCCACCTGCTTCTACAACCGGAACATTGTTTTGATCTGGCATTTTTGAACCTCCCAATTTATAAGGCGGATTCGTCGACTGTGGTCACCGTTTCTACCTCTAAGCGTTGTGCTAGACGACCCAACGCGTCTGGCAACCACACTCTATCCCACGACCGTTAAAGCAGCGTGAAAGTGGCGTGAAAGAATCGTTAAATTTGCGGCAGAAAGAAATTATTTGGAAAACGGGATGGAGTGCCGACTACTTCTGCGGGAAATGCAGGCTAAACGCGTGGACAATGGGACGGTCCGGCTTCTGTTCCTCGGCATGGAATACCTGTTTGTCGCCACCCCCTGCAGGTTGGAGGGTGAGAGTAAAGTCCGGATTGGAGCCGCTTACGATTATATTGAAAGCAACATCCTGTGTTCGTGATCGAAACCCAATGCGCATTCCAAAATTTTCGCCTGCCATGTCTTTGGCGGTTATGTCTCGTGCCGAAACGTAAAGCGCTCCAAATTTCGGGGCATTTTCTCTACTTCCCTCGTTGAAGATGACAATGCCTGTCTCCGACTTTTGAATGGCGAACGCCCCGCCTTTGGATAGGGAGAGCGTAAACTCCGTTGAGGACATGGCGGGATTAGAGACGTGTATTTCGAGGTGGTTGTCGTACCACGTTTCCGCCGCAGGAGGAGACGTCTTATTCTCTTTGGAAGCTAACGCCGGTTGCACCGAACTGCTGTTAGAGCCTTTTGGAGCAGCGTGGCTTTCTCCATTTTTTACGGTAGCTCCGGCTGCAGGCGGGTTTATCGCGCTATTCCCCACTTGCTGTTTGTCCCCTGGGTTAACCACGTCTTTTACGTGCTCATGGGGTTGCTTCACCTCCGTATGTCTGGCCGAAACTGTCTGGTGCGGCATGTGCTGAATCTGCTCCTGTAGAGAGGAGAGCTTGCGCAGGGTATTCCACCCCATCAGGCACATGCCCGAGATTACAACGGCAGCGAATAGCGTCATCACGAGCAGCGACCGCCGATATCCCGCCTGCTGGCGGCGCATCTCCGCTCCGGGAATATTCGCCTTTACCCACCGGCTGTCAAAAACCCGTTCATAAATCCGGTTCCGGATAGACAGCCTGCCCCGTTCGGAGTTCGTGATTCCGGAAAGCCAGAGCAGCCGCACAAACGGGTTGTGCTGATCGTCTTCTACCCGCTTCCCGCGCAGCACGTTTTGATATAGGTCCAATAAGGCTGTGCGGTCCACTTCTGCGCGCAGCAGGCGCTCCTCCACAAAGAGTAGGTTGTCATCGCGGTGGCGATGACTGGGCGCAACGAACAGACGGTCCGCGAGCGCGTCCACGCCGCCCGGCGTGGTGATGGCACGGTCCTCGGCGACCTCGTGGCAGAGCTTCTGCGTGAGGTAGGGGTGCCCTCCGGTCCAGAAAAGGATTCGAGTAAGGAGGCGATCCGCAACGGGCTGCGGGCGGCCCAGCCCAGTCCCAAGCGGGGCGGCTTCGCGCGGGGTAAAGTCGCTCAGGTTTATCCGGCGCCCGATGTTAAAAGGGGTCGTTCGCATGTCGCGGATCAGGTCTGTCGGCGTAGCGACCCCCAGCAGGCAGAAGGAGAGGCGCTCGAAGTCCGACTCTTCATTGCGACGGTTGTGGCAGTCGCGTATGGCGGCAAAAAACTCATCGGCGGAGAAGGGGAGTGAGCGGACGGTGTCTATCTCGTCGACAAAGATCACAAGTCTGCCCGGCACTGAAGGCAGCGCCAGGTCCTTTAGCGCGCCCATCCAGCGTTGAAGCGGTCCCAGGCGGCTGTTGGATCGCCAGAACTCCTCCATCTTCTCTTCCAGGTTGAGCTGGCGTGCAAGCAGGTTTAGAAGGCCGTCATACCACTCCTCGGCGGAGAGGTTCTGGCCGATTGAGGTAAGGTCCAGGAGCAGGCAGTTGACGCCGTCCTTGCGCAGCCGGTCTGCGCAGCGTACCATGAGCGAAGACTTGCCCATCTGCCGTGGGCTTAGCACATAGCAGAACTGACCGTCCCGAAGTCCTCTGTACAGCTCTTCATCCGCATCGCGAGGGACGTAGGAAGGGGCGTCCCGAGGCACCGTGCCGCCGGTAACGTAAAAGCCTGCCCCAACGGGCGTGACCGGCTCAGTCATAGTAGCCACTTCTCCAGCGCGCGCCGGTATATCTCACACCGTGGGCGGGCCTCACGCTCATTATTACCGGAGATAAGTCCCGCGCTGTGAAGACGGTAAAAGCTGTCGGCGGAGGGGCAGGGTTCGCCGCGAAGTATGGAGCACATGGCTTCGTAAAGGCGCGTTTCCCGTTTTACGGTGGCGACAATACGGCGCAGGTGGTCTGAAAACAGGCCGTCGGGCCGTTCCGTTTCGCTTTCCAGCTCAGGCAGTGAAAGCCCGTGCGACAGCATGGCGTGAAGCGCCAACCGGACAAGGTACGGGTTGCCCCCTACTAGAGCGCAGCATTGTCCGATCTCTTCAGGGGATAACGGTGAATGATAGAGCCGGTTCACTTCCGCGACTTCCGCCAGGGTGAAATCTTCCAGCAACAGCCTTGTGCCAACGTTGAAGGGCGATTGATTGAGGTCCGTAATGAAAAGGTGCGCCTCTGACGCGTAGGCGATGCCGATAGTCAATTTCTGCCACGGTCCATCCGGGTTAAAAGTCCGTTCATTGTGCCAGGAACGGAACAACCCGAAAACCTCGCTCGAATAGGGCATCCCGAATAGGCGGTCGATTTCGTCCAGTGCCCAGACCAATGGCGCGTCCAGGCGGTCCAGTATCTCGCGACGAAGGATCCGCTCGAAGTTGACGTTCCAGCCCCGGGCAGCATTCCAGTTTGCATAAACATCGAAGTTCAGACCAAGCTGCTCAACCATAATGTCCGACAGGGCGAGCAACAGGCTGTCGGCGGAAGCGAGCTGCGCGGAGGTCAGCTTCTGGAGATCGCAGATTACACAACGGACACCCTGCCGCTTGGCTTCCTCCAGTCCACGCGCCAACAAGGAGGATTTGCCTGTCTGTCGCGGGCCTTTTACGCGTATAATGCTGTCACGGCGGCTTATAGCAGTGCGGAACTGCTCGTCCACAGGCCGAACGATATAGTACGGTGAATCCAGCGGTACCGCTCCGCCTTCAGGCTCTATGTCGTTCTGCATGTTCTGTCCGGGAGCGGCTGTTAAGGGGGTATTGAAAAAGCCGCTCGGAGACGGAGGATATATATTCTGCTTCATCTCCATAAAATGCCGGAGCGTCTCTTCGGACGGTTTCTCTCCCAATTCGTCCTGCAACTGTTTTTCCATGAGCCGGAACTGCTTGATAGCATCCGAAACCCGGCCCCCTGCCAAGAAACATCGAATGAGCTGAAGATGGAACTCTTCCCGAAGGCAGTCTATGTCTACCAGGCGGCGGGCAGCCTCTATAGCGCCGGTCGAGTCGCCTATAATGCGCCTGGCCTCTACTAACAGGATAAGGGCCCGATTGTGAGCTTCCTCGAGTCTTATCCGTTCCTGGCACACCCATTCGTCAGAGTAGTCCGGAAGCAGTCCTTGTCCGTATAAACTGACCGCGTGCTCCAGTAGCTCTATCCGGGAGGACTGATCGGAGGTCGTGCGCGCTTCGCTCAGCGCGGTCTCAAACTCGCCTACATCGCTAGTGAATGATGAGGGCGCAAGTCGTACATCCGAACGATTTGTTATTAGTACTGCGCCTGTCTGCAATCCCTCCGGCTCGAGAATGCGGCGAAGGGAAGTAAGCGCCTGACGGAGCCTGTTCCGGACCGCGTCCTCCTCTTCGTTGGGCCAGAGCTGTTCAGCCAGGATGTCCCGCGAGTGTGAGCGGTCAGGATAAAAGGCCAGGCAGGCGAGGAGGGAGGCCGTACGTCGCGTTGAGAACTGTCTAACTACGCGGTCTCCACGGATTGCCCGCAGGCCGCCAAACATCTCAATTCGCCAGATCATGTAATAGTCTCATACTGCGGAAGCGTACCTCGACGGCCACGAACCGTTAAAACGGCTCGTGGCTGTCGTGGACCGGCGGGATACGGATTTCCGCGAGTAGGCCACCGTTCAGCCGGTCATGAGCAATTGCATTAGCAGTAGCGTATTCCGGTTCGCGCGTTTAGCGGACGGGACGCATAGCCATCATAAAACATTATCGTTATATCTTCGCTAAATCTTCGTTAAATCCATGCAAAGTTTTCCATATGGCAAGCGAGGAATTAGAGCCGGAAATCACTTTAATAAAATTCAAAAAACTAAGCCCGGAGCATAACGCTCCGGGCTTGCTGTAAGTTGGATAGAACTCAAACCCGCAAAGGGTTAGTCCCCGACGGCATCACGATTACCATATTCGGTGGAGTAGTTCGGGGGCTCCTTGGTAATCCAGACGTCGTGGACGTGGCTCTCACGGAGGCTCGCGCCGGAGATACGAACAAACTGCGCCCGCTCATGAAGCTCCTCGATGGTCCGCGCGCCGATGTACCCCATGCCGCTACGGATTCCCCCGAGCATCTGGTGAATGGTGTCCGCCAGGCTTCCCTTGAACGGAACGCGGCCCTCGATGCCTTCCGGCACAAAGCGGGCGTTCTGGTCCTGGCCGTAACGGTCGCTGGAGCCTTCGCGCATGGCGCCCTCTGAGCCCATGCCTCGGTAATCCTTGTAGGCGCGGCCCTGGTACAGGATGACCTCGCCGGGGGCCTCTTCCGTGCCCGCCAGCAGGTTGCCGACCATGATGGCGTTTGCGCCTGCGGCCAATGCTTTGGTTGCGTCGCCGGAGAAGCGGATGCCGCCGTCCGCAATAACCGGAAGGCCGTGGCGGCCGGCTTCGCGCGCGCAGTCCGCAACGGCGGTTAACTGCGGCACCCCTACCCCTGATACCACGCGGGTAGTACAGATGCTTCCCGCGCCGAGTCCCACGCGAATTCCATCCGCGCCTGCTTCCGCCAGCGCCCGGACGCCTTCTGCCGTGGCGACATTTCCGGCGATGACCGGCAGGTTGGGGAACTCGCTCTTGACGGCGCGGACGGCCTTGACGACTCCAATAGAGTGGCCGTGGGCGGCGTCGATGACAATCAGGTCAACGCCTGCCTCCGCGAGAGCGGCGGTGCGCTCCACCGGGTTCCGCAGCGGCCCGATCGCTGCTCCGACGCGCAGACGTCCACGGGAATCTTTGGTCGCCATAGGGTGCTCACGGACCTTCTGGATGTCCTTGATGGTGATGAGGCCGAGGAGCTTGAAATCTTTATCTACGAGGGGCAGCTTTTCGATGCGGTGTTCCTGCAGGACGGCCTGCGCCTGCTCCAGGGTGGTGCCGAGCGGGGCGGTAATCAGTTTTTCTTTCGGGGTCATCAACTCGTGGATGGGACGGCTGAAATTTGTCTCGAAGCGGATGTCGCGGTTGGTCAGGATACCGACAAGGCGTCCGCTGTCTCCATCCTGCCCGATGACGTGGCCCTTCTCCGTGATGGGGACGCCGGAGATGTGGTACCGCTCCATGAGGGTGAGAGCGTCCTGAATGGTCTTGTGTGGCGGAAGGGAGATGGGGTCGACGATGATACCGTGTTCCGAGCGCTTGACCTTGTCCACCTCGGAGGCCTGCCGCTCAATGGACATATTGCGGTGGATGATGCCGATACCGCCCTCGCGGGCAATGGCGATAGCCATGCGCGCCTCGGTGACGCGGTCCATCGGCGAAGAGAGGATGGGCACGCGCAGCTCGATATCGCGAGCGATGATGGCGCGCGGGTCTACTTCCGCGGGCGTGACTTCCGTCTCCATCGGCACAAGGAGAACGTCGTCAAAACTGAGCCCCTCACGCAGCAAAAGCTCCGTTCCCGGCATGAAAACCCCCATTTCTAATCATCAGGACAGCATTAAAATTCAAGTAGAGTATTATACCGGCGCGAGAATCGGGTGTCAAGGTTATGAATCAACTCGGGCCACGGTCATTGACCGTGGCCCGAATTGATTTATGATTAGGATGCACATACTGCACCCAGAAGGTTACAACGTTTAGCCGTGCGTTTCCTGGCCGTCCTTACCGCCACCACCGCGCGTCACCGCGAGGGGAGTGGAAGTCGCGACGGACTTGATTGTCGTCCCGTGCGAAACCTGCGCATTGACGCGGGGCGTCAGAGCAAGTCCCAGAGAAAGAACGGCAAGACCGGTGAGCAGGATTTTGTTCATTATGTTCATGGCTTTCATTATTTTACTCCTTTTCCAGCTCGCCGTCAAGCCAGTTCCACCACGCCACCAAATCCGCATCGCGAATCTGGAAGAGGGTCTGCAGGAACCGCTCACCGGGACACTCGGGGGTGTTTTCCCGAAGCACCGTCTGCATCACGTTTCGCGCGTCATCGTAGTAACGATCCTTCACGTAAGCCAGCAGGAGGTTGCTTGCCCGCATGGGGGTCGGCTTCCGCATGGCCAGCTTGGCAAAGTGGATCGCCTGCTCGATATTGCGCTCCTTGTTGCGTCCGGCATCGAACCAGGTCAGATAGATGTCTGCCGCGTTGGTCGCGGCGATATATTTGTGGTCACCGGGCAGGTCGCGCTCCACGATGCTGAGGAAGACCTTGAGCGCGTCCCGCAGGTTACCGAGTTGGCTGTACATATTCCCGACATTGTTCAGCGCCTGAATAAAGGTCGGTTCCGCTTCGTAGCAGGCGCGGAAGTTCTTCAGGGCCTCTTCCAGCTTGCCTGCCTGCCGGAGTGCTCTGGCGCGGGAGTAAAGCTCCTGCGCGGCGGGCGTCCTCGGCGTGGGGTAGTCCACCGTATAGAGATCGAGAACGCGCATTGCCTGCCGCATTTCCGGCGAAGGCGGGGCGACGTTGCTCGCGGTGCTTACTTCATTGACTACCGCTTCGTCAACGCGGTCATCGGACTGAACGGAGGCGCGCTCCGTCCAACCGGTCTGCATCAGCTTGCGGAAGAGAGCTTCCTGGCGCTCGCCGCTCCAGTTGGCGGTGGGCTGGACCTTTCGTCGCACGCGGCTGCTCCTCTGTTGAACCAGAAGTCGAACGAAGGGATTATCCTCGCCGCATTCCTTCTTAATAATCTCAGAGAGGGCGGCGCGGGCGCGGCAGACCGTCTGCCGCTCACGATCAGTTTCCGGGGCAACCTTGGCGCCGGCCTGGCGCTCCCGGTCACGGGTTATGTCACGCTTCAGGGCTTCCAGGTAGTTGGCCGGGATGGTCTTCAGGGCGTGGCTCAACGCGTTTCGGAAGCGCGTCTTCTCGTCCTGTTCCACCAGGGACTGCTCCGGAAGCTTCCAGGAGCGATCTTCACGAACGGTATCGCCGATGTGCAGCGTACCGTCACCGGCATCGGTCTTGCCAATCGGCTGCTCGAGGGACATCGCGGGCACATCTCGGCGGGCGGTGCGTCCCTCGTCGGCAATAACGGACTTGATGGCGCGAGCAAGATAGGCGGCGGGGTCCGGGAAAATCTCATCCAGGCACTCGCCAAACTCGCGGCCATCCGGCGCATAGCTCTGTTGGAACTTGCGAAGGGCGACGCGGGCTACCTTGCGGCAGGCTTCGTCCAGCGCGACATAACAGTCGTTGGCGCTGAGGCGGGCGGGTACGGCGCGGCCGTCGTCAGTGAGACGGGCGGACGTCAACATTGATATTGCGCGCGCACCAAAGCGGCGGAGGACTTGTTCCGCAGCGCCGATTAAGTCGATTTGACCTTGCTCGGGCGCTGAGGCAAATCCAATCTCCGGGTGGATGCGACGGGTTGTATGGATTGTGGCCAAAGCAGCCTCCTAACTACCAGAACTCCATACGACAGGTCGTTTAGCGGAATACATCACACCTAATAAACAACCCTACGGAACCCTGTGGATATTGTGACATCCGCCGGAGAAAAAAGTTCAGTCTATTTTTCACCGAGGGTTTATGAAGTTCCTGCAATCATTACGAGGCGAGACGCAAAAAGGTTACGGCCGGTCGGGGAGATGGGGAGGGGATTTTGTTGTGTGGTGCATATTGTACATTCACGGCGGGCCGCGCAGAGATCTATTACAAGACGCTCGTAATAGGGGACATTGTGGAGATTGGAGGGATCACGGCGGGCCGCGTGGGGTCCACCCTACGATAAGGCGGTGGGTGGTGCGGGGCTGCCGTACATTTATAGGAGTAAATTACAGCAGGTATGGGTAATCCTCTACAGATGCGACCAGCCCGGCACGAACAGGATTGTTACGGATGTAGAAGCGAATGCTTGCAAATTCATCTTCGATAATGCCGGTGCGTCCCAGAACATGATCATAGAAGGAGGCTTGCCACCGCAGCCAGATGTTATGCTCTTGTTTGACGTTGTGCGTTATTGCCAGCTTGATGCCTCGTACAATGTCGCCTACGCTTTTGCCATTGCCTATTGGGGCGAGAAGTAGGTGGAAATGGTCCGGCATCATACAGGCTGTGTGAATTGTGAACGGCTCCCTGGCCCAGTGATCGAGAAATGCCTGCCATGCGGTCTTGCCGATATACCCGGTAAGGGTTGGGCCTTCTCCCTGAAGCTTGAAGGTGACAAAACAGAGGCAATTTCGGGAGCAGTAATCAATACCTGCCAGGCGACGAGCGCAGGAATGCACCGCGACATACTGGCAGGGCTTGAACGGATGCTCGGCATACTTGACGGTGGGGACGAGCTCAGCTTGAGAGTAGGAACTAGTATTCATCAATGAATCTCAGTCAAATCTATTCAGACGGGTAGGGTGGACCCCACGCGGTCCGCCGTGAGTGTGACTCCACGAATAAGTTCTCGGATATTACGATGAGTTCCTGTGGCAGAGTGGTTGTATATCTCATAGGATTTACGGCGGCCCGCGTGGGGGCCACCCTACATTTGGCCAGTGGTGCGAAGATGCTGCTGATAAGTTTTTTCGCGATTAGGATACTCTTCGCGAAGCCGGCAAATAACTCCTTCCGAGCCGGATGCCCTGTAGGCTTCGCGCAGCGCGAGCATCAAGTCATTGTGCTCCGGGCTGATTCGGGGCTTTCTCTTGGCTTTCACTTTCACTTTGCTCATTTTAAGTCTCTCTTGCTGCACCCCATGATTTAAGGCGCATTCTTCACAACCTGTCCACGAGCCGGTACACCCAACGACACCCTCTTACCATCCGCAAGGTAATTTGCAAACGGCGCGGGCAGGCCGGTGGCGCTACCCAACACTCTGCCGTCCTGCAGGTGGAAGTGGATATGCGGCTCCGAAGAGTTGCCGGAGTTCCCGCACAGGCCGATGACCTGCCCGGACTTAACGCGGTCTCCGGGCCTTACCCGCAAGCTTCCGTTCTTGAAGTGGCAGATGACGGCGTACTCGCTGTTCCCCAGGTCCAGCACCACGTGGTTGCCGTATATCTGTTTGGTATTCATGACGCCGGGCTTGTTGTCCGGGATGCCGTCCACACTCTCTATGACCGTCGCATCCGCGGGAGCCAGCACCGGCTGCTCGAAGGCGTAGTAGTCCTCGTTGTTGCTGCCCGCTCCTTTGTGCGAAACTCCGTTGCGATGAACGACAATATCATAGGCATGCCGCTGGTCCCGGTAAGCGACGTGATAGTTCTGCTCCTTCGTGTCTCCGCCCCAGAAAATGAACCACTCCCCATTGAACGGCAGCCGCAGGGTGGCCTTCAATTTGTATCCGGCTTTGGGGTCCGGTCCCAGGTTTGGTGTTTTGACCGGCTTGAGCAGCAGTCCGCTCACCTTTCTCTCTGAGTCTATCGTAATGGTAATCGCAATCTTGCCATCTCCCCAGGCATAGACCGCCTGGTAAACCGGCATGTCACCCTGCTTTGTTTCTCTTTCCGAGAGACGCTTTCCGAAGCGGGCAGTCCCGCGCAAACTCTCAAAAATCTGCTTGAGCTGATCGACTGAAACAGCCTTTGCCATGGCGGCATCAAAGCGAGCCCAAACAGCCTTCGCGTCGCCCGCGACACATAACTCCGCAACGGCGCGGGCATCTTCCAGGGTTTTAACCTGCGCCAGAGCCGGGCGGGCAATCGGGAGTATGGAAAGTAGGATCGAAACGATAGTTATGAGGGGCGTTGCAAGCGCACCCCTTATTGCAGCCAGGCACGAACGGGTCATGGGAGTGTCCTCCATTTGAGGTCTAGGTAGGATGATCCGGGACAAAGGAACCCTATGTGATCGATTGATAGCGCCTCTGATATAATACAACCAGCCGAGCAGTACAGGCGCGTTAAACGCAGTTAAATATCCACCGTTCGGTGGTTGTAAAGGGATAGTTGACACAGTAAAATGCTATTGTTATAGTTTGAACGTCAACGGCGGCTGCTTTAGAAAGTGGTAATTCTGTACGTGCTGCATCTCGACACGCAATTGAGGACGGTCACGCTTTTGTCGGAAGCTTTGTCCAATAAAAAAGGAATAGGAATCGCGCTCCGGTGGGCTGGGATAACAATTGGCGCGGCCATTTGTGCTCTGGTTCTCGTTACGCGTGGCCTTGCCCTGCCTCTGGGCGATATTCTTATTCTCGGGGCGCTGGCAAGCCTGTGCCGCAGGCAGGAGATTGTTTCCCGTCGGGCGGCCGATGGCTCTCCGGTCATGAGCTTCCATCCCGGTGACTCGTTCATCCTCATTGCAATGCTCCGCGGCGGACCGGACAGCGCCCTTGCCACCGCGCTACTCACTATTTTTCTATCGTCGCTGCTTAGCTGGAAGTCCTGGTATCCCAAGGGAACGTTGCGCTCGATCAATAACCTCTTCTATTTCCCTGCCCTTGCCTGGTTCGGCGGGTACGTCTATCACTGGCTGGGCGGGCAGCCCATTCTGAACATTGAAGATAGCGGACGCTTCTTCCAGGACCCCCGAACGGTCATACTGCCGCTCCTGGGAATGTTGGTCGTCTGCACGGAGATCATTAACCGGTGTTATCAGGCGGCCATTATTTGGTGTTTCTCCAATGTCCCCATGATAAAGACGCTGACCGACCCGCTCTTTTCTTTCTTTGATTACGTCGAAAACCTGGGCAGTCTCCTTGCGCTTGTTTTGTGGACCGCCTGGGGATGGCCCACCGTTCTCTTCACCTTTATTAATGCGGTCGCCCTACTGATGAGCGCGAAGAGCTATTTTGAGCGCCTGGATGCCCGTCGCGCCGTGGAGGTGGACCCCCTTACCGGGTTGGCGAGCAACCGCGGACTGGACAACTACTTGCGGCGAAGGGTGAACCGAAAGGACAAATCCGGCGCCTTTGCGCTCCTGTACATTGATGTGGACGATCTGAAGGGCGTTAATGACCGGTTTGGGCATGCTTGCGGGGATGAAATGCTCCGGCTGGTCGGGGAGACCTGCCGCCAGCAGGCCCGTGACAACGATATTGTGGGCCGCCGGGGCGGTGATGAATTCCTTGTCATCCTGGACAACCTGGATCGCACCGCTGCCGAGAAGGTGGTAGCACGTCTGCAGAGAGCTATCCAGGAGCGCATAAATGCGCATCCGCAGTTCTCACAGGCCAACGGCGGGGCGAGTATCGGATTGGCTGTTTATCCCAATGACGCTCACGATGCGCAGGCGCTTATCGAGTTGGCGGACCGGCAAATGTACGCCAACAAACGAGATCGCAAGAGTGCGGTGGATGCCGGAATATCGGTTTTGACGGCGTGATGTGGCGATAGGCTGGGCACGACTACCCACGGGGTAGGATTTAGGAGCTAGGATTTAGGAGTTAGGGAACGACGACCGGCCAAGGACGAAATTCGGGTAGGGTGGCCCCCACGCGGGCCGCCGTAAAGCTCTCAAGCTCAACAAGTTTTCGTTAACGAAGGCCGGTCGTAATTTCTATGTTTCACGGCGGCCCGCGTGGGGGCCACCCTACCCAAAATTACTGCGTAAACCTGGTGATTGGCAGTTTGGTACACTTTCACCCGACACCCGACACCCGACACCCGACACCCGACACCCGACACCCTTTCCTCTCAGGTTTTCCCTTTCCTCGCGTCTCTATCTGACATCATGATGGAAAGCACCAGCCAGAACCCCAGTCCCGCTGCCGCCAGAAAACAGACCATCGCAAGGCCGGGATAGCCGAATAGGCGGAAAGTAGTCTCCACTCGCATCAACATGGAGGCTCCCACGATGAGCGCCCCCAGGACCAGGCCGGTAGTGATTCGGTTGGCGACCTTCTGAAATCCCTCGATGAGCGTAGCTTCATCAATGGCCTCTACCTTGAGTTTGAGCTGGTTCTTAGCGACCGCATCCAGAATATGATTCACGCGGCCTGGCAGCTCTGTCATGAACTCCTTAGCCTCAATGGCGCCGGCGAGAAGGTTGCCTGGCGTCATTCCTTTGAGCATCCTCTGCCGGACAATATCGGAGGCGTTGCGCCGGATGGAATCGTTCGGGCTGAATTTGGGAGAGAGCAGCCGCCCAATCTCATCCAGGTTCAACAGCGTCTTGCCAAGCATAGTGAGCTCGGAGGGCAGGCGAAGTCCGCTCTCGCCGGAGATGCGGGAGAGTTCCATCATTATCCGCCCGATACGAAGCTCTTCCACCGTCGCGTTCTGCCCCTGAATAACCAGCTCCGCCACCTGTCGCCGAAAACGGGGCTCATCAAAGTCATCCGAGAGCTCACCCATTTTAATCGCCAAGTCTGCAGCGTCATCGCTGCGTCCCTCGCTGGTCGCCAGCAGAATTTTCAGAAGCTGCTCCTGCATACTGGTGGTCAACCGTCCCACCATTCCGAGGTCTATGAGCGCAACACGGTGATCCGGCGTTATGAAGACATTGCCCGGATGAGGGTCCGCGTGAAACAGTCCATCGACCAGAATCATCTTTAGATAGGCCCGGAACAGATCTTCCGCGAGTTGCGCGCCGTCCATTTCAAGCTGCGCCAGCGGACCCATAGAAGCAATCTTTTTTCCAGGAATAAGGTCCATTGTTAGAACAGTGGATGTAGTAAAGTCATCCACCGGACGCGGAATGATGATATTGTCGAAATCTTTCAGGTTCTCGCGCACCTCGACGAGGTTGGCGGCCTCCTTGCGGTAGTCCAGCTCTCGCGCCAGGTTTTTACGGAATTCCTCCAGCACTTCCTGAAATTTGAACCGCCGTCCGGCATCTGTGTTGTGATCTGCAAAGCCGGCGATCTCATCCAGCGCCTCCAGGTCCGTGGCTATCTGCTGGCGGATGCCAGGTCGTTGTACCTTCACAACTACCGGCCGGCCATTGCGCATTTCGGCTTTGTGCACCTGTCCGAGGGACGCGACTCCAAGCGGTTCTGGGTCAAACTCCGCGAAGGCCTTGGACAGCCGAACCCCCAGCTCACTCTCGACGGTTTCCTGCACCTGCTGGAATGGGAATGGCTCCAGGTTATCCTGCAGACGGGCAAGGGCATCAAGGTAAGGCTGCGGCAGGAGATCGCTGCGGGACGAGAGCACCTGACCCAGCTTTACGAAGATTGGCCCCATTCCTTCAAGGTCTTTTGCCAGCTCCTCCGCTTTGGGATCGATCGGGGGCTTTCCGTTATTGCCGTTGTTGGCGTGGGACCGGTCCTGATCGGATAACGCGTCATCAAGCCCCGCTCCCTTAACAAGGTCGGAACGGCCGTATTTCATGAACAGCTGAGCTATATCTTTATATCGTTTCAGGTGGTCTGCCTGAAGTGAAAGTCCCATTCTCGTCTCCGTTCTTTGCCTTCATTCCTTCCCGCAATCGCGGATCTGCAGTATCTTCAGAAAATAAAGATCGCTCGTCGAGGCAAGATGTTCCATTCGTTTATAGGTGTAAGGGGATGAAGAAAATGAAGGGAGGTGAAGAGGATGAAGGGAGGTGAAGAGGATGAAAGGGATGAACGACGGACCAACGACGAGTGCTTCTAGACGAGTAGGGGCCCCTACGCGGTCCGCCGTAAGATATGGGAGTTATGACAGGCTCCCACTAGATGCTCCAATGAAGTGTAGGGCGGGTCCACCGCGGCCCGCCGTGAGTGTGGGAATCACAATCATGTCTGGCTCATTCCAAGCAAGTTGAAATTCCGGCTTTTACGGCGGGCCGCGGTGGACCCGCCCTACTCCTGTTCCTGCATATGACGATCTGCGGAGGATGACCCTGGTGTTACCCTATAAGACAAATGGATATTCCGTGGCGGAGGCTACCAGATTTGCGCGAACGGGGTTTTGCTGAATGTAATAGCGGATAGCTTGAAACTCATCGTCAATGTCACTCGACCTGCCCAGGACATGGTCATGGAACGATGGCTGCCAACGGAGCCATTTTCCATGTGCCTTATTGACTGCATGACTCTGTGTAAGTTTAATCCCGCCAACGATATCAGTAATGCTTTCTCCCTGCCCGGTAGGTGCTATGAGAAGATGCATGTGGTCCGGCATTAAGCAGACAGTATGAACGGTAAAGCGTTTGAGAGCCCAATAATCCAGAAAGGCGCGCCAGGCCGTCGCTGCAACCTCTCCGTTAAATAGCGATTCTTCGCCCCTAAGGTTAAAGGTCACGAAACAAATACAACTGGGTAACGTGTAATCAATGTCCGGAAGCCGTTTCGGGTGGCTGCGAACCGCCACAAAATGACCCGGCTTGTACGGGTGCTCGGTCCACTTTACCGTAGGGACCTGTTCAGGTTGTGAGTAGGAACGAGTATTCATCCTTTATTCATCGCAAAACAATACTGTGTATGTAGGGCGGGTCCACCGCGGCCCGTCCTGAAATTGTGAGATTATGAATAGTCGCAATAGAACCCTTCGGGATGCAGTACCAGCCTAATCAATTCCTCAATAAACCGATCGATTTCATCTTCCGTATTGTAATAATGTACGGAGGCGCGCAGCACATCCTTCAAGCCCCGTGACTCCATATCCAGCCGGGTTGCAACCAGCGGCGAGATGGAGATGTTTGTGCCCCGTTCACTAAGTCCTGTCTTTATGACCAGGGACTCCACGCCCTCCACCGTAAACGTAACAATCCCGCAGCGGACCACTCCCTGATCCCGCACCGTTACGCCGGGCAGGTCGGCAAGGCGTGAGCGCAGCATCTCTGCCAGTCCAGATACCCGGTGACATATGTTGTCCAGGCCCCACTCCATGGCATAATCCGCCGCGACCCCCAGGCCTATCCGGCCCGCGACATAACTCTCCCAGGTCTCAAATCGGCGCGCGTCGTTACGAATGGTGTACTCATCCCGGGCGGTCCATTCGGCGGCAAAGTTGTCCAGGAAAGGAGGCTCCAATGTCTCCACCAGGCCCTGGCGAACATAGAGAAAGCCGGTCCCGCGTGGTCCCCGCAGATATTTTCTGCCCGTTGCGGAGAGCATATCGCAGCCGCACTCCTGTACGCTCACCGGCCTCTGCCCGACGCTCTGGCAGGCGTCCAGAAGGTAGAGTGCGTTGCTTCCACGAACCACACGCCCCACCTCCTCGGAGGGGTTTACGAGCCCACCGTTGGTCGCGATATGGGTGATCGCGACCAGTTTGACGCGCTCATCCATCATGGTCCGTAGTGCCTCAATGGATAGCTGTCCATGTTCGTCATTGGGGATAGGCTCTACTATCGCGCCGGTGCGCTTAGCGACCTGCAGGCAGGCAATATAGTTGCTGGAGTATTCCGCCATTGAGGTGAGAATACGGTCACCGGGGGCGAAGGGGAGCGCATAAAAAAGCATGTCCCATGCGCGAGTGGCGTTCTCCGCGAGGGCTATCTCCTCCCGCCCACAGCTGATTAGCGCCGCAACGGCATCGTAGGTATGCTCCAGCCTATCGCGTCGGAAGTCGGCAGATTCGTAGCCGCCCATATTGGCCTCCAGACGGAGGTGCTCAATGACGGCGTCCAGCACGGGCTGGGGCGCAAGGGAGGTCCCGGCGTTGTTGAAGTGAAGCACCTTTTCACAGCCGGGGGTTTCGCGTCGGGCGCGGGTGATATCGATAGTCATAGGTGGGAGTTCGGTGCGGGAGGGGGAAATCCTGCCGGTGTGGGCGTTAGGCGGTGGGTATTGGGCGCTAAGATTCGACGAACGACCAACGACCAATGACGAACGACGGAGGCAGGTTTTATTATTCAATGACGCATGCTCCTGGCTCGTAGTGTACCGACGTCAGCAGGAAGAGAGAGGGGAAGTGGTGAAGACAGGCTGCAGTCGCATAGCAAATTGAGACGGAAGGCCATGCACCTATTTGAACGTCCTTGTCCGGCGGGATGGGTCTATCCCTGCTCGCTGGAAGATATTTCCAACCGCTTTTCCCGCCTGCCGGAACAGGACCTGGCCGGGCTCTGGTCTGTCGGGCTGGTTCCTTCGACCCGCAAGGACTGCAACGCGTATGGCCGTTACTATACTGGTGATCGGCCGGAAATTAACCTCTTCTCGTACCCCGACTCATTGCGTTTTAAGCTGATGGCCCATACAAGGCTGGGTGAAATCAATCGCGGCCTGGCAGTGGAGCTGCGGTATGGCATGCGTGTCGAAGCCGAGGGTACGCGATATATCTGCGTCTGGTCAGGGGAAGACTTGCGGCGTTTCATGGTAGATCACGTTCTGCTGCATGAGGTTGGTCACCACGTCTACTTTCGCCAAAGGCGGGAGCAGGGATACAAGGGCACGCCTCGCTCAAAGGAATCGGAGCAGTTTGCCGAAGCCTATGCCGTGCGTCACAATAGGGCGATAAAAACCTGAAGACATTCGTGGAGATGGGAACACTATCGTACGGGCGGGCGTATTACGGGGCAGTGTGTAAAAACCATACTTAGAATCAACGACCGCTGTCTCACGAGGGATTGCTTTGATAAATCCGATGGATGCCCGCCTCGACTTCATTCGGGTGGAGGCCTCACATAGCCCTGAAACGCTGCGAGAAATTGTGGAAGAAGGGCTCTCTGCCCCCCGGAAGCACCTGCCCTGCCGATACTTTTATGACACCACCGGTTCCCTCCTGTTCGAGCGCATCTGCCGGCTGCCGGAATATTATCCCACCCGCACCGAGCAGGGAATCCTGGAGCAATACGCGCCGGATATTATTGAAGCGGCCGGCCGAAACCTGACCGTGGTCGAGTTCGGAAGCGGCAGCTCCTGTAAGACGCGCCTGCTGCTGACCGCCGCGCTGGACCGACAGGCGCAGCTACGGTACGTGCCCATCGATATCTCCGCCGATTTCCTGCGAGACTCTGCGCTCATTCTTCTGAATGAATACGACCGTCTGAACATTACAGCGGTCGCAGCGGAGTATAACGACGGAATGGAGGCCCTGCCCTCCAGCGATGGTCCCCGGCTTATTCTTTTCCTGGGCAGTAACATCGGGAACTTCACCCATGACGAGGCCACTGTATTCCTGGCGCGGATCAGGCGGAAGATGCGGGCGCAGGACAGGCTGCTTATCGGGGTGGACCTGCTGAAGGACCGCAGCATTATCAAGGCGGCCTACAACGATTCGGAGGGCGTGACGGCTCTGTTCAATAAGAACCTTCTTTCGCGGATTAATAGCGAGCTGGAGGGGGAGTTCGATTTGAACTCCTTTGACCACTATGCTCCCTTTGTGGAAGCGGAGTCGCGGATAGAGATGCGTCTGGTGAGCCGCCGTGAGCAGTCCGTGAGAATTGGCGCGTTAAGTCGTGAATTCAAACTTGAAAAAGGCGAGTATATCCATACAGAGAACAGCCATAAATACTCGCTGGAGAGCTTTGGCGCGCTGAGCAGAGCGGCGGGGCTGGCGGTTCAGTCGCGCTGGCTGGACGAGAGACAGTGGTTCGCGGAACTGCTGCTTAGCCCGGTATCGGAGTGATAGATGGACGAACCTTTCGAAAGTCCCAGGCAGACGAAACCGAGAAGCAGGAAGATGGCTTTTTTTATAGTCATCGTGGTTTTTGTTGCGGTGATCTTCTGGTTGGATGAGAGGAGTTACCAGCAGACTCGTCTGAATGCTAGTTTCCTTGAGTCCCTTCGGACCGGTACAGCTTCGGAGGCCGCGGCTATGCTGGCTCAGGGCGCTGATCCTAATGCAAGAGAAAAGCCTGACGGTCACGATTTTGACATGCTGGAGTGGCTGAAGGGTCCCTTCCGTAGCGCGAGCACTGAGGACCATGAGCCGCAGCAGACAGCGTTAATCCTCGCAGCGGGCAATAGAAACGGCTTTGCGCAGGTTAAGATGCTGGTAGAACATGGCGCGGATGTACATGCGACCGGGCAGTTCGGTATGAATGCGCTGGTCTCTGCGGCGCTCGGTGGCAATTTAGATACCGTCAAGTACCTGCAAGGAAAAGGGCTTTCAGTCAACAGCGAGTATGGCAGTGGTCGTACGGTACTGCAAGCGGCCGTGGAATCGAAGAGTCCGGAAGTGGTGCGCTACCTTATTTCAGCAGGGGCGAATGTCAATGCGGCATCCGGTCCGGGTACCAGACCACTCAATATTGCAAGGGAACTACACCGCGAGGATATTGTAGATATGCTCGTCAAGGCCGGGGCAAAATGACACATCGTTCGACTGTCTACAGGCAGGTCTGAACAAACAGCTTCTGCCGCATGACCTATCGGTAGGTATCTATGGAAGAATCCTTAGAAACTCCTAAACGAACCAAATCCAGGGTGAATGCTGGGCGGATTTTCCTGGTCGTAGCCATCTGCGCCTTTGTCTACGCCTGTACGCTCCAAAGGAATTACAGACAAGCGACCTTGAATGCCGACCTTATCCAATTTCTCCAGACAGATGCTGTCCTGGAGAAAGGCTCTACCGTTGAACTTGCGGCGTTGTTAGCTCAAGGCGCTGACCCCAACGCCAAAGAGCAGCCCGCTGGGCATGGCTTTGACTTTCTGGACTGGCTAAAGAGCCCTTTCCAAAGGCAGGGTGATGGCGGTGGAGAGCCGCCCATGACCGCGCTGATCATTGCCGCAGGCAATAGACATGGATTTGGGCAGGTTAAGTTGCTCGTTGAGCATGGAGCAAACATCCATACGACAGGGCGATATGGGTGGGACCCTCTGACCTCTGCGGTAGCTGCAGGCAATCTGGATAGTGTTAAATACCTGCACGAAAGAGGGCTTTCCGTTAACACCGAGTTTAACTGGGGAGCACGGCACTGGGAGCGGCAGTTCAATCGAAGGACGCGAACATGGTTCGCTATCTTATCTCTGCAGGCGCAGATGTCAACAAGTCAACGGCTCCCAGCACCCGACCCCTATATATCGCGAAGGACTGGCACCTTGCGGAAATTACCGATATTCTCGTCAAGGCCGGGGCAAAGTAGCCGTTACTCGCTGTCAGGCTCTTTGCTGTTTACGGCAGGGTGGAGTAGGAGATTCTGATTCCCATCTGCGCTGTCCCTGGCCGGTCTCAGGAGGGTTGTGGATAGGGCAGAGTCATCGGAAGGGCGGAGCAGGGTCTTGCCTTCTGTTTCATGCTCCCGTCGCTTTTCAATGGCGGTAATGCACTTTTTCGCTTCGCTTGTGATTCGCTGGCCTGCCGGTGTCGTGTTTATCCTATGGGCAAGCCTCTCCAGGATAGGCAAATACTGGCTGTTTCCCACCTTTGCAAGCGTGGCTATCACCGCGAGAGCCAACCTGGCGTCGTAAAGCGGTTGGGCTTTATGTGTGGAAACATCCAGCATCTTTAGCAGGCAGTGCTTTTCATAGTCCGTAAGGTCATAAGGGGCCACGTGGTGCAGCCGGGCCAGGGCTCTTATCATCTGATTAGATACTTCGCGGAGCGCATCACTATCGCGTCTTGATTTTGAAGAAGGCATTCTCAAGCAAACAAAGCCCACAAAAGCAGCCATAACGGTTGCTCCAATGAATGGGCCAACGGAGAACTCTCGCTCCGAGATTATCACCGTGATAAAGAATAGCAACACAATACCGACGCTAATTTGAGCGTAAAGCCTACGGTCTTTCGGTGTATTATTGTTGATATCCCTGCCCCACTCATCTTCCAACGCGGTGAACACCATATGGAACTCTTCATGGGCCGTCATGGGTTTAATTTTACTCGATGCGTGCGTTTATCCCGTCGGTGGTACCAGGGAGCGGATAAAAACCACTCCGCGACTCGTATCTGAACCAGCATAGAAATCTATTAGGGAGCCTGCCATGCCAAACTGTACACACCTGGACCACATCAAGAATGTCACGCCGCATACCAACGGCTGCGAAGAGTGCCTGGCGACCGGCGATACCTGGGTACACCTGCGCCTCTGCCTGGAGTGCGGGCACGTTGGTTGTTGTGATTCCAGCAAAAACAAGCACGCTACCAAGCACTTCCACGTCACCAATCACCCGATTATTCAGTCCAACGAGCCGGGCGAAGACTGGCGCTGGTGCTATGTCGACCAGGTAACTTTCTGATAACATCCTGAGAGCTTCTGGCTCTCCGGCGAGGCAGCGGCGTGGACAGATTAATCGGGATTTTGCGAACGCCTACCCACCTCGCCGCGCTTGTCAGTACGCGGTGCGGAATGCACGAGATCGCCCCGGAGGCTCTTGATCAGTATTGGGCCGCTGACACAGAGGCCAGCCAGTACGGAGTGGCGGAGCGCCCCCTCGGTCCGGACACTGCCGGGCTTGTTCCTGTGCAGGAGAGGCTACTGGCCTCCTGGAACGCCCTGGCTGCTGTGCGGTCACCGGATGCCCGGACAGTCTCTCAGGTCTTGCATGTTTGCAGTAGTACTGAACCGGGCTATGCTTCCGCACAGGCCTTGCCTCCACTTGACTTTTCCGTAGCGGCGCAGCAGACCACCTACCAGCCCACCGCCTCGCATCCTCGCGCTTTTCGCGGCACAAAGTACAAACCTCCAAAGGCCGCTCAACCACCCTTGATCGATCTCCGCCCATACCTGTGCGGCCAGGCGTGCGCCGCCCTGACGGCTTTGCAGCCTTATGCCGGGACCGCGGTTGAAGAGCTGGAGCGGCTCACGGCGGAGGCCCTTTTCGTCCAGGAGCTAGAGCTTCCGGATGCCTTCCGCCGGATGGTCTACCCACTGCTGCGCAGAACGGGGCAAGCTGTTGCTGGGGAGCTCCTGTCGCTTTACTGGGCGCTGGACCTGGACCATCGGCCGGGCTTGCTCTCCACCGTTGTACGGCTCCTGACTTTTCTGCCGAACCGGAATGCCGTGGAGTGGCTTAAGACGGCCGCCCGGCAACCGTTTGAGTTTCAGACTCGTTTTCTTCACATGCTGCTCGTAACGGACGCCTACTGCCGTGACGCGGTCGGCCTTACCCCGGAAGACCATGAGCGGATTGACGCCCTTACAGGAAGCCCTTTCTATCCTTACAGGCTTTACTGCCTTCTTTCCGCCCTTGCAGAAAAAACAGACACCCGCTATCTGGCATCCGGTTTCAAACTGGCCGATGCGAGCAAGCCGGACTATCGTTGCGATAGAGGGTCCTATAAGGGCGTCTTTCCTGAAGAGACAGTCGCGCGGTTGATGGCCCACCTCAGAGGGGCAAAGGCGACCTATGGCTGGCTCGACCTGAGAATGTGGGAATTTTGCGGCAAGTTGGAGGGGTTAGGGGAGTTCCTGCCCTCTATCGATTGGACGCGCTACTCCCCGGACGTTGCCTATGAGTACGTGCACTTTTATATGTACTTTGCTTACCAAGACGTGCCCGCCCGGGAAGCCGAAATTAAATGGACCTTCGTGCGAGACAATTCGCTGCGAATAGAAAAGCTGATGCAGGAGATTCCGAAACCGTATCAGCTTAAGGTCATCTTCCACCTGGAAGACTTCCTGTGGTTTTGGAGCGAGAAAGAGCCCCTGGATAAAAGGCTGGAGCGAGCCATCCTCCTGCTTGGGCGGCTGGCCGGGCCGCCTTTCACAACGAGGACGCATACCGGACGGGTTTTAGCCGACGCCATCGAGCTGTTGATGGTGCCATACTGGGACCGGCTTGCGAGTGCGCCGGACAGCAGTTTTCTCCGCCTGGAGGAAGCCTGCAAGTCTGAAAACGCGGCGAAGCTCGTTGGTAGAGGGATGGCCTCGCTATTAGAAATCCTGCCTTCCATAACGGTGACCTGCTTTACCCATTCGTCCGCCCGGCTTTGCAAGCTTGCCCGGCTGCTGGGTGTTCACTCGGAGGCGAAGCGCAGCGGGATTGTCCGCCAATGGAGCGCCCTGCCTTTAATGAACGAGGCCCTTTCGGAAATGCCTGCACAGGCGCTCTGTGACGTCCTGTCGGAGCAGCTTAACGAAGAAGCTTCAGCGATTATTCCTCAAAAGCTGCAGGACCACCTGAGCGGTAAACGAAGCCTTGCCTCGGAGTCGCTCGCGCACTATGACCGGCAGCTGAGGAAGCAGCTTTGCCAGGCCCAACTCGAGACTATCGAGGCCGATCTATTCCGAAGTCTTCAGGAGGGCTTCCCTGCATATGCGGAACACGAGCCAGTGCGCCATGCGCTGCAGATGGTCCGCGGTTTGCGAGACAACCGGCGCGCCCTGCGCAAGTTCCTAAAGGCCTATTTTGCGGGAGATACCGGCTACCTTCTTAAACATCCGCTTACAAGGGCATGGCTCAGGAAGCATCCTGCGGTTCCCGCCGCAGCCTGGCTGAACGGTGTCCTGTTTACAAAGCATACGGAGCAGTGGGGCGCCATCCGGATTGAGCTGGAGACGGACCCGCTCGAGGTCCTGAAGCTGGGCGCCTATGTGGGAAGCTGCCTGAGCCTGGGTGGGTTGTGCGACTATTCCGCCGCTGCGGCCCTTCTCGATATCAACAAACAGGTCCTGTATGCGCGGGACAGCAAAGGAACGGTTCGGGCGCGGCAGCTGGTGGCTATTTCAGAAGAGGAAGAGCTGGTTTGTTTTTCTGTTTACCCACAGCCGGCCGGACCGGAACTCGTCCAAATGTTTCACGAATATGATGGGCTCTTTGCAGACGCGCTCGGCCTGAAAATCTATTCGATGGAGGATGAAGGCGACTACACGATTGAATGTATACTGTCCGAGAACTGGTGGGACGATGGAGCCTGGTGCTATTGGGACGAGGAGCCTTGAAGCTAACCGAAGGAGGAGGCAACAGTGAAAAGAGAACTTCAAAAGCCTTACGTGATTCTCTATTTTGTTCTTCTGGCCGTCGTGACGGCGATGATACTCTATCCGGTTTTTGCACACGCCCCAACCGGGGGAGGTCCAGAGAGCTCCAGGGCAGCCGCCGCCCATCGGCGTGCGCAAAACAGATAAGGTCCGCACTCACGACTCTGTGGCACTCGCTCTTTCCGCGGCTATCCTCGCTTCAATGAACCGGGGCAGCGACCAGTCCGCTTCCCGCCGCAGCTCCAGAACCCATCGCCACAGGCAGGAGCAGAAGACCGCATCGCAGAGACCAACTATGGCGCAGGGCCAATAAAAATAGTGAAGGCCCGCAAACTGCAGAATGGGGCAAAAGACAAAGATGTAACAGGCGGCCGCCAATAGCCCCGGCTCGACTCTGCGATAGCGCAGGAATAGTGCTACCGCCAGCATATAGGTCAGCGTAATTCGCAGCGTCAGAAGCGAAGAGCTGATGAACAAAAGTGCCCAGGATCCGTCCTCCCCGACAAACTGGGCGCAGATAAGCGAAGCCGCCCCTACCAGCAGCAGAATCTTCCAGACGGCCCACCTCTTTCGCAGTCCAACCCCCACTATGATAGCTACTGAGAACGAAACTGCGAGCGCCCACCAGACGCGAGACATCAATAATACGTAAAGGGGGCCGCTCCAGTAAGTTATCCCTCTGGAAAAAAATCCTTTAAAGAAAACATGCGCCCCCCAGACGTTGGGCACTGCTATTGAGCGAAGCGCCCAAAAGAAAACGGCAACTAATTCAAACGCTCCGAAGTCCAGAACAGCCCAACGAGGCAGCTTTCCTCGGGTACGATGCAAAATAAGCGCTCCCGCCATTGGGAGGACGATATACCCCATCTCCTTCGAGGCTATTGCCAGGGCATAGGACACCAGAGATCCCGCCAGGAGCCACCTTCTTGAGCGTCGCTCCGTGGCGCAAAGGTGCACGTCCAATAGGAGCAGGGAGAGCAGCCCGAAGACCAGGCTGAGGATATCGTTTTGCGCGGGCCACCAGTTGATTGAGTAGGTAACACTTACACCCACAGGACTTTTGGAGGCCGTAAAGAAGTAGACCGCAATCAGCCCCAGGAGAAATCTGGACCGGGGCCTGTGTCTGAAAAGCGAAAGGACCAGAAAGTAGAGCAAGGCGCAGTTGATTAGATGGAATGCCTGGGAGACGCGGTTGTAGGCTTCAAAGTTCGTGTCAAAGGCCTGGTACTCCGCAAGAAAGAGCATACTGGTTAGCGGGCGGTAGTAGGCGACGTGCGGATATATCCAGCTGCCCACCCACCAGTGGCCCGCATCTTTCCAGGAGGCATCCTTCGCGGCATAATAGAGCTTTGAAGCGTCTTCCTGCCTCAGGATCTCATTTTGGAACCAGTCGGGCGGAAGCTTAATGGAAGGGCTGGTGGCTCTATAGGCTGCCCACAGGGAGATTACAAGCCCCGCCACGACGCAGACCCTATTATGGGAGTCCACCCACGCAGCGAGACGGTGAAGAAAGAGCCTGAGGCGTTCCGGCATACTCTCACCTTTGAAAAGAGGATGAGGGGATATTAGCCGGATGTGGCGGGGTTTCCTGTTGATTATGGTGGCGGATCGGTTCTCCCCAATTTTTGTAGAGTGGTAGTGGGCGGACGGCCGTTGGTGCATGGAGCCCTTTCGAATATGCCGGAAGGAGCTATGTGGCTGGTTGGGCCGCACTCACGACTCTGCCGCCCTCGCCCGCTCTGCGGCTATCCGCGCTTCAATGAACCGGGGCAGGGACCAGTCCGCTTCCCGTCTCAGATCCAGAGCCCATCGCCACAGGCAGGCGCAGAAGACCGCATCGCAGAGCCCGGTTATAGCGCACGGCCAGTAAAAATAGTGGAACCCGGCGAACTGGAGAATGGGGCAAAACACAAGTACGTACCAGGCGGCCGCCAGCAGCCCGGGCTCAAACCGGCGATAACGCAGGAGCAGTGTCACGGCCAGCATGTACGTAAGGGTAATCCGCAGTGTTTCCTGGGACGAACTAATGAACACCATAGCCCAGGAACCCTCCTCACCAGCAAACTGGGCGCAAAGAAGCGACGCCACTGCCGCCAGCAGCACAATCTTCCAGACGGCCCACCGCTTTCGCAGTCCAATCCCCACTATGATAGCTACTGAGAACGAAACTGCGAGCGCCCACCAAACCCTGGACATAAGCAGCACGTACAGCGGTCCGGTCCAGTAAGACATCCCCTTTGAAACAAATCCTTTAAAGAAAATGTGCGTTCCCCACAAGTTGGTCACGGCAATTTGTCGTAGTGTCCAGAAGAAGGCGGCAATTACCCCAAATCCGCCGAAATCGATAACCGCCCAACGTGGCAGCTTTCCTCGAGTCCGATGTAATATCAAGACTCCCGCCATTGGGAGTACGATATACCCCATCTCCTTCGAGGCTATTGCCAGGGCGTAGGACACCAGGGACCCCGCAAGGAGCCACCTTCTCTTCCGCTGAATCGTTATGCAGAGGTGATAATCGAGCAGGAGCAGAGACAGCAGTCCGAAGACGAGGCTAAGGATATCGTTTTGAGCGGGCCACCATTGGATCGAGTAGGTAACGCCAATTCCAATGGGACTCGCCGGGACGGTGAAAAAATGGACCGCAATGAACGCCAGGAGGAATCTGGCTCTGGGCCTGTGCCGGAAAAGCGAGAGGGCCAAAAAATAGAGGAGGGCGCAGTTAACGAGGTGTAGGGCCAGGGAGACGTAGTTGTAGGCTTCAAAATTCTTATCGAAGGCCTGGTGTTCGGCGAGATACAGCATGCTCGTCAGTGGCCGGTAGTATCCAATCCCTGGGTAGATCCAGTTGCCAACCCACCAGCCACCCATATCCCTCCAGGATGCATCCCTGGCGGCATAGTAAAGGCTATGTATGTCTTCGTGCTTTACCAGCTCATTCTGCACCCAACCGGGCGAAACATAGGTATAGGGCCTGGTGCTGTAATAACTGGTCCATAATGTAAAAACGAGCCCTGCGATGACACAGAGCCTGGTATGGGAGCCCACCCATGCGGCAAAACGGTGAAGGTAGAGTTTCAGGCGTTTCGGCATACTCTCACCCTTGAAAGAGGATGAAAGGTTATTAACCGGAGGGGGCGGGGTTTCCTGTTTGATAATTCTTGGCGGATTATTCTTAGCCGTGTACAGCAGTAATTGGATGTCCGCATGTCGAATTACACCCCCATGAACCAGGCTCAGCGAAAAACGGAAATCAGGCAGGCCTTGGAGTCCGCGCGTGCAAACACCCTCCGGCTCCTGGATTTTGTACCGGACGACTTTCTTAAGGTGCGTGTCCACGATTTCTACAGCCCCATTGGGTGGCACTTCGGGCACATCGGGATGACCGAGGAGCTCTGGGTCATCAATGAGGCGCTTAACCGACCTTGCCGGGATGAGGCGCTGAGCTTTCTCTTTGCGAACCTGCCGGAGAACCCAAAGGACAACCGGGTACACCTGCCCTCCCGCAAGGAGATTACCGACTACCTGACAGTAACCCGCTGCGACGTATTGGACGCCCTTGAAACAGCGGACTTATCGGATTCTGACCCCCTCCTAACCGACGGATATGCCTGGACCTTTGCCGTGCAGCACGAGTGCCAGCACCAGGAGACCATCGCGGAGATGCTGCAGCTGATCCAGCAGCGGATTCAATCTCCTGCTGAAATTGAGGACATATCCTGGGACGGCTCTCCGGATACCAAGATGGTAAAGGTACCCGGCGGGACGTTTATCATGGGCTCTAATGACCTCCACGGTTATGACAATGAGAAGAATGAACACCCTGTAGAGGTAGCTCCGTTCGAGTTGGACAGAACACCCGTGACCGCCTATCAATGGACCTTGTTCATGAAGGACGGGGGATACCGCCGGGAAGAGCTGTGGTCGCCGGAGGGCTGGGTGTGGCGTGAGCAGGGGGGCGTGGAGAAGCCGGAATACTGGCACGATGCGGAAGGGCGCTGGGCCTATTACGGCCCCCTGGGTTCGCGCGCCATGCACCCGGAAGAGCCTGTTAGCAGTTTGAGCTGGTATGAGGCGGAGGCCTATGCCCGGTGGGCTGGCAAGCGCCTGCCCTCGGAAGCGGAGTGGGAATTCGCAGCGGCCTATGACCCGGCAACCGGCAGATCACGCCGGTATCCCTGGGGGAATCACCCTCCAGAACTTTCCCGTGCTCACCATGCGTTGGGAGTCTGGGCACCGCAGCCGGTGGGAGGGTTATTCCAGGGCGCAAGCGCGCTCGGGCTGCTGGACATGCCAGGCAATGTATGGGAGTGGACCTCCTCGCCCTTCCTTCCTTACCCGGGATTTACCGGCTACCCCTATGACGGCTACTCAAAGGATCACATGGACGGAAAACACTATGTCTGTCGCGGAGGCTCCTGGGCCACCGCCGGAACCATTTTGCGGTGCAGCTTTCGCAACTGGTACGTGCCAACCTACCGGCAGGGCTTCCTGGGAATGAGGTGCGCGCGATGATAGCCCTTAAAGGCGTAAGCAAGAGGTACGGGCCATTAACAGCCCTTCACCCGACGGACCTCACGATGGAATCCGGAAAGACGACGGCGCTAATCGGGCCGAGCGGCTGCGGCAAGTCTACCATCCTGCGACTCATTATGGGGCTCCTGGAGCCGACGGGCGGTACCGTGGAGGTTGAGGGCAGGGCGGTTCTGCCGGCTACCGTACAGGAAGTGCGCCGCCGGATGGGCTACGTGATCCAGGACGGTGGTCTCTTCCCTCACCTTACCGCCGGGCAGAACGTGCTCCTTATGGCAAAGCATCTCAATAAGCCGGACACCGAAAATAAGAAGCGGCTGTTGGACCTTTGTGAGCTGACTCGATTTCCTGTCGATGGGCTGCAACGCTACCCCGTGGAGCTTTCCGGGGGGCAGCGGCAGCGCGTAAGCCTGATGCGCGCCCTTATGCTGGACCCGGACGTGCTGCTGCTGGATGAGCCGCTCGGCGCGCTGGACCCGCTGGTCCGCGCCGGGCTGCAGACAGATTTGAAGGAGATTTTCCAGCGGCTGGGCAAGACGGTGGTCCTGGTCACGCATGATATGGGCGAGGCGGGCTACCTGGGAGATAAGATTGTACTGCTTTCGGGGGGGCGAGTTGTGCAGGAAGGAACGCTTGCAGATTTGCGCGATCGTCCCGCGGACCAATTCGTTACGGATTTTATGAACGCACAGAGAAGTCTGGTGCAGCTATGAAAACAAGGGGCGAGGGGCGAGGCGCAAGGGGCGAGAGGAAAGAGGAAAGAGGAAAAGGGCAAGGCGTGAGGCGTGAGGCGCAAGGCGTGGGAGGAAAGGCCGGCGTAGGGGCTCCGCTTGCTGCGCCCGGTAGGCCCTCACCCCCTAACCCCCTCTCCCAAAAACAGGAGAGGGGGAACCGTACAGCCACCCTTGAACGGTTATATCTTTGCATCAGTCGCCCTTCCCCTGTTCCCCTACGGGCCGTATGGCTTGGGGGAAGGGCCGGGGATGAGGGCCTAGTTAGGCCCCGCCCCTACGTGTCGGTGATCTTATTCTTCCTTTTGTTGATCGTTTTGATGCCGTCTGTTAGGGCGCAGAAGATAACGGTAGGTTCCAAGCGGTTTACGGAGTCCTACGTCCTCGGGGAGATTGCGAAGAAGCTGCTGGTGGAGGCGGGTTTTGAGGTCGAGCACAAGCAGGGCATGGGCGCGACCGGCATAGTCTGGGGGGCGCTGCGAACCGATCAGATCACCATGTACCCGGAGTATACCGGCACGGTTAGTGAAGAGATACTGAAGGTCAAGGGAAAGATGACCCCGGAAGCGATGCGCGCAGGGCTCGCGAAGGATGGGGTCGGGATGACGGGCGAGCTTGGCTTCAACAACACCTATGCGCTCGTTATGAAGAAAGAGAAGGCGGCCAAGCTCGGTATTAAGACTATTGGTGACCTTAAGGCCCACCCGGATCTGGTAGTTCGCCCCACCCACGAATTCCTGAAGCGTCAGGACGGCTGGGAGCCGCTCAGCGCAAAGTACGGTCTCGCCATGAAAGACGTTGGGGGGATGGACCACGCCCTTGGGTACTCCGCACTTGCTAACGACAAGATTGACGTTAAAGATGCTTACTCCACCGACGCGAAAATCGCGGAGTACAACCTGGTTGTGCTGCAGGACGACCAGAACTTCTTCCCACAGTATAAGGCGGTCTTCCTCTACCGGCTGACCACGCCACCAAAAGCTCTGGCCGCTATCAATAAGTTGGTAGGCACTATAGACGATAACCGTATGACCGCTCTCAATGCAGCCGCAGAGAAGCGCAAGGACTATACCCAGGCTGCCTCGCTCTACTTCCAGCCCGGCAGCGGCGGGAGCGATGGACAGAAAACCGGCTCAGCCTCCAGCAGCCCAACGAGTGAGAATGTTACCGCCAAGATCTTGCAGCTTACTCTCCAGCATTTGTGGTTGGTCGGGCTGTCCCTCTTCTTTGCGATACTTTTCGGGGTGCCGCTGGGCATTAGAGCCAGCCGTCCCGGAGCCGTTGGGCAGGCCATCCTTGGGATAACGGGGATAATCCAGACCATCCCCTCCATTGCACTACTGATGATGCTCATTGCGGTCCCGCGCCTTGGGATATCCACGACCACGGCGGTGGTCGCGCTGTTCCTCTACAGCCTGCTGCCCATTGTCCGGAACACGGCAACCGGCTTGCAGGAAATACCCGGGCCGTTGCGGGAGTCAGCGGCGGCGCTGGGGCTGGAGCCAAGCGCGCGATTGTTTAAGGTTTTCCTGCCGATGGCCTCCCGCACAATTCTTGCGGGCATCAAGACCAGTGCGATTATCAATGTAGGCAACGCGACCCTCGCGGCGTTCATTGGGGCAGGAGGTCTGGGAGAGCGCATTGTAAGCGGGCTGGCCCTGAACGATACACGGACCATACTACAAGGAGCCATACCGGCAGCCGTACTGGCAATAGTGGTACAGGTCTTCTTTGACCTGCTGGACCGAATCTTAATCCCCAAAGGCCTGCGGCTTAAGGCATCGAGTTAAGGCGTAAGGCGTGAGGCGTGAGAAGACAGGGGCCAGGGGCTAGGCGCGAGAGGCAAGAGGAAAGGCGAAAGAGGCAAGTAGGGGCCAGGTTCTCCTGATTATTGCCTTTGACGCTATTTGCATCTATTCGCGTTCATAACGGCTAAATCGCTCTGGCCGTTATTTGCGAGACATGGTTATGAGGAAATCCAAGCGAAAATGAAGCGGGTGCTAACTCTTGTTATCTGCCTGATGCAGTTGCAGATTGTCTGTTGGGCGGAAGAGGTCTATAAGACTCCCATCCGCTTGACGCCTTACAACCTCATCTTTACGGATGTAAAGGTAAACGGCAAGTCTGTGGTAGCGCTCATCGATACGGGCTCTTTCCGTTCCGTGCAGATATCGTCGACTCTTGCGCAGCAGCTGGGCATTCCCCTCACCGAAACAAAGGTAACCATGAAGCGCTACGGCGGAAAGCCTATGCCGCTCAAACAGGGTATTGCCCACAGCCTCGCCATTGGCAAGTGGCACAAGGAAATTGTGCCAGTAGACGTAAGTGAGGGTGACGTGGAGAGCATCTCCGAGCAGGTCCATACTGATTTTCAGGTTATCCTGGGGTGGGGGTTCTTCTCGCAGTTTCACACGCTGCTGGATTACAAGAAGCTCATGTGGAGCTTTTCCACGAAGCCATTTAAACATGACAAGCCCCAGCTGGAGTTCGATTTTACGGTGGTGGGCAACGTGCCGGTGGTCAACGGGAAGCTTGACGACAAGGAGGTCAACTTTCTATTGGATACCGGCGCGCCGGTATCCAACCTGGATATCGACACGTTCAAGCTATTTACCGGTGAAAAAACTGAGCATAAGGTAGAGCTTGGAGAGGGCTCCTTCCCCCTGGAGTTCCGGGGATGGGATCTCTCGGTCATCAGGAAGACGCTGAAGTGCCAGGCTGTACTCGGGACTAATTTCTTGAGCAAGTACAGGGTCCTCATAGATCCGGTAAGGTTCAAGCTTTCCTTTGATTAATGACAGCGTGACCTACACGTTCAGGATAGTCAATGACCAATTTTGAAGATTACCGCGAGCATACCGGTTCCAATCCGGCAAAGTTCTATAAGGCCACGCTATTTGAGAGTGGGAGGTTGCTGCTCGGCCTTAACTGTCTGGAGCCGGGCCAGACCCAGTCCGTCCACACGCATGACGACCAGGACAAGTTTTACTTTGTCCTGGAGGGAACCGGAACCTTTACCGTGGGTGAAGAGGTACAGGAAGCTGGGCCAGGATTAACCGTCTGGTCGGCGGCCGGCGTGGAGCATGGCGTCACGAACAACGGTTCGGAGCGGCTGGTCCTGCTGGTGGGCATTGCGCCTGCGCCCGGTAAATGATATTAAGAACGAATAAGGGAGAGCCTATTGAGCAGCGGTAAGCTGTCGGCTGCAGAGCCTGTAACCCAGCTACGGCATATAAAGATAGTAGAGTGCGGCGAGGAGTTGGTCGACTTTTTGAAGCTATGCCCGGCGCTGAGGCTGGACGCTCCCCGGTTCAAGTACCGGCGGGAGACGCTGGTTCGGCGCTCCGTGGCGGAGAAGCTCTGCGAGGCTACGAAACATCTCCCGAAGGGCTATCAACTCGCGATGATCGAAGGGTGGCGGCCTCCGTACATCCAGAAGAGAATGTACAAGACGGTCTGGAGCTGGTTTGAGGCGGAGCATCCGGACTGGTCCCATACGCGAATGGTACGTACGGTGAACCAGTTTACCGCGCCTATGAACAAGCGCGTTCCGCCCCCGCACACCACCGGCGGCGCGGTCGATGTGATGCTCAGCGATACCAACGGCAAGCTGATGGATCACTTTTCCCCGTATAAGCCTTTTGACACGCGCGGAGCGGCTCTTAATGCACCGGGATTATCAGACGCGGCGAGGAAGACCCGTGATATTCTCTCCGAGGCGCTCCAGGCCGGTGGCCTGACCAACTATCCGAGCGAGTACTGGCACTGGAGCTATGGCGATCAGGGGTGGGCCTATCGTGGCGGTCACTCGAACGCGATTTACGGTGCTGTGGAACCGGTAGGTTGGGAACCTGCCCCGGAGGATCAGGGAGACGATCCGCTGGAGAGAATTGATGCGTGAAGCTCTGATGCGTGAATCGGTTGAGGTTATCTCTTCCGTTCGCGTCACGAACCACGAATCACATAGCGAACGGAACACAAAGGATGCGCTCGTCGTCTTGATGCCATACACACCGATGCACCGACGGGCAAGCGGTTCCTGCGCAAAGATTGCAGGACATGCCCGCTCTGCAGAGGTCTGACGTCTGTACTATACAACCGGACAGCAGAAGACTTTGGGTACTAAAAATTGAATATCGGCCTATAGGACCGCGAGACGCCTGGATGCGTCTCGCGGTTCTTTTCGTGAACCCTTTCCTGGCTTCCCGGAACCAAGTAAGTATCAAGATGCTTGCAATGGAGGAAACCGCATGATTCGCAAAGAGATGCTACGGAAGGACCGGGTTGCAACGGACGACATTATCAACAATCTTAAGATTGCGTCGCCCTGTCACGCCTCGTGGGAGGGCATGGAGGGCGATGACCGTTCCCGGCACTGCGGGGCTTGCAACAAGAAGGTATATAACATCGCTGAGATGACCAGGGACGAAGCGCTGTCGCTAATTCAGGAGAATGAGGGGCGGCTCTGTCTTCAGCTTTACCGGCGTTCGGACGGCACCGTTTTGACCAAGGACTGCCCGGTGGGCGTACGGGCCGTGCGACGGAAACTGGCTTATGCTCTTTCCTGCAGCGTGATGATCTTCTTCTCCATTCAGGCACTGGCGTTGCGGGGCGGCAAGGACCCGACCGCGACCATCGGGGGAATCCAGATACACAGCGCGGCATGGCGCAGCCGCCAACCGAAGGCCGTTCAGAAACTCCTGAATATGATTGACCCGCTGCCCGCGACGCCTGTCGGAGGCGTCATGGTGGGCAGCCCTCCTCCTGCCCTTCCGGCAATCCGCGGGAAAGTGTTTATCCAGAAGACCCCACCGCCGGCGCAGGTGACACCTGCAAGCCTAGGAACGATGGCGGCGCCGTCGCACGTGGAGATGGGTGACGTCGCCACCCCCGTCCACGTACTTAGAGGAGAGATTTCTGCTCCATCCGGGGCCTCCGGCAAGAAAGCCACAGCAGAAACGAAGAAGCCTTCGAAGACAAAATAGCCTGAGTGTCAGGCGCGTATTGACTGCCGGGGCAAAGCATGATAAGATAGTAGTAACACTTTGCCAAATTAACTCATAACGCCCGCCCGAGATTCAACCCCTCTCCTCCGCGCGTCCAGCACGGAAGAGAGGGGTTTTTGTCTTTTATTTTCAAAGGAGATCACACTATGGCTGGAAGCCTACTGGAAGCCATTGCAAGCGGCAATTCGTCTAAGGTCGACGCGCTGCTTAAAGGCGGAGCCAATGCGAATGTAAGGAACAGCACGGGCACGACCGCCCTGATGTGGGCTGTCGCCTACGGCCACGACACCATCGTGGACCGCCTGCTTGCCAAGGGAGCGGACGTAAATGCCTCCAACGAGCACGGCACCACGCCCCTGCACATCTCCGTTTCCACCGGTAAGCCCACTCTCGTAAAAAAGCTGCTTGGCGCCGGCGCAAATACGCAGGCGAAGACGCTGGCCGGTGAAACGGCCCTGATGCGTGCACGAACGAAGCACCTGGTACACATCGGGGCGCTGCTCAAGAACGCCGGCGCACGCGAATAAATTTAGGTCTTGGCGCCATAAAGGCTCCGGAAAGGCACACCTGTATGGCCGCTGAAGATGTCGCAATCACCCGGATGGTCCGTGGTCAGATTGCCCGTCGCTATATCGATGCATCGCTGTTGGATATTCGTGTGTCACATGGAGTTGTGCACCTGCGCGGCGTTATACGAACCTTGCGCACCCATGCGGATATGGACCTTGCAAAAGAGATGGAAGTTATCTCTACCGTTCTTCGGACGAAGCCCGGCGTAAGAGACATTATCTGGGACATCAGCCAACGGCACTAATACTCCGGCAAGCCACCAACTTGAACAGCCGCCCGTACGGGCGGCTGTTTTTTGCGCTCTGCTCCAATGGACCTCACTGGCAGGAACCGCGGAAGAGCAGGTCGAAAACACCTGCTACCAGCTCAAAGTTACGTAACTGCCTGCGAAGGAGAGATACCGTGTCCGAAACCCAGTCTGCAAATGGATTCCAAACAAAGGCCGTGCCCATGCTGTGCGCCAAGAATGCGAACGCAGCTATCGAGTTTTACAAGAAAGCTTTTAACGCAATAGAAACGGCTCGCTACATGGACACCGACGGCCGAGTGGGCCATGTGGAGCTCGTTATCGGTGGGGCGCGGCTGACCATCGCAGACGAGTACCCGGAGATAGAGGTACTCAGTCCTGAGACGCTGGGCGGCTCGCCGGTGATGATTCTCCTGGAGGTCGAGGATGTAGACGCGCTGTTCAACCAGGCGGTGGCAGCCGGAGCTACGGTAAACAGGCCGGTTGCGGATCAGTTTGACGGGGCGTTCCGGAACGGCAAGCTGGTGGATCCCTTTGGGCATCGGTGGATGCTGCTGTCCTACAATAAGGATGTTCCCATGCCGGAAATGGGATAGGTTTTTGCCGAAATAAACATTGGGCGGGGCAGCATGACATCATGGTGCCCCGCCCAATGTTTATCTACGTGGTTAACTCTCGCGAACGAGCTGGCGAAGGTGATCGTCCAGCGCTGCCTGATCCTTGGTGAAGGACTGTAGCGCCGACTGCGTCATGAGGTTATCCAGCGAAACGTTCGGCTCATTCTCCCATCGGGAGAGATCCGGGATTTTGCCCTGCTCTCGGATGTCAACTACGTCCACGCTGGTAAAGCGATGGAAGAGGCGAGTTCCATGCTCGGCATCCGCATCGCGCAGATCGTCGCCGGTAAGGTTCACGCCCCCACGCTTCACAAGGTCTTCAGCTAACGCCTTCATTTTGTCATCGATGGTCCAGAGCAGCTCTACGGACTTGGGGTCCACGCCCGCGTTGAACTCCACCTCAAATTTGTGCTCTATCTGTGACTCGATAGTCTTCGGGTCCGGTTTGGAAGCCATAAACTCCTTCACGGCCTTTGGCGGAATGGTAAAGACATCCACGCCAGCCAGCGCGGTCATCTGTGCGGCCGAGCGCATGCTGGCGGCGATAAGCTTTGTCTGCGTTCGCTTGGCGTCCCGTAGCCCGCGAAGAGCGACTTGCGTTGCCATCGCGGCCTTTTCGCCGACGAAGTTGCCGTCGCCAAGGCGGTTATCGCTGACCACGGCGTTCAGGCGGCCCAGGAAGACGTTGCAGTAGGTGGGGTTGGAGAGCAGTGCTGCCAGGTAGTTCTGCCGTGCGGAAAAACCGAGCGTGTAGTTGACGGGAATATCTTTTGCGCGCACTCGGGCCACGGCACAGTAGCCCTCCGGAGTGAGCGGGATCTTGATAATGAAACGCTCCGGGCATATGGCAAAGTAGCGCTCGGCGTAGTGGACTGTGCGGTCGATATCCTCGGAGACATCCGGGTGAAGCTCCACGCTCACCATCACGCCGAAGGCCTTCACCAGGCGGAGGGCGGCATGGCAGTTGGCAATGAATCCAAGCTCCATCACGAGGTCGTCCTCGGAGAGCTCCGGGCGCGTTTCACGGAGGTCTTTAATGGCCTCTTTTGCGACCTCGTCCAGAATGCCAGTTTGCACTACCTGGTTCACGAGGGTGTTGTTGGTGGTAAGGGCGGTGAACTCCTTGCGCCAGAGGCTCTGCGCCTCTTCCAGGTTGCCGGTGTCCAGCCAAAGCTCCGTACCTAACGATCGCAGCTTGGCCAGCGCGGTGTCGCTGGAAACCTCTTCGCCTTTATGCCCCTTCAGGGCCTCTTCCGCCACGGCGCGCAGCTTGTCGTCCACGCGGGAGGGGGTGGATATGCTCATTGTGCTACTCCTTCCATCTTGAGAAAGACAGGTTTATGATGCGTGCAAACGGCATAATTCGTGACGCGTTATTCGTGAACGGTGTAGATACCCGGTTATGTTCTGCAATTGGTTCTACGTGCAGCGTCTCTCTACAGTTCACGAATTGCGGGTAGTGCATCAATCGAAAATCGTAAATCCCAAATCGAAAATAAACCTATGCTCCATACCACTCGCGGGTCTCGTTCTTAATCCAAAGCACGCCCAAGGCTACTCCAGCCACTACACGGATGATCAGCCCGAACGTTCCCCATGGCAGCAGGAAGTTACCCAGGAAGATCAGCACGCCGAGCACCCCAATGTTCGCGGCCCAGGCCCAGCTTTTCTGGGTTATTGTGCCCCATGCGATGACCAGGAGCGCCAGGGCCACCGGTACCAAAACCATCGCGGTAAAGGCTACGCCCACGGCTCCAAAAGCGGCGCCCATATAGTTGGTGCCTTCCGCATTGGTCTGCGGCCGGGAAGAGAACTTCCCCAGCACGGCGGCCACCGGCCCAAAGATTGCCAGGAATACATCCAGCCCGGCCATAATGGGGATAACCGGCGGGCGAACCGCCAGCTTCGCGGCTTTCGCCAGAGTGGACGCGCTAACCAGTCCGGTCAACTGTCCGCCATAAGCGGTCAGCGGGGTGTCGCAATACTCGCAGACCGCCGCTCCTTCTTCGTTTTCATTACTACAGTGTGGGCATCGCATAGGTTGTCAGGATTTAGGAGCTGGGATTTAGGAATTAGGGTTTGGAGGCAAGGTCGTAGGGGTGAGGCAAAGGAACTAGCAAACGAATAGTTCTAGCGCATTTGACTCTCCCTAAATCCTAACTCCCAACTCCTAGCTCCTACTCTGCAAGCTTCATCTCTTTCAAAATGTCGCGGGTAATCTGGCGGGCCTTCAGGCCGGTGGCGCCATCGTCCGCGCTAATGTTGGTGGCAAAGGCGTAAACGCGTTTACCTTTTGTAATGTACCCGACAAACCAGCCAAGGATGGCCTTTCCGGGAGGACCCTGTACACCGCCCGAACCGGTGTTCCCGTAGAGCGCGCCATCTTTAACCTTTTCTATCAACAGTATGTTCCGAACAGTCTGCATCGTTTTGGGAGACATGGGAAGGTTGTTCTTCACCAGTTTTTCCACCAGAGCCGCCTGCTCGTCGGCGGAAACCTCCAGGCTCGAAAGCTGCCAGAACCGCGCGATGCCTCCAGAGATATCCTCGTTACCGTAATGGATACGGTGAAGATACTGCTGCATCCGCTGCGGCCCGATCTGGGTTGCAAGCTGCCGGAACACCCAGATAACGGAGCTCTTAAACGCGGAATGCAGAGATTGGTTGCCTTCCCACTCTGGGCGGTTAGGGTAACGCTCTCCATCCCAGCGAAATTGCGGCGCGCTGGGGTTCTTTATGATGCCGGTTTCCAGCCCTATCAGAGAGTGCGCTATCTTGAATGTGCCGCATGGCGAAAACCTCTGGGTACAGCGCTGTTCGTTGTAGCGGATGGACTCGCCGGACCGCACCTCCCGGATTATGAAGCATGCGTCGTATCCGGCAAAGCGTTTCTTAAAGTCTGGTCGGATTAGGGAGTTGCGGGACGCTTTAGCGGCGGTCTCCACGGAAAGCGTTCCGAAAAGCGCCAGCCCACCAATTATGAGGATGTTACGAAGCATATTTCCTATCAGAAATGAAAGGGAAGCGTCACGAAGCCGCAACCACGCCAAGTCGCCGTCTTAGATAGTCGTCATAACTAGCTTGTTGATTAAAACAAGATACGAGAACCCAGCCTGAGTGCGGGAGGGAAGACCCCGCCCGCACTAACAAGACCTGGTTGCTAGCTGCTAGTTGCTGACTCCTAGCTTCTATACCCTATACCCCATACCCTAACCCCTATTCCGACTTATCGTTGCTCTTACGGACCATGTCCAGGAAGGGCGCAATAAGGTCGATGGGGATGGGCAGGATGGTGGTAGAGCTGCGCTCGGAGGCGATTTCTCGCATGCTCTGCAGGTAGCGGAGGGTGAGCGCCGCCGGTTCCCGCGCGATTAGCGCGGCGGCCTGTGACAGCTTCTCCGCTGCCTCGAACTCGCCAAGGGCGTTAATCACCTTGGCGCGGCGTTCGCGCTCGCTCTCCGCCTGGGCGGCCATGGCGCGCTTCATGCTCTCGGGAAGGGCTACGTCGCGTATCTCGACGCCGGTCACCTTCACGCCGTAGGGCTCCGTCTGTTCGTCAATGACGGTCTGCAGCCGATGATTAAGCTGGTCCCGCTGGGAGAGAAGCTCGTCCAGCTCTGCCTGTCCGATGGTGCTGCGGAGCGTGGTCTGGGCGATAAGGGAGGTCGTTCTAACAAAGTTCTCGATGTTCAGGATAGCCTTCTGGGGGTCCATAACCTTGAACAGTACGATGGCATCCACGGTGACCGGTACGTTATCGCGTGTCATCATCTCCTGGCGCGGTACGTCCATGGTGACGATACGCGTATCGACTCGCAGCGGCCGGTCTATATAGGGAAGCAGGAAGATAGGTCCCGGCCCCGCAATGCCGTGGAACCGGCCCAGCCGCAGGATAACCGCCCGCTCCCAGGCTGGGAGCACCCGGAAGACCGCCGGCACGATGATGAGCACCAGCACCAGGACAATGACTATTCCAACAATGAGATTTCCGTAGCCTTCCAAGGGTGGTTCCTCCAGTTGTTAGGGGCGTTCGCGTTATCGTAGGTCGGTTTTGCGGCGCTCTTTCATGCCTGTACGTGCCGTGACCCACGCCACCATAGTGAAAAAGAGAATGTAAGGAGTTCTTTCCAGCCAGGATAAAGGGCTGGAGTAGCATGCCAGGCCGCAATAGGTTTCGTGGCCCCCGCGGACTCCCTACACGGTCATCCACGGATTGAGGTAGTACAGCGCAACGACTGAGCAAAGGATGGCCCCAGTGAACAGGAACCCGCTGCCAAGGGAATACCAGCGGCCAATCCCATGGAAGAGGTCCTTTAAATGGCTTTTTGAAATTACGTTTTGCATCGCCTGCGATCAAACTTCGGCTTCGCGATTCCAGATAGGTTCTGCTGTCGTTGGAACTGCGCGCTTCACCTTCAGCAGCAGTCCATCCCGACCCTCAATGCGTACAATATCCCCTGGATTAATCGGCTCATCCCCGATGTTGATGGCATTCCAGAGGGAGCCGTCCGCAAAGACGGAGCCCGTCGGGTTGAGCACGGTGCGGGCCTCAGCGGTGGTACCTAAAAGTGTCTCCGGTCCCGTTCCCGGCGGCAGCTTGCGCGCCTTGATAGCGGCCCCGATAATCACGAAAAAGAAGAATCCAATGAAAGCCGCGAGGGCCAGGACCAGCGGGGTCGAGACTGTCATACCGGTCACGCCGGGGTTAAACAGCATCAGGCCCCCAATGATGAAGGCTATCAGACCGCCCACCGTAAGGACTCCGTGCGTGGTCGCGTAAACGTCGATTATAAATAGCGTTACGGCGAGTAGGAGAAGGGCCGTACCGGTTACGGTGACGGAGAGGGCTGATGCCGCAAAGAGGCTGAGCACGAGGCAGATGGCTCCTACCACGCCGGGCAGTATGACGCCGGGGTGATTGATCTCCGCCGTAATTCCACAGATGGCGCAGACAAAGAGAATGAGCGCAATATTCGGGTTGTAGAGGAACATTAACAGGCCGTCTCCCATGGAGGCGCCTTGCTCTTCAACACGGGCGTTCAGCGTGGAAAGGGTCTTTTCACCGTCCGCCACCTTCACCTTGCGGCCATTCAGCTGGCGCAAAAGGTCCGCGCGGTTGGCGGCAACGAAGTCTGCGACCTTGAGCTTTACCGCCTCGTTCTCCGTAACGGAGACGCTCTTGCGGATGATGTCCTCCGCCCAGGCGGCGCTCCTGCCGCGCCGGGCGGCGAGGGTGCGCGCGAAGGCGGCCGTATCGTTGACCACCTTGTCGCGCATGTCGCTCTCAATGTTCTGACCGGCGGAGTCGACCGGGTGGGCCGCGCCGATATTGGTGCCGGGAGACATGGCGAGAATGTTGGCCGCAAGGCTGAGGATGGCCCCAGCGGAACCGGCCCGCGCCCCCGAGGGGGTGACGTAGATAACCACCGGCACTTTGGCGCCGAGGAAGAGGGCCGCAATATCCCGCGTGGCCCCGAGTGTGCCACCGGGGGTGTTCATCTCTATGAGGAGGCAGGCGGCTCCTTCGCGCTCCGCGCGGCGCAGGGAGCGCTCCAGATAGTCCGTTGTGGGCGGCATAATGGCGCCGTCCACGGTGGCAACGACTACGGTATTGCCGGTCTGCGCCCAACCCGGAACGGCTCCGGTCAGGAGTAGGAGTATGGGCAACAGAAGACCCAGTCGCCGGATATTAAATATTTGTCCGCGAAGCATCGCGATCACTCCCTTTCTCCTCTTTCAACCCCATGATACTGTTACGCAGTCTGCGTGTCAATACGGGCGCTTTTGTAAAAGCCTTGAGCCGTTATGAACGCAAATAGACGCGAATAAAGTCAAAGCCGATGAAGCCCCATTCTCGTTCACAAACAGACGCCGGCTTTCAAGGGCCTCACCTAGTACTACGCAGGAGAATGCCCGCGCGTGTCGTAGGTTTATCTGGCGCGACATCAGATGGAAGGAAACGTCGGTGGCAACTGAGTTGACGACCACTAAAAGCAGGCGGATAATTCCACGGGAGCGGCTGGCTCTCTCGCTGCTTGGGCTCTTTCTCCTCTTTATGGGCGCCTGCTGGTGGATGCAATACTCCGCCGAACGACAGGGCCGCCTCAACGACGACCTAATCGCTGCCATTTATCGAGGCAACTCCGCTCGCGTTCTTGCCCTTCTGGAAAGAGGCGCGGACCCTAACGCGATGGAGAGGACATCCCTTTCGAGCTCTCCCGGAGGGTTGGAAAGACTTCTCAGGCTGTTCCGCAGAGAAAGCGCAAGCGAAAGGGCCGCAAAACAGGGCGCTCCATTCATTTTGAGGGCGGCGAGAAAGGGAAATCCAGACATTATTAGAGACTTGATACATTACGGAGCGAATGTAAAGGCGCGGGACCTCGACGGCAACAACCCACTTTCTGAGGCCGTTTCCGCGGGAAAGCTTGAAGCATCTCGGGTTTTATTGGATGCCGGATGTGATGTTAACCAGAAGGGAATGGAAGACCGTACTCCTATCTGGACCGCTGTAGAGGTCAAAAATGCTGGGATGGTCCGGTTGCTGCTGGCCCATGGTGCGCAGGTTAACGGGCGTTACTCAAACCCGTTCATCGGCGATATGATGACTATAGTTGATTTTGCAAAGTACATGAAAGCGTCGGATATTGTGAAGATCTTACAGAAGGCCGGCGCGAAGTAAGGGGCGAAGTAGGCAGTGGCGAGAGGTTGTTTAATGGCAACGTGGGAGAAAATTAGGGGCGAGTTTTCAAGCTATGAGAGCCAATGGGCTGAGTTAAAGCCTGCTCTGCTCGACCATGGTCTCAATCAAGAGGCCGAGGAAATTAGCCGTCAATTAGAGGTAATGACCCGATGTCTGAGGCGGGCTGAGATCGCTGAAAATCGCAACCATAGACTCCTGGCAATGTTATGGTCATTGCGAACCGTGATAATCCAACGTAAACTTAACAGCCAAATCAAGGAGATGGCAGACGCGGACTAATCCCATGACGCAGAGACCCAACCACCCCACGACCCAACGACCCGCCGTTCCAAACACCCAATACCTAACGCCCAACGCCTACCCCTCCTTGACAACCCCTTCACACGCACGGTACACTAAAACATAAGAACCGCCGCTCGCAATTGCGACCCGGTTCCTTTTTTGTCACCATTTGGTACCTGCCAAAACGACCATTCTGCGCCGGGAGATCAACAAACCGCCATGCTGTTGGGAACTCAATGTATTAACCATGCCGGGCATCTGGAGGTGGGCGGCTGCGATGTAACGCGCCTCGCCGCGGAGTTCGGGACGCCGCTCTACGTCATGGACGAAGAGCTTATCCGCGAGAACTGCCGGGCCTACCGCGCCGCCTTTGAAGCGCGCTACCCAAAAAACACTATCTGCTACGCCAGCAAAGCCTTCCTCACCACCGCCATCTGCCGGGTGATTGAAGAAGAGGGGCTGAACCTGGACGTCGCCTCTCTCGGGGAGCTTTACACCGCCCTCCGCGCGAAGTTCCCCCGAAAGCGCATCAACCTCCACGGCAACAACAAGTCCCGCGAAGAGCTGGAGATGGCGGTGAACAGCCGCATCGGGCACATCGTGGTGGATAACTTCCTGGAGATCCAGATGCTGGCGGCGGTGACCCGCGAGACCGGCAGGAAAATGGACGTGCTGATCCGCGCCACGCCCGGTGTGGACCCACATACCCACAAGTTTATCAGCACCGGCCAGGCCGATACCAAGTTCGGGTTCAACATCAAGGACGGCTCCGCGCTAGAAGCGGTCAGGCAGATTCTTGCCATTCCCACGCTCAGGTTTGACGGTATCCACTGCCACGTCGGCTCGCAGCTACTGGACGTGGAGGCGCACGAGGGCGCGGCGGACGCAATGGTCGGCCTGATGCAGGAGATTAAGCACGAGACCGGTGTCCTCTGCAAGGTTCTGAACATAGGTGGGGGATTGGGAGTACGCTACCGGGGCGAGCACCAGCCGCCCTCTTACGACGAATTTGCGGAGATCATCACCACCCGCCTGAAGGCACGGTTGGAGGCTGCGCGGCTTCCGTTCCCCGTGTTGCAGCAGGAACCGGGCCGCGCCCTGGTCGGCGAGGCGGGCATGACGCTCTACACGGTCGGCTCCATCAAGACCGTCCCGATTAAGGAAGAGCCGGGCACGCGCACCTACGTCTCTATAGATGGGGGACTTTCGGACAACCCGCGCCCGCAGCTTTACGATGCCGTCTATGAGCTGCTGGTCGCCAACCGCGCCAACCAGCCGCACGACCAGACGATTACCCTCGCCGGCAAACATTGCGAAACCGATGTGCTTATCTGGAACGTCAAATCCGCAAAGGTGCAGACCGGCGACATTATTGCCGTGCAGACCACCGGGGCCTACAACTACGTCATGGCGAGCAACTATAACAAGTTCCTTCGCCCGGCGGTAGTGCTGGTCCGGGACGGCCAGGCGGACCTGATTGTGGAGCGCGAAACGCTGGCGGATGTAGTCCGACGGGATCGTGTTCCCGCCCGGTTGAAGAAGGGCGCAGCGGCTTCCGCAGAGGCAGTCATCGTTCGGGAACCGGTGCGGAAGTAAGTGAGTATCAATCAGGGGCTAGGCGCCAAGTGTTGACCTAACCCCCGTCCCCTTCCCTGCACACTCGAACGATGAAACTGTTCTCGTTAGGGAAGGGGTGACTGAATTCCGAAAATGTAATTGTAGGGTGCGGCCCTTGTGGCCGCCCAAAATCATGACGGCAGGGATGAGCCTAGCCTTACGAGCGGCCCATGCCTTAGTCACCCCTTCCCAGCGAACGAAGTGAGCGAAGAAGGGAAGGGGACGGGGGTTAGGTTGCCGTTCCTAAATCCCAAATCCTAGCTCCTAAATCCTAATAACCATGGGCTTTAACTTCGATAATTTCAACCTGCAGGACTTCATTATCCGAATGGGGGTGCTTATCCTCGCCATCACGATACATGAATTCGCCCATGCGATCACAGCGGACCGCCTTGGCGACCCCACGCCGCGCAGCCAGGGGCGCATCTCCCTGTTTCCGACGGACCACCTGGACCCTATCGGAACCATTATGATGGTGCTCTCCTCGCTGACCGGATTCGGGATCGGCTGGGGTAAGCCGGTCATGACCAACCCGCGCAACTTCAAGCATCCCAGGCGGGACACGGCCATCGTGGCGGTAGCGGGCCCCGTCTCCAACATCCTGCAGGCCATTGTCTTCTCCCTTTTAATTCGGCTTGATGGCGGGCCAACCTATACGACCGCCGTCGGCACGCTTCTCTTGATGGGTGTCACCGTTAACCTCAGTCTGGCCTTCTTCAACATGCTGCCCATTGGGCCGCTGGACGGCCATTGGATTATTCAGTGGCTGCTGCCGCGCGAGCAGGCCAATCAATACGAGGTCTGGAACCAGGCCTATGGCGGCTTCATCTTCCTGGCAATGGTCCTCATGGCGCCGGGAATGATCGGCCAGATAGTCGGCCCTGCGGTGGCCTCCTGTGCGCGGCTCCTTCTGACCGGCGCGTAAATCCCCTTCATTTCGGAGTAATTTTCATGGCACAAAAGCGACTCTTGAGCGGCATGCAGCCGACCGGACTTCTGCACCTCGGTAATCTGGAGGGTGCGCTGCGCCCGTGGGTGCGCCTGCAGAACGATTACGAGATGTTCTGCTGCATAGTGGACTGGCATACGCTGACCACCATGTATGACCGCACGGAGGAGATTGCGCAGTTTACGCTGGAGGTTGCGGCAGACTACATTGCGGGTGGATTGGACCCGGAGAAGTGCGCCATCTTTGTGCAGTCCCACGTCAAGGAGCATGCAGAGCTTCACCTGCTGCTTTCCATGGTGACGCCGCTGGGGTGGCTGGAGCGGGTCCCCACGTTCAAAGAGAAGCGGGAAAACCTGAACATCAACGAGGAGTCGGTCTCCTACGGACTGTTGGGGTACCCGGTGCTGCAGGCGGCGGACATCCTGGTCTACCGCGCTAACCTGGTGCCGGTGGGGAAGGACCAGGCGGCGCATCTGGAGCTGTCGCGGGAGATTGCTCGGCGTTTCAATAACCTGTATGGGGAGATTTTTCCCGTGCCGGATGCGCTCATCTCCGCCGATACCGGCGTGCTGCCGGGCGTGGATGGCCGCAAGATGAGCAAGAGCTACGGCAACGCCATCTACCTGGCGGATGACGCCGATACCGTGGCGAAGAAGGTGAACGCCGCCTTTACCACGGAGACCAAGATCCGCAAGACGGACCCCGGTATCCCGGAGACCTGCGCGGTCTGCCAACTCCGGAAGCTGTACGACCCCACCGGGTATCTGACCTCCTGGGAGGAGGACCGCGAGGGAGTGCGCGGCTGCATGCAGAACAAGCGGGAGCTTACGGAGATCCTGAACAATGTCCTGGATCCTATCCGCGCGAAGCGCAAAGAGCTCCTGGACGACCCCGCCGAGCTGCATCGTATCCTGGCCACCGGCGCAGAGCGCGCCCGCGCCGCCGCCGCCGAAACGATGACGGTGGTACGGAAAGCAATGCACCTCGATTAGGCGTTAGGTGTTGAAAATCGACCAACGACGAATGACCAACGACGAAGGCAAGCGCTGGGAGCGCCGGAGGGCGGCTAACAGGTCCCGGGTGTCCGGTTTCTAACAGTCGTCGATGGTCGTTCGTGAATGGTCGTTGGTCATTTCACCGATACCCGGCCCCTGGCATCCCTCACCCGCTCCTGTTTATTTTCACAAACTCCGCTATGGAAGCGGCGGCCCGGGCTTCAAACACTTCAGCTTCCTCACCACGTCCCAGTCGCCGTAGTATAGCCGCATAGCCGTCAAGACTACTGGCAACATCGGGGTGATGCGACTGCAAAACCTTTTCTCGTATCTCAAGGGCGCGTCTCATGTACTTTTCCGCATCCCCAAATCTTTTCTGACCATAATATAATACAGAGAGATTGTTGAGGATTATAGCGGTATCTGGATGTTCGGGCTCCAACGCGATCTCGCATATTTCTATTGCCCTTTCGTACAGCGGTAGCGCCTCGGAATCTCGCCCAAGCGCCCGATATAACTCAGCCAGGCCGTTGAGAGTATTGGCAATTTCGGGATGCTTAGGACCAAATTTCGCCTGCCGTATCATTAGCGCACGCTCAAAGAGCGGCAGCGCCTCAAGATGTCGGCCATCTGCACAATACGACCCGGCCAGGTTATTTAGGATTAAAGCCGTAATGGGGTCATCAGGTCCCAACGCCTTCTCACATATTTCAGTCGCCCTTTCGAAGAGCGGTAGTGCTTTGGAGTTAAGCCCAAGTTCCCGATATACCTCCGCCAGATTGTTTAGGCTCTGTGCAGTGTCTAGATGTTTGGGGCCAAGTTTCTTCTCTCGTAACTCTAGTGCTTGTCTATGAAGCGCCACTGCCTCGGCATGTCGCCCACGTTCAAAAAGATATGATGCCGCTCGGTTAAGCAGGCTCGCGTCAGCTGTCCGGTCTAAGTCATACTGGCCGACATACTCTGCGCAGAGTTTCGCGTTTGCAAGCAGCCGCTCACAGGCGGACCAGTTCGTGAAATCGGGCCAAGGAAACACCGCACTTACTGCGCTTACAGCGCGCTCTGCCCACTGTTTTTGTTCCTCTTGGCTGATGGCCTCGCGGATAACCTGCTGCACCAGCCGGTGGATGGCCAGCAGGCGCTCGCTTCCATCCCGCTTCAGCAGGGAGTAGCGGAAAGCCTGCCGTAACGTCTGGTTCCAGAGCAGCGGGTCAGCCGCTGCGGGCGCCAGGTTTTCGCCCAGCTCTTCCGCGCCTTCCGTGAATATCTCCTCAGGAATGGCGTCCGGCGCCAGGAACGCGCAGAGGCGCAGCAGGCCCGCCGCGGCAAGGCTCTCTTTTTCCAGCTTCTCAAAGGCCAGCTGGAAGGTGGCTGTCACGGAGGCATGTCCGGTCGGATTGAGCTCAACGCCTTCCTTTAGCAGTTCTGCCCCTTGCTGGTCATAGAGCTTCAGGTAGTCCGCCGGTCGGAGAAAGCTCTCCTCCATATAGGCTCCGGCCTGGTCCAGAGCCAGGGGGAGGCAGGCCAGCCGTCGGCTTATCTCTAGCGCGGCGGTGCGGTCCGCGTCCTCCGCACTTGCCAACTCTTCGTTCTCTTCCAACAGGTGCGCGCGGCGCAGTAGCAGCAGAGCGGCCTCCTCTTCAGGGAGCTCCTCGACGCGAACTCCATGCGCCACATTTCCAACCGTGGCGGCGCGGGTGGTTATGAGAACGTGCCCCTTTTGCGGCTCCGGCAGGTAGGGCTTTACTTTGCCCAGATCGTCCGCATTGTCCAGAATGAGCAGCCAGCCGTCATGCGTCTGGAGCCACTCCTTTGCGGCGGTCACCGCCACCGCCTGCTCCTGCGCGTTCTTTTCCTTCAGGTCCAGCAGGCGGGCCATATCCAGATAGCCCTCGTTGAGGCCGGTCTCATCCTCCGCGCGGACCAGGAAGATATGCCGGTACTCCTCCCGGTAGCGGTAGGCGTATTCTACTGCGGTCTGCGTTTTGCCAATGCCGCCCAGGCCACTGATGGCCTGTGGTTGGGTCAGGGCTGCGGAAGAGCGGGAGGTCAGGGCTTTGCGCAGGTCCTCCAACAGTTTTTCGCGGCCCGTAAAGAAGGGGTTTCGGGGAAAGGGCAGGCAGTAAACACCTTTTACCCCGGCAGGGCCGGGCGGAGCAATTTTAGCCGCGTCTTCCTTCAGGCCGTCACGGATTTCGCGGACCAGCTTGGTCCATACTTTGGGCTGCCGTGGAGCTTCCATCTCCAACAGCGGTTCGTCGGGAGAGTTGACCATCTGGTACTGCTTGATCTCTTTGACAGCCTCCAGGTCGCACTCCGAAAGGATAATACTGTAGAGGGTAATCCGCTCTTCTCGCGCGGCCTTGAGGAGACGGGGCAGCTCTTCCTTATAGATAAACTTGGAGTTTATGAAGCCCTGACTTACCAGCAATATGCCGATCTTGGCGGCGCTGAGCGCGGCCTCTATCTCGGGGTTCCACTTCTGACCGGCGCGTATAAGCGTGTCATCCCAGGGAAGTATGAGACCCTCTTCCTGCAGCGGCCCAAGGAACGTTTGCAGGCGGAGTAGGGAGTTTGTATCCTCGTGGCTGTAGCTAACAAAAATGGGAGCAGGCATAAAGGCAGTTTCCTATAATAGTTCCAAGTAGAAGGGCAGACGTCGTTGGCCGTTCGTTGGTTTTCCTAACCCCTAAACCCCATACCCTATCCCTGATATTACCGGACTACCACACTGCGGGTCTGGCCGAGTACGGGCGTTCCAGGGGTATTGAAATGGGTGTGCGACAGCTTTACGGGTTGGTCGTTATCCACAAACTTACAAAGACTCTGGGCAAGGGTAGTAAAGAAGACCTCTCCATCGGCTCCCACAAAGAGGCCGCCCGGAGGGCAGCCCCCAAGCCCAACAAGAGGGAAAAGCATTTTCAGGTTCTTACCGCTAATATCGTCTATACGGGTGATAGTCTCCCGCACAAGCGATATAGATGCGGTCCGCTTTATCCAGACCGACGGCAAACGGACTGGGCATTTTCATAATATCAATCGTTCCCTTGCCCAGCGTGCGGCGGTTTGCCCCGTCTATACCATCAACGTGTACAATGAAATTACGTCGGCAGCAGGGGAAGGTGAGTCCTCCCTTGCTGTCAACCACTACGTTGGGTGACCTGAGCCCAATCTCTGTATCATCGATAGTTTCATCATCAAGCGTCTTCCAATTACTGCCCTTCATATCGGTCATCTGTACAATGCGATGATTGCCCGCATCCAGCACCGTAATGCGGCCACTGTCCTCCACAAAGACGGACACTGGTTTCAGGAACTCCCCGATACCGTTTCCTTGATGTCCGAACGTGACCCACCCCTTGCCAGAGATATCGTCTATGCGGACTATTCTATGGTTCCGGGTGTCCGCAACATATATGCGCTTCTCTTTATCGACTGCCAGGCCGATAGGCTGATTGAATTCCCAGACTCCTGAGCCCTTCCCCCCGAAGGTTTTCCAGTTCGTGCCCTTCATGTCATCCATCTGCGCGATGCGATGGTTGTCGGTATCTGCCAGGTAGATGTGCTGCCCGGCCTGCTGAGAAAGAGCGCAGCAGGGAAGCAGCATGAGAGCTAAGAGAACCCATAATCGGTACATGGTGAGGGCTCCGTTACTGCCGGTTTTAATCCCTCTCATTGATCGCTTGCCAGCCGTAGAGACCGTCCTGCCATTCAAACAGCATCTTGTCTTTAGGAGGGCTGATCTTATGGTCCTTCGAGAAGAGAATTATTCCGTAACTGTGCGGTCGCCGGTTCCATAGGTCGATCCGTAAATAGCGGTTCCCTGTTCCGTCGTCCATGAGTGTACACGTATATTTTGGATAGTTCTGTACAGGGATTGCGCGGACAAAGGGGGGCAGTTGTTTAATATCAAGGGTATGTCTATCGCTGAATGGATTGTCAGACTGTTGAAGGATGGGCATCTCTTTAATCGGCTTTTTTAAGAAATCTTCGGCCCAGGTCTGAAGCCTCGCCTCTCCTGCGACACTATTAACGTGATCTCGGGCGCTCATATCCAGAAGTATCAGCTTAATTGGTAGCAGAAAAAACAGCATTACCAGGGCGACCATCGTCACCAGCACGGATAGGATACGCCGTCGCTCCGCCGGTGAACATCTATTTCTGCCAATTGTGAGGAGGTTGATAAGCCATATTGCAACCACGGGCGTTGCAAGAGTGAGTCCAATCTGGGTCATGAAGTAAGCGATGCTGCCAATCCGGAGAAGGAAGGCATGCAGAAGGAACCCGGCCACGATAAACCCGCCGAGCAGCAATGGCGTGCGAGAGATACTGGGACGCGGTTGGGTAATAATAGGCGGTAGCCCTAAGTTTTGCATGTTCAATAGGTGTTGGGTGCCAGGTATCGGGTGCCAGGCAATAACGAATGCAGGCGTTAGGCCTTAGGTATTTGGCGTGATGAAAACCAACGGCTAATATAGCCCGCCTTAAACTTGAAACTTGGAACTCGGAACCAGAAACTCTTCAACGCCCAATCCCCAACACCTAACGCCTACAACTTGCTCTTCTCCGTATAATCAAAATCGCCTTGGTTGGAGTTGGTGCCGGTGTAGTCCAGCGTATTGCCGTAGGCGTCCTTGTACTTGAGGTACTCCGTTTTACCCTTGACGGATTTCTCTATAGCAAAGGTGGTATTGTTTTCCACGACCACCGGTTTATTCGGGTCCCGCCCAAAAATATAGCCCGCCTTAAAACCTCCAACCGTACCCAGCGCTACCTTATTGCCGCGCGGACCGACCTCCTGGGTAATCGGCACGTACAGGATGGCCTTCCATTGCCTACGGGCGGCCGCGCTCAGGTCATCCCTGCCCACACCCTGTTGCGTCACGATTCGGGCGATGCGCTCCAGGCCAGGGCGCTGTTCCGGGGTGGCTTTCTCATCCAGGTAAAGCACCTTCCCACCGTTGCCGGAGGCAGCTGCGAACTTCAGGCCATCCAGCTTCAAACCGTTGTAGTCCCCTTGTTTAATCCCAAAGACGCAGATGAGGTGGCAGTAGTCGTTGGGGGAGGGGCCTTCTCCGAAATTGCAGGAGCAGGGTGGACTGCAGGTGCATGCCTCCGAAAGCGCGCCCTGGATATGCCAGTGCGGAGTCGTGGCTTGGTGAATAGGAGCGGCCAGCGCCGTTAGGGACACGAATAGAAGGCTTAGGATTTTCATGGTGGTTTCTCCGGACTCTTGAAACGATAACTGCTATTTCAACAACGTAGCCTTGAGTACCTGTGTGCTGTTCGGCGAACGACGAACGACGAAAGACGAATGCCGGAATACCGGTAGGGTGGGGCCTCCCTATATAGATTAATTTTGCAAGCCATCGGTGCGGTAATCTTCTTTTTCACGACCGCACGACCGCACGACCGCACGACCGCACGACCCCACGACCCCACGGCCCCACGACCCCACGGCCTGCGCTCTAAATTTGAAACCTACATGGCGGTCGTGCACGTCTGAACACTAACTATGAACTACGATCCTCTATTGGGCGCATTCGACCTATATTATCAGTACAAGCCGATTATCGAGCTCGGCCTTTTACTGTTGGCGGCGGTCGTCGTTATCGCGGTCGCGTTCCTAAAGGAACTGCTGCCTTATTGGACGCAATGGCGGAGCTCCAGAACCGGCTTTTCCGATAGTCAGCAGACTTCCTACGTGCGCGGGTATGCGACGAGGCTCGGTTCCCGGCGGCGTGAACGGCGAGTTGCAGCGGTGCAGATGTTAGCGCAGATGAACGACCACACTGCCGTTCCGGCCCTGGTCCGTGCCTTGGAGAGGTATAAGGAGGATGGACCGTTTGTAGAGATGGTGGTTCGAGTGCTGGGGCAGATGGGAGATGAACGTGCTCTTCCGGCGCTGAAGGGCTTAACGCGCGGGCGCCACCTCTCGCTGATGCAGGCGGCGCGGGAAGCGGTACAGGCCATGGAGCCGCGGACCGTCCTATTACGAAGTAGTTCGGCGCCGGGCGGAGAAGAGAGCGTACTTTTACGGCCGGCGCGCGGAAGTCACACAGGGGATTCGCAGCGGCTACTCCGCGCTGAAACGCGCGAGTGACATACCGAAGCGTTGGTACAGCTGACCAACGACCAATGACGAATGACCAACGACAAAGGCGAGCGTTGGGCGTTAGTGAACGACCCCAACGACCCAACGACCTCGCCTTTCAACTAGAACTAGAAGCTCGTCTATTGCTTCTTCTTCTTGCCCTGAAACGCGTGGTTGATGTCCTTGGAGGTCTGGTTCAGCGAGTGGTTTACTGCCTTGGACCCCTGATTGATCGAGTGATTAAAGTCCTTGGACTCACGGTTCACTTCATGGTTCACGTTTTTGGAAGCCCCGTTTGCCGCGTGGTTTACATCCTTGGACTCGCGGTTCGCCTCGTGGTTGACGTTCTTTGAAGCACCGTTTGCGGCATGATTGAAATCTTTGGACTCCCGGTTTGCTTCGTGGTTGACGTTCTTGGATGCCTGGTCCACGTGATCAGTTGATTTCTTGGCAGGATGCTTTGCCGGGGCATGATGCATAGGTGTATGAGTTCTGGTCGCATGAACCACTTTGTGGGGCTTTACCGGTTTATGGTGCTTCTTGTGATGGCTGTTCTGCGCCATGCCCGGTGCTGCAAGCAGGCTCGCCCACAGGACGGCCGCGGCCAGCGCAATTAACTTCAGCTTCATCTTCGTTTTCCTCTTCTCCCTTTATTTCAGAGCAGACCCACGACAGTGCGGAATCTGTCTTTCTAACAACTCTTTAACGGAATACTTACGGAATAGATCGCACGGATGTTCCATTTAATCCAAAACCGTAAGGGAACAGGCGCCCCGATGTCGAATTGTACATCATGACCAAATCATGTCATGGCGTACACCGGTAGCGTCCTAGGCAGTCCCTTCTGTAACTTTTCATGAAATTTGCACTCAAAATAGTCGTATCGTGACGTGTTCTGAGAGGAGAGACGATTGATCGCAGCAAAGCTAACTTTAGGCACGAAGGCCATTGCCTTAACGGTGGCCTCAGCAACAATACTTACCGGCTCCCTTGTGGCGGCGTCCGCTTGGGCCGGTCCGCAGGCAAGTAAGAAGCAAACGAGCAAGAAACCGCCTCTGAAGACCGGGACCGCACCGGCTGCAGCCGCTTCTCCCCAGCTTACACTCGGCAAGAAGGTCTATGCGGATAACGGGTGCGGAGCCTGCCATGCGATTTCCGGCAAGGGCGGGGCCGCCGGGCCGGACCTTACCACCACCGGCGCAGACCCCAAGCATACGCCGCAGTGGTTCGCGGTGCAGATAGCAACACCAAAGGCGCATACTCCCTCCTCCACCATGCCGGAATTTCCAAAGATTAAGGGAGCGGAGTTGGCGGCGCTAAGCGCCTACTTGGTTAGTCTGAAAGGGGCAACAGCAAGCCCTGCGGCAGCAGTGGCCAAGCCGGACCCGGCAGCGGTCGCAAAGATTGAGAAGTTTGGTGGCAGCGTCCGTGAACTGGCCCAGAACGACCCTCACCTTGAGGTGGACTACCATATGCAGGGCGCTTCCGTGACGGATACGGCGCTGGTGCCGCTGGCAACCATGAAGTCTGTGGTCCAGTTGAACCTCGGTAAGACGAGTGTTACGGACGCCGGGTTGGTCCACATTAAGGGCCTGACAAACCTTGCAGAGCTTCACCTGGAGGGGACGAAGATAACGGACAGGGGACTTGTCAATCTCGCGGGGTTGAAGAACCTGACCTACCTGAACCTCTACGGCGATGACATCACGGATGCCGGGCTGGAGCATCTTAAGGGGTTGACCAACCTGAAGAACCTCTACGTATGGCAGACCAAGGTGACGCAGGCAGGCGTCGACAAGCTGAAAACGTCCATCCCGAAGCTGGATGTTGTTATGGGGTATGACGTTCCGGCAGCCCCCGCGAAGAAATAGGCCTGTTCTGCGACGTAGTATGTGTTAACTTGCTGGAAAATCCCATTCTGGCTGCCTTAGCGGTAGCCAGAATGGGATTTTGTTATACTAGGCCTGCGGTCTACGCCGGAACTCGTACCCTTCTCCCGGCGAGCCCCTAGTCACGGAATTGAAAAACATGCGCAGCCACGAGCATACGGCGGCGGAGTACTCCTCTTTGAGCGTTCCGTCCAGATCATCTACCAGCCTGTACCATGTCAGCGCCCGGCATACCATCCCTATCCGCTGAGCTAACTCGAAGGCGGCCTGCAAGTCCTCGTCTGAGAGAAAGCCTCTCCATGGGGTCAAATAGCTTTCGGTGAGCCCGTAGAGGGCCGGATCATCGGGTTCTGCTCCCAATGGATGTGCGGCGCTCCGAAGAGATATAACCATAGAGAAGAAGGGGTGTGATATGCAGCTATCTCCCCAGTCGAAGAAATAGTAGCGGCCATTTTGTACCAGGATGTTGCCACCGTGCAAATCGTCGTGCTGAAGGGTCTCCGGAATGCCATAATCCGCGAGCTTCTCGCACTGCCGGGAGAACTCCGGCGCGTAATGTGATAGAAAGTCATATTCTTCTTCCGTCAGGGAGGCTGCGCCTGGCGACAACAGCACTGTTTTATCCATTAGGAGCTCTTCGTAGAGAGCGGGCAGATTACCCAAGCGCCGATCGGGCAGGCCGAATCTGAGCATCTCCGGTACGTGCCCGGCCAGGTTCCGTTGCATCCCGGCATAAATTGGCAGCAGACTATGCCAGTGTTCAAGACCGCCCTCTTCCTGCAAAACAGTTCTAAGCCTGATTCCGCCATCGGCCATGAGCAGCCACCTGCGCTTAGTGTCGGAAGCAAGTAAGTGTGGAGTGCAGTCCGGCTGCCAACGAGCAAGCGCATGGGTGATAGCCGTCTCACTGCCGAAGGTGGAAGAGGTGTACTTGAAGTAAACTAAGCCATGCTCGGTTGGAATACGCAGAACGGTAGACCAAAGACGAATATGCTGGACCTCAAAGGGGCCGGTTGCCTGATAGCCGTTAGTTTCCAGGTTCTCATGCACCCACGCTGCGACCTGTTCCAACCAGTTAGCATCCAGGTTCTCCAGTTTTCCGTCATCCATGCCTGTGAAGCTCCGATTATGTACGGTCCTGGTCTGACTTTGCATGCGGGCAGTCATTCGTTGTACAATAGCGCCAGGCTCATCCATAGTATTAGAAGGAAATGGCCTTCCGCCTTCATTAGGATTGTGCCTGGTACATCGCAACCTTTGACAATAGAGCGACGTCCAATAAATTGTGGTAATCCGTACTGAACTTCCTCCCGGAGTATTCCTTATGAGATCAAAAGTGCGCCCACTCTTCCAGAGCGCGGTGCTATTCGTATCCTTAAATATGTCCCTGCCCACTGTGGCGACTGCGGACGACGGCACTGCCCTCTTCCGAACGGAGATAATAGACGCTCCGCTAAAGCTTCACTGGAAAGGCCCGGCCCTATCCGATGAGACCCGGTTTGCGGTGGCTGCAAGCGGGCTCTCCTGGTTACCTGTTTCGGATGGCACGCCGCTATACCGGTCGGAGAAGAAGGTCCTGCGTTATGAAGATGGCAACGCCCGCCTGAGCGGCTTTCAGAAAGCGCGGCAGGCAAAAGAGCGGAAAGAGGCGTTTGCTTTTGCGCTCTCCCTGGTGTTGGACCCACCCAACTATGACAACGTCGCCTGGGTGCAGGCCTTTGAATATCTTCGCGCCTACGATGCGGATTTCGATAAAGCCCTCATCGGAGTCCTGCAGGCGCCGGAAAAGCTGCCCGTTCTGCCCGCCTATCAACATGCCGTAATGGATGCGCTGGTCCACCGGGCATCGCCCCGTCTGCTGCCTCTCTTCCTAAACCTCGCCGAGGCGAAGGACCCCTTCCTCCGCAGCCGGGCCATTGTTGGCCTGGGGGTTGTCGGTTACCGGGCGCGGGCCGGCGCGAGTGATTCCATCCCAGAATTCAAGGTGGTCCTCCACGAAAACGGCATCAGCGCTGTTCAGCAGCGTCTCATTTCGCAGACCATTACCAGGGCGGCGCAGGACAGCAACTTCCGAGTACGCGCCGCGGCGGCGCTTGCGCTGGGCCTGACCGGAGACGAAGAGGATCTGGCCGTCTTGAAGAAACTTGCCAAAGACAAGGCGTACATCGTCCTGGCGACCCCGGATAAATCGACCAGGGAGATTGTTTACCCGGTACGATACCAGGCGGCGCGGTCGCTCGCCCGGTTCCGGCAGGAGGAGGAGGAGGATGCCCATGGCACCTACTCGGGCAAGGCGCTGGGCAAGGCGACAAGAGGCGGTCAAGATATTACGAAGGAAGCGTCCGGAGCGCACCATGAGCCGGCGACCCGGATACTGGTTACCTCGGGGTACTGGTGAAATAGGCGTCGGGCGTTGGGTATTTGGCGTTAGGGAACGACGAACGACCGAGAAGGAAGGACGAAGTCTTGGTAGGGCGGCCCACGTGGGGGCCACCCTACGCGGTGAGGAAGGCTGGGCCGCTGTGCATAGATATGCTATTCTCCAACGGCTAAATCCTAAATCCTACGTATCATCTCCGCCGCTGCTGGAGCCGTTATCTCCGCCATTATCTTCCGAACCGCCGCCATGTGCGCCGACTTCAGCGCCGGAGCCATGCGCCTTCGCCGATTCCCCGCCGCCCCCCGAGCTCTTCTTCGTCCGGCCCGGCCCGGTTCTTGCCGTGGAACGAGGCTTGTTCTCGTCATCATCCCCGCCGCTACTAACTTTAATCTTACCGGCAAGTTTCTTCGCGTGTTTCTCTAGCTGACCGTGCATCCCGGCCACAATCTTGTTCGCCTTCTTCAGGCAGGCCTTGGCCTCTTCAAACTTGCCCATGACCTTATAATTCTGGCAAAGATGATGGAGCACGCGGACTATCTCTTTGTTTGCGTCGATAGCCTGATACTCGGAGAGGGCCTGCTTGTCATAGTCCACCGATTTATCGTAGTTTCCGGCCTTATGATAAATCTCTCCAATATCCTGAAGGTTCTGTCCAACATCTTTATGCTCACCGGCCGATTTCCCCAGGGTAATCGCCTGCTTGTTTATCTCTACCGCCATCTCATTTTCGCCGGCGTTTTTGTACGACGTGCTCATACTCTTTAGCACGGTGCGCATAATGTTCTTGTTGCCGGACTCTTCCGCTTTTGAGAACTGCTCAAACAGCTTCTTCTCTTTTTCGTCGGACTTGTAGCTGGAAAGAGTCTGTGCGAGGGACCTGCTTACCGGGGCGTTTCCGGTATAGGTGATGGGCGAAGCGTTCTTAAGCTGCAGCGCCTTCGCCTGTGCGGGACGCTGGTACAGCCACCAGGAGATACCGCTGATCAGTACGGCTATGGATGCCGCCACGAAGACGAGGCGGACGATGAACATGAATGGTTTCAAGGCGTGTGACCTCCGGCGTACAATGCTACCGCGCCCGCTAACGCAGTTTATTTCACTCTTACCGAACGACGAAAAAGCGGTCTACCTGTCAATTATACTATTAAACGAGCGAACGTGCCATTCCTTGTGAAATGCATCACATCGGAGGGGTGAAAAATCTCGCGGAGTTAATCAGGTGGTAACCGGACAGAGGTAATCGAGGGGCCAGGGCGAATAAGATGGATATCGCAATTACGGGAGTAGGCGGAGTGGCCATGGAAGAGTTCATTGTATCGAACGAATTGTTGGAGGAGCCCGCCACCCTTCGGGAGCGGGCGGACACCGAGGGCTACCTCTTTTTCCGTGGACTTCTTTCAAAGCAGCAGATACTTGATACCCGCAGCCGGATTCTCCGGCTATGCTGGGAGGCCGGATGGCTTGCGGAAAATGAGCCCTCGATGGAGGGGATAGCCGTGCCGGGCACCGCCTGGGTAGAGCCTCAGCCGCAGTTCATGGAGGTCTATAACCAGGTCATGAGGCTGGAGCCCTTCCACGCTCTCGCTCACGACCCCGCGCTCCTTACCATGTTCGGAGCGCTTCTGGGGGAGCAGCCCCTGGTCCATGCGCGCAATATTGCCCGCATTATCTTTCCGCAGAACACAAAGTTCACGACCCCCGCGCATCAGGACTATGTTCACATCCAGGGTACACCGGAAACATGGACCGCCTGGATACCGCTTGGAGACTGTCCGCGCGAATTAGGCGCATTGGCGGTAATGCCCCGCTCTCACAAGAATGGAATCTTCCCGGTTCACTCCGCCTACGGGGCGGGCGGACTCGGAATAGATACGGATGCGCTGCCATACGGCTGGGCCACCACCGACTTTCAGATGGGAGATGTGGTCATCTTCCACAGCCACACGGTACATAAGGCGCTGCCCAACCTTTCACCGGATAGAATTAGGCTCTCTGCGGACTTTCGTTATCAGGGTGTTTCCCAACCGGTCACGCAGGGCTGTTTCCAGCCGCACCATGCCCAGATTGGGTGGGAAGAAGTCTATGCAGGGTGGAAGTCTACGCAGTATCAATACTACTGGCGCGACCTGCCGCTGGATTTTGCAGCCTGGACCTCGGAGTACCATGCAGTGGCGAAGAAACAGATTGATGGTCGTTAAGGCAAATGGCGCGAGGTAATTTAGCGGATAGAGAAGTATGCCGTTTGTAGGGGAGGGGCTCGTCCCCTCCTGCCAGCCTTTCGGGCGGCCACAAGGGCCGCACCCTACGATTCAATTGAACGGTGTAGCCGTGCATTTAGTTGTGCGGGTGACTGGAGAAACACATTTATGATTGTCACGCCGGAGATGCGGCAGCAGTTTGACGAAAAGGGCTACTTCATCCTCGAGAGCTTCTTTACGGGTGCGGAGATAGACGGCGTCGCGGCGGCCATCGACCACTTTGCCGCCAACCATGAGAAAAAGATGCGGGAAGAAGGGGCGCAGGGCATCTCCCGGCCCGGAGAAATCTCCTTTACCGCCCACCTTGCGGAGCGAGACCCAGCCATCGCTGCCTTCTGCCGCCACCTGAAAATGGTAGCGCTGACCACAGAGCTCATCGGGCCGGACGTACGGCTCTATTGGGACCAATCGGTCTACAAGCAGCCGGAGACCCCGCGCGAATTCCCCTGGCATCAGGACAACGGTTACACGCCGGTCGAGCCCGAGCAGTACTACACCTGCTGGCTCGCTCTCAACGACGCCACCCTTGAGAACGGGTGCATATGGGTCCTGCCCGGAAGCCATAAGCAGGGAACACTGCCCCACTCCGATAGTCCTATCGGGCGGGTGGGATATACGGGAGAGGACCAGGGTATTCCAGTACCCGTCAGCAAGGGCAGTATGATTGTTTTCTCCTCGCTGCTGCTACATAAGAGCGGGCCAAACATCAGTAATGGCACGCGGAAGGCCTACATTATCCAGTACATCCCCTCGCATGCCCGGAATGGGGCAACTGGCGCGCCCTTTGATGACCGCATGTGGGTCGCCAAGGCAGGCGCCGCCTACGCCGGGGAGGGCTAGTCAGGAAGCTGAAATAGAAAAACGAATCGTTATGGCGGGCCTCCGTGCCCGCCGAGACCGAAGTGCATACTCGTGCTCGGCGGGCACGGAGGCCCGCCATACTGGACAATTAATATAAGCTGAATTTAGAGAGAGATAATGCTATCTTATCGCAAGTTAACCCTGTCGATCACAGGAATCATTTTATTCACTATTCTTGCAGGAACTGCTTCGAGCGTTCGTGCGCAAGAGGAGGATAAGGCTGAACCGCCTTGCTCGGAAGTGCTAAAGGTGAGCCTGGATAAGTTCGTAGAATCGTACTCCAGCAAACCGGGGCATCGTGAGTCGGAAGCCTATGACATCTACAAAGCCTGTAAGGCCAAAGACAATGACAAAAGGTTACTGCGCCTTCCGGCAAAAAACCGTGCCCAGATAGCCGGGCTAAGGAAGAGCCTGGACAAGTGGGTGAGCGCTGTCTACGGAATGTGCTGGTCCAAAGCGGGTGGAGGAAGCATCTATGCGCAGATGCAGCGAGCAAACGAGGCCGAGAGGGAAATAAGGCTGGCAGAGGTTATCGGGGTGATGGAAGGCCACCGGAAACGTGGCAATGACAGTACTTCCCACATGCGGTCGAACCTCAATTCCTTTCTCCTCAAGACGCGGAGAGCATACCCACTGTTGGCGAAAAGGACGGAGTACGAGGCAGACGTCCATGCGCGCTCATTCCGGGAGTTCAAAAGTGAAACGGCCCGGTTGAAAACACAACTCCGCGCGTTACCTTCTATCACCCTCAATCCGCTGCTGAAATATGTGAACCAGACGCTTGACTTCCTGTTGGAAGAGCATAAGCCCTGAATCTCTGATCCGGTATCACGAGGAAACTCCGCCTGCGCTGCCGAAATAGTAACCCCATACCGCAATGACCGAGACAACGATAACGCCAACCCCCAACCGCACCGGTAAGTCGAGCCGCCGTATCCTTACGGCAGGGTTTACCTATCTCGTGCTTATTTTGTTTTCGGTCCTATTCACCGCGCCGTTTCTCTGGATGGTCTCCACCTCTTTAAAGCCGGACGCGCAGATATTCAGCGACAGAGTGCAGTGGATTCCGCACCCGGCGGTGTGGAAGAACTATCCGGATGCGCTGGCCTCCTTTCCATTCCTGCTATATCTTCGCAATACATTGTTCATTTGCGTAATGACAACCGTTGGTACGGTGGTCTCCGCCGCGCTGCCCGCCTACGGCTTCTCTCGCCTGAAGTGGAAGGGCAGGGATACGCTCTTTATTATCCTCCTGCTGACCATCATGCTGCCGCAGCAGGTCACCATGCTACCCATCTTCCTTATCTTCCGATGGCTGCGGTGGACCGGCACCTTTCTGCCACTTATTATCCCGCCCTTCTTTGGCGGCGCTTTCTCCATCTTTCTACTCCGGCAGTTCTTTATGACTATCCCGCAGGAGCTTTCGGATGCCGCGCGCATAGACGGCTGCTCGGAGCTGGGAATTCTGTGGCGCGTGATCGTCCCAATGGCCAAGCCCGCCATCGCGACCGTCGGGCTCTTTGCTTTTACCGGCGCGTGGATGGACTTCATGACCCCGCTCATCTACCTGCATGATGAGCGCAGCTACACCCTCGCGATTGGCCTACAGTCCTTCCTGGGTCGGCACGGCAGCGAGTGGGCGCTTCTGATGGCTGCGGCGACGGTCATTACACTTCCGATGATTGTGCTCTTCTTCTTTGCTCAGCGCACGTTCATTCAGGGCATCGCGCTGACGGGCATCAAGTAAGCCGACCAACGACGGACGACCAATGACCATCGACGACGGCAAATCGGCCATTTGGCACCATCACCCGATTTCGTCGTTGGTCGTTCGTCATTGGTCGTTCGTCGTATTGGAAACTATATTGAAAACAATAACCACTCAACTCAACGACGGCTGGCGATTCACCGAGCTAAACCCGCGCGGCAACTCCGAAGCGAGCGACCTCCCCTGGATGCCCGCTGAAGTCCCCGGCCACGTTCACCTCGACCTTATGCGTAACGGCGTCATCGAGGACCCCTTTAACCGTATGGCCGAGCGCGCCTGCGCGTGGGTGGATGAGACCGACTGGGTTTACGAGACGAGCTTTGTACTGGAAGAAGCGCCTGCCCACGCCACCCTGCGGTTCAAGGGGCTGGATACCATTGCGGAGATTAGCCTAAATGGCGAGGAGCTTGCGCGGACCGACAACATGTTCATCCCGCACGAGTTTCCGGTGGGCGGGAAGCTGCAGGCCGGCGAGAACACGCTGCGGATTATCTTCCGGTCTGCACTACGCGTTGGGCGGGAGCGGCAGCAGACCTGGGCGGATTCCGGAAATGAAACCATGGCTCCCCACTGGTTTGTCTGGGGGCCGCGCTCCTTTGTTCGCAAGGCGCAGTATATGTATGGTTGGGACTGGGGGCCGGAGTTGGTTTCCTGCGGCATCTGGCAGTCGGTAGAGCTGATAACGGTTCCGGTTGCGCGGCTGCTGGACTGGAAGCATTCGGTAGAGTTTACGGACGATAATAAGGCCCTGGTCACCTTTGATGTAGAAGTGGAGCGCGCGCCCGGGCAGGAAGAGACCCCGGTCACTCTCACTCTGAACATACCTCGCTGTGAAGTGCCGCTCTCATTTGGTATAGGAGGCTCATCCTATAAACATCTCCCCTCAGGATGTGAGCCAATTACCCTGGATGTGCCGCCGGGCGGCGGTATCAAAGCCGTGCAATTCGGAGTGACCATTGATAATCCGGAGAGGTGGAATCCGCTCCAACTTGGCAAGCCTTCACGCTATTACATGTTTATGTCACTGGATTCGGAAGGCACCCGCCTGGAAGAGATCACAGAAGCGCGTATCGGGCTGCGCACCATAGAGCTGATTCGAGACGCGGATCCGGATGGGCAGGGAAAAGGATTTAATTTTCGTGTCAACGGCAATGACCTGTTTGCAAAAGGCGCAAACTGGATTCCGAACGACTCTTTTGTGAGCCGGGGCGGTATTAAGGGAGAGCGCAGGCGCGTCCAGTCTCTCATTACAGCCGCCCGGCTTGCCAATATGAACATGCTGAGAATCTGGGGCGGCGGGCTTTATGAATCGGAGACGTTTTACGACCAGTGCGATAAGCTGGGCATCCTTGTCTGGCAGGATTTCCCTTACGGTTGCGCCTACTATCCGGACACCGGGGAGTATGCGGAGGTCGCCCGTGTGGAAGCGGCCGCAGCCATAAAGCGAATTAGAAAACATCCCTCTCTCGCTCTCTGGTGTGGCAACAACGAGAACGATACCATGGCTCACGGCCACTGGGAGCGACCGGTTACGGAGGCTCCCCGCTATCTTGGGGAGAAAATCTATCATCGCGTCCTGCCCCAGGTCCTCGCGGAGGAAGACCCTGCTACGCCATACTGGCCTTCCTCTCCGTATGGTGGAGACGATCCTAACAGCCAGACCCACGGGGACCGCCACGACTGGGATGTCTGGCACGGGATAGGGGATTGGACGCACTATCCGGAGGACGACTCGCGGTTTGTCTCCGAATTTGGCTTTGCCTCCTCCTGCGGCTTGAATGCATGGGATAGCTGCCTGGCGGAGAATGATAAATCCCCCCGCTCACCCGTTGTCCGTTGGCATGACAAGACCCGGAAGGGCTATGAAACCTACCTGGGCTATTCCGCGCTGCATTTCCCGGAGCCGCAGACGCTGGAAGACCTGGTCTACTACACGCAGCTGAACCAGGCTGAGGCGCTGAAGTGCGGGGTGGAACACTGGCGCCGGCGGAAGGGGCGTTGCTGGGGCACGCTCTACTGGCAAATTAACGACTGCTGGCCCGTGCAGTCCTGGGCGGTTATCGATTCTAAATTGGAGCCGAAAGCGGCTTATTACGCCACCAGGCGCTTCTATGCGCCGGTCCTTCTCTCGCTTGTCCGAGAGGGGGATGACGTCCACGCACATCTCACAAATGATCTGTTGGAGCATATCCAGGGAGACGTCACTCTCTGCGTGGAAAGCTTTGACGGGGACCTGCTGCTTAACGAGACCTTTGAAGCCCGCGTCGAGGCGAACGGTACGGGGCAGGTTGGCTCCTTGAACCTCATCGCACTAAAAGGCCACGAGAGAGACGTGTATGTCTACGCCAGGTTCGAGCCTTATTGGGATCTCGGCGGTTTGCCTGTGGAGAACACTCTCTTCCTGGCAGAGCCGAAAGACCTTCGCCTTGCCAATCCTGGCTTGAAGGTCGATTTTAAAGCAAAAGGTTTTCGAACTATTGAAATGACCTTTACCGCGACCCGTTTTGCGCCCTATGTCTGGTGGCGTTTCAACGGTGTTCCGGTGACCAGAGGCGTTTACAGGGCGGACAACTTCTTTCACCTTCGCGCGGGCCAGTCTCGTACGATTGACTGTTTCGGTAACGAGGATTTCAAAACGGTGGAAGATGCCCAGGCCCTGCTCGCCATCAGGACCTTATAGTTGTGAATCGCGAAGGGCTTCCCAGTGATGATGGTTCCACCATCGCTGGGAAGCCCTTTCACCTCTTTATCTCCTCGTATTGTTCATCCCTTTCGTCTCACTGAGTCTAATGCCCGGTTCGTCTGCGGCGTGTTATGATGCACGCTATTACTCCTGAGCCTATCAGGAAAGCGCTGGGGCCCGGTTCGGGAGTAATGAAGACCTCTATGCCCAGGGTGGACTGCTCAAAAACAAAATCCTGGGCATGGGCGCCAATCGGGCCGGTGGGATTCTGCAGGAAGAAGGCTGTGGTGGAGTTGTAATCAGCCTGGTCCGCCGCAACACCTTCGTAATAGTTCATAAGGTCGCCGTATCTGGCATTGGTGTCATCGGCCAGAATGAAATCCCCGGTTATTGCGCCGTCCCCATCACGTGAATGGTTACCGTCCTGAATGATGTCCCAGAGGGCAAGCTGTATTCCAGCAAGGTTTTCCCGAAGGTCTGTGTTGCCGGAGTCCCCTGAGGCGAAAAAGTCAGCTCCGGCATCCATGTAGGCATCGGCCAGGAAAGCAACCTGTGCAGATCGGGCCTGTGCCTCCCTAGTGCTCACTGTCGTGAAGTCACCGTTTACCAAGGCGGAGGAGAGACCGCCCTGGTAGTAATCATTGGAAAGACCTCCTACTGGGTCGGTCACATGATACTGAACATTGGCCATGTAGGTATCACCCCACGCGATGCTGTGCGTAACATCAAGGCAGAAGATGCTGATGGGGTCGCCATTCAGCGTAGCATGGAAGCGGCCGGCGCTCGTACCAAAATAGTTGGCGCCGCCATCATGGCTGGCCACGATATCCCGGACTTCAGAGATATCGAAAAGGTAGTGAAAGGTTTTAGGGCTTTGCGCGGACGCAGTGCCAAGGTTGAACTGGCTGAAAACGAGAATATATAGCAATACAAGCATAAGGAACTTAACGGAGCGGGAAAATACGTGGGGGTAATGCATGATCGTGAACTCCTTGAACTTTCCTTTGAGTGGCCGAGTGGCCAATCAAAGGAAGTACCTCCTTCCTTTCCCGCGCCGCTCAGACCATTTGCGATTTTTGCAATTTTATGACCTTCCTCTTGCAACGAACGACGACTGCCGATGTCTAAATGTTCCCAATTCAGAACATTTTTTGTCATTATTTTCTTTTTTAATATAAATATATGTCCGCTTGGTTCAAATTTATATTGATCGCCTGTCACTGTGTTGCCTTTGCAATCTTTCATCCCTTCTCCTAAATTTACGCAGAGAAGAGTGCCGGTTTGAGTACAGGGCCTCGCAAAAAAAAGCGAGCCGTGTGGCCCGCTTTTTTCATCAAAAAGAGTTGGGAAGGAATGCACGAACGGTAGAGTCGCCCTGTACCGCTCACGCCTTAAGCCTTATAGCAACGTGTTCACCTTGCGACGTCGGGAGTTCTCCGGTACCGCGAAGGCAGAGGCATACTCCGTGAAGACTTCTAGGCCCCGTACCCTTGCCAGCGATTTGTAATACTCCACGTAGCTGAATGTCTTCCACTCCGCCCGGAATAGGCCGTACTGTGTAACCATCTCCTCCCAGAGCGCCATATCTTCCTTGCTGATGTCTACGTAGATTTCCGGCACAAAACCGTAGGGGTCTTCCCAGTTTTCGGCGTAGAGCATGGTACGCGCCCAGTGGTTGGGCAGCTCCCGCTCGAATGTTTTTAGTGCCGCGTAGAAGATCGAGTCCGGCATATTGAGGTAGGTATTGGTATGGTCCTTGTGCATGCTGCCCTGCCAGTGGGTAAGGATAAGGTCCGGCTTGCAGTCCCGGATAATATCCGCAATGGCGAACTTCACTTCGTCACCGACGGGTAGCTCCCCATCACCATAGGGCAGGAAGTAGACCGGCGCGTTCAGTACGGCGGCGGCCTTGTGGGCCTCTTCGCGCTTCTGCTCCGCATAAGGTGTGGGAGCAAGGGTCGGGTGGCCCTTTTCGCCCAGGGTGCAGTGCAGCATTGCCACACGCTTCCCCTGTCGAACATGGTGGGCCAGCGCCATCCCAGAAGATATTTCCGCATCTCCGGCATGGCCGCCTATAGCTAATATGTCAACTTTTTCAGTCATTTACCCCTCAATTATCTATTGCCCGATATTGGCCGCTTTCAACCGACTGCGGATAGCCGCAATGGGGTTGAGCAGACTGTACTTCTTCCCAAACTTTTCCGCGCTACCAATCACCGTCCCAACTACTTCACCCTTCGCATTTACCACAGGGCCGCCGCTGAAACCTGTACCGTCGAATGGGACATCTTCTACCAGAGCTATTACGCCGGTAGAGACCTCCGCGATGGTCCCAGAGTATAAGTTAGCGGTGGGGCCTTTTTCTTTGTATTCCTTGCCTACAATCCAAACCCGCTGCCCAACTTCCGGGTTCCGCGCGGCAAGCGGGGCGGAGCCCATGGCTATTCCCTCAGGTAACTGAAATGCGACGACGTCGCCAGAGCAGTCCACATAGGGACCATCATCGCGCATGGGATAGCCGTCCCGCAGCAGACCCCTCCCGGCAGTTCCTAGCTGACTGCCATACTCCATGTCGAACAGGGTTATTTCCTTCACCTCGTCCGGCAGCGACTGGGCTGGAATGTCATTTTGAAGGCCTCCCGCCTCCCCAAACAGATGGAGCGCTGTCAGCAAGATGGGTTTACCGCCATCTAATGTGGCTCCAAAGGCCGTGCCGGCCTGTATCTCTCTTCCGTCTTTTAAGTGTATATAGGGCCGGACGGCAAGGTTGACCGGTAAAGCGGGCGGAGGTAGATTCTCCGCAACATGGGAGGTTCCGGGGCGGCATCCGGTTAGAAGGAGGAGAGTTAACGGTAGGGCAAATCGTTTCAAGTGAGCAGGTCCTGACTGAAGGGTTATGGACAGATTCTATGGCCGCCCGTGGATCTCCTTTGCTCGCGCAGAGTATTCCAATGATGAGCTTGTTTTGCTTCACCTCGTATGATACAATGGGACGTTCCGCAAGGCCGTTCGTTTGGAGGAAGATTATGCCGCTTTATGAGTTTCGGTGCGAGAAATGCGCCAACGAATTTGAAGCCCTTTGCCGCGATACCCGCGCCGAGGGCGTGAAGTGCCCGGGCTGCGGCGCGGCTTCGCCCGCCCGCCTGATTTCGCGTTTTGCCGTAAGCCGGCAACTGACGCCCTGCGGCTCATCCGCCGCGGAAGCCGCGCCCTCGTGTGGATATAACCCACAGATGGGTGGCTGCGGCCGCTGCGGTTCCTAGTTGCCTGAAGTCAAATCGAAAATCAAAAATCAGAAATCGAAAATTCCCGCATGCCTCGTTTCGCGACTATAGACGTCGGCTCAAATACGGTCAAAGTGAATATTGCGGACCGTGACGAAGCCGGCGTGTTTACCCCGGTATTCGGCGTCTCGCGCGTAACGAGGCTGGGTGAAGGCATCCATCTGAGCCGCCTGCGGGAGATAGCCATCCGCCGGACAATCGAGGCCCTTACCGAGTTCGCGGGCCTGCTGCGAGAGTACCAGGTGGAGCAGGTTGCCGCGGTAGGCACCTCGGCACTGCGGGACGCGGTCAATAAGTCCGAACTGATTGACCGGGCCGCTGAGCTGGGAATTCAGCTAGAGGCCATTCCGGGCGAGGAAGAGGCGCGGCTTTCCTATCTGGCAGTCCGCCTGGACCCCCTGTGGCGTAATGAGGAAAACCTGCTCGTAATAGACATTGGTGGAGGCAGCACCGAGATCATTCAGGGCGGTCTTCGAGAGCGCGGGATAGCGGGGCGCACCAGTCTGCCCCTGGGAGCGGTTCGCCTCACGGAAGCGGCGCTCTATTCCGACCCACCTACCATCCAGCAATTGGAAGATGCCAACCAGACGGCGCGGAAAGCGCTGGAGGGGCTGGAGCTTCTTCCCGCAAACTATACGCCGGTCGGGGTTGGGGGCACCTTCACGAATATAATGGCCGTGCACCTTGGCCTGCCTACCCGTGATTCGACTCGAATACACGGTGCGCGGCTGACTCTCTCCGCCGTGGAGCACCAGGTAGAGCTTTACGGTCAGCGAAGCGTTGAGGAACGCAGGACTATTCCCGGCCTGGACCCGCTGCGCGCGGATATCATTCTCGGTGGGGCGATTGTACTCAACCAGGTGCTGCACCGTATAGGTCTTGAGTCCGTTTCCATCTGCACGCGCGGCCTTCGATGGGGACTGATGTATGATCGGTTCGGGTTGTAACGGCCGACGAACGACCAAGAACCGGCGTTGGGTGTAGGCGTTAGGTGTTGGGAACGACTTAACGACCCAACGACCCGAATTAAGCTCGAAACTTTGAACTAGAAGCTCGGAACTTGGCTTTCAACGCCCCATCCCTAACGCCAAACGCCTAAAACTATGAAAACACTTGCCGCTATCGATATAGGGACCAACTCCATCCGCCTGGAAGTGGTGCGGGTGGAGGATGACCACAGCCTGACCACCCTGACCCAGCAGAAGCAGACCGTCCGCCTCGGGGAGGGCGAGTTCGCCAACGGGCAGATGACCGCTGCCGCCATCGAGCGGGGCGCGCTGGTTTGCGCCCGGTTTGCGGACGTCGCGAGGGGCTTTGGCGCGGAGGAGATCGTGGCTGTGGCTACCTCTGCCGTCCGTGAGGCGGAGAACCGTGACGAGTTTATTGAGCGGGTGCAGGAAGAGGCGGACCTTGAGGTGCGCGTAATTTCCGGCCCGGAAGAGGCCCGACTGATCTACCTTGGAGTGTCCAGCGGGGCGGACCTGGGAGAGAAGCGCGCCCTATTCATTGATATTGGGGGCGGCAGCACGGAGCTCATCCTGGGCGATGTAAACAACTATTTTATGCTGGACAGCCTGAAGCTGGGCTCTATCCGGCTGGCAAACAAGTTTCTGGTGGGTGAGAAGGGAACGGTCAGCCTGGACCGTTTCACCAAGATGATCGACTACGCCCGGGCGGTAGCCGGCCACACCACGCGCCGCTTTACCGGGTATGGGTTTGACGCAGTCTACGGCAGCGCCGGCACCATTACAAACCTGGCCGACGTAACCGCACGCCGCCTCGGCGATACCCCGGCGAGCATGCGAAACTACCAGATTAAGGTGAGTGACCTCCGTACTACCATCGAGATGCTCTGCAAGTTGACCCTGGAGGAGCGCCGCCGGGTACCCGGATTAGATCCTGATCGGGCGGATATCATTCTGGGCGGGGCCTCCGCGCTTATGGCGGTGCTGGAGGACTCCCACGCGGAGAAGATAACCATCAGCGACCGAGGCCTCAGGCACGGCATCCTGATAGACCGCCTGATGCGCGAGGATGAAGCGCGCGCCACCTATGAGAACATCTCCGTGCGGGAGCGCAGCATCTTGCAGCTTGCCCGTACCTGTAACTTCGATGAGGAACACGCCAACCACGTAGCCGCGCTCGCACTTTCCATGTTCGACGATCTGCGCCGGTTAGGTTACCATCCGTATGGGGCCAGGGAGCGCGAGCTGCTGAAGTATGGGGCCTTTGTTCACGACATCGGCTGCTTTCTCTCGCACTCCAACCACCAGCGGCATGCCTACTACCTTGTACGCCACTCGGACCTTCTCGGCTTTAATGACTCCGAGATTGCCGTTATCGCGAACATAGCCTATTACCACCGCAAGTCCGTCCCCAAAAAGCGGCATGAGAACCTGCAGTCGCTTTCCCGGCAGGGGCGCAAGATGGTCAGCGTACTTGCGGCCATTCTTCGGATTGCCGAAGGTCTGGACCGGAGCCACCTGGCACTGGTGCAGGCGGTGGAGATTCAGACGGCTCGCAACCCGGAGCGCCTGGTCCTTACGCTCTTCTCCGAATCGGATTGCCAACTGGAACTTTGGGGCGTGGAGACCAACTACGACCTGTTTCACGACGTTTTTGGCGTTCCGCTTTCCATTAAGGTTGCCTCGCCAAGCAAATCCCGCGAACTCTCAAGCGCTGCCAAATGAAGCGAGCTCTCCGCCCGTCGCCGCGAAACTGCTGCTGCGGGGGCTGCCTGATCGTCCTCCTGATTATTGCCATCCCGTTCGCGATGGTGTTATTGCCACCGCCCCTTAAGCCGCCGCCCCCGCTTACGCCTCAGCAAAAAGCCCAGTCCGAAGAGCATGTTCGGGAGCTTAAAACTCAGGTTGTCACTATCAAGAAAAGCGCGGAGGCGAAGAAAGAATATCCGTTCACGCTGAAGATGACGGAGCAGGACATTAACACCTTCATGGGGATGGACCCGCAGGCGCAGGACATTCTTAACCGGGGAAAGCTTCAGGGCGCGTTCGTGCGGATACAGGACGGCAAGGTGCATGGCTCGGCTTCCCGGTACGTGCATGGGGTCCTGATGAACGGCACCATGACGGTGGTCCCGGAACTGAATGCGGATAAAAAGCTGGAGTTCCGAGTTGAGTCGCTGGACGTTGGAAGGCTTAGCCTCCCTTCCAGCATGGTGCAGGGTATTACCCAGGAACTTATACAATCAGTTGCCTCTAAGATAGTGGACCCTTCGTTCAAGATACAGGCGGTCAGCGTGGAGGGTGATGCGGTTATCGTCAAGGGTGATACGAAATAGTGGTTGTCCGTTAATTTGAGATAGGCAGACTCTTCGGTAGGGCGGGCCTCCGTGCCCGCCAAAGTAAGTTGCCTTATACTTGGCGGGCACGGAGGCCCGCCCTACCGGTGGTTTATTGTGTTAGCAGGACACTTGAAGTGGCTCATCCCTACCCTGCCCGAATGCTTCTATGATATCCACCCTCCTTTCCACCCGCTGGCTGAGTATTCGTAACTCCCTGTTCAGGGCGAGCCGACCGGAGCGCCTTCGCGCCTGGAGGGGAATCCTGTTCTCGTTGGTGGTCATGGGTGGGGTAGGGGCCGTCGCCTATGCCTTTTTGGACCCTTTTGTAAGGCACTCCGACGAAGAGCGCAGTCTCCAGCTTCTCCTAGCTCGCTTCCCTGCTTTTGGTCTCTTTTCTGCCTTCTGGATGCTGCTCCTTTCTGCGCTGACGGTAGGCATTCAGACCTTCTACCTCAATGCAGAGCTTGGGCTGCTTCTCTCCGCGCCCATCCGGCCGCGCGCTATCTTCTTCGCAAAATTCTTTGAAGCCACACTGACCAACGCCGCGCTGTTTCTGACCCTGGGCGCGCCTATAGGGTGCGCTTATGGAATTGCGCGAGGCACGCTGACCCTTTCGTTCATGGTGGAATTGGCGGTGGTCCTTACGGTCTTTTCCGCTTTACCAACCGCTCTCGGGATTGTGTGCTCGTTTCTGTTGATGCGTATTCTGCCCGCCAATCGCACCCGCGATCTGCTAGCCGCCATGGGATTTGCAATCTTTGCGGGGGTCTATTTTCTTCTTAGCGTGAGTGTGAGCCGCCTACAGAATGCGGACGCGGGGACTGTGCGCGAAAAGACACTCGGATTAGCTGGCGTCGTGAACGCCCGTCTGCTTTACGAAGGGCCCTGGGCATGGGCCGGGGATGCGTTGAACGGAAACTTTACCGGCCGGGACGTTTGGATTCGGATTGCCGGACTGGCCGCTCTTGCGTTAGTGACCGTGATCATTGCCGCCGGTATTGCCCAGTGGCTGCACTGGCGGGGATGGGTGACCGCGCAGGAAGGCAGTACGCGGGGGAAAGCGAAGGCGGTAAAAGGTGACACCTGGGACGCCCGGTTCGGGCTGCTGTCCGGTCCGGTCCGGGCTGTCTTCCTGAAGGATATGCGGACCCTGCGGCGTGACATGCGGCAGCTCTCCCTTCTGTTCATTCCGATGGCGGTAGTAGCCGTCTTCCTCTTTAACATCAGCGAGAATCCAAGCCTCGGGCGGATAGAACCCGTTCTCTTTGTTCAAACCCTGTTCCTGATTCTCGCGCCAATCTCTCTGCGCGTCGCGATGGGTGGCTTTGTAGCGGAGAGCGGCGCCTTCTGGCTCACCATGTCCGCACCCAACGATCCTGCCCAGACCCTGCTGGGCAAATTTATCTATGCCTATGTCCTCTCGCTGCCTCTTGGGCTGATTGCCACGGTCGGTTATGCCCTGCTCATCGCCATGGATGCCGGCCGGACGGCCCTGAGCCTGACGCTGGTCATCCTATCTATGGCCGGTTTCTGCGGAATAGGGGTCGGGGCCAGCGCTTGCTTTGCGGATTTCCGCGTGGGCAATCCACGGTTTACGCTTTCGGCGGGAGCGCGGCTGGTCATGTTCGGGGTTCAGATGGGATATCTCGCGTTGATTTCGGTGGCGACCGGTCTGAGCTGGTTCCTGGTGACATCCGGGAACATCAGTCCGGCGGTAGTCTATGCGGGGGCGGTACTTACGATAGCCGGCCTTTCAGGGGCCGCGGCGATTGTCCCGCTGCTTCTGGGTGCAGCGAGGCTGCGGCGGCTGGAGTGGGGGAGACAGTGAGGGTGAAGGGGATGAAAGGGGTGAGGGGGATGAGGAGGGTGAAGAGGATGAAAATGTGAAGAGGCGGGCGCTACTCGGGGGTTTCGCGCCATTCGCGGGCGGCCAGGCGGGCGGAACGCTCATCTTTGTGCGGTGTTGGCTCCAGGAGGTCCTCTTCAGGCTCCTCGTAGACTTCGGTTTCCACCACTTTATCCGCCATGAAGACGCCGCACAACGCAACGACGCCCACTACGGTCAGCACCGCCGACTGCCAGTTAGCCGCTTTCAGGAAGCTTACAATGCCGTGCCCGAGGAAGTAGAGCGCGGCGGCCCCGAAATAGCAGCGCCGGGCCCAAACCGCGCCAGGTCTTAACGCTTCTCCAACCCCCGCAAGCGCCGCCAGCAGCGACAGCGCTCCCCACCCGAACGGATATATCTTCTCTACTACATCGTAGTCAATTGCGGCGGGCAGCGGGACGATTCGGAACGTATCTTTTAGCGCCAGCAGAGAAACCCCGAAGCAGAGCGTGACAATCATCCACCGCCTGGCATACGGGAGCAGAAAGCCGGCTACCAGCGCGACCATCGCTACGGGAATGATACCGGGACGCTCCTGCGCCAGGACCCCCAGTATTGGCTCCATCTGTATAACGAGAAGCGCTATGGCAAAGGGGATAGCCAGCCGGAGCGCTGCCCATTTCCAGCTTGATCTCGGACAATCTTCCTGGCGGACTTCGGTGGACATGAATCTCTCCGCCGCAAACGCGGCGCATCAGGACCGGGAAATCAATCTACCATTCCATGATAACGGTACGGGGGTTGCCTGTCAAGCAGTTCAATGCCATGTGGAGGGCATAAAGCCCCATAAAACGGTCCATGTGGTTATAGGAGCCAAAAGAACATGGAAATAGATGGGCTTACTTATCAAATTGGCTTGACTTGTCTATATGATTAACAGTATATTATCGAGGCGTTCGCGGGAAGAGCTTTTGGCCTTAGCTTAGAGTGCTTTCCGGTGAATGCAGTACCAGTCGGGTGAATTAAATTGTCAATAATAGACGTTTTAAGGGTTGACAATCACTGAAGCCTCTGGTACTATATACCTTGCGTCCGGGGAATTCCCCTGATGCGAAAGAGACCCAAAAAGAGCCTGAGCGGTTGTTGCCAGTTGTTCTTTCAGTGTTCTTTTCTCTTTAGTTTGATCTTTGAAAACCGGGCAGAGCATGCAGTACAGATGCAGTTTTACAGCGTTAGCGATAGCGTTGTTGGATTGCTTATTTACTGGTAAGTGACTTTGCGGAATATAGATACTTCAAGTAACTTTTGGGTCAGGGAACTCTGGCCGGGTGATTTTCGATTTGTGATTTTCGATTTTCGATTTGCCTTCGGGTTTATCGTTGGTTGAGAGTTTCACTTTGACATTTCACTTGGCGAAACAGAACAACACTAACCTTCAAACAAGCTAGTTCGAGCGAGCATTCTTCGGATTGTTCGTCTTTGATAAAACTTATGTATGGAGAGTTTGATCCTGGCTCAGGACGAACGCTTGCGGCGTGCCTAAGAAATGCAAGTCGAGCGGGGATAGCAATATCCTAGCGGCGAACGGTCGCGTAACACGTAAGCAACCTGCCCCGAAGACCGGGACAACAGCCCGAAAGGGCTGCTAATACCGGATGTGGCCACTAAGAGACATCTTTTGGTGATTAAAGCGATAATATCGGCTTCGGGAGGGGCTTGCGGCCTATCAGCTAGATGGTGGGGTAACGGCCTACCATGGCGACGACGGGTAGCTGGTCTGAGAGGACGGCCAGCCGGACTGGGACTGAGATACGGCCCAGACTCCTACGGGGGGCAGCAATTAGGAATCTTGCGCAATGGGCGAAAGCCTGACGCAGCGACGCCGCGTGGGGGAGGAAGTCCTTCGGGATGTAAACCCCTTTTAGGTGGGAAGAAAAAAATGACGGTACCACCTGAATAAGCCCCGGCTAACTACGTGCCAGCAGCCGCGGTAATACGTAGGGGGCGAGCGTTGTCCGAAGTTACTGGGCGTAAAGCGCGCGTAGGCGGGAAATTAAGTGAGAAGTGAAAGGCTGGGGCTCAACCTCATGCAGTGCTTCTCATACTGGTTTTCTTGAGGGCGGTAGAGAAAAGTGGAATGGCTGGTGTAGCGGTGAAATGCGTAGATATCAGTCGGAACACCGGTGGCGAAGGCGGCTTTTTGGGCCGTTCCTGACGCTGAGGCGCGAAAGCCAGGGGAGCGAACGGGATTAGATACCCCGGTAGTCCTGGCCGTAAACGATGGATACTAGGTGTTGGGGGTATCGACCCCTCCAGTGCCGCAGCTAACGCAATAAGTATCCCGCCTGGGGAGTACGGCCGCAAGGTTGAAACTCAAAGGAATTGACGGGGGCCCGCACAAGCGGTGGAGCATGTTGTTTAATACGTCACTAACCGTAGAACCTTACCAGGGCTTGACATCCGTCGCCCGCCTGTGAAAGCAGGTTTTCCTCGCAAGAGGACGGCGAGACAGGTGTTGCATGGCTGTCGTCAGCTCGTGTCGTGAGATGTTGGGTTAAGTCCCGCAACGAGCGCAACCCTCACCCCATGTTGCCAGCGAGTCATGTCGGGAACTCTTGGGGAACTGCCTGGGTAACCGGGAGGAAGGTGGGGATGACGTCAAGTCAGCATGGCCCTTACGCCCTGGGCTACAAACATGCTACAATGGACGGCAGACAAAGGGATCCGAGACCGCGAGGTGGAGGCAATCTCAAAAATCCGTTCCCAGTTCAGATCGCAGGCTGCAACTCGCCTGCGTGAAGTCGGAATCGCTAGTAACCGCAGATCAGCTAAGCTGCGGTGAATACGTTCCCGGGCCTTGTACACACCGCCCGTCACGTCACTTGAGTTGTCTGCACCCGAAGTCGGTGGGGTAACCCTGGTAACAGGGGACTAGCCGCCGAAGGTGTGGGGAGCGAGAGGGACGAAGTCGTAACAAGGTAGCCGTATCGGAAGGTGCGGCTGGATCACCTCCTTTCTAAGGATAGACATAGTTCAGGTAGAAGCATAAAGACACTTGTAAAGGTGTTCAGATCCTTCCTACAGGAACCCTATCCCAGGTCGATTCACTGGCCGGTTATTAAACTTGGAGAGCAATCTCTAAAGAAGATAATCAACCAAAAGTCAACTGAGTATCTATCTATAAACCAAAGACACCTACCAATCGTAAATAGTACAAACAAGCCCTGCCCGGCTTTGAGAGATCAAACAGAATACGAGGCCGGAGCGTCAATTGACGCTCCGGCCTCTTTTCATAGGTCTTGTAAGGGTGGATATGCAATAATAACGTTCATGAGGCCGAACAGCAATCCGGAGCGGGCAGCCTGTGGCAGCTAGAGGTGGGCGGACACGCGTTCTTTTCGTGAATACGCGCAGCCGCTTTGGGGCGGAGGTGGCGGTCCACCTGACCATCATCCGTAACCTGGACCCCGAACGCTGCGAGGTCTTCCTGGCGACCAACAGTCGCGCACTGGGCTTTGATAAGGTGATGGAAGCTGTCCGGGATGTACCGGGCCTGACGGTCAAGGTGATGAACCTGGGGGACGAGGTCTCCGGCCGGGGGAAACTGGGGAAGATTTTAAGCGCGGCGAGCAACGCAGCCACCCTGTTTCTGGCTTTCATACGGTTAACCGTTCTTATCCGGATGCGGCGGATTGATGTTATTCACAGCACGGACCGGCCCCGTGATGCGCTGCTCTCCACGCTTCTTGCGCGCGCGAACCGCCGGAAGAATATTCTCCACCTTCATATCAAGTGGTATCCGGGCATGGGCCGTCTGACCACCTGGGCGCTGGAGAAGTGCGACGCCGTTATCGCCATCTCGCAGTTTGTCCGTCGTTCCTTATTAGAGGGCGGGGTGCCGGACCGTAAAATCTATACCGCCTGGAATGCAACCGACCCCACAATCTTTAATCCGGAAACCCATCCACATGGTTTTCTGAGAACGCGTTATAATAGTGCGTCGGATGCTCCGCTGCTCGGCATTATCGCCCGGATTATGGTCTGGAAGGGCCACCTGGAGCTGGTCGAAGCATTGGCGCTGGTCAAAGGGGAGTTTCCTGCAGTCCGCCTGTTCATTGTGGGTTGGGCAGATACCTGGATGGACCAGGGCGAAGAGGGGTATGGCGCACAGGTCCGCCGCCGCATCGAAGAGCTGGGACTGACCGAGAACGTACTCTGGACCGGCTGGATTGAAGAAGCCCCCGACGTTTTTGCGGATTTGGATGTGGTCTGCGTCCCGAGCTATGAAGAGCCGTTCGGGCTGGTGGTAACGGAAGCGATGGCGATGGAGCGGCCCGTGGTCGGCTTTGATTCGGGGGCTCTGCCGGAGATTATAACCAGTGAGCAGGAAGGTCTGCTTGTCACCCCGAAAAATACCGAAGAACTTGCGGCGGCCATTATCCGCCTCTTAAAAGACCCCGAAGAGCGCCGTTTAATGGGCCGAAGGGGGCGTCAGCGAGTTTTAGAGAGTTTTACCCCGCGCCACCAGGCGGATAGGGTGGCGGAAATCTACGAGGCCGTCGTACAGGGTCGGCGCGGCACAGAGTTTAACTGAGAATTATGCCTCAACATCTTGTCCTGATAAATCCGCCGGCCCTTAAGGGGCACACCAATGAGCGCACCTACTCCGGTGGCATCGGTGTTTCGCGCAAGCTGAAACCGGGCGAGACGGAGGGGCCGCAGATCCTGCCTATCGACTTCCTCTACACCGGGGCGGTGGCGGAGAAGGCGGGCGCCAAGGTCACTTACGTGGATCTGTTGGTGGAGCGGCTTTCAGGGCCGGAGGCTGAGAAGCGGTGCCTTGAGAAAACTGGTACGGCTGCTGAGGACCTCTGGATAGGGGTGCGGCTGTCAATCCCATCCTTGCTGGAAGATGTCTCCTTTGCCAACCGGATAAAAGAGCTGCTGCCCGCCGCGAAGGTGTTCGTGTTTGGCACGGTCATCATGGCGACGCTGGACCACTGGATACGAAGCTGCAAGGTCGATTTCCTGATTTACGGAGAGCCGGAAGCGCTGATCGATCAGATCATGGCTGCGCCGGACTATCGCAAGGTGGCGGGAGTTATCTGCCCGAAGACCTATATCCCGCTCGCTGGGGCGGACCTCTACCATACGGAAAAGAACACCTCTCGGTATGGCGACTGGGTAAAGGTCAAGAACCTGAGCGAGCTTCCCCGTCCCGCGTGGCACCTGCTGGACATGCCGAAGTATGCGCCGGATGGTGATGGGGACACCTCCAAGATTGGCGTGTTTGTGCAGGCTAGTCGTGGCTGTCCCATCGGGTGCACCATGTGTCCCTACATGCTTCTGGAAGGCAAGCCGTGGCGGAACAATGAGATTGAGCCGGTGGTCGACGAGATAGAGCATCTGAACAAGACCTACGGCATCTACCGGATTCGTTTCCGGGACCCGAACTTCGGGTTCAACCGTAAGTACGCGCGCGAGCTTTGCGAGGCGATCATCCGCCGGGGCGTGAAGCTGGAGGCGACGGTGGAGACCAGCGTAGAGGTCTTCGACGAGGACAATCTACGGAAGATGTACGAGGCGGGCATTCGCACGATTACCACCGGCATCGAGACGAACGATGCGGACTGCATGAGCGAAATCGGCCAGAAGATAGGCGTCAACATCAAACTCAAGGAGCGGATTGAGTTCTGCCATAAGCTGGGGTTCCACATCTACGGAACATTCTGCCTGGGCACGCCCTCTGAAAGCTGGGAGACGGTGCGCAAGACTTGGATGTTTGCCAATGAGCTGGACGTGGAGAGTGGCTTTACCGTGATGACTCCGTTCCCCGGCACGCCCATGTACTGGAGCGCGCTGGAAGAGGGGCTTATCCCGAAGCGAATGCAGTTCTCCGACTGGAACAGCTACACTTCTACCATGCGCACGCACTACCTGACGACGAAGGACCTGGATATGGCTCGTCTATGGGCGCGTCTGGAGACCATTCTGCCGTATCGCCGGAAGCGGACGCATGGCGCAGCCGCCATCGCAAAGTTTTATGTCAAACATATTCCACACTTTCTGGTTCGGCAGTACTGCCGCGCCTACGTCTGGTTCCGGCGTTCACGGAAGCCCGATTCAGTCTCATCACCCGCGGAAGCGACCTCGGCGCAGGCCTGACGCACCCGCGAAGGATTAACGGATAGTATGTCCATAGGCTCACTAACAGGCAAATTCAAGAAGCTGCAGGAGAATGGGGCGTTCAACATTCTGCTGCATCCGAAGGTCATCAAGAACCGGCTCCTGTATGACAAGGAGCTGGCCGCCCGCCCGACCGTCATGACGGCGCAGCCGCCGGGGCTGGGCATCGAGATGACCAACCGGTGCAACCTGGCCTGTGTGCAGTGCCTCCGCTCACTGGGGCTGAAGCCCTACAAGCTGGGCGACATGGATTTTGAGAATTACAAGAAGATTCTTGCGCAGTTCCCCTATGCCATGAACATCGTTCTGAACGGTTTCGGGGAGCCGATGATGCACCGGCAGTTCTTCGAGATTGTAGCCTATACGCGGAAGACGCACCCCTGGGCGAAGATTGGTATCTACACGAACGGAATGTTGATTGACGAGGAGAAGGCCCGCGCGTCCATGACGTGCGGCCTGACGGAAATCAATATCAGCATCGACGCGGCCCACCCGGACACTTACCGGCGCGTGCGTCGAGGCGGCAAGCTGGATGTCCTCCATGACAATATCCGCCGGCTTATCAAGATTAAACGCCAAATGGGGGCTAAATTCCCTAAAATCGGGCTGAACTTCGTGATGGTGAACGAGAACGAGGGAGAGCTTGTCCCGTTCGTGGAGCAGGCTGCGGAGTTCGGGGTCGATTTCATTAACTGTATCACCTTTGCAGCTTACGACTGGGGTTTTAAGAATAAGCGCACGCCGGAATCCTACCTTACGGAGCTTGATGCCGCCCGCAAGCGGATGGAAGAGCTAGGGGTGGTGTGCCACTCCTTCCCGGAAGTAAGCACGCGATGGACCGACCCCAACCGCGCCTTTAGCTGCAATTTTTACTGGGGGGAGAACTTCCAGGTGAACTACAACGGGGATATAACCCTGGGGTGCTGCACGCCGTTCAAAGAGACCTACAGCTACGGCAACCTGCTGGAGACGCCCTTTGGAGAGATCTGGAACGGGGAGAAGTATCGCCGGAACCGAGAGCTGTCACGGCAGAACATCTCGCCGGAGGCGGCCTGCACCTCCTGCGATGAGTTCTGCAAGAACTTCTTTGTTAAGCCGGCAGAGAGTAATTTTATCTCCATTAATGAGCTTGCGGTGCAACGGTCAAAACAGCCGGTGGTGAAGTAAGGTTTTCTTTGCACCAAATAAAATGGTGATGCAAGCATGGCAGGTACTAATTACGGACCATAATAAACAAGGACTAGGTATTGATTCCCAATCAACCATATAAGGCTTGTCCTAAGTGTCAGACAAGTGCTGTGCTAGACGCGCAATTCTGTCAATCGTGCGGACATAAATTTCGTACCCAATTTACGCCTCCAGATCAAACTCAAGTTTTCAATTCCCCACAACAACCCCCGCCGCCGCCTCAACCACCTGCCCAGCAGCCCTACATACCACCGCCACCACACATGCCACAACAACCATACATTCCACAACAGCCTTTCCAACAGCCACAATACGGCTATGGTTATGGTCAAGTGCCTCCGGGTTGGATCAGCGTGCCGCCGGGTACCCACTCGGTTTTTGCTGCGGTTGCCCTAAATTTGTGCTGCGTGGTGAGTTTTGGACAGTTTTATAACCGGCAATACGCAAAGGGAGTTGTATGGCTTCTGATTGTTGTAGTATTGGCATTCTTTACTCTGGGTTTTTCTAGCCTATTGACTTATCCTCTCGGTGCGATCGACGCAGGTCTTATAGCGGCAAAGTTAAATCGCGGACAGGCAGTTCGTGATTGGGAATGCATGTAACCTGAAAAGGGGAGAACAGCATGGTAAAGATTATTCGTTGGAGTCAAATTGTAGAACAGTTAACTGCTACCGAATTCAAGTTGTCCGACGGCAGCACACTGATTGTTGAACCAGTAGAATGCAATCAACTCGCTGAAGCAGGAGACGACCCAAAGTTCCGCATTGTAAAAATACCTAGTGACATTAATGGTGGAATCCAATATAGATTTGCAGGAATTATTCCGGATGGACGATAGATAAGCGGAATTCGTCGTTCTGTGTTTGAGGTTCTTAGCTGATGATCAATAGCGTTTTTTCTGCGCCTAACTCTGCAATCTCCATCGCAATCCAGCCTTTTTCTTCTTTGGCCAGCCTTCCCCGAAACTGTTCGGGACTGCCGTAAACCGATGGTATCCGATACCGCCAGGGCATGGGTCGTGGCGCGCGGGCGGTCAGGCTGACCAGTTCTCCCTCCCTGAACTCCCCAGAGACCAATACTCCGCTTTCCGCCCGTAAGTCTCTGAACCGCGCATTTGGGAGGTCTTTCGGGACGGCGGGAAGCAGCCGGGTTCCCGCTTCATCCACCTGTACGAAGAGCGCGTTAAGGGCATAGAGCCAGCCTCCGCAGCCGGTTGTGAACCACGGGACCTGGGTAATATCCGAACCATTGGTATGCTCATTGGGGCTGAGGAACGCCCCGGCGCTCATTGGCCCCCTCCTGACCGCCTCCCAGGCCAACTCGGCATTTTCCTGCAGCGCATGCACAATACCCAGGTGCCCGGCCATCCACATCCAGTTAGACCCCTCAAAAACTTCGGAGAAGCCAGGCTTCCAACCCCTGGTCGAGCGGCAGGCTTCATGAATATACTCCGCGCTGCGCCTTGCGCGCTGGCTGTCAATGTCAATTCGGAAGGGGAAGACCGGTCCCAATATGGAGTAGTGGAGCGGCTTACCTTCCGGTATCTGGAAAATATCCTCTTCATTGCTGCCCGGCAGGTTTAGGCGCAGCTCTCCCGCCAGTTTTCGCCAGTTTTCCGCCCGCTCCATATCCGTATTAAGCTCAACCGCGGCGTCTGCGGCATATTCCATGGAGGCGATGGCCGCGCAAATAGTGAACGGTCCGTTGGTTACAGCCCCGACGGATTCATCAAAGTCTACGCACTTTTTTGTGCGGAGGCGGCCCTGCTCGTCCCGCTCAAGCATGTTCATCTCGAAGTAGCGGGCGAGGTCGCGCAGGACGGGATAGAGGTCGTCCAGTTGGAAACGGTTTCGTTCATACAGCCACAGGGCGTGAATGCCTTTCCAGCACAGTGGGATCCGAAGCTTGGAATTCACGTGACTTGAAGTCGCGGC